>Ga0097691_1002283_pt1 | contig 13061 bp, 10 predicted proteins | sample NGESurdeep072012_8_FD_72858 | JGI IMG/M metagenome (GOLD analysis project Ga0097691, IMG submission 72858) | Arctic peat soil microbial communities from Barrow, Alaska - NGEE Surface sample 210-1 deep-072012 | ecosystem: Environmental > Terrestrial > Soil > Wetlands > Peat ...
TCCCCATGGTACCTACCCAGGGCCGCTGTGCTCTGGTGTCCCTCACCAAACACCACCACCGCCAACTCCTCAGCGCCGACCACTTTCACCACGGGCTGCTAGGCCGCAGCTCCAATCGGAACGACAGATTGTCATTGGCGTAATCTCGTTCCATATCGTCTCCTGCCACACTTTTTGCCCCTCAAATTGTCTGAACGTTTCCCCAAGATTGTCATAAACGACTTTTGTAATGTAAATGGAATTTGATGAAGACCGCTGCGCCGATAATTTTGCAGCATAATTCGCGGCACGTCCGATCCACACGAGGTCGTTTGCGTCGCGTATTCCCGTTTTTACCGCCATCAATGGGCTCGAATCGATCCCGACTGAATGCCGTAGCCGATAGGAAATAGTCGTGTACACTCGGCTGAAGGCTGGATTGATGATCTCGCCAATGACCCGATTGAGCCTGAGGGTAGCCAGCACGGCATGCTCGTGTCGCCAGAGTCCTACGAACACTGCCATGATCCGATCGCCATCGTATGCAGTGATCTCGCCATCAACGTTGCGTACTATCTTTGCTGCGCAATACAGATAGGCTTTATAAACTTCGGCGGCAAGTGTCGAGCTTTGCGAATCCACCAGGAGCGTTGAGGACGCCAAGTCGGCATATAGTACTGCGGCATCTAGCTTGACACCTTCGTTTTTAAAGACGAGCTTGTCCGTATCTGGAACCACACGGCCGTCGCGCATGCTCCAGGAATCCCGAAATATCCTCGCCACCTCATCAGCAAGCTCTTCTGCCAACCCCATAAAAGCTTCCACTTAGCAATTCACATTCGCCGCCACCAATTGGAGCGATATATCGTCACATTCTGCATCTGGGTCCATGCGACTGCTTGCCACATCGGGTCACCGCTGCCTGACTCTTTTGCGGTTTGGTGTAACCGTTCATATACCGCTTCAGTAATGTATGTGTATGAGGCTGGGAGTTCTGTTAGTTTTGCAGCATAGTTTGCTGCGCGCCCTACCCACACTAAATCATTTGCTCCCCGTACTCCTGTTCTCGCCGCCATGAGCGGACTGCTATCTATCCCGACGGCATGTTCTATCTGGTAAGCGTCGGTCCCATACTGCTGCTTACTTGCCGGGTTGATTATCTGGCAGCGGGCAAAATTGATCTTCATCGCGGCGTGCGCAGCGCTCGTGTTTTTAAAATCCCCCACGAAAATTCCCATCACGCGATCTCCGTCGTAGGCGGTTATCTCGCCACCCTCCGCGCGGATGGCCTTTGCTGCGCAGTAGAGGTACGTTTTATAGAGTTCCGCGGAGCGGGTAGTCAGATATTTGTCAACGAGCGCAGTCGAACCGGACATATCCGCATAGAGCACGGTTGCATCAAGTTGGACTCCTTCGTTGCCTAGGGCCAATTTCTCCGCATCGGGGACCACCTTGCCGTTGCGGGTCTGCCAGCGTTCCCGAAAAATAGTCGCGACATCGCTGCGGAGATCTTCTTCGAGGCTCATCGTTGCTCCTCTCCGGCATCAACGAGTTCCGGTCGTCATAACCAGCTTCCGGAGTTCAGCGCAGACCGGTGCGATTCGGCTTCGCAAGGTCCTAGGTGGGCCATCAATATAGTCGATAGGAGTGACGCCGAGAAGGTCTGTCGGGAGTTTGAGGTCTATTCCACGGGGCCTGATCAGGAAGGTCCGATGGCGGCCAAGGCCACCCAGAAAGAGGCCTAGCTCAAAGATTACGTTGTCGCGAGGTGCATCAGATGACCTATGACGACTGACCACCTTGTCGTCAGGACTCAAAACGAGGGCCGCAAAATCAATTTGTGGAATCTGTTTTTCAAGAGATTCGATGCTCACTTCCGAGGCGCGGAAGACGGATTTCGACCACAGGGTCACGTCTATATTACGCTTCAAGGCATTATGGATAGTGGAAGCGATTGGTAGTGCTTCTCGTGACGAACCAATGAACAGGACGGGCTCTGGACGGCGATCGGTGACCAATAAGTTTCGCTGACGTAGCCGGTTCGCAAGTTCTCGTGCAATTCTGCGCCAAAGGATCGGGTATTCCTCTGCTAGCGCGCTGAAGTGCCTTTCGGAGATTTGACCGATCACAGCATCAGTCAAGGCCGTGACAGTTGCCGACCGTTTTGCGACAGAATCCGTCAAAGCCATCTCCCCGACATGTTGACCAGGACCACGGGTGGCTTGGCGGCGGCCGTTTACGATCACAGCAAATTCCCCATCGATGATTAGGAAAAGGTCGTGATCGATTGCGTTCTGGCGTATCAGGATAGTGCCTCGTTTGCAGTCCCTGACCTTCAACTTAGCCGCCAGCTTTGCCGCCAACTTTTGGTCGTTTGCAACAATGGAATAAGACAACAAGGCTTCGGTTAGTCGCTCCCGATTACCTCGACCGCGAAATCTGTCCGAAAGCCGATCTTTTGACATCATCAGCAACCAAATTTAATCACGTTCTTGCGCTCGTGGTGTCTGAATCGGGATTTCCATGTATGGACCATTTTGAATCCTGATTCGGACTAGCAGCGGCACCAAGCGGGTTGCAAGCTTTAAGTTCGAGCTCGGTTTTAAGTCTAGGGGGGAGCTTCCCGACGACCGCAACTTTTGTCTTTGCCCAAAATGTCCAGTTGGAAGCGGCTGCTGTGCCTCTCGGCAGGGAGCCAGCTGCGCCAAAGATGGCGCGGAACCAGTCCCTGGCCCCCTCTGTAGGGTCTCCGCCAGAGCGCCCAATCTCTATAAATCATATTGATAAACCGACTATTTTAGGCGAGATTTGCATATAATATGCGAACTGCTAATGACTTGTATGCGGAAAGCTGCTAGATTAGTCGAGAATGAATTATGACCCAGAAATTTCCCGGCCCGGCCTGTCCTCCTATGTCACGGGACTCTTGGCGGTTGGCCGCCTGGTTTTTTCGCGTGACGAAGCTCAGGCCGCTCTCGGCATAGGCCGGGGGGCTTTCCTCGCAGCTGCCCAGAAACTGCAGAAGCGCGGACGGCTTCTGAACCCGCGGCAGGGCTTCTACGTTATCGTACCGCCCCAGAACCTTAATTTCGGGAGTCCGCCGCCAGCATCCTTCATCGACGACCTCATGCGCCATGAGAACCGGCCCTACTATGTGGGCCTCTTGAAAGCCGCCGAGCTTCATGGGGCAGCGCATCATGCGGTCATGGAATTCCAGATCGTCACCGACAAGCAGATGCGGAATGTGCAGGTCGGCCGGTCGAAAATCGTCTTCTATTTCAAAAAGGACCTGACCGCCGTTGCCCCTGGCATCGAGGAGCACAAGACCGATACGGGCAAAATGAGAGTTTCGTCGGTAGAACTGACGCTTCTCGATCTTCTCCGCTATCCCGAGGCGAGCGGCGGTCTCGATAATGTTCTGACCATCGTCGCGGATCTCGGCGCCAAGATCGGACCAGCAAAGATTTCAGCGCTGAGCGGCGCCTTCGAGCGCTCCGTCATCCAGCGGGCCGGATACCTCCTGGACCATTCGGGCTTTGCCCAACCGGCCGCAGAACTGCGCGCGTTTCTCGAACATGGCTCGCATCTTCAATGGACCGAGCTTGACCCGTCGCTCGCGTCCGATTCGGAGTTGGCTCCGAAGATCATCGCCCGTGACGAGCGCTGGCGCGTCCTCGTTCGCCACCTGCCGGAGCGCGACGAATGATTCCGAGGATGAATATCATCGCCTGGAGCGCCAAGGCTCCTTGGGCAGACATGCGGCAGGTGGAGCAGGACCTCATCATCAGCCGCGCGCTCGTGGAGTTGTTTGTCGACCCGACGCTCTCGCAGCAACTGCGCTTTCGGGGTGGAACGGCATTGCACAAGCTCCATTTTTCGAAGCCGCTGCGTTATTCCGAGGACATCGACCTCGTCCGGACCGAAGCCGGACCTATCGGCCCCGTTCTCCATCGCATCCGTGAGAGGCTTGAACCGTGGCTCGGTCCTGCGGCTTTCGAGCAAAGCGACATTGCCCCGAAGCTCCGATTCCGCGCGCAGGCCGAAGACGGTTCCGCAATCATCAAGCTCAAAATCGAGATAAACACACGAGAAAGAAAAGCCTTCGATCCGCCGCAAACGATCCGCTACGAAGTCGAGAACCCTTGGTACACAGGCGCGGCCGACATTGCGACGTTTTCCCGCGAGGAACTGCTCGCGACAAAACTCCGTGCCCTCCTGCAGCGCAATAAAGGACGCGACCTGCTCGACCTCTACCATGCACTCGAAACCTTCCGGGACCTGAGTACCGCGCACATAGTCGAATGCCTCGGGCTCTATCTTGAGGATCGCGGCACGCCGATTAGCCGCGCTCAGGCCGAGCAGCGGATGTTCGCCAAACTGGCCGCGCCGCGATTCATGACGGACATCCGTCCGCTACTTGCTCCGGAAGAGGCAGCGAAACTCACCGACGCAGCTACCCGGCACGCATTCGTAACTGTCTTCGACAAATTGATCACAGCAATGTCGGGCGCGCCTTGGGCGAAGACTGCGGATATGAAGAAGAAGTTCGGAATGGACTAAAGATGATTTGTGCCAGCGCCATTTCCGACGAATTTCCCTCCGCTGGGACTGTCGACGCTTGCCATTTACCGCTTCATGGCGTTTCGTGGTGCATTGAGCAACCGATGTGCAAAAGGCTGGGCGTGCAAAGGGTCCGAACACTATGAGTCAAGTCGTTATCGAGAACCCGACCATCAACTCGCCCTTCGACGAGCCGGCCCGCCATTTCAAATTCGACGACAGGGGCATCACCAACGAAATCGCTGACGGCCGCCGGACCAGCCAGTATTTCGTCCCCATCGCCAAGCCGAAGAAGAAAGGGAAGCAGCTTCAATTCGACACGGAGTGGACCCCAGACCGCATCGAAGAAAACAAGCTCGTCAACGACATCCGCCGTCGCGTCGCCATGTGGCGCCAAGGCGGCTTGTTGGAATGGAACCCGCTTCGCCCCGCACGTAGCACCTCGTTTCCCTGTGTCATATATGGACCCCGCACCTTAACGCCCAACCCGCAGTGAATCCCGGAACCACGATGACAAAACCATCCAACCGGCGTAAGACCGGCGCTGCTACGACGAGGTATGGGATTTGCCGATGCCGTCCCCCGGAGGAAAATGGAGCCATGACCGGAATCCAGTATGTGACCGATGAAGACATCGACACGAAGAGCAACATGACCCGCCTCGACGCTCTCCAGTTAACGGCCAGCGGTCTTTCCCCACTCGGCTTTCCCGCTGCCTCACCAGCTTTGGAGACATTCGGCCTCAAGTTCTCTTCCGGCGGCGCACACATCAGCCGAACCATGATGCTCGCGGAACTCGGTACGGTTTTGGCCAACGTCCCACAGGGCTCCGGTGCTGCTGATTACCGCGAGGCCATTCTTCAACAGAATGTTCTGCGGAAGACCACGGACAGCACCCGGCAGAAATCGTTGCGGCACTTGCGAGAACTATATGCGCTCGATGAAGACACACCGATTTTCGGACTCCTGCGAACGCTACGCGCCATCGATGCCGCAAGTGTGTCATTGCTGGCGGTGCAGGTAGCTTGGGCACGGGATCCGCTTTTGCGAGCCACAACCCTGCCCGTCTTGGACGCATCAGAGGGCGAACGTGTTGAAACGGCCAGTCTGGCGCAGGCGTTGGAAGCCGCATTTCCGAATCAATATTCGGAACTTAACCGGAACAAGATTGCACGGAATGCGGCTTCTTCGTGGACCCAGTCCGGGCACCTCGCCGGTCGTGCGAAAAAGACCCGCCAGCGGATCAAGTCCACAGTCGTGGCCGTCACCATGGCCTTTTTCCTTGGGGATATCGCCGGGCATCACGGTGCAGCGGTCTTTTCCAATCCTTGGTGCCGCCTCCTCGATCTGAACCCCGACCGCGCCAAGGCCATGGGCTTTGAGGCCCATCGGGCCGGACTACTCAACCTGCGTTCAGTTGGTGAGGTCGTTGAATTGAGTTTCCCGCTGTTCGCTGAATTTCAAGAGTGCCTGCAATGAGCGCCATTGACCGTCTTCTTTCCAATTACTCCCGCCAGGTGCGCCTGCCATGGTCGGGCAACATGTCTGGCAAGCAGCGCGTATGGTTCGCGGTTTATCCTCCGGCTGAAGAACGGCGGGTGCGGGCACGTCTCGCGCAGTTTGAAGCTCTCACTCTTGAGGCTAAGCACGGATGGACCACAGTTGACCTCACACGCCTGCTTCCGGAATGGATTTCGGCCCACGAATACCGCGAGGGCATCTTCGAGCAACCTGAGCATTTCAGCGCCAACAGCGAACTCGAGGCCTTGGCGGCTGAACGGGTGCGTCAGGCCTGCTCCCGTGAGGAGGTCGATGCCGCCAGCGTTGTCGCCGTCTTCGGATTGGCGTCGCTCTTTGATTTCATGCGGGTTTCCAGCCTGATTGAACGCGTCGAAGACGACGCTGTGCTCGGACGCTTGCTCATTTTTTTCCCGGGCGAATACGCGGGCAACGTCTATCGCTTCATGGACGCCCGCGATGGCTTCAACTACATGGCCGTTCCCATCACCTCAAGCGAGAGCTTCATCAACCCATGATTAATCGCGAACTTTACTTCCGCGATCCCACAACTATCGAGTTGCTCAATAACGGTGTCTCGAAGGTCTCCGAAATCGGCCACGACGAGCGCCAGATCAAGACGCTCCGCTTCGAACTGGAGACCTTTGTCTGCGATGGCGAATACGCCCGCGGATTGGAGCGGATTCTCAAGGCCTACCTCGATGGCCTGGGGCGGGAGGAGCAGAAGGCTGTATGGGTCAGCGGCTTCTTCGGCAGTGGCAAGTCCCATCTCGTCAAAGTGCTCCGTTATCTCTGGGAGGATTACCGTTTTGCCGACGGTGCCACCGCCCGCTCGCTCGTGAAATTGCCCGCCGAAATTGCCAACCTGTTGAAGGAACTGACTAATCGTAGCAAACCCTTGGGTGGCTTGCGCGCAGCGGCTGGGACGCTTGGGGCTGGCGCAATGGATAACGTCCGCCTCGCTTTTATCCAGCTCGTGCTGCGAGCTGCCGGTCTTCCAGAGAATCTTGCACAGGCCCAATTTATCCTCTGGCTGCGCTCATCCGGGCTGGAGGCCAAGGTCGAAGGCGCTCTCAAGCGGCAGAAACGCGAACTTGACCGCGAAGTCCTCAGCCTGAAGCTCTCCATTCCCCTCGCCGATGCTCTCGTCAGTGCCGATCCCAAATATGCCACCGCCGCCAATGCGCAGGCCGCCATCCGTGCTGAGTATCCCGATATCACCTCGCCCACCATGGGTCAGGCGCTAGACTTCCTGCAACAAGTCTTCGCTGAGAAAGGCAACCTTCCCTGCATGCTGCTCGTCGTGGACGAAGTTCAGCAGTTCATCGGCGAGAAAATCCAGCGCGCGATGGATCTGCAAGAAATCGCGGAGCATTGCTGCACCAAGCTGAATCAGCGCCTTCTTCTTGTCGGCACCGGCCAGTCCGCGTTGAATACCACGCCCAGCCTGCAACGGCTTCAGGCCCGCTTTGCTGTGCGCGTGCAGCTTTCGGATGCCGATGTCGAGAGTGTCATCCGCAAAACCGTCCTCCGCAAAAAGCCGGAGCACGAGTCAGCCATCTTGAAGTGCATGGACGCCAACCAGGGCGAACTGGCCCGCCATCTCCAGAATACCCGCTTCGCCGCCAACCACGACGACGATAAGTTCTTCGTCGCCGATTACCCGCTCCTGCCCACCCGCCGGCGGTTCTGGGAGAAGGTGCTGCGCAACACCGACCATTCAGGCACCAAGGCCCAGTTGCGCTCCCAATTGCAGATCGTCTTCGAGGCGACGCGACAAACCGCAGCGGCTTTCCTGGGCACGGTCGTGCCGGCGGACTTCATCTATGACCAGATTTCTACCGACCTCATCAATTCCGGCGAGCTGGAGCGCGAATATAACGAGATCATCCTTAAGCAGCGTGACGGCACCAAGGACGGTGATCTCCGTTCCAGCCTGTGCGCCCTGATTTTCCTTATCGGCAAACTGCCGCGCACGCCGGGCGCCGACGATGGCGTCCTGGCAAACGCCGAAACGCTGGTGGACCTACTCGTCAGCGATCTGAAAAACGACCGACCGAAACTGGAGCAGCAAGTCCCCAAACTGCTCAAGCAGCTCGTCGATGCCGGCCAACTTATGGCCGTGGAATCCGAATACCGCCTCCAGACTCGCGAGGGCGTGCTCTGGACGCACGACTTCAATCGCCGCCGCGCCGCCGTCCTCAATGACGACCAGCGCATCAATTCCAAGCGTGCGGAACTGCTGCGCGATGGGGCAAAGCAAGCTTTGAAGCCCGTATCGCTGCAGCAGGGCACCTCCCGGCAATCACGCAAGCTCCACGATGAGCTTTCTTCGAGTCGCCCGACTTCCAGTAGTGACGAAGTCACGCTGTGGATTCGGGACGGATGGAGCGACGAGGACAAATCTGTCCTGAATGATGCCCGCGCCGCCGGAGTTAATAGCCCCTTGCTCTTCGGTTTCTTGCCGCGCCTCCACCATGAGGAATTGCGACAGGCCATCGCCTCTCACGTCGCCGCTCAGGAAACACTGGACGCCCACGGCCCGGCCGCCACGCCGGAGGCCATCGAGGCCCGCAAGGCCGTCAAGACCCATTTGGAAGTCGCCCGGCTCCGGATTCAGGAATTTCTCGGTCACGTTATCGGCGGCGCGAAGGTCTTTCTTGGCGGCGGACAGGAGGCCAACGGTATCGAACTGGCGGATAAGGTGCAGGATTCCGCCAACAGCGCCCTGGAGCGGCTCTTCCCGCAGTTCTCCGAGGCCGACCACGCCAATTGGGGCCAGGTCGTTACCCGCGCCCGCGCCGGCGATGTGGGCGCGCTCTCGCAGGTGGGCTACCCCGGCGATGTCACCAAGCACCCCGTCTGCCGTCGTGTGCTGGATCTCATTGGGGCTGGCAAGAAGGGCAAGGACGTTCAAGAGCACTTCCGGTCCGCGCCGTTTGGCTGGCCGAAGGACGCCATCGATGGCGCGCTCTTTGTCATGCTGGTCGCCGGCAACCTTCGCGCCACCATCAATGGCCAGCCGGCACAGGCATCGCTCCCGCAGAACCAACTGGGCGTCGCCAGCTTCTATGTGGATGTGCCGCCGCTCAACGTGCAGCAGCGGCTCGACCTCAAGGCGCTCTTCCAGAAAATCGGCATTACCACGCAGAACGGCAAGGAATCCGAAGCCGCCGCGCAGTTCCTGCAAAAGCTCCTCGCGCTCGCGGAATCCGCCGGCGGCGGCGCGCCTCGGCCTGAGTCCCCCGGTACGCAGGAGGTGCGTGCCCTGCAAATGCTCAGCGGCAATGCCCAACTGCTCAAGATTCACGAGCAGAATGACGACCTCACCGCCAAACTTGCCGCGTGGAAGAAGAACGCCGACGCCATCGCCAAGCGCTGGCCTGTGTGGGAACGGTTGCTGGATTTTCACAACTTTGCCACCGGCCTGCCGGAAGCGGAGGCCGGCGCCAAATCCATCGCCGCCATTACCGACAGCCGCACCCTGCTGGCAGATCCCGATCCCGCGCCCGAGCTGACGAAACAGCTCACTACTGCGCTGCGCATCGCGCTCGGCAAGCTGCAAGGCGACCTCGGCGCCGCCTTCAAGGCGGGCGATGACAAACTCGCCGCCTCGCAAGTGTGGAGCCGCTTGACCGACGAACAGCGCGCCACGCTAGCCAGCACCTGTCAGCTCAAGCCGCCGGCGAAGGAGGCCATCGGCACCGACGACGAAATTCTCGCCGCCCTGCGCGCCAGCACCCTGGCCGCCCGGCGCAACCTGCTCGACGCCGTGCCCCAACGGTTCTCCCGAGCGCTTGACGAGGCCAGCCGCCTGCTGGAACCCAAGGCCCAGCGCGTGGTGCTGCCCGGAGCAACCATCCACAACGCTACCGAATTGGACCAGTGGCTCGCACGCGTTCGCAAGGACGTTGAGGAAAAACTCAGAGACGGCCCCGTGATTCTATGAGCGCCATTCCCACAAATCTCCGGCGCCAGTTGGAAAACGCGATCAAGCAAGCCCGTAAGATCGCGAAGGGCGGCGCTCGCAAGGCGCTCGAAGCGCTCGCCGTGCATGAGCCGGATCCCTACCGGCACATGGATGAGGCGCAGCGCGACCTGCGGCGCAAACTCCGCGCCCAAGCCAAACAATTGGGCGATGGCGAGAGCCAGACTCGGCGCGGCGCTTACGAGATCAAGCACCTCGTCGAGAAGCTCGCCTACGACCAGTGGCATCGGCTCCTCTTCGCCCGCTTTCTCCTGGAGAACAATCTCCTCATCTCGCCGGAGCATGGGGTGTCCGTGTCGCTGGATGATTGCGAGGAACTTGCCCCGTCGGTCGGGCTTAAGGACGCGTGGGCCGTTGCCGCCCGCTTCGCTGCGAAGGAGCTGCCAGAAATCTTCCGCGCCGACGACCCTGCGGGTGCGGTGGAACTGCCTGTGGAGGACCGCAAGCCGCTCATCCATCTCGTCACCGGCTTGCCGGTGGAGACGTTCACCGCCAGCGACAGCCTCGGCTGGTGCTACCAGTTCTGGCAGGCGGAACGGAAAGTCGAGATCAACGCCGCCGGCAACAAGATCGGCGCGGACGAACTGCCGGCGGTCACTCAGTTGTTCACCGAAGACTACATGGTGGACTTCTTGCTCGATAACACCCTCGGCTCGTGGCACGCGGGCAAGGTTCTCGCCGCGAAGCCCATGCTGGCGGAAACCGCGCAGAGCGAAGAAGAACTCCGCAACGCCGTGGCGCTGCCGGGATGCCCGTGGATGTATTTGCGCTTCATCAAAACCGAGGATGGCAAATGGAGACCCGCCGCTGGCATGTTCGACGCCTGGCCGAAGACCGCCAAGGAACTTAAGTGTCTCGACCCCTGCATGGGTAGCGGACATTTCGTGGTGGCGATATTCGAGCGGTTGGTGGCTTTGCGCATGGCGGAGGAAAAGCTGGATGAATCGGCTGCGGTGCCGGCGGTCATCCGCGACAACCTGTTCGGTTTGGAGATTGACCCGCGCTGCACGCAGATTGGCGCGTTCAACCTCGCACTGGCCGCGTGGCGGCGGGTGGGCCACTGCAAGTTGCCGGCGATGAACCTCGCCTGCTCGGGTCTCGCGCCGAACGCGAAGCAGGAGGACTGGCTGAAGCTGACCGGCAAAAACGAGAAGCTGCGCAACGGAATGGAGCGGCTGCATCGATTGTTCAAGGATGCGCCCGTGCTGGGGAGTCTCATCAATCCCCGGCTAAGCGCCGACGATATGTATGTTGCCGACTACCACGAACTCCAGCCGCTGCTGGAAACCGTGCTGGCGGAGAAGACCAAGGACGACACCGTGCATGAAATGGCCGTGACCGCGCGCGGCCTGGCCAAGGCGGCAGAAATTCTCGCCGGCCAGTTCACGCTCATCGCGACCAATGTGCCTTACCTCGGCCGTGAGGGGCACACGGACGAATTGACGAAGTTCGCGGACGGATATGCACCTGATGCGTCAGCCGATTTGGCTACCCTGATGCTGCACCGATGCCTCCAATTCACAGGGCAAACGGGAACACTCGGTGTCGTGCTCCCGCAGAACTGGTGGGTTGGGAAATCATATTCGGCATTCAGGAAACGAGTGCTCGTCGAGACGGCGTGGCGCTTTGCTGCTGTGCTTGGTGAGGAAGCTTGGCAAGCCTTCGGCAATCGCGGTCCAAACACAATTCTGCTGGTCCTTGACGGAAAGAAGGCGTCTGATTCGCACGGTTTTGCCGCACTGGATGTATCGACAAAACCAGGCGCAGTAGTTGTCGGCCCAGAGACGAAGGCCCGTGCGCTTGCCGGCCAGCAGGAATCCGATGACCTTCAACGCCTCTCGAAGCTGATTCGCGTTGGGCAACGGCAGCTTTATGCCAATAGGGAGGCGCGAATCTCGGTAGCGCAGGTTGGGAGTGCAGCGCCACTGTCTGGTGCGGTCATTTCGGGTGAGGGGTGTTCGACGGGGGACAATGACCGTTTCCTGCGGTGCTTCTGGGAGTTGTCTGCGTTTCCCGATTGGCTGCGATATTGCGGACCGGGCTTTGAGCATTGGACGTTCTGTGACACTTCGTTGGTGGTTTTTTGGGAGGATGGAAGTGGCGAGCTTGCGAAGAGCGACCAAGCGCGTATCCAGAACACAGAATTGTGGCATCGCTCGGGCGTGCTGGTTGGCAGAGTTCGTGGGATAACGTCGACACTCTTTTCTGGCGGTTGCTTTTCGAAGGGAGCTGTTCTGGTTTGTCCTCGCGACAAGTCTCATTACCTGCCCATTTACGCATTCTTGAAGTCGAAGGAGTTCGAAAACTTGGTTCGGACGATTGACCCGCGCGTGTCTGCCGCAACCAGCGTCCTGACTGATGTCCCCTTCGACCTAGCACACTGGCAGAAGGTGGCAGCGGATAAATATCCGCACGGATTGCCGAAGCCGTTTTCCAGCGACCCAACGCAGTGGTTGTTCAACGGGCATCCCAAAGGTTCAGACCAACAGTTGCATGTGGCTGTGGCGCGGTTGCTCGGCTACCAGTGGCCGCGCCAGACCGGTTCAAGTTTTCCCGATTGCCCGACGCTCGGCCCGGATGGTCTGCAAAAGCTGGCGGATCAAGATGGCATCGTGTGCCTCTCTGCCACTAAGGGCGAAGCGCCCGCCTCCGAGCGTCTGCGCGCTCTCTTGCTGCAGGCCTTGGGCAAATTCGACCTCGGTGCTCTTATTGCCAGCGCCGGCCCCAAGGGTAGCAAATCCGAGACGCTGGAGGAGTGGCTGCGAGACGAGTTTTTCGGGAAGTGTTGCAACTTTGAAAACGGTGACGGAGGACGCCCCGAGAGGAACTGGGCGGCGAAGTCTCAGGCAGCCAGATCGAACAGTTGGTCGATGAACTGATTCTGTTGGCGAACATCAGCGCCGCTGACCCACCGCGCCTGGCCCTTCCGGATCATGTGCATCGCCTCGTATCCCTCAATCGTTCGCCGGGCTGCTTGGAACTCACGAAAGCTCTGCTTGGCCTTTACTCGTCGTTT
>Ga0097691_1002284_pt1 | contig 13057 bp, 14 predicted proteins | sample NGESurdeep072012_8_FD_72858 | JGI IMG/M metagenome (GOLD analysis project Ga0097691, IMG submission 72858) | Arctic peat soil microbial communities from Barrow, Alaska - NGEE Surface sample 210-1 deep-072012 | ecosystem: Environmental > Terrestrial > Soil > Wetlands > Peat ...
ACGATCTCAAACTCCACCGCTTGACCCTCTTCGAGCGAGCGGAATCCATCGCCCGAAATGGCCGAGTAGTGCACGAAGACGTCACTGCCTCCGTCGCGTTCGATGAACCCGTAACCCTTGGCGTTGTTGAACCACTTGACTTTGCCTGTGATGCGCATCGTTCTTCTTCCCTGCTTGCTGTGGACACGACACATTCGCCGCGTCGTTGAACAAAAAAAAGGGCCGCGTGTGCGGCCTTTTCCTTACGGCGCCAGGCCCGCCCGGCGTCGCTGAGATAATACTGGACTTTACCCGTTATGCCAAGAGCCCTGCTGAGCGTGTCCGACAAGAGCGGCCTCGCGGATCTCGGGCGCGCCCTGGCGGCCCGAGGGTTCGAGCTCGTCTCGACCGGCGGCACCGCGCGCGCGCTCGGTGAAGCCGGCCTCGCCGTCACGAGCGTGTCGGCGGTCACCGGCTTTCCCGAAATGATGGACGGCCGCGTCAAGACGCTGCATCCGAAGGTGCACGGCGGCATCCTCGCCCGGCGCGACCGTCCCGACGACCTCGCGTCCGCCGCCGCCCACGGCATCGGCCTCATCGACATCGTCGTCGTCAACCTGTATCCGTTCGCGGAAGCGGCCGCGCGGTCCGGCACGACGTTCGCGCAGCTCGTCGAGGAGATCGACATCGGTGGGCCGAGCCTCGTGCGGGCGGCCGCCAAGAATTTCACCGACGTGCTGGTCGTCGTCGAGCCGTCCGACTACGCGGAGCTCGTGCGCGAGCTCGATCGCACGCAGGGGCCGTCGCCGGCGTTCCGGTTTCGGCTGGCGGTGAAAGCCTTCACCCACACCGCGCTGTACGACACGATGATCGCCGACACGCTGTCGGAATTCTCGTGGGACCGCGGAAGGCTCGTGCGCGTCCCCGAACGTCCCGCGCGCGCCTCGTACACCTTCGAAGTGGAGAAAGTGCGCGATCTGCGGTACGGCGAGAACCCGCATCAGCGCGGGTCGTTGTGGGAGCCGCCCGACGCGCCGATCGGCCTGACCTTCATTCAGGGCAAGGAGCTCTCCTACACCAATCTCCTCGACCTCGACGCCGTCTGGCGCATCGTCGCCGAGTTCGACGAGCCGGCGGCGGCGGTCGTCAAGCACACGAATCCCTGCGGCGCCGCGACCGGGTCGTCGGCGGCCGACGCGTACGTGCGCGCCCGTGACGCCGACGCGCTCTCGGCGTTTGGCGGCATCGTCGGTCTGAATCGTCCGCTCGACGCCGACGCGGCGCGAGCGATCACGTCGACGTTTGTCGAAGCGGTGATTGCGCCCGAGGTCGCCGACGAGGCGCGCACGATTCTGGCGGCCAAAGGCAAGATGCGCGTCGTGACGCTGCCCGCTCCAGGCGAGGGCGACGATAATCCGTGGCTGGCGATGGAACTGCGGTCGGTGTTCGGCGGCCTGCTGATGCAGGAGCGCGATCGCGTCGTCGAGGCGCGCGCCGAGTGGCCGACCGGCGACTTCCCCAAGGTCGTCACCCGGCGCCAGCCGACGGCGGAGGAGTGGCGGGCGCTGCGCTTCGCGTGGCGGCTGTGCGCGCACGTGAAGTCCAATACGGTGATCTTCACGGATGCGCGGAAGACGCTGGCGATCGGCGCCGGACAGATGAGCCGCGTCGATGCGGTGAACGTCGCGGTGATGAAAGCGCGCGCGGCCAAGCGGTCGCTGCAGGGATCGGCCGTGGCGTCAGATGCGTTCTTTCCGTTTCGCGACGGCCTGGACGCCGTCGCGAAGGCGGGCGCGACCGCGATCGCGCAGCCGGGCGGGTCCGTCCGCGACGCAGAGGTCATCGCCGCCGCCGACGAACACGGCTGTGCGATGGTGTTCACGGGGAAGCGGCACTTCAGGCACTAAGAACCCAGAACCGAGAACCCAGAATTTAGAACGTGTCCGCGAGCTCTTGCGGTGTGAGTGTCGCGGGCCCGAACTTGCCGACCACGATGCCCGCCGCGTGATTGGCGATGACCGCCGCTTCGGCCATGGTCGCGCCGGCCGCGATCGCGAGCGCGAGCGTCGCCACGACCGTGTCGCCCGCGCCCGTCACATCCGACACCTCCCGCGCGACCGCCGGAATCGCGCCTTCCACTGTCGCGTCCGACAGCCACATGCCGTGTTCGCCTCGCGTGATGAGCACCGCGTCGCATGCGGCGCGCGCGCGGAAATCTCGCGCCGCCTCGCGCGCCTCGTCGTCGGTGCGGATGCGGCGATGGGTGGCCGTTTCCGCCTCGTGGTGGTTCGGCGTGACGAGCGTCGCGCCCGCGTAGCAGGCGAGGTGGGGAATCTTCGGGTCGACGATCAACGGCGCGCCGGCGGCCTTGAGCTCGACGAGCGCTTCGATGATCGGCCGGGTGACGGCGCCCTTCAAGTAATCCGACACGAGCAGCACCTTCGCGCCGGCGCCGAGCCGTCCGATTCTGGCGACGATCTGGCGCTCGATCCCGCCGTCGACGTCGGCGTCGCGCTCGTAATCGACGCGCGCCACCTGCTGATTGCGTTCCGTGACGATCCGCACCTTCTCGGTCGTCGGGCGCGAACGGTCTTCGACGAGGCCGTCCACGGTGACGCCGGTCGCGGCGAGCTGTTCGCGCAATCGCGCGCCGGCCGCGTCGCTGCCGACGACTCCGATGAGCGACACCGCGCCGCCGAGCGCCGCGATGTTGTGGGCGACGTTGGCGGCGCCGCCCAGGCGGACGTGCTCGGTCTGAAAATGCACGACCGGCACCGGCGCCTCCGGTGAGATGCGGGTCACGCGGCCGACGATGAAGCGATCGATCATCACGTCGCCGGCGACGAGCACGGGAAGGCCGGGGAAGCGGGCGATCAGATCGCGGGCGCGCCGCGCGGCGAGCGGCGGGAGCGTCATGTGGTGGTGGGGCGTTCGGCGGCGAACGGCAGCGTGATGAGGACGAGGAACATCATCAGAAACTCCGAGTCGCCGAAGTTGTACTCGAACATGCCGGCGGCGAGCATCGCCGTCACCGCCGCGAGTCCCGAGGCGGCGAGAAAGCGCACGCGGTCGTGGCCGAGGCGCCGGCCGAGCGACACGATGAGCGAGACGATGAACCACAGCCAGAGGCCGAGCGCCGGCAGGCCGCGCTCGGCCGCGATCTGCATCGGCACGTTGTGCAGGTGCGGGTTGACCTTCTGCACGGCGTCCGGATCGCGGTACTGGCTGTAGAGCACCTCGACCATGTTCGGGCCGACGCCGACGAGGGGATGCGCGCGAATCATGTGCTCGCCCTCGCGCAGCATCGCCAGCCGATCGCGGCTGCTCGGATCCTTCATGTTGAACATCGTGACGAATCGGGCGCTGAGCGTCGCCGGCGCGAGCGCGAGGAAGACGGCGGCGACGATCGGCAGGACGGCGAGCAGGCGGAAGTCCTTGAGCGACAGGAGCATCGCCGCCGCCGCGCAGGCGCCCACCGCGGCGCTGCGCGTGAACGTCACCGCGATGGCCACCGCGAGCGCGGGCAGCACCGCCGCGGCCCACGTGCGCTCGCTGCGCCCGAAGAGAATGCGCGCGAGGGCCGCCGCGAGGACGAGCATCAGCAGCCCCGAATACGTCATGTAGTGGCCGAGCGTGCCCTGCGGGCGCTGGCCGAGATTGTCGTAGTGGAGGATCGCATACTGAAAGATGCCGAAGGCGGCGCTGACCGCCGCGAACGACAGAATCACCGTCACCATCGTCGTCGCGCGGCTGCCGGTCACGAAGCGGTAGACGAGCGGCACCAGCAGGAACAGCACGAGCTGCTTGCAGTCGATCAGGCTGACGCGCGGCTCCGGCGAGAACGCGGCCGACACGAGCGTCGCGCCCGCGTACGCGAGGAGCGGCCAGAAGAACGCGGGGACCGCGATGCGCTCGTGCCGCGTGGCGACGACCGCGACCCAGCAGACGACGGCGAGCGCCAGCAGGATTTGCGCGACGGCGATCGAGAAGAGGACGCCGCCCGCGACGCCGAAGAGCGCCAGCAGGCCGATCTGTTCCAGTCGGTCGGCCGGCGGGTCGAGGGCGGGCGCATGAGCCATGGGTCCAGACATTTTACGTTACGTGGCGGCGAGCGCACGCTCGGCGGCGTCGACGACCTGTTCGGGGCGGATCCACGTCAGACAGCGGAAATCGCCGGGGGTGCAGACACGCTGATCGCACGGCCGGCAGGGCAGGCCGTCCACTTCGACCGCTTCCCCGATGAGGTCCGGCGCGCGCCACGGCGCCGATCGCGCCGGCAGCGTCGGCCCGTAGAGGGCGACGATCGGCACGCGGGTCGTCGCCGCAACATGGAGAGGTCCGCTGTCGCCGCCGATGTAGAGCGCCGCGCGGTCGAGCAGCGCCCGCAGCTCGTCGAGCGAGAAATCGCCGCACGACACGACGCGGCCGCGATCGGCCGGTTCGAGCAGCGCGCGCGCCTGCGTGATCACGCGGCCGGCCGCCTGTCCCTCGGACGGCCCGGACGTGACGATGACGCGCCGGCGCGCATCCTTCGACACCAGGAGCGTGACCAGCGCCGCGAACGCCGCGATGGGCCATCGCCTGAACGGATTGCCGGCGCTGACGTGCACGACCACGAGACGATCGCCGGCGCCGACGCCGGCCCGTGCGAGGCGATCGGCGACGGTGGCCGCGGCCTGGGGCGCCGCCATCATTTCGACGGGGAATCTCGATCGGTCCGGCGGCGGGATGTCGAGCGCGGCGAGCAGGTCCCACTGATTCTCGACCGAGTGCCGCGCCCGGAGCGCGCGCGGGCGGGGCACTCGCCGCGTGTAGATCCACCCGCGTCCGGCGATCTCATACCCGAGGCGGACCTTCGCGCGGCTCAGCCACGTCAGCAGCGAGCTGCGCGGACCCCCATGGAAGTCGATGGCGAGGTCGTAGCGGCGGGCGCGCAGGCGGCGCCCGAGCGCCAGGTCCGCCGCGAGCTGCAGCAGCCCTCGTCGTCGCGGCGCCACGATGACGTCGTCGATGTGCGGGTTATGGGCGACGACGGGAGCGGCCGCGGGCTCGACGAGATACGTGATCTGAGCGTCGGGGAATCGTTGCCGGACGGCACGCACGGCCGGCGTCGTGAAGACGACGTCGCCGATGAGCCGCAGTCGGACGAGCAGAATCCTCAATCTGCAATCTGCAATCTGAAATTTGCAGTCTCAGGGCTCGATGGTCGCCTCGTCGATGAGCATCACCGGAATGTCATCCTTGATGGGGTAGACGCGCTTGCAGGTCGCGCACTTCAGCGCCGCCCCGTTCTTGACGAGCGTCACGGGCGTTTTGCAGTTGGGACACGCGAGAATCTCGAGCAGTTCAGGATCGACGGGCATCGCCGAACTATATGACACCTACCGGCTTTTGTGGAACAATTCCCTTGTATGAGTTTTGCGGTCCTCGCGGCGGTCATCGGCCTTTCCCTCCAGGTATCCACGCCCGCGCCGGACAAGATCGCTGACGCGTACGATCAGTTCATGCTCGCGCGCCATCTCGAGGCGGGCGACGACGTGACCGGCGCGATTGCGGCGTACAAACGCGCGATGACGCTCGATCCGACCGCCGCCGACATTCCCGCCGAGTTGGCCGCGCTCTACATGCGGCAGAGCCGCGCGGAGGACGCGCTCGCCGCGGCCGAGCAGGCGCTCGCGATCTCGCCGACCAACCGCGAGGCGCACCGCGTCGCCGGGATCATCTATGCGGCGCTCGCCGAGTCGCGGCGCAGCACGTCCCAGCCGGGCGCCGCGGCGGCGCCCGACGACACCACCGCGAAAGCGATTGCGCATCTCTCTGCCGCACTCGATCAGCCCGACGTCGAGCCCGATCCGAACGTCCGCGCGACACTGGCGCGCCTCTATCTCGCCTCGGGCGCGTACGCCAAGGCGATTCCGCTCCTCAGCGACCTCGTGAAGCAGGAGCCCGGCTGGCCGGAAGGTCCGGCGCTGCTCGCGGAAGCGTACGCCGGCGCGGGGCGCAACGGCGACGCGATTCTGTGGCTCGAGCAGGCCGCGCCAGACGATCCGCCGCTCTATCAGACGCTCGCCGAGTTCTACGAGCGCGAGCACCGGTGGAAGAACGCGGCGGACGCATACGGGAAGGCGCTGGAGAACGCGCCGCGGAACCTCGATCTCAAGGTCCGTTACGCGTCGGCGCTCGTCAATGCCGCCGGTGGCGCGGGACGCGACGACATCATCAAGGCACGTGACGTCCTCAAGGACGTGCTGTCGGCGCGCCCGAAGGATCCGCGCGCGCAGTATCTGCTGTCGCAGACCGCCCGCAGGCTCGGCGATCTCGACGGCGCCGAAGCGACGGCGCGCACGCTCATCGCCGACAACGCGAAAAGCCCCTGGGGGTACTACGCGCTCGCCGAAGCGCTCGAGGAGCGGCATCAGTACCAGGCCGTCATCGACGCGCTGACGCCGGCGGTCGCCGCCTTCCGCGCGGGATCGGCCGGTGACGGTGTCGACCTCGGCCTGCTGCTGCCGCACCTGGGATTTGCGTATCAGGAGCTCGGGCAGTACGACCGCGCCCTGCCGCTGTTCGAGGAAGCGCACCGCCTCGCGCCGGCCGACGCGTCGGTCACGAGCTACCTGATTCAGGCGAACCTCGCGGCGAAGAAGTTCTCGGCCGCCGCTGAAATCGCGCGCGCGGCGCTCGTCGAGCGGCCCGACGATGAGCGGCTGATGCGGCTCGAGGCGCAGGCGCTCAGGCAGGACGGAAAAGCGGATCAGGGGATCGCGCTGCTCGAGGACGCCGTGAAGGCGCACGCCGACGATCCGTCCGCGTACGTCGCGCTCGCGCAGTTGTACTCGGACGCCGATCGTGGCGCCCAGGCCGTGCGGGTGCTGCAGGACGCGCAGGCGAAATTTCCCGCGGACCAGTCGATCCCGTTCGAGCTTGGCGCCGTGCTCGACAAGCAGAAGCGCTTCACCGATGCGGAAGCGGCATTCAAACAGGTCCTCGCGCGCGAGCCGGAGAACGCGGCGGCGCTCAATTATCTCGGCTACATGCTGGCCGAACACGGCGATCGGTTGGACGAGTCGGTCGGCTACATCAAGCGTGCCCTCGAGATCGAGCCCGAGAACGGTTCGTATCTCGACAGCCTGGGGTGGGCGTATTTCAAAGCCGACAAGCTGGATCTCGCCGAGCCGAACTTGAAGCGCGCCGCCGACCAACTGACGACCAACTCCGTGATCCAGGATCACTACGGCGACTTGCTCTTCAAGCGCGGGCGCTACGACCAAGCGATCGCCGCCTGGACGCGCGCGCTCTCCGGCGACGGCGAGGCGATCGATCGTCTCGCCATCGACAAGAAGATTCGCTCCGCCAGACAGAAGCTTGTCAAGAAATGAGGGCGCTGCTCGTCTTCGCCCCGGTGCTGATGGTTCTGACGTCGGTCGCGTGCGGCGCGTCGCTCGTCAGGCTGCCGTCGGGCCCCGGGTTTACCGCGCAGGACGGGGCCGGCGCGCTTCAACAGGCGACCGGTCCGTGTCTGGCGATCCGCACGCTCACCGCCGAAGTGGCCGTCAGCGGGTCGGCCGACGGGCACCGCGTCCGCGCGCGCCTGACCGCGGGCGTGTCCCCGCCGGCATCCGCGCGTCTCGAAGCGGTGGCGCCGTTCGGCCAGCCGGTCTTCATTTTTGTCGCGACCGGCACCGACGCGACGCTGCTCTTGCCGCGAGACAATCGCGTGCTCGAGCATGGCCGGCCAGACGAGGTCCTCGACGCGCTGACCGGCGTGCCGCTCGGCGCGGCCGATCTGCACGATACGCTCACCGGCTGCGCGTCGGAGCCGGCGTCGGGCCCGCTGCACGCGCGCGCCTTCGGCGATCTGTGGCGTGTCGTCGCGGCCGGCCACGACGGCGAGCTGTATCTGCACCGCGCCGACGCGAATGCGCCGTGGCGTCTGGTCGCGGTCATCGTGCGCAGCAGCAGCGGGCGCCCGTGGCGCGCCGATTACAGCGCCTTCCAGGACAATCTGCCACGCGCGATCCGGCTGACGAGTGTCGCGTCGCCGGCGTCCGGCGCCTTCGATCTTCAGCTCTCGCTCTCGCAGGTCGAGGTGAACGTCCCGCTGGCCGCCGATGCCTTCCGCGTGAAGATTCCGGCCGGGGCCGGTCCTATCACGCTTGAAGAGCTGCGCCGGTCCGGTCCGCTCGCCTCGAAGACCGATGCCCGCTAGCGGCAAGCGGTCGCCGGGCGGCGTGGGGCGGGAGCTGCACGCGCGGGCGTTCGCCAAGATCAATTTGTCGCTGCGCGTGCTCGGCACGCGTCCGGATGGCTATCACGAGCTCCGCACGGTCTTTCAGTCGCTTGCGCTGCACGACACGCTGCGCTTCCGCGCGGCCTCGCCTGAACGCTTCGACATCAGCTCGGACGACCCGGCGTGTCCAACCGACGCGACCAACCTCGTGTGGCGCGCGGCGGACGCGGTGTGGAAGGCGGCCGGGCGAAGCGGCGCGCCGCGCGGCGTCTCGGTGCGAATCATCAAGCGTATTCCGATGCAGGCGGGGCTCGGCGGCGGCAGCAGCGATGCGGCGGCGGCGATGCGCGCGCTCGCAGTCTGGTGGCGCGTCGACGTGCCGCACGATCGGCTCCGCGCGATGGCCGCGGCGCTCGGCGCCGACGTCCCGTATTTTCTCGACGGCGGGACGGCGCTGGGCGTCGAGCGCGGCGACCTGTTGTATCCGCTGATCGATGCGCCGGCGGCGTGGGCGACCGTCGTGGTGCCGCCCTTCGGCGTGAGCACGGCCGATGCATACGCCTGGTTTGACGGCGATCGACGCGAGGGTGAACGCCCCGCGTCACATCAGAACGATCTGGAGGCGCCGGTGACGGCACGCCATCCGGACATCGGCCGGATCGCCCGCGCCCTCGCTCGCGCCGGCGCCTTCCACGCGGCGATGTCGGGCAGCGGTTCCGCCGTGTTCGGGCTCTTCAGATCCAGATCCAAGGCGTCGGCCGCCGCCCGGGCGCTCGCCCGGCGCGGCCGGTCGATTGTGGTGGCGCGGACGCTCGATCGGGCGGGCTACGCGCGACTGGCGCGGCCGACCTGACTTGCCGGCGAAACAGTGCATCGTATACACTTACCGTTTGCGCCACGTGGTTCAGGCCACTCCTGAGGCAGCTTCTTCCAAGTCAATGATCGGGCGGGCATGATTGGGGCGTGGCCAAGCGGTAAGGCGCGGGACTTTGGATCCCGTATTCGGAGGTTCGAATCCTCCCGCCCCAGCCACCTCGAGAGGCTGAAGGCACCGGGTGAGTGATCCCTTCATGTCAACTGGTTTTGGGGAATTGAAGCTCTTTTCGGGCAGCGCGCATCCCGAACTGGTCGAGGAAATCTCGAAGATCCTCGGCGTGCAGCCGGGGCAGGCGCGTCTGCGCCGGTTTCCCGACTCGGAAGTCTCGTTTCAGATCGACGAGAACATCCGCGGCACCGACGTGTTCGTGGTGCAGCCGACCTCGGCGCCGGTCGATCAGCACATCATGGAGATGCTGATCATGATCGACGCGTTCCGCCGCTCGTCGGCGGCGCGGATCACCGCCGTCGTGCCGTATTACGGCTACGCGCGCCAGGACCGCAAGGACAAGCCGCGCGTGCCGATTTCGGCGAAGCTCGTCGCCAACATCCTGAGCGCCGCGGGCACCAACCGCGTGCTGACGATGGATCTGCACAAGGCGCAGATTCAGGGGTTCTTTGACATTCCGGTCGACCACTTGTTCGCCGCGCCGGTGATCATCGATTACCTGTCGCGTCTGGACTATCCGAAGCTGACGATCGTCTCGCCCGACGCCGGCGGCGCCGAACGCGCCCGCGCCTACGCCAAGCGGCTCGACGCCGAGCTGGCGATCATCGACAAACGGCGGATCGACGACGGCACGGCGGAGGTGATGAACGTGATCGGCGCCGTCCAGGGGCGCACCTGCATCATCCAGGACGACATCGTCGACACGGCCGGCACGATTACCAAAGCGGCGAACGCGCTGAAGGCCAACGGCGCCGACCGCGTGCTCGCCTGCGCGGTGCACGGCGTGCTGTCGGGGTCGGCGATCGACAAGATCGAGAAGTCGCCGATCGACAAGATGATCGTGACCAACACGATCCCGCTGTCGCCCGCCGCCGCCGCGTGCGACAAGATCGTGGTGCTCTCGGTGGCGCGGCTGCTCGGGCAGGCGATTAAGAGCATTCACGAAGAGACCTCGGTCTCTTCGTTATTCGTGTAATTAGGAATTAGGAATTAGGAATTCGATATGGACGCAACACTCGAAGCCATTACGCGCGACACGTTTGGAAAAAACGAGGCGCGGCGGACACGCCGCGAGGGCAAAGTGCCCGGCGTGCTCTACGGCGGCGGCGGCGCTGGGGGCAAAGACGCGACGGCGATTTCCGTCGAGCCGAAGGCGCTCTTGAAGATTCTGCACTCCGAGTCTGGCGTCAACACGCTGATCTCGCTGAAGCTCGGCGGCGCCGACTCCAAGGTGCTCGTGAAGGAGTATCAGCTCGACCCGGTCACCCATCAGGTGCTGCACGCCGATTTCTACCGCGTCGCGATGGACCGCCTCCTGCAGCGCAGGATTCCCATCGTCGTCAAGGGCACGCCGCAGGGCGTGAAGCAGCAGGGCGGCCTCCTCGAATTCATTCGCCGCGAGATCGAGATCGAGTGCTTGCCGGCCGACATCCCGGAGCACGTCGAAGTCGACGTCAGCGAGCTGATGCTGCACCAGGGCATCCGCGTGCGCGACCTTGCGGTGTCGGAGAAGTGGAAGCCGATCAGCGACCCCGAGATGATGATCGTGCACGTCATTCTGCCGAAGGCCGAGGAGGTCGCGGCGCCCGTGGAGGGAGCCGTGGCGGCGGCGCCGACCGTGCCGGCCGAGCCCGAGGTCATCAAGAAGGGCAAGAAGGACGAAGACGAGGGCGCGAAGGACGAGAAGAAAGCGAAAGACGAGAAGAGCGAGAAGAGCGAGAAGAAGAAGTAGCGATTGCGGCCTGACATCGCGTGAAGCTCATTGTTGGCTTGGGGAATCCCGGCGCGAAGTATCGCGGCACCCGGCACAACATCGGGTTCGCGGTGCTCGACGAGTTGGCGGCGCGCCGGCAGGTCAGCTTCGAATCGGCGCCGGTCGACGCGTTGATCGCGAAGGTCCGTGGCGCCGACGAGGTCCTGCTGGCCAAGCCGCTGACGTTCATGAACGCGAGCGGAGAGGCGGTCGGCGCGCTGCTTCGGTACTACAAGATTGAGATCGCCGACCTGCTCGTGGTGGTCGACGACGTGCAGTTGCCGCTCGGCAAGCTCCGCGCCCGAGTGCGCGGGTCGGCGGGCGGCCACAACGGGCTGAAGTCGATCGTGGCGCACGTCGGCGACGCGTTCTCGCGGCTGCGTATCGGCGTCGGCCGAGGCGATCCGCGGCGCGATTTGGCGGACCACGTGCTCACGCGGTTCGATGCGGATGAAGCCGCGGAGGTCGAGCGCGTCACCTCGCGCGCGGCCGATGCGGCGGAGATGTTCGTCACGTCCGGGATCGGGGCGGTGATGAACGGGTTCAACGGCGGCGATCCGGCGACAACCGAATAGCGCGCGCAGGCGCGCACCCTTGCCACCGTTTGGTGGCCACGGTTCACGGTCCAGACCGTGAACGTGTCCTCGAGGAGAGTTAGATGTCAGACCGACAGTACGAGCTCGTTTACATCCTTCCCCCCGACACCACCGAAGCGCAGGTGACCGAGCTGCACGAGCAGCTCGAGGCGGTCGTGTCGCGCATGCACGGACAGATCGAGAAGACCGAGAACTGGGGCCGGCGCAGGCTGGCCTACGAGATCGCGCACCAGAAAGAGGGCGTCTACGTCCTCGAGCTGATCAACGGATCGGGCGAGCTGATGAAGGAGCTCGACCGCCGGCTGCGCGTGATGGATCAGGTGATTCGCCATCTCGTCGTCCGCGTCGATCACGAGAAGCGCGTCGTCGAGCGCACGCGCTCGAAGCGGCAGTCCAACACCGAGCGGCGGCGCGTCAAGCGCGGGTTGCCGCCGCAGCGGCAGCCGGGCGAAGGCCGTCCGGCCGGCGAAGTGGAAGAGCCCGAAGACGATCGCTTTGACGGAGTGGAGGTTTAGATGGCATTCGGACAAGGGCGCTCGGGCGGCGGCGGCGGCGGCGGACGCGGAGGCCGCGGCGGCGACAAGAAGACCGGCGACAAGGCGCAGGGCCAGCGGCGGACGCTGTTCCGCCGCCGCAAGGTCTGCAAGTTCTGCGCGGACAAGATCGACGACATCAACTATAAGGATGTCAAGCTGATTGGCCCGTTCGTGCCCGAGCGCGGCAAGATCCTGCCGCGGCGCATTTCGGGCACCTGTGCGGCGCACCAGCGGAAGCTGCAGACGGCGATCAAGCGCGCGCGGCAGCTCGCGCTCATCCCGTACGTCACTGATTAGAGGACGAAGCACATGGAAGTCATTCTCAGAGAGCACGTCGATAATCTCGGGCGCCGCGGCGAGTTGGTGAAGGTGGCCGACGGCTACGCGCGCAACTACCTGTTGCCGCGAAAGCTCGCCCTGCTCGCGACCGAGGGCAACAAGAAGCAGATCGAGCGCGAGCGCGCGAAGCTGGACGTCAAGGACGCCGAAGAGAACAAGATCGCCGAAGCGCTGGCCGAGCGGCTGGGCACCGTCGAGATCGTCATCGCCCGCAAGGTCGGCGAAACCAAAGCGCTCTACGGGTCGGTGACGACGGCCGACATCGCGGAGGGGCTGGCGGCGAAAGGCTTCGACATCGAGCGCCGCACGCTGCAGCTGGCCGAGCCGATCAAGCAACTGGGCGAGTTCGACGTCCCGGTGCGCCTGAACCGCGACGTCACGGCGCGCGTCAAGGTGAAGGTGGTCGCGGAAGGCGCCGCTCGAAGTTAGAAGTTAGAAGTCAAAAGTTAGAAGTAGCTGGAATAGGTGGGCAGAAGGGATAGCGATCTTCCTTCTGCCCTTTTTACTTTGAACTTCTTACTTTTCACTTTTCACTTTTAATTTTTCACTTTTAACTTTCGTCCTGATACACTCCCTTCC
>Ga0097691_1002285_pt1 | contig 13057 bp, 12 predicted proteins | sample NGESurdeep072012_8_FD_72858 | JGI IMG/M metagenome (GOLD analysis project Ga0097691, IMG submission 72858) | Arctic peat soil microbial communities from Barrow, Alaska - NGEE Surface sample 210-1 deep-072012 | ecosystem: Environmental > Terrestrial > Soil > Wetlands > Peat ...
CAAGATACCGCAGAAGCTTGAGTCGAAGCGCCGTATCTGCGGGCGTAATATCCAAGCGGGCCGGGGCACTTGTCAGAGCCTGAATGAGATTTGCTCTACTGACGATGCCGACAAGTTCGCCATTCTCTATAATGGGAACCCGTTTGATCGAATTATTTTCAAGCAGAGCCGCGATGTCGTTGAGCGACGTGTCAGGTGAAGCAGTAACCACCTTTCGCGTCATGACATCTGCTGTCTTCCGTGCCCGCGCTTTCACATATTCCGCCGCCAGGTGTTCCTTGCCAGCATATTCAAGATACCAATACGGATGCGGCCGCCCTGTCCCAATTTCGGAACGAAACAAGAGGTCGCCCTCGCTAATGACCCCAACGAGCTTACCGGCGTCATCCACGACGGGCGCGCCACTTATTCGATGTTGTACAAATGTTTTTGCGACCTCCTCTATCGAGGAGCTCGGCTTTACAGTAATAATGGGGAAAGCCATTACATCGCGCGCTTTCATCGTACTCTCCCGTGTATGGTTCACAGTCGCGTTTATGTTTAAATAGGATCAGATTTCGGTCGTCCGGCTTTGACCCCTGTCAATTCCGGCTGCCCGAAGTGGCAATATAAAATTCCGCAGTTCTGCAGGACGCTATTCCTGCGTCAAGCGGGTGCAAAGTCAACGGCCCAGGTGCAAAAATGAGATCACCTCGGCCTTATTTGACAGTCGCAAGCATTCTATCCGGCTTCAGCATATCAGTGTTCATGTTCAGGCTTCAGCGAGAACTGGGGGTTCGAGAAAGGCACCCCGACTGGACTAACTGGCTTGCATGGGCTGACTATCTTGTTATCGCGACGATCGTTCTATCGGTGTTACTTGTGGTCGTGCCACTAGTCGCGTTTTCGGAGCCGACTGAATTTGTTTTTTCCATTGCCGCGGGGACTTGCGCAGCGACTTCGCTACTGTTGCTGGCGTATCCTTTTGCCATTCTTGATCACTACGGGATCGAGATCGGCGGTTGGCGAAGAAAACTCGGCGACAACGTCGAAATCCGCCATAAAGGCGAGCCTATCGAAAGAATAATTGTCATAATCGCAAGCTTACTAGCCATTTTTTTTCGCCGTGATTGTACTGTCGTGGAATAATTAGATTGCACTGCGACTAGCCCGTTTAAATACTGGGACTCCCCTTGCCGCATTCGCTAAATACGCCAAGGAACTTGCGGTTTCAGGAACGGCGATCGGCATTGCATATATCCGCGCCTTTAACTTTCCGCTGCCGTTTACCGATACTTCGCTGACGGCAATGTGGATCATCCTGCCGCTCGTGCTCGCGGTTCGCCGTCTGCCGTACACCGTGCGCGGCAGTCATTCCTCGCTGTTGCTTGTGCACAGATCCATGGAGGAAGCGGCCGAAAATGTCGGGGCGTCAAAACTGCGCGTATTCTGGGACATCACCGTGCCCCTCGTTTGGAAAGGCATCCTGGTCGGCGCCCTGTTCTCCTTCCTCACCTCGATTCAGGAGGCCTCGGCCACCATATTTCTGACGCGCGGCGGCTGGGAAATGATCCCCTTCGGCATTTTCACGTTCTACATCGCGGGTTCGCAGAGCCAGGCCGCAGCGCTTGGCGTCATATTGATCGCGCTGTGTGCGCTCAGCCTATATGTGGTCAACCGGATCGCCGGGACGCGCGTCGGCAGCCTGTTCGGATAACATAGGCCAACAAGCAGGCGTTGCGCGATCAGGTCGTGCCGGCGAGCTCACGTCCGATCGGATGCGCCCAGAGCTCGGCAATCGCTGCCTCGATCGAGCCGCCCTCGTTGACGATCCGATTGACGGCTGCCGCGATCGGCAACTGCAGGTCGAGGCGGAGTCCAAGCTCGGTGATGGATGCGGCGGTCTGTACGCCTTCGGTGACGACCTTACGCTCCGCCAGGATATCGGCGGGAGAACGCCCCTCCCCCAACGCGATGCCGAAGGTCGTGTTGCGCGACTGCGTGCCCATGGAGCTCAAGGTGACGTCGCCGCTCCCGGCCAGGCCCAAAAGATTGATCGGATTGCCGCCCTTGGCGCGGGCCAGCCGCGCCATCTCGTATAGGCCACGGGCGATCAGCAGGCCGCGGAAGTTCTCGCCCATCTTGCGAGCGATCGCGATGCCGCAAGCGATGCCAAGCACGTTCTTGAAGGCGCCGCCGATGGTCGCGCTGATCGGGTCGTCGGATGCGTAGACGTGAAAATTGGCGCTGCTCAATGTCTTCGCCAACTGTTCGGCCAAGGCAAGATCGGAGCTGGCCAGCGTGACGCCCGTCATGAGCCCGAGCGCGACTTCCTTCGCAAACGAGGGTCCAGCGAGCACCGCAACGGCAGCGTGCGGCAAAACCTCGGCGATCACTTCCGGCATCAGCGCGCAGCTGCCCCGCTCAATGCCTTTCGAGCAGGACACTACCGCTGTCCCCGGACGTAGTGCATCACGCATCTTAAGCGCGATGCCGCGCAGGAACTGCGACGGCACAGCCATGAGGACAAAATCGGCCGCGCGCACCGTCTCGCCGATATCGGAGCTTGCCTCGATACCGGGCTCAAGGGGAACGCTCGAGAGAAAGACAGGATTGCCACGGCCGGCGTTGATTGATTCCACGATCTCAGGTTCGCGCGCCCACAGCTTGACGCCGAGCCCCGCGCGCCGCGCGGCACATGCCATTGCCGTCCCGAATGAGCCGCCGCCGACGATCGCTGCTGTTGTCATAGGGCGCTACAGGTGTGTTTGCTAATAGGTGGCGCGTCCGCCGGAGATATCAAAGACCCCGCCGGTGGTGAAAGAGCACTCCATCGAGGCGCAGAAAGTCGTCATCGCTGCGATCTCCTCGACCAGGACGAAACGGCCGCGCGGCACTTTGGACAACATCGTGCGCACGAACTCAAGCGCAACAGGTTCGGCATGGCTCAACGATTTCATTGCCTTGTAAGCTCATGTTGCAGGTCGCCACGACGTGCCCTTACCTGGTGACAATTTCGGTTCGGTGAATCTTGCCTCAGTATCCTCGTTGGCTGACCGCGTCACCATTTCGAATATGGCAGTATGGCTGATACAAAAGTATCGTGACTATTTATCGAGGCTCCTGGAAGTGTCGTTGTGTTTGACTCATATCAAACCTGCCTCCCCTTTTTTGCGCCACTTTAACAAACATTTTTCACGCGCTTCACTTCTACCCCTTCGACACGTCTTTGAAAGGAGACAAATCGATGAAATTCAAACTCTTTATCGCCGGCGCGGCCATGGGGCTCGTGTTTGCCATTGGCGCGGCCAAGCCTGCGAACGCCGCCGACGCCATCTGCTACAATTGCCCGCCGGAATGGGCCGACTGGGCGTCGATGCTCAAAGCCATCAAGCAAGACCTCAATCTCGAGGTTCCCCATGACAATAAGAATTCGGGACAGACACTGGCGACGCTGATCGCCGAGAAAGCAAGCCCCGTTGCCGATATTGCTTATTTTGGCATTTCGTTCGGCATCCAAGCAATGCGCGAGGGCGTCGTGGCGCCCTATAAGGTGAAGTATTTCGACGAGATTCCGGATGGCCTCAAGGATCCAGCAGGCCACTGGTTCACCATCCACTACGGAACCATCGGATTTTTCGTGAACGTCGACGCTTTGCGCGGCGTTCCCATTCCCAAGTCATGGAAGGACCTTCTCAAGCCCGAATATTCCGGTCTGGTCGGCTACCTCGACCCGACAAGCGCCGCCGTCGGCTACGCCGGCGCAACCGCCGTCAACCTCGCCCTCGGCGGCAGCTTCGACAATCTGACGCCCGGCATCGAGTTCTATAAGGCGTTGAAGAAGAACCGGCCGATCGTCCCGAAACAGACCGCTTACGCGCGCGTCCTCTCGGGCGAGATTCCGATCATGTTCGACTACGACTTCAACACTCTGCGGGCCAAATTCAAGGACGGTTGCAATTGCGTCTTCGTCATTCCTCAGGAGGGCACCATCGTCCTCCCCTACGTAATGAGCCTCGTCAAGAACGGTCCGCACCCGGAGAACGCAAAAAAGGTGCTCGACTATCTACTCACTGACAAGGGCCAGGCGATCTGGGCCAATGCCTACCTGCGCCCAATTCGTCCGGCCGCGATGACGCCCGAGATTGCCGCGAAATTCCCACCGGCCTCCGAATACGCACGCGCACGCACGATCGACTATGCCCGCATGGAGCAAGCGCAGATTGCCTTTCGCGACCGCTATCTCGCGGAAGTACGCTAGTAAACACCCAAATCTAATGTAGAGTTAGCGGGCGGGGCAGCTCGGCCCCGCCCATTTCTTGCCGCCGGGCCGCTCGGCCCGCCCATCCGTGCCGGGATCGAGCCGATTGATGCAAAACCGTGAAGCGCCTTATCTCGTGATCATGGTCTTGCCTGCGATTGTGCTGGGCGGAGCCTTCTTCCTGCTGCCATTGGCGCGCCTTGCGGTGGTCGGCGCAACCGGGCCGCTCGGTCTCGGCGCCTATTTGTCGGTGCTGACGACGCCGCGGTATTTCGAGGCTCTCGTTTCGACCGTCCTGCTCTCGGTTGCGGTGACGCTCATTACTCTTGTCATCTCCGGGGTTACCGGCGTCTTCCTGCAGCGCAATCGCTTTGCGGGCCGCGGCGTCCTGGTTTCGCTCCTGACTTTTCCATTGGCATTCCCCGGTGTCGTCGTCGGCTTCATGGTCATCATGCTGGCGGGACGGATCGGGCTCATCGCGGAAGCCACGCAATTCCTGACCGGCCAACGCTTGGTGTTCGCCTATTCGATGGCCGGTCTCTTCATGGGCTATATCTATTTTTCGATCCCGCGCGTGATCCTGACCGTGATGGCGGCGGCGGAAAAACTCGATCCGGAATTGGAGGAGGTCGCCCAATCCCTCGGGGCACGAGCGTGGCAGGTCGTGCGCGATGTGATCCTACCGGCGCTGAAACCGGCATTCATCGCATCTGGGTCCATGTGTTTTGCGACCTCGATGGGAGCGTTCGGAACCGCATTCACGCTGGCCACCGATATCGACGTGCTTCCCATTGTCATCTACACGGAGTTCACGCTGCTCGCAAACATCACGATGGCGGCGGCGCTCAGCATCGTGCTGGGCGTCATTACCTGGGCGGCCTTGGCGATGTCGCGGGCCTTCGCCGGGACCACGGCGGCGGCAGCGGGGTAGTTAGCAAATGATACGACCGCGGAACTTCTATATCCAGCTCGGCTTCACATTGCTGGCCTGCGCCTTTCTGATCGTTCCGGTGATCATGTCGATCATAGCCGGGTTCACCACGAACTTCTTCGTGGGCGTGCGCAGTGGACTCACGCTACGATGGATCGTCGAAGTTTGGAACTTGTACTCGCACACCATCTTTCTCAGCATGCTGATAGCGCTGTCGTGCCTGGCGGTAACGCTCGTCGTCGGCATTCCCGCGGCCTATGTCATGGCCAAGCGGCCCGGACGGTTGACCAGGCTGATTGAGGAATTCATCGTATTGCCGGTTGCCATTCCCGGACTGGCAACGGCGCTTGCCCTCATCATCACGTACGGAACGTTACGCGATTTCCGGACGAGCTGGACCTTCATTCTCGTCGGTCATGTGCTCTATACGCTGCCCTTTATGATCCGCTCGGTTCTTGCCGTTCTTTCGAGTATCGATTTTCATGCACTTGAAGAAGTGGCGGCAAGTCTGGGCGCCGGCTTCTGGCGGCGGTTCTTCACCATTATCATTCCCAACGTCCGGTCCGGCATTGTTGCCGGTTCACTGACGGTCGTCACGCTTTCCATCGGCGAGTTCAACTTGACCTGGATGTTGCATACTCCAACCACGATGACGCTCCCCATCGGACTTGCCGATAGCTATGCTTCGATGCGGCTCGAGATCGGCAGCGCCTACACGGTTATCTTCTTTGTCATGATCATTCCCCTGCTGATCGCCCTGCAACGTTTCGGCACGCCCCGGGCAAAGCGCCGCGCAGGAATCCAGGAAGAGTTGAAGCCTGCCGCCGCGCTTACTCCCGTTACGCCGCGGACCTGAATACGTCATCATGGCCGCCACCTCGAAGACCGGTACGACGATCCGCCTTGTCGATTGCGCGAAGACCTTCGCGGACGGCACGCGCGCACTTGAACCGACGACACTCGAATTCAAGAGCGGCGAAATCATCGCGTTCCTTGGCCCCTCCGGATGCGGGAAGACAACGCTTCTGCGCGTGATTGCCGGCCTCGAATCGCCCGATCCCGGCGGGCTCGTCTTCTTTGATGACGAGGACGTGACGCGACTGCCCATCGAATTGCGTAAGGTCAGCATGGTATTCCAGCGCTACGCGCTCTTTCCCAACATGAATGTCGAGGAAAACATCGCCTACGGGCTGAAAGTGCACAGGGTTCCCGCCGCTCAACGCGAGAAACGCGTCACTGAAATGCTGGAGATGATGCAAATCTCCGAATTGCTCGTTCGCCGGGTCGACCAGCTATCCGGCGGCCAGCGCCAGCGCGTGGCGCTCGCGCGCGCCATTGCCGTGCAGCCGCGCGTCCTGCTGCTTGACGAGCCATTGACTGCTCTCGATGCGCTTCTCCGCGAACGCCTGCGGATCGATCTCGACGTCCTGCTCCACCGTCTCGGAATTACTGCGGCCTATGTCACCCACGACCAGGCCGAGGCCATGGCGATCGGCGACCGGGTCGCCGTGATGAACAAGGGAAGGATCGTCCAGATCGGCGCCCCTCGCGAGGTCTACTTCAAGCCGGCAAACGAATTCGTCGCCAACTTCATCGGCACGATGAACCGGGTTCGTGGCACAATCGCCAATGACATGTTCGAGCTCAAAGGTGGACGGGTGCCCTGGCTGCGGGGCGGCTCGGGAGAAGTCGAGGTCTTGTTCCGTCCAGGCGACGTCCGAGTCGTCAGCGACAAGGACGGCCAGCTGCACGGCAAGATTTCCGAAATGTTTTTTCTCGGCGACCGGACGAGACTCCATATCAGCGGCGTCACCGATGTTCCGATCATCGTTGAAACAACGGAACGGCGCGAATTTCACATTGGTGACGGTGTCGGCCTTAAGATCGAACCAGAGGCCCTGCTGACCCTGAAAGATTGACTTGGCCTCCAAAGTCAAGAGAGGCTGTCTCGCAATGCTGGTCGCCCAGATTACCGATACCCACATCCGGTCAGGCGGGAAGCTCGCCTACCGTCAAGTCGATTCAGCGCAAAAACTTCGCAATTGTGTGGCGCACCTTAACGCGCTCGACCCGCGACCTGATTTCGTGCTGCTGACAGGCGATCTGGTCGACTTCGGAACGATGGACGAGTATGCGCTTATCCGAGAAATTCTTTCACCGCTTGCGATGCCTATCTACGTCATTCCGGGCAACCATGATGACCGCGAGATAATGCGCCGGGCATTCGCCGACTATGATTATCTGCCCCGCGACGGCGAGTTTCTTCATTACGTCATCGACAAATATCCAGTGCGGTTCGTTGCGCTCGATACGGTCATTCCCGGCGAGCATCCGGGGATCATGTGCGAAAAGCGTCTTGCGTGGCTCGACGAGCGGCTGCGTCAGGCACAGGATGTGCCAACGGTTCTCGTCATGCACCATCCGCCGTTTCTGACCGGACTGGTGAACATGGACTGGCAGAACTGTCGCAATGGCGAGGCATTAGGCGCACTGGTCGAGCGGCACCCGCAGGTCATTCGGATTCTATGCGGTCACGTCCATCGCCCGATCTACGTGCATTGGCACGGCGTAACTGCGAGCATCGCGCCGAGCCCGTCACATTCCTGCGTTCTGGATTTGCGGCCGGACGCTACCCACGACCTCGTTCTCGAGCCTCCTGCCTGCGAGTTGCATTATTGGCGCAGCGACATCGGACTCGTCAGTCATCTCAGCTTCATCGGGGACTATGGTGGCCGGCATCCGTTTTTCGACGCCGAAGGGAAGCTGATCGACTGAACCTGGGGCATCTCACGTGATGTCCATTTTCGGAGCTATAATAGACGCGCGGCCCGCCCCCTGCTCCGAGCAACCGAAGCGACCAAGCGTCGGCCGGCACCGTGTTCCGTAATCTATCATTCTGCGAATCTGATTCCGTCGCCCGGCCAAGGCTTTGCAAATTTTAGATTTGATTGCCGCGAGGTTGGCTGGAAAATGATTCAAATTTCACGGACCGCCTTACTACAGTTGACGAAAACAATCTGACGGTTCGCAGCTAGAATGCCGCTGCCAAGTCTTTCGCCCCTGGTAACTTGCTTTCTTTATCCATCTTTGCATCAGTTGCTGCAATCAATTTTGCTGCCGTATTGTTTCGACTGGCGACGGAGTTCGCCTCGTAACCTTTCCGCTGGAAAAAATTCGACGTGGGCACTTGTTTGCGCATTGCGGCCGGCATGCTGATCATATCGAACCCGCTGCCGTCGCCGGTGAGGTTCATCATTTCGAGCTCAGCGGCAGCGAGTGCGTGCGGATAGCCCTTTTTCCGCGCAACGATCACAGAATCCAGCAGCTTTTGGGTCTGTAACAACGGCCCCACGTCGAGATCCAAATTCATGGCATGCACGGCAAGCCCTCGCGGTGTATTGGCGATCTGCTCGTGCAGCGTCCATTCGTCGGCGACAGAGCGAGAGAATTCGATCATTCGTCGAACGACCGCTATTTTTGTTTCCAGCGCCGCCTTGGCGCCCCCTTTAAGTTTTGCAGCACGCGTGTTGAGGATTGCCAAGAACTTGTCGCCTTGCTCGGCCATGAGCTCGACGCTATTGGTGTTCAACAACTGATTGTAGCCCAATGCGGTCGAGATCGCATGAGCATTGGGCCGCTCATATTCCAATCCAGCCTGAACGTCGTATTTTCCATTGCCACCGGCTTCGAAGGCATAGACGCGCACCGCTTGGTCTCGGGTCAGCCCGGCTGCCGCCGCGACCTTCGCATAGGCCTTTTTGTATTCGATCTCGCTCTTGGGTCTTATTGGCGTAAACTGAAACTGCTCAAGCGCGCTTTTGAGAAAATCGGGAACGGTCGGTACTTCTACGACCTCTGATGGCCGCTCCGGCTCGGGAAACGGGTTCACTGGCCTGGGCGGCCCAGTGTAGGCGGGCGGCTGAATAAGCACGTAGTCGTCAACGACAATCGGCTCGCCATTGAGCCGTTTGGCTCTGCGGAGCGCGCGTTTTTCTTCTATCGAGGTCCAGTACGGCTGGGCGACGCCTTCGTATTGCTGCCATGCGGCATTGAATTCTGCGAGTTTCTTTTCATATTCTGATTTTGCATCTGTGACTGCGGTCGTTGCAATTTCCGCGCACACCCTCAACGAAGCGAACATGGGAGCCGCGGTCGCTATTACCAGCACAATTGAAAGCCTAAGCGCTGTCGCCGCGTTGCGTCTGAGAGTGGGTGCCATAGATTTTTCTCTTTAGAATATAATGACCTGACAGAGATCGCCGCCAAGTTTAGATAGATTTGAGCAATCTGCTGATAGAAGAAGGCCCCACGTATAACGGCAAATCAATCAAAATAATCTATCGACTGTTGCAAAACCCGATAATAAACTTTCCCGGCTGAACTCGATGCGGGTCGCAATTTCCGCTGCATTTCTCCAGCACCGGTGTTGCTAATAAGAAACTTCAAAAAGATTTCGACTTACCTGATTTTTATTGCGGGGTGCAACGATGAACAAGCGGATCATTGTGCTGTCAGACGGCACGGGAAATTCGGCAGGAAAAGTGTGGCGCACCAACGTCTGGAGAACCTTCGACTCGTTGGATTTGGCGGGATCTGATCAAGTTGCATTTTACGATGACGGTGTAGGGACCTCCTCTTTCAAGCCCATGGCTTTCCTCGGAGGCGCATTCGGCGTCGGCCTCAAGCGCAACGTTCTCGACATCTACAAGTTTGTCTGCCGGAATTATAGATCGAAGGAAGATTACAGAAAACTGGAGGAAAGTGCAGCAAAGGCAGAAGGCCGAGAACCAATCGAACAAGACTTCAAGGATGACGAGATCTTTGCCTTCGGTTTCAGTCGTGGATCCTTCACCATACGCATGCTGACGGGCCTCATTGCGAAGCAGGGCTTGGTCAAATATGAGACCGAAAAGGAACTCAATCAAAAGGCCATAACCGCATATCGCGTGCACCGTGCGGAAAACTTTAAATCGCAGTATGGCATTGAGCGGCCATTCCGAGCCATCCGCAATTTGTTCGTTCCGACAAAACACGACAAGAGCGAGCGTCCTGTCGAAACGATTACCTTTCTTGGCCTTTGGGACACGGTCGCTGCCTACGGATTGCCGGTCGACGAAATGACGCGGGGCGTCAGCCGGTATCTGTGGCCGCTCGAGCTTCCTGATCGTCAGCTCAATGCCAAGGTGGATCGGGCGTGCCACGCACTTTCGCTCGATGACGAGCGGACGACGTTTCATCCACTCCTGTGGGACGAAAGCGCGGAAAAACCGCGAACTGCCCTCGCCGATGGCACATCGTTCACGAGCGGCGAGAGGCTAAGTCAGGTCTGGTTTGCAGGCGTTCATTCAAATGTCGGTGGAGGGTATCCCGACGATTCGCTGGCACAGGTCTCGTTAACTTGGATGCTGAAGGAAGCGACGGACCGCGGACTAGAGCTCAAAAGCGTGCCGGCGGCCGACCCCGATGCGTTCGTGCATGTGAAATCGTCTCAAGATAAGGATGGCCGGCTATACGACTCCAGGAGCGGCTTGGGCGGTTACTACCGCTACGGTCCGCGAAGCGTCACCGATCTGTGCAACGCTAGGCTTTCAACAGATCCGCGCGACTGTGTATCAATCGCAACCCCGAAGGTTCACGAAAGTGTTTTTTCGCGAATTGCGGTCGCCGCCCACCTGTATGCGCCAGTCGGGCTGCCAAAGAAATATGACATCGTCACAAACACGGGTCAGGTCGTGCAGCAGGATGCCCTGCCCTACGAGTCGGCGGCGGCCGGGCAAATCAGGTTCGAGGGGCAAGAAAACGTCGTCTGGAGCACGGTTTGGCGCCGCCGCGTGATCTATTTTCTGACGGTCATCGCGTCGATCCATCTGCTGCTGTATCCCTGGGCAATTGAGTTTCCAAAATCGATGGAGTTGACGAATAGGTTGCGACCGCTCTCGGACGTTATACGTCTTCTGTCAAATTTTCTTCCGGGGGGAGCAACGCGCTGGATCAACGCCTATGCTAGCGATCCGTTGTGGTTCCTGCTTTCCGCGGGCGCTATCGCGGTCTTGATCTGGATTAACTCGGGCCTGAGCAGCCAGCTCACCGACGAAATGCGCTCGCGCTGGAATGTCAGCTTAAGAAAGCCTGACGCGGTCGCATTGAACGGATCTTCCTTTAGCGCCCTTCCATACTTGGTGGTCGCCTACCTGCTTTTCGTTGCGATCTATCCGGCACTGAAGTGGATTGGTGTTCCGATCCCGGCGGTTCCGATCACCGCTTTGAAGATCTTCATTGATCGCGCCACAGCAGGTCTATTTCAATTTATTGCGTTGGCAGTCTTGATCACTTTGTTGGTGCCAAACAAATCGATAGCTTATCTGCGACAGAAGGAGAGTTACAAAATATTTATTTTATCGTTGCGGCTCAGAGTGGCGCCCGCAGTATTTGCATTTTTATTTGTATTTCTCGTGGTTACCTTTGGCAGCCACTATATTTTCAATATTAGAGATAGCTTTGGTGAGTTCTGCGAAACGTCTATGGTCAATAAAAAGCCACTGACCCTGAGTACCGGCGGGCTCACGGTTTGTAAGTCCGAGGATCTCAACCAGTGCCCATCTGACTTAACAGAGGGCGTCGGAACGCCAGCGTGTGGTGACAATTGTACCGCGCGCCATACAACGATCGACACCGCAAACCTCTGTACAGCAACCCGAGTCTATCTTCAGAACAACGAAACGTATCAAATAATACTGAAGCCCAGCGGACCGTGGACGATGGCCGGGAAAATATCGAACACTGGCGGCATGCCGATATCGAGCTTCTTGCCAGAAAAGGGTGATTCGTTCCGCACATATCTGGTCTCCATGGCCCGAACCGTTATGATGTTCGCACTATATCCTTTGAAGAGATCATTCGACCGGCCCTTCGGAAGGGTGATCTTGCGCTACGGAGAAACTGGCAACGAAGAGGACTTCGTCGACCCCGACGAAGATCCGCGTTCGGATGGAAGATTGGATGAGCAGTTCACGCCAAAGCGCGACGGAGAGCTGTTCGTCTACTTGAATAGACCGGTCTTTGGACTATGGCCTGGTGTGTTCCGCGATTTCAATTCCGGGAAGGCCATCGTCTCTATCACTCGAATCCCGAACTAGGATGAACTGACCTCGTCGCACGTCGCGTCGTTGCCATGTTCCGATTTCACCATCCTGCGATTTCATCGTCTGGCTCGTTTACGGCATCTAACAGCAGCGAGTTTTTTAGCTTAAACGAAAAGATTCGACTGCGGCTCGCCGGCGTGAACCCAAACTCAGAAGCAATTCGGACCATTGTATCGGCATGCCTATTTGCGACCGCGAGATAGGGCGACTGAACTGGATATCCGTTGGGCGATTTGATCATCGCGCCATATTTCTGAACCTCTTGCATAGCCTCGAAATACTGAGCGTAGGCGTTGCAATAAACCGCGAGCGGCCCTCGATCAAAACTGCTCAACACGCCCTTTGAAGTAAGCTCACTTACGATTCGGTCCCATTCCTGCCGCGCCGCCGGGCCCAGTTCTGGTGGGCATTCCAGGATACGAACGGGCTCTGTTTCCTTCGTTTCAGGTGGAAGCTTGTGGTGGCTGGACGCTATCGCCTTCAGGCCCTTGGGCTTCGTTTCTCGTTCTGGCATGTGCGTCACCTATTGCTGACGCTGGGTCATTCTTGACCGTGGCTTTCGACCGTCTGGGCAGGAGCCGGAGTGGAGTTTGTGTTTTGAAGAGCAGCCAGACGTTCAGCAGCCACCACGTCGAATGAACGGCCATCGCCAAGAAGGCACGCCGTCATGCCGGTGAACGCCTGCCAACGCCGCACCGCAACGTCGACCAAGCGCGGCTCCAACTCCATGCCCAAGCAGACTCG
>Ga0097691_1002286_pt1 | contig 13056 bp, 11 predicted proteins | sample NGESurdeep072012_8_FD_72858 | JGI IMG/M metagenome (GOLD analysis project Ga0097691, IMG submission 72858) | Arctic peat soil microbial communities from Barrow, Alaska - NGEE Surface sample 210-1 deep-072012 | ecosystem: Environmental > Terrestrial > Soil > Wetlands > Peat ...
TGGAGGAAGTACTCGATCCCGTCAGGCCCGAACTGGGCCAGCCCGGCGACCACGCCATCGGGGACGAGGTAGCGGTTGAAGTCGGACCGCATCCGGGCGCACATGCCCGCCAGCCGATCTGCCATCGCGCCCCTTCCCGCACGGTCGCAGACCGTCCGGTAGCGGCCGAGCGTCTGGTAGGCAAGCTCGACCGTCCAGGCGCTGACCAGCCGCCGGGCCATGGCCGGGTCGGCCGGCTGGAGGGTGTCCTCCCAGTCGCCGCCGGCGAAGACCGGGAGCGCCGTGCCCGAGATGCAATCGTCCTCGATCCTGGCGATCTGCCGCTCGGTGTGGGCGAAGATCGTGTCGGTCTCGGCCGTGACCGCCTTCGTCTGGTCGTCGGTCCAGGCGACCTGCTCGTCGAGGATCGAGAGGTCGCCGGTCGCCTCCACGTAGTCGCACAGCGCCTTGATCGGCCAGTGGATGATGTCGGCGTGGCTCTCGGCCGCTCGCACCTCGCGGAACCGGTCGAACATGAACCACTGCGGCCAGTCGCCGGTCTGGCGGTCCTGGTGCTCGTAGATGAGCCTGAGCAGGTCTCGCAGCGGGCCCAGGTTGCCGGTGGCGACGAGGAGCTCGGTCGGACCCTGGCAGACGTCGCGCAACCCCATCGCCGCCCCGCTGTACTGCTCGAGTCCGTGCGGCGTCGTGTAGTGGATCATCGCGTCGTGGAGGTACCAGCGCAGCACGTCGTTCAGACGGGTGAGGTCGTCCGCGCACTTCCCGGTGGCGCCCCCCAGGGTCGCCCCCCGCCCGAGTCCAGACCAGAAGGCGGCTGACGCTGGCTCCAGGTCCGCGTCGGGATCCGGCGCGTGGCTGTACGCGGTTGCCAGCTCCTGGGCCCGCCGGGCGCTCAGGACATTGCCGGTCAGCACGAGCGAGAAGCGCGTGACCGGCTTCGTCGCCACGACGACGTACGAGCCCCCGCCGTCGGCTACGTCGGCTCCGTCGGCACCGAGCAGCCCGTCGCCGCCGATCGCCTCGATCTGGTCGGCGTCCGGCGAGACGATGAAGAACGTCGTCTCGGGATACCGCTGGCGCACGAGCGCTTCGGGCGCGGGGCGCAGCTCGACGCGTGCGTTGGCCGCGTCCACGACCACGTGCCCGGCGGCGTCGTGCTCGTTCACGCCCAGGACGACGTCGTGGCTGATGAGGAGCGCGAGCGGACCACCCCGCTCGACCTCGACGCTCAGGCGACAGGCCGGCGCGTCGAGCGAGGTCGCGACCCGGATCGTCAGCGTGCACCGGTCAGCGTGGTAGATCCAGCGCGCGCTGTTCGGGCCCATCTCGAACGCCGAGGGCAGGCCCAGCAGCTCGTAGCCCCGGTCCGTCCGCACGAAGATGCGCTGGCCGCTGGCCTTGAGCACGTTGAGTGGATTGCGGCAGACGCTGAGGAGCTTGTTGAACGACGTGTTGCCGATCGTGAGCTGGGACCCGAAGACGCCGAACATCCAGGCGGTGACCGACAGGCTGTCGTCGCTCGGGACCAGGTCCCGGCCGGAGCGCATGATGTGCCCGGTCGGCCGCTCCATGACGAGCTCCTTCGCCCTCAGCACGACGTGCTCCTGGCGCCCGTGGAAGAACGACAGGAGCATCCCGTCGCGCTGCTCGACGTGACGCCACTCGGAGCCGAAGAAGCGTTCGAGGTCGGCCGGCCCGAGATCCTGGCTCTCGAACAGGACCGGCGCATCGAAGAGGCCGGCCGGGCGAGGGCGTGGCGTCCGGTTGATCGCGGCACGGCGACGGCCCCGGTATGCGTCTGCGGCGGCGCGGGCCCGTCCCGCGTCCGCGGCGCTCGAGGCCGCCGGGTGATCGGCCTCGAAGGCGGCAAAGAACGTGATCTCGCCGGTCGCCCCGGGTGGGAGCGAGAGCCTCCGTGACTGGAGCGTCGGCAGCGCGAACTCGTGCTGGTAGTTCCGGTTCGGCAACCTCGGGCGACCCAGCGCGGCCGGGACGTTCGACGCCTTGTAGGCCAGGCCGTAGAACTGGAACCCGTCGGTCAGGTAACCCACGGCCCCGTCCAGGCAGCCGTGCATGATCCAGGGGAACGCCTCGCCCTGGGGCAGGTTCTGCCTCGAGCAGATCAGGAAGCCGAACTCCTCGTCCTCGAGGATCGTGTGATCGATGTACTGGCTGGTGTACAGCTCGCTGCTCCGGACGGCCTCCTCGTGGGCGATCCCGAGGTCCTGGGCCAGCACGGCGTCGAGGCTCAGCCGGCTCTTCGTGGCGTTGGCGAGCCTGATCGTCCAGTACCAGGTCGGCTGCCGCCTGGCGAGGCGGAGCGTGCACGAGTAGTCGAGCCCGTCGACCGATCCCTCCCAGGACGCGCCGTGGCGGGACGCCCGAAAACTGCTCGCGGACCCCGGCCCGAGCAACGGGAAGGACGAGATGCCGTCGCGCGTTCGCCGTCGGAGGTAGACGTTGCCAAGGCCGCCCTCCACGGCACTTCCGAGCACCTGGTTGATCAGGACGTCGCCGTGGCGGATCGCGAAGAGCGAGCCGTTGTCCAGGAGCTCGATCGAGAGGCCGGCCGGGTTTCGCAGCTCGGTGGCGATCAGCTGCCGCCGTTCACGGTCGGGCGACTCGGTCGTCCCGGCGGCCAACCGGCATGAGCTCCACGAGCGACATTGCCGGCATCGGCAGCGGGAACTCCAACTCGAGGCGGCCCTGGTCGGCGCGGACCGGGCGTGGCGGCTCGAGGGCCTCGAGGCGGTCGGCTGCGCGGAGACGTGTCCAGCCGGCGTCATCCGGCCAGTCAGGCCGGCCGAGACGCTTCCAGGTCCGCACGATGTTCGAGTGGCGGGCGTCGACCCGGTGGTGCCGGAGCTCGTACTTCCCCGGCCGCAGCCCCTCGACCTTGAGCGTGACCGACCGACCGAGGGCGCGGACCCCGGCCCCCTTCGACTGGTCGAGCGTCCCGTTCCAGACCGCGATCGCGATCCGGCCGTCGGGATCGCCCGACGCCCACGCCTCGACGAGCGAACCCGCGCCGTCGCCGTCGAGCTCGCACGCCAGCTCGTCCTCTCCGAGCCGTTCCAGCATCGCGATCGCCCAGAAGCGGGGCTTGCGGAGGTTGCCGATCGTGAGCAGCCCGAACCCGCCATGGAACAGCGTCGGCGCGTCCCCGCCCTCGACGAAGTGGTCCGACGCGACCCAGTAGGCGAGCGCTTCGACGCGGCCGGCCGCCGAGCGCATGCCGCGCGCGACGAGCGGCGCGGCCCACGCGCTGTCGTTGATCGGCGCGCCAAGGCGCGGGCTGACGCCCCATTCGGTCCACCACAGCGGCAGGTCGGGCCGCCCGAAACGGGCGACGACCGGACGAAGGTCGAGCGGCGGCATGCCGTAGGTGTGCGTGGAGACGAAGTCGAGCGGCAGGTCGTCCGCCCGGCAGTGGTCGAGCAGGTCGTCGATCCAGCCCGCGGCCGCGGTCGCCGGGCCGCCGACCCGGAAGCTCGGGTCGACCGATTTGACGGCCCGGACGCTTGCCTCGTACAGCTGGAGATAGTCGGACTCGGCGCCCGACCAGAAGACGCAGAGGTTCGGCTCGTTCCAGACCTCGAACGCCCAGCGGCGCACCTCGTCGCGACCGTACCGGTCCGCCAGGTGGGCGACGAGGTCCCGGACGAGGGCCCTCCACCGCTCCAGGTCGCGCGGCGGCGAGATGATCGCCGCGTAGGCGAACACGGTCGCGTGGGGCTCGTTCGCGAGGTCGCGCGGCATGAACGAGAGCTCGACGATCGGCCGGAGGCCGGTCTCGAGCAGCCGGTCCAGGACCTCGTCCACCCTCGAGAAATCGAGCATCGGCCCATCGCCCGAGTCGTGGTAGACCGCGAGCGAGTCGTCGAGGATGGCATGCGCCCGCACGGCCTCGACGCCGAGCTCGCGGCGGACGACCCGAAAGGCCTCGGCCAGCTCCGCGCCGACGTCGCGCCCGCCGGGCCCCGGCCCGCGGAGAAGGAGGGCGAGGTGCTCGGAGCCGATGATCGGGTGCCAGGGTCGGCCGACTCTACCGAGGACGTGGCCGGCGTCGACGCGGATTGCGACGGCCGCGTCCGCCGCGCCCGCCTGGGGAGCGACCGGCAGCGAGAGCGAGCCTCCCTCCGCCTCGATCGTCGGCAGGCTCGAGACGGCATACCACGCCTCCGCGCCGGGCGGGCGCGTCGTGTCGAGGTACGGGCCGTGCGGGACCGCGAGGACGTCGCCGCCGCCCTGGTCGATGGGCTCGAACGGACCGTCGGCGGCCGGGCCCCGATGGACGAGGTAGCCGGCCGCGCCCTGCACGGGCGACCACTCGATCGTGACCTGGCCACGCCCGTGGACCGCCTGAACGTGGTCCGGGGGCGGGAGCGAGATCGGCCGCGCCGGTCGGTCGCGTTCGGTCCGGGCGCCGAGCGTCGCGAACCAGGCGATTCGCGCGGAGCTGGCTGATGGCCCCCCGGTCTCCGGCGGGGTGTGGCCCGCCGATCGGCCAGGGGGACGGTGTTTCGGCATTGGCGGCAGGCCCTACGGGTGGTCGAGCTGAGCGACGCGGTCGCGTGGGCCGGCGTTGAACTGCTCGATGGAGATCACGGGTTGGAGCGCCTGCTTGAACTGCTGGGTTGCGAACGCTCGCTGAAGCATGTCGTGGTTCAGCTCATTGCCGATCGCGGCCATGATGATTCCCTGGTCCAGAGAGAGGTAGCCGTCCGAGACCCTGCCGGTCCCGACGTTCACCGAATCGCGGAACCCCCACTTGCCGTAGATCGTCGGGAAGCTCTTCTCGAGCGCGGCGAGGTTGGCGAGCGACGCGTTCGGCGCCCAGGGGAGGGCCAGGAACGATGCGTGGGGCGTCACGACGCCGTTCTTGTACGCCGAAGGCGGCGGGTCGGCCGTCGCCGGGCGGCCCGGGCAGGTGCCGAAGCCATGATCGACGAGCGTGTTGTCTTCGTTCGAGGCATAGCCGGTTGGGTCCATGCCGATTGCGTCGACCCCGTAGGCCGCGTAGCCGCCCTCCGGGGTGTTCGACGGCGAGAAGCCCCAGTAGCCATAGCCGGCGTCAACAAGGCCGTGATGGATCTGGGCGGCCACGGTCAGGGGATGGTTGATCGCCCAGCTGTTCGGCCCCCATTTGTCCTCGGGCACGAACAGGGCCGGCATGAGCGCCTCGAACATGCTGCCGCCCCAGCCCGGGACGATGCGCATGCCGTCGTATTGATAGGCGCCTTCGAAGACGTTCACGCCGAGGTACGTCCGAGTGAAGCCGACGGGCTTCGTCTCCTGCCAGCTCCAGTCGCACGTGTCGGGGAACGTCCGCCAGGCCCCGAAGTACTCCTTGGCGGGGATCTCGCCGGTGGCGATCCCGATGTAGCTCGCGATCCGGCTCTCGCTCACGATCGTGTCGTAGCAGCACGCCGAATCTCCATTGCCCGGCGCGTAGAAGAAGGCGATCCGGTTGACCGCTGGCCGGTAGTAGAAGCCGAAGTCCATGCTGTCGAAAAGGGCCCCGGCGCGTGCCGCGACCTCGGGGACGCTGTTCGCGACGATGTGCAGCGCAGCCGCGAGCCAGCCATTGTCGACCGACGACAGGATCGGGCCGTCCGGGGGGTTGATCGGAAGGCCCGTTGGCGGCCAGACCGTGAGCTTCGCTCCCGTCGTATGGTCGTACCAGTTGTAGAACTGGCCGCTGGGTTTTCCGTCGGCGCCGATCGTCTGGTCGCGCTCCATCGTTGCCAGCGTGGTCAGGGTCTTGTCGAGCCGCGTCACCGCCTCGGCGTGGGTGATGATCCCGAGCTGGTCGGCGACGACCGTGCTCCACATGTAGGCGCCGATGTTCGTGGTCGACGTCTGGACGCTCGTCGTGCCGTCCGAAGACAGGCTATCGGCGGGGAGCCCGTTGCCCGAATCGGTCATCGCGACGAACGACGCCCACGTGTCGCGGGCGTAGCGGAGGAGCGTGACCCGTTCGGCGGGTCTGGTCGTCGCCAGGCTGACGGAAGCTGGATCCGCAGCCGGATCCCAAACCGGGACCGCTGCGAGCGAGATCGTCGGCAGGGCGAGCGCCGCTGCAAGCAGGCCGACGAAGAAGGCGAGAGGCCGGTGAACGCGCCGGCGTGTGGGCATGTCGAAACCTCCAGTGTTTCCCGAGCGCCCTGGCGCCTGTCGAACGGCTGATCAGCCCTTGAGGCCGGTGGTGGCGATGCCCTCCGTGATCCAGCGCTGGAACACGATGAACACGATCAGCACGGGCACGACGAGGATCACCGAGCCCGCCATGAGCATTCCGTGGTCGGCCTGGTACTGGCCCGTTGCGAATGTGGCCAGCGCAACCGGCAGCGTGTACATCTGGGGTGACTGGGCCATGACCAGCGGATAGAGGAAGCTGTTCCAGTTGCCCAGGAACGTCAGGATCCCGAGCGTCGCCAGGACCGGCGCGGCGATCGGGACGACGACCGCCCAGAAGATGCGGAACTCGTTCGCTCCGTCCATGCGCGCTGCCTCCAGCAGCTCGTTCGGGACGCCGAACATGAACTGGCGCATGAGGAAGACGCCGAACGGTCCGGCGAGGAAGGGCAGGATCAGGCCCGGGTAGCTGTTCACGAACCCGAGCTTGCTCATCAGGATGAAGTTCGGGATCAGCGTGATCCCGGCCGGCACCATGAGCGTGGCCAGGACCAGGCCCATGATCACGCGCTTGCCCCGCCAGCGCAGCTTGGCGAGCGCATACCCCAGCATCGGGCAGAAGACGAGATTGCCGACCGTCACCGCGAACGCGATGACCGTCGAGTTGAAGAAGAAGCGCGGGAAGTCGAGCTGGTCGAAGAGGCGCTGGTAGTTGTCGGTCGTGGGGATCGAGGGCAGGAGCGTCGGCGGCGTGCGCAGGAAGTCCGCCTGCGGCTTGATCGAACCGAGGAGCATCCACAGGAACGGCCCGACCATGAGCACGAGCCCACCGACGAGCAGGACGTAGATCCACAGGTTCGACGAGGTCCGGCCTTCTCCCGAGACGGCACGTGCCGGGATGGGAGCCCTGGCGGGCACGGCGGTCATCGATCAACCTCCCTCACGTGTCCGACCGGAGGAACTTGAACTGGAGGAAGGCGACGATCGCCACGATCACGAACAGCACGTAGGCGATCGACGAGGCGTAGCCCTGGTGGAAGAACGTGAAGCCCTGCTGGTACATGTACATCGTGATCGAGAGCGTCGAGTCGAGCGGGCCGCCGCCGGTCATCACGAACGGCTCCTCAAAGAGCTGCAGATAGCCGATCGTGGTGATGACGGTCATGAACAGGATCGTGGGCCGGAGCATCGGCAGGGTCACGTAGCGGAACCCCTGCATCCGTCCGGCTCCATCGATCGCGGCCGCCTCGTAGAGCGTCGAGGGGATCGCCTGGAGGCCGGCCAGGAAGACGATCATCGCGAACCCGAGATTGCGCCACACGGCCATCACGATGATCGACGGCATCGCGAACACCGGGTCGGCGAGCCATGCCGGTCCCTGGATGCCCAGGCCGCTGAGCAGCATGTTGACCAGCCCCGCGTCGGGGTTCAGCAGGAACCGCCAGACCACCGCGATGGCGACGATGCTCGTGATGACCGGCAGGTAGTACCCCACCCGGAACGCAGTTCGAAAGCGGGTGACCCCACGGTTCAGGGCCGTCGCGATCAACAGCCCGAAGACGAGCGTCAGCGGCACGCCGACGACCACGAAGTAGAAGGTGTTGAAGAGCGCCTTCCAGAACGTTGGGTCGGCGAACAGGTCACCGTAGTTCTTCAGGCCGATGACTGACGTCCCGACCGGGTTCGCGAGATCCTTCAGGCCGAAGCTCGTGAAGCTCAGGAGGAACGAGGCGAGGATCGGGAAGGCGAGGAAGATTCCGAACAGGATCACGAACGGGGCGGCAAACGCCCAGCCGACCAGGTCTTCCCGCCAGCCCCGGCCGGAGGCGGGCGGGCCCGCCTCCGCCGTTCTGCGCTGGGCGAGCGCAGGAACCGTCATGTCACTGGCCCGTTCCGATCGTGGTTGCCTCCTGCTGCATCTCGTCGGCCGCGGCCTTCGGGTCCATGCCGCCGGTCGTCATCTTCTCGAGGGTTCCGTTGAGCGCCGTCGCCAGCTGGCTCCACGTCGCCGTGGCCGGCTGCGCCTTCGTGTCCTTGAGCTGCTGGCCGAACAGCCCAACGTTCTTGTCGTTCTTGAGGGTCGGGTCGTCCCAGGCCGCCAGGACGGCCGGCAGGTCTGTGACGTCCGCGTACCAGGCGACCTGCGTCTTGGGGTCGGCGAGGTACTGGACGAACTTCCAGGCCAGGTCCTTGTTCGTGCTGTCCTTGTAGACGACCATGTTGCCGCCGCCGATGAACGAGGTCGCAGTGACCTTCTTCGGCATCGGCGCGATTGCCCACTTGGCGTCGAACCCGGCGCCACCCGCGGTTCCGATCAGGCCGATGTGCCACGGGCCCGAGAAGAACATCGGGTTCGTGCCGGCCACGAACGCGGGCGTGATGTCGAACCCTGCGGGCACCGACGTCGGGGTCAGGCCTGCCTTGAAGAACGATTCGTAGTAGGTCAGTGCCTCAACGGCCTGTGGGCTGTTCAGGACGAACTTGCCCTGCGCGTCCATGACGTCGCCGCCGTTCGACCACAGGAAGGGCAGGTACTCCTGCCAGTTCATGGTCCCCAGCGAGATGCCCCATTTCGCGCCGCCCTTGGATTGCATCGCCTTGGCCATCGTCATGAGGTCATCCCACGTCGCCGGCGGCGAGGTGATGCCGGCCTTCTGGGCGATATCGGTGCGGTAGTAGAGAAGCCTGGTCTCCACGTACCACGGCACTCCGTAGACGGTCCCGTTGACGATGTTCGTGTTCCAGGCGCTCTGGAAGAACGTGCTCGCCTGGAAGCTCGCCGGCACCGGTTCAAGGGCTCCGGTGGCCGCGAACTGGCCCATCATGTCGGTGCCCATCTGGCTGACATCGGGCGTCTGGTGGCCCGCGATCGCGGTCTGGAGCTTGGCGACCGCCTGGCCCCAGTCAACGGGCGTCACGTTGACTGTGGTGCCCGGGTTGTCCTTCATGAACGCCGCGGCCAGGTCCTTGAGCTTGACCCCCTCGTTGCCCATCGCCCACACCGTGAGCGTTCCGGTGACCGAACCTGCCGGGCTGACGGCGGGCGGCTGGTTGGCCGATCCGCCGGGCGCAGCGCTGCCCGAGTTCGTGCCGCAGGCCGCGACGATGAGGCCGAAGCTGGCCAGGATGGCGGCGAACCGGAGGGGCGTCCCGCGCGCGCGAGTGCCCGGGCGGGCGATCGATAGCGGTTGCAGCATGGCCGTTCTCCTGTGCAGTTGCACGGAGCGTGCCGGTCCCACAGATGCGACGAGGGCGTTCCGGAGGCGTGTGCAACTGTCTCGTCCCAGCAGCACCGCGTCATGACGGTGCGTCATGTGCCTTGGGGGATGCCCAGTCCGCGAGAGGCATGGCCAGGCGGGGCGTGGCGATCGCCGCGCTGATTCGGGCCGCTGGGGTCTTGTGACGGACGCCGGCCCCGATCAGGGCCTGTTCTTCGGCTTTCGAACGGCATCCTGGACGTCGCCCAGGCCTTTCTGGGCGCTGCCCTGGACCTGCCTGGCCTTGCCGCGGGCTTGCTCCTGCTTGTTCCCGGCCACCTTGCCGAGCCCTTCCTCGACCTTGCCCCGAGCCTGGCTCAGCGTGCCCTTGACGTGCTCGTCTGTCATGGCGGCGTTCCTCCTGCCGGGTTTGCCCACGTCGTCATGGACCTGCATGCGATCGAGGCGAGCCTCGGCGAGCTGCGCCTCGGGCGTTCCAGAGGCACACGCCAGTCTCCCGTCCCGGCCTCCCTCCGTCATGACGCTCCGTCATGGGGCGGGGCTCGACCGACGGCTGTTCCGAACCCAGTGGGCACTTGTCACCTGCAAGTCGGCTTCCTGAGCGGGTGCAGCGCACCTGGCAGGGGCTCCGCCAGGCGGCTGGCGCAGTGTCCTCGGACGCCCCCGATTCCCGCTAGGGTTTCCGTGACTGCGCGGTCCCTTCGCGCTGATCCGGATCCACGCGACAACGACGACCAGGAGCGAGCCATGGCCGGCCATCGTCGGATTGGGCGCGCCGCGGCGCGCAGACTCCCGGACCTCGGGGGGCTCGCCGGCGATGCCGAACTTCGGTATTCGACCGACGCAGAGCCGGGGATCGCACGGCGCCGTGCCGGCCGGGGTTTCCACTACGTCGGCCCCGACGGCGCGTCGATCCGCGACGCGGAGACGCTCGCCCGGATCCGGGCACTCGCCGTTCCACCGGCGTGGGAAGACGTGTGGATCTGCCGTGACGCGCGGGGCCACCTGCAGGCCGTGGGCCGAGACGCCCGAGGACGCAAGCAGTCCCGCTACCACCCGGCGTGGCGCGCCAAGCGCGACGAGTCGAAGTTCGGTCGGATGGCCGCGTTCGGTCGCGCATTGCCCAGGGTCCGACGGCGCGTGGCGCAGGATCTCGCCCTCCCGGCCCTGTCCAAGGACAAGGTGCTGGCCGCGCTCGCCTGGCTCCTCGAGACGACCTCCATGCGGATCGGGAGCGAGGAGTACGCGCGGGCCAATGGGTCATTCGGCCTGACCACCCTGCGAAACCGGCACGTCACGGTGTCAGGGACTGCCCTCCGGTTTCGATTCCGCGGCAAGGGCGGCCGGATCCACGTGGTCGGCGTCCATGACCGGCGCCTGGCTCGCATCGTGGCCCGCTGCGAGGCACTCCCCGGCCAGGAGCTCTTCCAGTATCTGGACGAGGACGGTGAACCTCGACCGATCGAGTCGTCGGACGTGAACGCATATCTCCAGCATGCGGCCGGCGTCCCGATCACTGCCAAGGACTTCCGGACCTGGACCGGAACGCTCATCGCCTTTCGCGAGCTCCGGTCACGGCCCGCCGCGTCGATGGCCGGGGTGCGAGCGCGCACGGTCGTCACGCGTTCCGCCGAGACGGTCGCCGATGTCCTGGGCAACACGCCGGCCGTCAGCCGGCAGAGCTACATCGCGCCCGTTGTCGTCGAGGCATTCCTGGCCGGGTCACTGCCAGCGAGTCGCCCACGGCGAGGAGATCCGGGTCCGGAGGCGGACCGCGCGATGGACCGGCGCGAGGAGCTCGCACTCGTGCGCTTCCTCGAGCGAGGCAGATCCCGCGACGATATGACCTGAGCCGGGCGCCCGGTAGCGTCAACTCCGCGGCCCGCGGCCCATTCCGCGATCAGGGCACGCCCACCTGGCGATCAGGTGGTGGTGCGTCGGCCCCCGATCATCCGGTACACGGCGACCACGATGACGCCACCGATCACGGCGACCACGATGCTCTCGATGTTGATGCCGGTCACGTCGGCGACCTTCAGGACGGTGCCGGCCAGGTAACCCCCGACGACAGCACCAACGATGCCCAGGATGACGGTGAGGATGACGCCTTCGCCGCCGCCCATGATCAGGTTCGTGATGAACCCGGCGATCGCACCCAGGACGATCCAGGCGATGATGCCCACGGCTACCTCCTTGCGATGAAGAGGCGCCGCGTGGAGTACCCACGGCGCCAGATGTCCGGGATTCGCCTTTGGCCGAGGGGTACTCAAGGCCGCGGCGCTCGATGCGTCACGACCCGCTCCGCTCTTCGGCGCAACGGGTCGTGACGGGAGTGGCGAGATCCGGTCGGGCTGACGCGAGTTATCAGCGCCGAACTTCGCGCGTGACGACGACCGTGTCGTCCTTGGCCTTCTCGTCGACCGCGCCGGCCGTCGTGCCCGCGGCCGCGCCGATCGCGCCTCCGACGACGGCCCCCACGGGCCCGCCGACGACCGCGCCGACGACGGCACCTCCGACGGCACCTCCGACCGCGCCACCGGCCTCCTCGTCACCGTGCGGGACGCCCGTCACGTAGTCCTTCTCGACCGTCTCGCGCGGTGCCGGGCTGCTTTCGGTGACGGTCTTTCGCTCGACGATTCGTTCCTGCGTCATGGTTGCTTCTCCTGGCGTGGTTGCGGACCGGCCAACACCGGTCGCGCACCCGAGTGTGCTGTCAACACGCGACGGAGTCATGAAGGTTCGTCATCCCGGCGGGAGCCATGACGGGGGAGCGCCCCGATCTCCGCAGCGAACGGGCGTCATGACGTCTCTCTGTTCTACCAATGGACCTCGAGGGGTGCCTCGGGCCAGGGCCCGTGGAGGAATCCGGGCGGTGTTCCCCTGGCACCAGTCGAGCGCATGCGCGGTGCTGCCTTCGCGAGGTGACCTCCCGGGCGGGCCAGCCGACCAACGATGTTGGTCATTGGGTCGCGCTCAGCGTCGACGGCGCCGTGCTGGTCCCAGGGTCAACCAGTCGACCATCACGCCGACGCCCCAAGCCATCAGCCGCAAGATCCAATAGACGATCGCCAGCGGCCACGCCACGACCAGGAGAAGGATCGTGATGAGGCATCCATGGTCGCTGGTCCGGCGGACGACGACGATCTGCGGCCGTTCCCTACCCATGGTACGTGCCGTGCTGGGATCGCGACCGATCCCGCTCGAGGTCCACGCCTGTCACGGTAGGGCCGGCCGCGGTCGCGGCGCCCGACCGCGTGAGGTGACGGCTTTCCGTCCGGATCGTCTCCTGGCTCGTGGGTGTCGGCACCGACTCCGGAGCCGCGACAACGGTGGGTTGTCGGGTGACGATCGTCTGGTCGACGTGATCGATTGCCATGAGGTCTCCTAGTGCGCCCCTGGAGTCGCCTCTCAACGCGGCTCCAACCCGTGGCCGGCGTACGGACCTCGGGTCCGTCGCGGCTGTCCGTCCCTCGTGCCACCGGCACACGGGACCTGCTGTGGTTCCACGACTCGACGGCCCGGGCTGATTACGCGCGCCTGAGGCAAGTGTGTTGGCCGGGCACCACCACGTCATGACGGTCGGTCATCCCGCCGGCCACCCTGACCAGGGAACATCCCGGCCGTGGTGGCGACGCCTCGCGAGGGTCGCTGTCTTTGCGGGCCAGTTCGCGACCGGGTTCGTCACGACCTCGGCGAAACG
>Ga0097691_1002287_pt1 | contig 13054 bp, 11 predicted proteins | sample NGESurdeep072012_8_FD_72858 | JGI IMG/M metagenome (GOLD analysis project Ga0097691, IMG submission 72858) | Arctic peat soil microbial communities from Barrow, Alaska - NGEE Surface sample 210-1 deep-072012 | ecosystem: Environmental > Terrestrial > Soil > Wetlands > Peat ...
AGTACGAGGCAGCCTGGCTCGACGAGCCGATTCCCGCGCTGGCCGGTCACACACCCCGCGAATGCGCGCACGACCCCACCCGCCGCCCCGACCTGATCCGACTGCTCGACTCCTTCCCGGAGGACACCGGCCGACCCGGCACCATGAGCCCGGCGCGCCTACGCGCCGCCCTGGGCCTGAGCTGACGCGTCCGGCGCCGACCGCCTCGCCCCGGACGGGACGATCCGTACCCGCCGGTTGTGACCGTAGGCGGATGGTCCTACGGACACCGAGGTTTAGCTCTGATGCGTCCGGTCATCGTTTCGTCTATGGAACGCCGACCGACAGGTGAACACGCCAAGTAGCGGCGAAGAACCGCGTCACTTGTTGTTGAGGGAGTGCCGGGTCCGTTGGCCCGGCTCATCCATTCATGCTTGGCCGCGGATCCGGCGAGAGTGCAGAGGCGTCTAAGCTTGCGATTAAACCTTGGTCCAGGTGTCATGCGGCTTTCTTGACTGCTGGGTAGCGGGTTCGGGGTGGGCGGCGGGTGTTTTTTGGGCGCCCGGGTCCGGGTGTGTCGGATTTCGGTGCACTGGCTGGTGTGCCCAGCGTCGGGCGGAGTCGGCGAAACCCCCTTCGGACGCGGGCGGGGGTGAGCTTGGCGGGGTCGCGGGGTCGTTCCCAGGGCAGGCGTTGGTCGTCGACGAGGCCGCGGGCCAGGCGCAGCTGGGTGTAGGCGGCGACGACCAGCCAGGTCCAGCGGTCGGCTTGTTCGGGGGTTTGCAGCGCCGGTGTGGTCCAGCCGAGGGTGTTCTTGACGAACCGGAAGGTGTGCTCGATGTCGAAGCGGCGCAGGTAGGCACGCCAGCATAGGTCGAGGTCTGGTTCGCCCGGTCCGGACCACCACAGCCACAGCGTCTTGAGTGGGCTGGGGCTGGGCTTGGGTAGGTGCTCGACGTCGACGCGGATCACGGTGCCGGCCACGATCGGTGGGACGTCGTGGTCGGCCCAGTGGCCGCGGCGTCCGAGTTTGGGGTGTAGGCCGGTCCAGCTGCTGACGTGCACCTTGCCATGGCGTTTGTCCTGGACGGACAGTTCGGCAGTGGGAACGGGCGCGCTGGCTGTGTCGGACAGGGCAAAGCGGGTGCCGTGACGACGTGGTCGTCCGACCGTGCCGGCTGCGCGCTGGTCGGGGTCGGTGTAGAAGACGCGGTCGCCGCGGATGCGGACCAGGACCTGTGCCCGGGTGTCCGTCAGCGCGGCGCCGATCGCGATCGGGTCGTAGCCGGCGTCGAAGACGAACATCGGCACCTGGCCGTCGTCGGGCAGGCGCTCCACGAGCCGGGCGACCTGCTGGATGGTGGCCGTCGTGGTGTCGCAGGTGGGCGGGATACGCGCGGCGTCTACCGGCGCGGTCCAGGAGTCGAAGGCCCAGTCCAGCTGGGTGATCCACTGGTAGGACCAGCCGGCCACGATCGGCTTCCCGGCCGAGTGCTTGGACGCAGAGTAGTAGAACCCTCGCTCGGGAGAAGTCTCGGCGTCGCAGCGGGCCCAGGTCGAGGCGTCCACGGCGAACACCAGCGGCCATTTGCGCGGACGGTGCCTCACCAGCAGCTCACGCATCGCGCCGGCGTCAACCTGCCCGCGCGCGAGCGCCTTGTAGAGGCTGCCGTGACTGCGGCGGAAGGTTGGTTCCAGGCTCAACGTCGGTATCGAACTCACCGGCGCCGGCGCGCACAACGCTGCGTCGGTGAGCTCGAACGCGGCGTCGGCCCAGCCTGTCAGGCACCGGTAGAAGCCGGACCGGAAGCGCCGTAGCTGCTCGGTGTCGCTGACCGCGTCGGCCAGCCTGCATACCTGTGGTCCCATCGCCTCTCCCAAGGGTCCCTGGTCCGATAGTATTTCTACTATCGGACCCAGGGACTGACAGAATCACCTCGACACGCCGGAAGGAACTCACATCATGGCGCGATCAATCGCGAACCAACTAGCCACCTACGAGCGGCGCTACCAAGACTTGGCACGTCAGCTGGCGGACATCGGCTACATCGCAGCCGGCAGCCTCGCCCTGCGCCATAACCGCTGCGGCAAACCAAACTGCAACTGCCACGGCGACCCACCGCAGCTACATGGCCCGTACTGGCAGTGGACCGCGAAGGTCAACGGCAAGACCGTCAATCGTCGGCTCACCCAACGCGAGGCCGAGCTCTACCAGGAATGGATCGCCAACGACCGACGCCACCGCGCCCTCGTCGCCAAGATGCGAGAGGTCGCCGCAAAAGCCACCGAACTCCTGCTCAAAGAGAACCTCCGACGAGCCCGCTGAGGTTTAATCGCAAACTAAGGTAATCCTCACTGCACTAGGGCGATCCTGACTGTTCACACCGAGGTATCCCTAACTGCACTAAGGAATTGCCACCTGCTCAGACTGAGGTATCCCTAACCGTCTGAATCAGCCAGTTCGGTCGCCAAATTCGATTACCTGGCCGCTCTACCCCTCTGGGGAATTGTGCAATATCATTGGGTTATGCGCCCAGGTCCGGCTGTTCGTCGTCCTGTTGTCGTTCTCGCCATCGGTGTGTCGCTCCTGCTGTCGGGGTGTGGCACCACCTCCCAGGCGGAGCTTGATAAAGCCAAGGCCGCCGGGGCATCCGAACAAGCTGCGAAGCAAAGTGCATCGGCTGAACAGGACGCCCAGGCAAAGCTTGCCGCCGAGGTTCAGAAGCTGAAGGAGCAGTTGGCCGCCAAGACGGCAACCACCACGCCGTCGACCGTGACACAGGCAGTGCCAGGGCAGGCAGAGCCGAAAGGCACTTCCTGCGGAGGCAATGTCAGCGCGGGCTCGAACACGACTTGCCCCTTTGCCTTGAATGTCGCGGCCGAGTATCTGGCCCAGGGCGGCGGGACTAGAAGTATCGTGGTGTATAGCCCCGTAACGGGCCTGTACTACACGATGAATTGCGTGGCTGGTGTTCCGTCAGTATGCCGTGGCGGCAACAATGCCGTGGTTTACATTCGCTGATCGCCAACTGACCCAATTGACTGCAGGGCGATCGCCACGTGAGCGACAGGTGACGTCGAGCGCGTGTATACGGGTGTGGCATGTCGTCGTTGTCTCGATCACCATCGCAGGTGTTCTTTCCGGCTGTCAGGGGACGTCAGACCCACCTGCGGGCGGGGCGGGTTCCACGACGGCTACGGCGACGGCCCATGCTGGGAGCATGAACCAGCTCCAGCAGGAGACCGAGCGGTTGCGTGAGGAACGTGATCGTCTCAAGGCTGAGCTCTCTACACAGGGGAAGAACGCGGCGAAGAGCCCCTCGTCGAGAGCGTCAGGGACGATGGCCGGGCCACTGCCCACCGCGGGTGATTCGGCGGGTCTGCAGGTGGGTTTCGACAAGCTGGCCGCCCAGCTGGGCGGATCCGAGGGTCTGGCCTTCACCAGCATCGGGGGCGGGGCGGTAACTCAGCTTGGATCGTGGAAGACGGGCCCGGCTGGTCAACGGTCAAGGTGCCACTGGCCGTGGCCGCCGTCGCCCAGGCCCATGGCCAGCCAGATGCTCGGGTCAAGGGCCTGATGCGACTTTCCATCACGGCGTCCGACAATGCGGCCGCCGAGCAGTTGTGGGCCCAGCTGGGCGAACCCCACACCGCGGCCGCCCAGGTGCAGGCCGTTCTCCGTTCCGGGGGCGACGCTGACACGCTCGTGCAGTCCCAGCGAGTCCGGCCAGGGTTCACCGCGTTCGGGCAGACGCAATGGTCCTTGGCCAGCCAGGCTGGGTTCGCGGCGGCGTTGCCGTGCATCAAGTACAGCGACGAGGTGGTCCAGCTGATGGGGGATGTCGAATCGGATCAGCGCTGGGGGATCGGCGCGGTCGGGCTGCCAGCGCAGTTCAAGGGCGGTTGGGGCCCTGGCCTGAGTGGGGGATACCTCGTTCGACAGATGGGGATCGTCACTTTGGCCAACGGCTCGCGGATCGGTTTGGCTATCGCCTCGGAGCCTGCCGACGGCCGGTTTGAGACTGGGACCGACAACCTGACCGCGCTTGCCCGGTGGGCAGTGGCCAACATCAAGACGGCGGGTCATGGCGGCTGCTGAATGCCAGGACCATCGGTTGGCCGTCGACCCACGTGGCGGCAATGACCGCTGGGTAAACATCGCGGGCTCAGACCATCAGGCGGTACCCGACTCCCGGCTCGGTGATGAGGTAACGCGGACGGCCGGTGTCTGGTTCGAGCTTGCGGCGAAGCTGGTTGGCGTAGACGCGCAGATAGTTTGATTCGCGGCCGTATGACGGTCCCCAGGCGGCACGAAGCAGCGCCGCATGAGTGACCAGATGACCTGGCGTTGCTGCCAATGCTGTCAGCAGCCGCCACTCGGTGGGGGTCAGATGAACCTCGTGATCGCCCCTCGTGGCGCGATAGTTCGCGAAGTCCAGCATGAAGTCGGTTGTCTGCACGGTGGGGAGCGACTCCGCACCGGCATCTGCGCGGCGCGCGGCCGCTCGCACGCGGGCTAGGAACTCGTCCATGCCGAACGGCTTGGTGACGTAGTCGTCGGCTCCGGCGTCGAGTGCCTCGACCTTGTCGTCGGAGTCCTGCCGCGCCGACAGGACTAACACCGGGACCATGGACGTCGCGCGGATCCTGCGCAGCAGGTCGACACCTTCCATGTCCGGCAGACCGAGGTCGAGCACAATGACGTCAGGGGTGCGCTCCGCCATGATCTGCAGGGCAGAGCGCCCGTCACCAGCAGACTCGACGTCGTAGTCACGAGCCCGCAGGTTGATGCTCAGCGTGCGCACCATCCGTGGCTCGTCATCGACGACCAGGATAAATGTCACGAGCCGCGGTTTCCCTTCATCCGACGGTGGACTGCTCGGTTGTTGCCAAGGGTAGGTCTATGACGATGGTCAGCCCGCCGCCTGGCGTGTCCTCGGCGCTCAGCGTGCCTTCCATCGCCTCGGTGAGCCCGCGAGCCACTGCAAGTCCCAGGCCCACTCCGTCACCTCGACCAGCATCTTCCAGACGCCGGAAAGGGGCGAAGATCTCCTCCTTCAAGTCGTCCGCGACCCCGATGCCGCGGTCGACCACCCGAATCTGGAGCCGGTCGCCGATGACGCTGCCGCTGGCCACAACCTCCTGGCGTCCGGGGGAGTGCCTCAGAGCATTCTCCAGGACGTTTGCCAGCACCCGGTCGAGCAGGCCGCCGTCAGCACGGAACAACGGTAGGTCGTCGGGGAACCAGGTGCGGACCCGGCGGCCCTGATCGCCCAGGGCCGAGATGGAGGGTTTGAGCACGTCCAGAAGGTGCAGGTCCTGGATGTGGGCAGTGACCGACCCGGTCTGCAGCCGTGACATGTCCAGCAGGTTGCCCACCATGGCGTTGAGCCGGTCGGCCGATGCCTCGATAGACTCGAGGAGCTCAGCCTCGTCGGCGGGAGACCAGGTGATGTCGTCCTGTCGCAGGCTGGACACAGCGGCTTTGATGCTGGCCAGGGGCGTTCGAAGGTCGTGTGACACGCCGGCCAGCAGGGCTGTACGGGTGCGGCTGTCTTTGGCCAGACTGCTCGCAGCTCGAGCCTGGCGGACCAGCTCGTCGCGGGTCAGGATCGCCGACGCGTGAGATGCGAAAGCTGACACCAGGCGCCCCTCCTCGGCCTCGATGACCGACCCGCACAGGACAAGCTCAGTCCTGTCGTCCACGGGCGCCCGCACCGACGCGTCCCGCACCTGGTCGACGTCGAAGGCGCCCGTCCTCGCCAGAACTTCCCACGGTGCGCGAACCGAGTCACGCCGGACGATAGCCGCCGACTGCATCCCGAACGCATCGCGCGCTCGGTCCAGCAGCGCAGGCAGCTGGTCGGCAGCGCCGAGCAGAGAGTGTGAGAGCTGCGCCAGAACGCGCGACTCCCGCTCTGCCGCAACGGCTTGAGCGGTGCGCCGGGCACTGAGATGGACCGCGGATGCCACCGCTGCCGCCACCAGCACGAACACGAACAGGACGGTGGCGTTCTGTGGGTCTGAAATCGTGAAGGTGTGGATCGGCGGGGTGAAGAAGAAGTTGAGCGCGAGGCTGCTTGCCACGGCGCAGAACAGGGCCGGCCACAGCCCGCCTACCAGGGCGCAGGCCACGGTCAGAGCCAGCAGCGCCAACATGTCCAGGGCCAAGTCGTGGCTCTGGCGGGTCGCCAGCAGCCACGTAGACAGGCCCGGGCCGACCGTGGCCATCAGCCAGGCGACGGCCAACCTCTGCAGGCTTATGCCCAGGCCGGTGTGGAAGCGCATGCCGCTGCCATAGCCGACGCGGGGTGACTTGGCTAAGCCTTTGCCGGCGTAGGCGTGCGAGACCAGGTGCACATCGATGTCACCGGAGCCGGCGACCACCGTCTCTCCCACCCCGGGGGACAACACGGACTGCAGGCGCCCCCGCCGGCTGACCCCCAGCACGATCTGGGTCGCATTGACCCCACGGGCGAAGTCGAGGATCGCGTGAGCCGGGTCGTCGCCGGTCACGGAGTGGAACGTCCCTCCGAGCTCGTCGGTGAGCTTGCGTAGTGCTGCAATCGTCGAAAGATCTGCGCCGACCAGACCGTCGGACGAAGTGACATGGGTAGCCATCAGCTCGCCACCGGCCCCACGTGAGGCGATCTGGGCGCCGCGGCGCAGCAACGTCTCTCCCTCCGGTTGTCCATTCAGCGCCACCACGACGCGCTCACGCGTGGGCCAGGGCTGCGAGATCCCATGGTCCAGGCGGTAGCGCTCAAGGGCCTCGTCCACCCGGTCCGCCAGCCAGAGCAGCGCGATCTCGCGCAGTGCCGAGAGGTTGCCCGGGCGGAAGTAGTTGGACATCGCCGCGTCCACCTTGTCCGCGGCATAGATGTTTCCGTGTGCCATCCGCCTCCGCAGCGCCTCGGGTGTCATGTCGACCAGCTCGATCTGGTCGGCGGCGCGCACCACGTCATCGGGCACGGTCTCGCGCTGTTTCACGCCGGTGATGGACTCGACTACGTCGTTCAGGGACTCGAGGTGCTGGATGTTGACCGTGGAGATGACGTCGATACCAGCGTCGAGCAGCTCGTTGATGTCCTCCCAGCGCTTGGTGTTGCGCGAGCCCGGCACGTTGGTGTGTGCCAGCTCGTCGATGAGCGCCACCTGCGGTGCGCGGGCCAGCACCGCGTCGAGGTCAAGCTCGCGGAAGGACGCCCCACGATACTCGATCTGCCGTAACGCAACGATCTCCAGACCCTGCATCTGGGCCGTTGTGTAAGCGCGCCCGTGCGGCTCGCAGAGCCCGATGACCACATCGGTACCACGCCCGAAGCGGCGGTGGGCTTCGTTGAGCATGGCCACGGTCTTGCCGACCCCTGGCGCTGCGCCGAGGTAGATCCGCAGTCGTCCGCGTGCCATGGTCCGATTCTGGCCTCTCCTGTGGTGCGGCGCCAACCATGGGAATGAGCCACCTCGGGGGCTCAGGGCCTCAGGGCGTCCAGCGCCAGGTTGAGGTTGAGTACGTTGACACGCGGCTCGCCGAGGAATCCGAGCGTGCGTCCCTGGGTGTTCTCGGCGACCAACCCCTGGACCTGTGCCTGGCGAAGGCCCCGTGCCCTGGCGGCGCGGGCGATCTGCTCTTGGGCGTATGCGGGGCTGATGTGGGGGTCGAGGCCCGAGCCGCTGGCCAGCAGCGCGTCTGGGGGGACCTGCGCAGGGTTGATGCCGTCAAGCTTGGCGGCAGTGGCCCGGCGTTCCTTGATCGAGGCGATCAGGTCCTTGTTCTCTGGGTCGAGGTTGGAGGCACCGCTGGACAGCGGGTCGTATCCCAGCCCGGCCGCCGAGGGCCGGCTCTGGAAGTACCTGGGGTCCGCCTCGACGACAGGGTTACCCTTGGCGTCCTTGGTTGGCTGGCCGTTCTTCAGGACGGGACGGGTGAACCCCTGCCCGATGAGGTGGGAGCCGACGGTCTTGCCGCCGCGTTGCACCAGGGAACCGTTGGCGTTGTTGCCGAAGGCGACCTGGGCGAAGCCGGTCATGGCCAGCGGGTAGGCCAGGCCCAGGATGACGGTGAGCAGGAGCAGGGTCCGCAGCGCGGCGCCATACTGCCGCAGGGCCGGGGAGGTTCGGTTTGCCATGGTCTGTTTCTGCCTTCTCTAACGGATGCCGGGGATCTGGGACACCAACAGGTCGATGAGCTTGATACCGATGAATGGGCTGATGATGCCGCCCAGGCCGTAGATGGCCAGGTTTCGGCGCAACATCTGGGCCGCCGAGGACGGCCGGTACCGCACCCCGCGCAGCGCCAGGGGGATGAGCCCGATGATGATGAGAGCGTTGAAGATGACCGCAGAGAGGATCGCGGACTCCGGTGATGCCAGGCGCATGACGTTGAGCCTGTCCAGGCCGACGAACACGCCGGCGAACATCGCCGGGATGATCGCGAAGTACTTGGCGATGTCGTTGGCGATGGAGAACGTTGTCAGCGAGCCGCGGGTGATGAGCAACTGCTTGCCGATCTGGACTATCTCGATGAGCTTGGTCGGGTTGGAGTCCAGGTCCACCATGTTGCCGGCCTCCTTGGCAGCCGACGTCCCGGTGTTCATCGCCACACCGACGTCGGCCTGGGCCAGAGCCGGTGCGTCGTTGGTGCCGTCGCCGGTCATGGCGACCAGGCGGCCACCCTCCTGCTCGGCCTTGATGAGCGCCATCTTCTGCTCGGGTGTGGCCTCGGCGAGGTAGTCATCGACTCCGGCCTCGTCGGCTATGGCTTTGGCGGTCTGCGGGTTGTCCCCGGTGATCATCACGGTGCGGATGCCCATCCGGCGCATCTGCTCGAAGCGCTCGCGCATCCCCTCCTTGACGACGTCCTTGAGGCTGATCACTCCCAGGCAGCGCGCGGGCTGGCCACTCACCAGCTCTGCGACCACCAGCGGGGTGCCGCCACCGGTGGAGATGCCGTCCACGATGGAGCCGACCTCACCGCTGGGATGCCCGCCGTTGTCGCGTACCCACTTCATGGCTGCGGCGGCCGCGCCCTTGCGGATCTGTCGCCCGCTGTCGAGGTTGACTCCGCTCATTCGTGTTTGCGCCGTGAACGCCACGAATCTCGCGTTCCTAAGCTCACCGGGCTGCCGTTCTCGCAGGCCGTGTGCCGTCTTGGCGAGCACGACGATGGAACGCCCTTCAGGGGTCTCATCGGCCAGGCTGGACAGCTGTGCGGCGTCGGCAAGCTCGCTGCTTTCGACACCGCGGACCGGGAGGAACTCGGCGGCCTGCCGGTTGCCGAGCGTGATGGTGCCGGTCTTGTCCAGCAGCAGGGTGTTCACGTCGCCAGCAGCTTCGACTGCCCGTCCTGACATGGCGAGCACGTTGTGCTGTATGAGCCGGTCCATGCCGGCGATGCCGATCGCGGACAGAAGCGCCCCGATGGTGGTCGGGATAAGACAGACCAGCAGCGCGACGAGCACGATGAGGGACTGCTCGGACCCGGAGTAGATCGCGAAGGGCTGCAGGGTCACGGTCGCCATCAGGAACACGATCGTGAGGCTGGCCAGCAGGATGTTCAACGCGATCTCGTTGGGTGTCTTCTGCCGGGACGCGCCCTCGACCAGGGCGATCATCCGGTCGATGAAGCTCTCCCCGGGCTTGGCGGTGATCTGCACGACGATGCGGTCGGAGAGCACCTTGGTGCCGCCGGTGACCGAGCTGCGGTCCCCGCCGGACTCGCGGATGACGGGTGCGGACTCCCCGGTGATGGCGGACTCGTCCACGCTGGCGACTCCCTCAATGACATCGCCGTCACCCGGGATGATCTCGCCGGCCACCACGACCACCCGGTCGCCGAGGGCCAGCTGCGTGGCGGGGACGTTCTCCACCGTGCCGTCGCGGCGCAGCCGGTTCGCGATGGTCTCGGTCTTGGCCTGGCGCAGGCTGGCAGCCTGCGCCTTGCCGCGGCCCTCGGCGACGGCTTCGGCGAGGTTGGCGAAGATGACGGTGAGCCACAGCCAGACCACGACCCACCAGGCGAACGTGGTGGGTGCGGAGATGGCGAGCACGGTGCACCCCGCGGCGCCGACCTCGACGACGAACATGACGGGGCTGTGGACCATGACGCGCGGGTCGAGCTTGCGGACCGCGTCCGGAATGGCCGTGAAAAACATCTTCGGGTCCATCAAACCTGCCTGGACCCGCGAGGGGGACGTGTCGTTATCAGGCGTGGCGGCTGACATGCCAGGAGGTCCATCGGGTGAGAGACGGGGGTCGCGGCCGCTGGTGGTTGTCGACATCACAAGCCCTCCGCCAGTGGCCCGAGCGCCAGGGCGGGGAAGTACGTCAGCCCGGCCACGATGATGATCACGCCCGCGAGCAGCATCACGAACAGGGCTGTGTGCGTGGGCAGGGTGCCGGCTGTGGTCGGGACCGATCTCTGACGTGCCAGTGACCCGGCCAGAGCTAGGGCGAGCACGATGGGGATCAACCGGCCCCCGAGCATGACAAGGCCGAGTGCAACGTTGTAGAAGACGGTGTTGGCCGACGGGCCGGCGAACGCGGACCCGTTGTTGTTGGCGGCCGACATGAACGCGTAGAGCACCTCGGACAGGCCGTGTGGTCCCAGGTTGAGGATGGACGCCTTGGCTGCGGACAGGCCCATCGCGAGCCCGGTCCCGGCCAGCACGAGCATCGGCGTCGCCAGGATGTACAAGGAGACGAGCTTGATCTCGCGGCCGGTGATCTTCTTGTGTAGGTACTCCGGGGTGCGCCCGACCATGAGGCCGGCGATGAATACGGCCACGATCGCGACCACGAGGATCCCGTATATCCCCGAGCCGGTGCCCAGGACTCCCGACATGGTGCGAAAGTCCTTGCGGGGTCAAAGGTGGGTTTTTGCCTCAGGCCGCAGGACGAGATCGATGCCGGGGTAACGGGCTGGGGCGGCGGTGAGGTGCTCACACAGCTTGCCACCGGCGTGCGCCACCAGGGATGAGGGGAGATGGGTCGTCATCACGTTCACCATTTTCGCGTCTGGTCCGTACTAAAACACCGCATGGGTATATCTCACACCAAAGCAGGGGGACGAGCCCCGAAAACATGAATCTGCAGGTCAACGAGCCAACGCGGCGCCCAGGCCAACCGCTATGTCAGGACCCCTGACCACCGGCGCGGTCGACAGCAGCTCGGATGAGCACTGCCACATCGTTTTGGCTCTTGGCATTAAGAACATCCGAGACTGGCATTAAGAACATCCGAGACGCGTAACTGCGGCGGTGGTACGAGCGTCAGTCGTGGTTCCTCTTGTTCTTGGCCTGCTTCTCCGTCCTCCTCCGTAGTTGCGTGGTCGACGATTGGTGATGGCTGGGTGGCTGCGGCAGCGGCGGGGGTGGAGGGAGAAGAACTTGAAGACAAAAGAACTTGAAGACAAAAGAACTCGAAGATACCTGCCGGGAAATCGACATGATCGGCTGCCGGGTTTTCGACATGATCGCCTGCCGGGAAATCGACATGATCGCCTGCCGGGAAATCGACACGATTTGTGCTCAGAAACGCGGACTCGATGCACGCCCGGTGGGCGTTGGCAAGCGACTGTAGCGCTTGGCAGTCCTCTACCTCGGCGGCCAGGAGGTCCCAGCGGAACGTGACCTGGTTGGAATCCCTTTGAACGCCGGCGATCGGACCGTGTCGGTCGCCGGCTACGAGCCAGCGTTCACGTACGGCAACCCAGTGGGTGTCCGTAAGGAAGGTGAAGCCTTGGCGGTAAACGGCCGATGACAGCCCCGCCCTCTTGGCGACCTCCGAATGCGGGAGGTGGGTGGTGGGATTGACGTTAGGACGCGTGACGAAATAACCTCGTTTTTGGCTGCGAAACGGCTATGGTTGTGCTATGTCCGATTCGGTGGAGTCGCTCGCCAGCCGGTTCGAGGTTCTGTGGCCGCATCTGAGTGAGCGGCAGCGCCGGTTGTGGCTGGGTGCTGAGGCCCGCGAGTTGGGCCCGGGTGGGGTCGGGATCGTGGCGCGGGCGGTGGGCGTCGCAGGCGACACGGTTCGGCGTGGGCGCACCGAGCTCCAGGAGCCGTTGACCGTGTCCTACCCTCGCTCGCGCAGGCCCGGTGGTGGACGTAAGCGTGCCGAGGCGGGTGACCCGGCCCTGGTGGAGGCCTTGGACAAGCTGGTGGATCCGGTTACCCGTGGGGATCCGATGTCGCCGTTGCGGTGGACGTCGAAGTCGTTGCGGACCCTGGCAAAAGCGTTGCAGGAGCAGGGCCATCAGGTCAGTGAGCAGATCGTGCGCCGGCTGCTACGGGAGGCGGGCTACAGCCTCCAAGCCAACTCCAAGACCCTGCAAGGCCGCCAGCATCCCGACCGTGACGCCCAGTTCGGCTACCTGGCAGACCAGGCCGAAGCGCATCTGGGCGACGGCCAGCCTGTGGTCAGCGTCGACGCGAAAAAGAAGGAACTCATCGGAGAGTTCAAGAACGCCGGGCGTGATTACCGGCCAGCCGGCTCCCCGGTGCCGGTCAACGTCCATGACTTCCTCGACCCGGCCCTGGGTAAGGCCATTCCCTATGGCGTGTATGACATCGGTGCGAACACCGGATGGGTTTCGGTGGGCTCCGACCACGACACCGCCGCGTTCGCCGTAGCCACGCTGCGCAACTGGTGGGACCACGAAGGCCACGGCGCCTACCCCAATGCCGACCGGCTGCTGATCACCGCCGATGGCGGCGGCTCCAACGGCGCCCGACTGCGGGCCTGGAAAAGTGAGCTCGCCGCCTTCGCAGCCGCCACCGGGCTACGCGTCACCGTCTGCCACCTTCCACCGGGCACCAGCAAGTGGAACAAAATTGAGCACCGACTGTTCGCCCACATCACCATGAACTGGCGCGGCGCACCCCTGACCAGCCACCAAACCGTCGTCAACCTCATCGGAGCGGTCACCACCACCACCGGACTCAAGGTTCACGCCGAACTCGACGACCATAACTACCCCACCGGGATCAGGATCAGCGACGCCGACATGCAAGCCCTGCCCCTGCACCGCCACGAATGGCACGGAGAGTGGAACTACAGCCTGACCCCCGGACCC
>Ga0097691_1002288_pt1 | contig 13051 bp, 10 predicted proteins | sample NGESurdeep072012_8_FD_72858 | JGI IMG/M metagenome (GOLD analysis project Ga0097691, IMG submission 72858) | Arctic peat soil microbial communities from Barrow, Alaska - NGEE Surface sample 210-1 deep-072012 | ecosystem: Environmental > Terrestrial > Soil > Wetlands > Peat ...
GAGGTGTCGGTCTTTTTCGTCTGCGACGGCGCGCGCGCGCTGCCGATCGGCGCCGCGCAGGATCACAAGCGCATCTTCGACGACGACCGCGGGCCGAACACCGGCGGGATGGGCGCGTTTTCGCCCAGCCCGCTCGTCGACGGACCGCTCGCGACACGCATCATGGCCGAGATCATCGAGCCGGTCGTCGGCGGCATGGCCGCGGAGGGCCATCCGTTCCGCGGATTCCTGTACGCGGGTCTCATGCTCACGTCGAGCGGGCCGAAGGTCATCGAGTTCAACGTGCGGCTGGGCGATCCGGAAGCGCAAGTGATTCTGCCGCGCATCGACGAGCCGTTGCTGCCGATGCTCGCCGCCGCGGCGGCCGGCGATCTGCGGCAGCGCACATGCCGCCTCGGCGCCGACCGGTTTGCCGGCGTCGTGATCGCGTCGCGCGGCTACCCTGAGTCGTCGGAATCGGGCCGCCGGATCGACGGCATCGACGCGGCCGAGCGTGTGCCGGGCGTCTCGGTCTATCACGCCGGTACGGCACGGCGCGACGGCGCGCTCGTCACCGCCGGCGGGCGCGTTCTCACCGTCGTCGGCCGTGGCGCCGAGTTCCCCGAGGCGATCGCGCGCGCCTATGCCGGCGTTCTGCAGATTTCATTCGACGGCATGCAGTACCGGCGCGACATCGGAAGGAAGGCACTCGGCTATCGCGGATGAAGTACGCCGTCATCACGTTCGGCTGTCGCGTGAATCAGGCCGACTCGCTCGGATTCGAGGAGGAGCTGCGAGCGGCGGGCGCCGAGGCCGCGTCGCCGGACCACGCGGACCTCGTCGTCGTGAACACGTGCTCGGTGACGGCCACCGCCGATCAGGGCGCGCGCCAGACGATCCGGCGCGTGGCCCGCGGCAATCCGAATGCGCGCATCGTCGTCACCGGTTGTTACGCCACTCGGCGTCCCGATGACGTGCGGGATCTGCCGAACGTCCTCCGGGTGATTCCAAACGACGACAAGCCGCAGTTGGTTCGTCTGGCCGGCATGACCACCGCGGAGCGATTCGCCGACGGGGAGGGAAGCTGCGGCTCGGCGATCGAGCCGGGCGTCGGCGGCCGGACCGCTTTTACTCTGCGCGTGCAGACCGGCTGCGCGGAGTCCTGCGCGTACTGCATCATCCCAACGACGCGAGGAACGCCGCGCAGCGTGGCGCCCTCCGCCGTGCTGGCCGAGGTCGACCGCATCGTGTCCGCGGGCTTCAAGGAAATCGCGCTGACCGGCGTGCACCTCGGATCGTACGGCCGCGACCTCATGCCCCGATCGTCGCTGGCCGAGCTGCTGCGCGCGCTCGACGGTCGGTCCGCCCGTGACGTGCTCCTTCGCCTCAGCTCGCTCGAGCCGATGGACTGCACCTCCGAGATTGTCGACCTCGTCGCGGCCTCGGGCCGCTTCGCGCCGCATTTTCATTTACCGCTGCAGCATGCGAGCGACCGCGTCCTCGCGCGCATGCGCCGGCCGTACACGATCGGCGGCTACTCGACGCTCGTCGACGACATCCGCGCGCGGATGCCGGCCGCGTCCATCGGATCCGACGTCATCGTCGGCTTTCCGGGCGAGCGCGACGAGGACTTCGAGCAGCTGGCGTCATACCTCGAGCGATCGCCGCTGACCCACGTGCACGTGTTCCCGTATTCGGATCGCCCCGGGACCGAGGCGACGTCGATGGACCAGAAGGTGCCGGGCGCCGTCGTCCGCGGGCGCGGCCGGCGCATCCGCGAGATCGGTCAGCGACTGACGGCGAGGTTTCGCGCGTCGCAGATCGGGACGGTCCATCGCGGTCTGACGCTCGAGGACGGCTCACTCGTCGTGACGGACAACTATCTGAAGGTCAGGATTCCGCCGGGCCGGGCCCGCAACGAGTGGGTCAGCGTCAAGGTGACGGCGGCCGGCGAGACCATGCGAGGCGAGATTACAGAATGACCGCGAGCTGCTGCGCGGGCGACTTGCGCTGCCCTTCGACGATGAGCTGGCCGCAGGCGGCGCGGATGTCGCGGCCGCGGCTCTTGCGCACCGACACGAGAATGTGATGATCGGCGAGGACCTGCGCGAAGCGGTCGATCGCCTGATCTGACGGGCGTTCGAACGGAATCCCGGGCGCGGCGTTCAGCGGAATCAGGTTGACCTTCGCCTTCACGTTCGCGAGCAGCTTCGCCAGCGTCCTCGCCTGATCCGCCGAATCGTTCACGCCGGCCAGCAGCACGTACTCGAAGGTAATCCGGCTGCGCTTCTTCAACGGGAACTTGCGGCACGCGGCGATGATCTCCGCGATGCCGTATGTCTTGTTGATCGGCACGAGCTCGCCGCGCGTGAGATCGGTCGGCGCGTGCAGTGAAATCGCGAGGTTCGGCATCAACGGCTCTTTCGCGAGACGCTCGAGCGCCGGCAGCAGGCCGACCGTGGAGAGCGTGACCCGGCGGGGCGAGATGGCGAGGCCGTGCTCGTCGGCGAGCATCCGCAGCGCCTTCATCGTCTCGTCGTAGTTGTGGAGCGGCTCGCCCATCCCCATCAGGACGATGTTGAAGCGCGTGTCGCGCATGTCGAGCGCGCCAACGAGCACGCGGACCTGGCCGACGATTTCACCGGCCGTGAGGTTGCGCACCAGTCCCATTTTTCCGGTGAGGCAGAAGGCGCATGCCATCGCGCAGCCGACCTGCGTCGAGATGCAGAAGGTCATCGCCGGCGTGTCGGGGATGAACACCGACTCGATCTGGCGGCCGTCGGCGAGCCGGAGCAGGAATTTCTCCGTGCCGTCGGTCGATTTCTCGCGCTCGACGAGCGCCGGCGTCGTCAGCGTAAACGCGTCAGCGAGCGTCGCGCGCAGCTGGCGCGAGAGGTCCGTCATCGCGTCGATGTTGGAGACGCCGTGGCGATGAATCCAGCGGAAGATCTGACGGGCGCGGAACCGCTCGACGCCGCTCGCCTCGAGAAGCGCTTCGAGGGCCGGCCGTTCGAGATCGGCCAGGTCGCGCCGTTCGGCGCCGGGCGTCTTTTTGCTCACCTATCTCTCACTCGTGCAGGCACTTGCCGGATTGTCGATCTTACCGTGAAAGATCGCCGTCCCCTTTTTCTTGCCCGACTCCGGCCGGCCGTGCTAGAATGTCAAAGACTCAGTTAAATACTTATCTCTCAATACTTTGCGGCTAGTTTCGACCGGTCACGAACGAACGTTCCCTGCTGCGGGCTTCACCCTTTGCCGAACACACCGATTGTCCGCGACGTCCTCGATAACGGCATTCGTCTCCTGACGGAGCGGATGACCCAGGTGCGCTCGATCAGCATCGGCGTCTGGCTGACGCGCGGCTCGCGCCACGAGACGGCCGAGCGCGGCGGCATCGCGCACTTTGTCGAGCACATGCTCTTCAAGGGGACGACGACGCGGTCGGCGGAAGACATCGCGCAGGCGATCGATTCGATCGGCGGCCAGCTCGACGCCTTCACCGCGAAGGAATACGCCAGCTACTACATCAAAGTCCTCGACGAGCATCTTCCGCTCGCCATCGACATCCTCTCCGACATCGTCATGAACCCGGCGTTCAGCGCCGACGACATCGAGCGCGAAAAAAAGGTCGTCGTCGAAGAGATCAAGATGGTCGAGGACACGCCGGACGACCTCGTCCACGAGCTCTTCACGCAGGGATTCTGGGCGGACCATCCGCTCGGGCGGCCGATTCTCGGGACGCGGGAAACGGTCGAGTCGTTCACGACGGATCTGCTCCGCGATTATTTCCGCGACGCCTACACGGCTCGCAACCTGATTATTTCGGCGGTCGGCAATCTCGATCACGAGCGCGTGCGCGAGCTCGTCGACAAGAAATTCGCATCCGTGCCGACGGTTGGTGAAGCGCTCGACGAGCAGGCGCCGACGGTCGCGCCGAAGATTCTCGTCCGCAACAAGGAGCTCGAGCAGAGCCATCTGTGCCTCGGCGCGAGCAGCTATCCGCAGAATCACGACGACCGCTATGCGAGCTACGTGCTGAACACGCTGCTCGGCGGCTCGATGAGCTCGCGCCTGTTCCAGAACGTGCGCGAGAAGCGCGGCCTCGCGTACGCCGTGTTCAGCGGCCTCAGCGCCTATCGCGACGCCGGATCGTTCACGATCTACGCGGGCTGCTCGAACGAAGCGGTCGGCGAGGTGATCGACCTGGTCGTCGAGGAATTGCGCGGCGTCAAGCAGGCGGCGGTCCCCGACGCCGAGCTGCAGCGGGCGAAGGATCACCTGAAGGGCAGCCTCATGCTGAGCCTCGAGAACACGGCGAGCCGCATGTCGCACCTGGCCCGGCAGGAGATCTACTTCGATCGCCAGTTCGGCCTCGACGAGACGCTGCAGGGCATCGAGCGCGTCACGACGAAGGACGTGCAGCGCGTCGCCGTCGACCTGTTCAGGGGCGGTTCGCTGTCGGCGACCGTGCTCGGCAACGTCAATGGACTACAGATTCCGCCCGAACGGCTCGATCTCGAATAGATGATTTCCCGGTACACCCACCCCGACATGGGGCGGATCTGGAGCGACCAGCGTCGATACGAGACCTGGCTGCTCGTGGAGACCGCCGCGGCCGACGCGATGGCCGCCGCCGGCATCGTGCCGGCCGAGGCCGCGCGCGACATCCGCGAGCGCGGCGCCTTCGACATCGCGCGCATCGAAGAGATCGAGCAGACGACGCAGCATGACGTGATTGCGTTCACGACGGCGGTCGCCGAGCACGTGGGGCCCTCGGCGCGGTGGCTGCACTTCGGCATGACCTCCTCCGACGTCATCGACACCGCGCAGGCGATCCAGATGCGCGAGGCGTGCGATCTCATTCTGCGCAATCTCGACGCGCTCGCCGAGGCCATCCGCGACCGGGCGTTCGAGCATCGGCACACGCCGATGATCGGGCGGACCCACGGCGTCCACGCGGAGCCGATGACGCTCGGGCTGAAGCTGGCGCTCTGGTACGCCGAGGTCGGCCGCGACATCGAGCGCGTACGCCGCGCGCGCGCGGTCGTCAGCGTCGGCAAGCTGTCGGGCGCCGTCGGCACCTTCGCGCATCTGCCGCCGGCGATCGAAGCCGACGTCTGCCAGCGGCTCGGCCTCGAGCCGGCGCCCGTCTCCTCGCAGGTGATCCAGCGAGATCGGCACGCGGAGCTCCTGGCGATGCTCGCCATCACCGGCGCCTCGCTCGAGAAATTCGCACTGGAGGTGCGAGGGCTCCAGAAAACCGAGATCGGCGAGCTCGAGGAGCCGTTCGGCAAAGGGCAGAAGGGCTCGTCGGCGATGCCGCACAAACGCAATCCGATCGGGTGCGAGCAGATCGTCGGGCTCGCGCGCCTGATTCGGGCCAACGCCCAGGCGGCCTTCGAGAACATCGCCCTGTGGCACGAACGCGATATTTCCCATTCGTCGGTCGAGCGGATCATTCTGCCGGACAGCTTCATCGCGCTCGATCACATGCTGCGCCGCTTCACGCGCATCGTGCGGGGGATGGCGGTGCATCCGGATCGGATGCACGAGAATCTCAATCGATCGCGCGGCGTCGTGTTCTCGGGCACCGTGCTGCTCGAACTGGCGAAGAAAGGCGTGTCGCGCGAGCAGGCCTACGAATGGGTGCAGCGCAACGCCATGTTGTCGTTCGCCGAGCAGCGCGATTTCAAGACCCTTCTCGAGTCCGATACCGACGTCTCGCGCGTGCTCTCGAAGACCGACATCGAGCGCGCCTTTGACTTGAAAGAACAGCTCAAACACGTCGACGACGTGTTCGACCGTGTGTTTCAGACAGAATCCTCGGGCCGGACGATTTCTCTGGGGGGCTGATGCGCGCTCGTGTCTTCGTCACGCTCAAACCGTCGGTCTTCGATCCGCAGGGCAAGACGATCGCCGACGCGCTGCACGCGCTCGGCTACGGCAAGGTCGAAGACGTGCGCCAGGGCAAGTATTTCGAGCTCGACCTCGCCACCACCGAGGCGGTGCAAGCCAGAGCGCTCGCCTCCGAGGTGGCCGACAAGCTGCTCGCGAATCCCGTGATCGAGAGCTACCGCATCGAGGTGGACTGAGTGGCCACATTCGGCGTCATCGTCTTTCCCGGCAGTAATTGCGACCACGACGCCTACCACGCGGCGAAGGACGTCCTCGGCCAGGAGGCGGAGTACATCTGGCACAAGGACACCGACCTCAAAGGCGCCGACGTCGTCATCCTGCCGGGCGGATTCGCCCATGGCGATTATCTGCGGTGCGGCGCGATGGCGCGCTTCTCGCCGATCATGCGCGAGGTGGCGGCGTTCGCCGCTCGCGGCGGTCCGGTGCTGGGCATCTGCAACGGCTTTCAGGTGCTGCTCGAGGCCGGCCTCCTGCCGGGCGCGATGCTGCGCAACCGCAGCCTGAAGTTTCAGTGCGAGCACGTGCACGTCCGCGTCGAACAGACCGACACGCCGTTCACCCTCGCGTGCGCGCGCGGCCAGGTGCTGCGGATTCCGATCGCGCACGGCGAGGGCAACTACTTTGCCGACCCCGACGTCATCGCCCGGCTCGAGGCCAACCGTCAGGTGATCTTCCGCTACACGAATGCCGCAGGGGAACTCGACGCTGCGGCCAATCCGAACGGGTCGGCGTCCGCGATTGCCGGCCTGTGCAATGACGCCCGCAACGTCGTCGGGCTGATGCCGCACCCCGAGCGCGCGTGCGAGTCGGCGCTCGGCAGCGCCGACGGGCTGGTGATTTTCGAGTCGGTCGTGCAGTCGCTCACATCCGGAGCGCTGGTCGCGCGCGCATGATGGATCCTCAGGTTCTCGAGCGTCACGGCCTGAAGCCCGACGAGTACGAGCGCATCCTCCGCTTTCTCGGCCGGGAGCCGAACCTGACCGAGCTCGGCATCTTCTCGGTCATGTGGTCCGAGCACTGCAGCTACAAGAGCTCGCGCGTGCATCTGAAGACGCTGCCGACTGACGGCCCGCAGGTGCTACAGGGTCCGGGCGAGAACGCCGGCGCCATCGACATCGGCGAAGGGCTCGCGGCCGTCTTCAAGATCGAATCGCACAACCATCCGTCGTTCATCGAGCCGTATCAAGGCGCGGCCACCGGCGTCGGCGGCATCATTCGCGACATCTTCACGATGGGCGCGCGTCCGATCGCGCTGCTGAACTCGCTGCGTTTCGGATCGCTCGACGCGCCCGGCACGAGCCGGCTGCTCGAAGGCGTCGTCGCCGGCATCGCCGGCTACGGCAACAGCATCGGGATTCCGACCGTCGGCGGGGAGATCGCGTTCGAGCCGTCCTACGCGGGAAATCCGCTCGTCAACGTGTTCTGCCTCGGCATCGCGAAGGCGTCCGACATCATCAAAGGGGTCGCCTCGGGCGTCGGCAACGCCGTGTACTACGTCGGCGCCAAGACCGGACGCGACGGCATCCACGGCGCGACGATGGCGTCGGCGGAGTTCGACGACAAGTCGGCGGAGAAGCGGCCGGCCGTGCAGGTCGGCGACCCGTTCATGGAGAAGCTGCTCCTCGAAGCCTGTCTCGAGGTGATGCGGACCGACGCGCTCGTCGGCATCCAGGACATGGGCGCCGCCGGCTTGACGTGTTCGACGACCGAGATGGGATCGCGTGGCGGAGCCGGCGTCGAGATCGACGTCTCGCTCGTCCCGCAGCGCGAGAGCGGCATGACGCCGTACGAAATCATGCTCTCCGAATCGCAGGAGCGGATGCTGCTCGTCGTCAAACGAGGACGCGAAGCGGAGGTCGAGCGGATCTTCGGCAAATGGGATCTGCACGCCTCGCACATCGGCGAGGTGACCGACGATGGCTTTCTGCGCGTGAAGAATCGCGGGACCGTGGTCGCGGAGATTCCCAACCGCGCGCTGACCGACGAGGCGCCCGTCTACCGGCGCCCGATGGAGCCGCCGGACTATCTCGCGGAGGTGCAGCGGCTCGATCTCGAATCGCTGGACGCTGGCGCGTCGACCGCGCCCGGCGGCGCGTCAATCGCGCCGAGTAGTAATGCCGCGTTGCTGTCGCTCCTGGCCTCGCCGACCATCGGCAGCAAGCGCTGGGTGTACCGCCAATACGACCACATGGTGCGGACCAATACGCTGAACACGCCCGGACAGGGCGCCGGTGTCGTCCGCATCAAAGGCACCGATCGCGCGCTGGCGCTGTCGGTCGACGGCAACGGCCGCTATTGTTATCTCGATCCGTACCGCGGGGCGATCCTCGCCGTCGCCGAGGCGGCGCGCAACGTCGCGTGCGCGGGCGCGCGTCCGCTTGGCGCGACCAACTGCCTCAATTTCGGGAACCCGGAGCGTCCGGCGATTATGTGGCAGTTCGCGAGGGCGGTCGAAGGGATCGGCGCGGCGTGCCGCGCGCTCGACGTGCCGATCACCGGCGGCAACGTGAGCCTCTACAACGAAACGGACGGCCGCGCGATCTACCCGACGCCGGTCATCGGCATCGTCGGCCTGCTCGAGCACGCGGACCGTGTGGTCAGCCGCGCCTTTCGGAAGACGGGTGACGCGGTCATCCTGCTCGGCGAGGGACGCGGCGAATTGGGCGGCAGCGAATACGTGAAGGTCGTGTACGATCTGGTGCGCGGCGTGCCGCCGGCGATCGACCTCGCCGCCGAGCGCGCGCTGCAACTGCTGCTGGTCGCCCTGGCGGACGCGCGGCTCATCCGGTCCGCGCACGACTGCTCTGACGGCGGCTTGGCGGTGACGGTCGCTGAGTGTTGCTTCGACACGGGCGGTGTGGGCGTGGAGGTGTCGATTGGCGGCGTCGAGGTTTCGCGGCGCGCGGCGGTCAACTGCGCTGCGGCGCTCTTTGGTGAGTCGTCCTCGCGCGTCGTGATCTCTGCCGCGCCCGAGAGTGTAAGGGTCGTGCTGGCACGCGCGGCGTCGGCGGGCGTCCCGGCGGCCGTCGTCGGGCGCGTGGGCGGGACGGCGATCCGCATCGCGGTCGGCGGCACGGACGCGATCGATGTGCCGGTCGACGAGTGTGAGCGGGCCTGGTCGACGGCGATTGAACGGTATTTTGCTCAGAAGGTCGCCTGATGCTCGACAAGTTCAAAGACGAGTGCGGCGTATTCGGCATCTTCGGCCACCCCGAAGCCGCCAACATGACGTATCTCGGCCTCTACGCGTTGCAGCACCGCGGCCAGGAGAGCGCCGGCATCGCGGCGTCCGATGGCGAGCAGGTGCGCGTGTCGCGCGCGATGGGGTATGTCGCCGATACCTTCGACGGCAACGAGCTCGCGCAGCTGCCGGGCGCGCGGTCGATCGGCCACGTGCGGTACTCGACGGCGGGCGAGAGCCGGCTGTCGAACGCGCAGCCGATCCTGATTGACTGCGCGCACGGACAGATCGCCATCTGCCACAACGGCAACCTGGTGAACGCGCGCGAGCTGCGCGACGAGCTCGTGCGGCAGGGATCGATTTTTCAGTCGAGCAGCGACACCGAAGTCGTGCTGCATCTCTACGCGCGCTCGAAAGCGGCGAGCGAGGAAGAGGCGGTCATCGAGTCGGTGTCGCAGGCGCAGGGCGCGTTCTCGCTGGTGCTGCTGACGAAGGACCGGATGATCGCGGTCCGCGACCCGCACGGATTCCGGCCGCTCGCGCTCGGCCGTCTGGGCGATGCGGTGGTCGTCTGTTCGGAGACCTGCGCGATGGATCTCATCGGCGCGACCTACGTGCGCGACGTCGAGCCGGGCGAAGTGCTCGTCGTCAGCGCCGAGGGCATGCGGTCAATCAAGCCGTTTCCCCCCGCGCCGCTGGCTCATTGCATCTTCGAGCATGTCTACTTCGCGCGGCCCGACAGCTACGTGTTCGGGAAGAGCGTCAACGAAGTGCGGACCGAGCTCGGGCGCGTCCTGGCGCGCGAGCAGGCGGTCGACGGCGACGTCGTCGTGCCCGTGCCCGATTCGGGCGTCTGCGCCGCGATGGGCTACGCGGAGCAATCGGGGATGCCGCTGCGCATGGGGCTCATCCGCAACCACTACGTGGGCCGCACCTTCATCCAGCCGCAGTCCTCCATCCGGCACTTCGGCGTGAAGGTGAAGCTGAATCCGGTCAGGAGCATTCTCGAGAACCGACGCGTCGTGCTGGTCGACGACTCGATCGTGCGCGGGACGACGAGCCGGAAGATCGTGGGGATGGTGCGCGCCGCCGGCGCGAAGGAAGTGCACGTGCGCATCAGTTGTCCGCCGACGATTTCGCCGTGCTTCTACGGTGTCGACACGCCGCGGCGCTCGGAGCTGATCGCGGCGACGCACACGCTCGAGGAGATTACGGCGTATCTCGAGGCCGACAGCGTCGCGTACCTCAGCCTCGAAGGCCTGCTGAGCGCGGTGGGCAACGAGCGCTCGTCGTACTGCACCTCGTGTTACACCGGCCGCTATCCCGTTGAGTTTCCGCGCGACGAGGCGAGCTATCTGCAGCTCACGCTGAAGCTCGATACGAAGCTGCCGGTCGCGAAATAGCCATGCGTTCCATTGTTCTTTGTGTCCTTTGTGTCCTTTATGGTGAATCGGCGTTCGGCGGTCAGGAACCTTCCGCGCCTCAAGCCGTCTCCGCGGCGCAGCTCAAGGCGGCCATCGACCAGCTCGCCGATCTCGATTACTCGACGCGCACCAACGCGGCTCGCACGGTGCGGCGCACCGCGGCCGCGCAGGTCGCGCCCGCGCTCATGCAGGCCGTTTCCGAACACGCCGACGGCTACGTGCGCTATCGCGCGCTCGTGCTGCTGACCGGCTTCAACGATCCGCGCGCGAAGGATTCGATGCGCGAGGCGCTCGCCAGCCCGAACGACCGTCTGCGTGCCGTCGCGTACGGATTTTTCGAGCACAACCCCGACCCGGCGATGATTCCGGCATTTCTCGACGCGCTCGAGAAGGAGCAGGGCGAGTTTGTCCGGCCGGCGCTCGTTCGCGCGCTGGCGGCCGAGGGCGTGGCCAACCCGGGCGCGCGTCAGGCGCTCGTGCGCGACGTCGCGCGCGGGCAGGACTTCTTCCGGAGCGCTGTCGTCGAGGCGCTCGGCGACTACAAGGCGCAGTACGCGTTCGAGGCCATCACGGCCGTGGCCAGGCTCGAGGGGCCGCTGCAGGCCGACGCGGCGATCGCGCTCGGCAAGATCGGCGACAAGCGCGCGCTCGACACGCTCGCCGGCATCCAGCGCACGGCGCCGAAATCGGCGCAGCCCTCGATCGCGGCCGCCATCTGTCTGCTCGGTGTCAACTGCGAATCGCACGAGAACTATCTGATCGAGACGCTGAAATTCTCCGACAAGAATGCCGGCTTCCAGGAGCTGCTGCGCGGCGCGGCCTCCGGGCTGGGGATGCTCGGACTCGCCGGCCACACCGAAGCGGTCGACGCCTTGTTCACCGTCGGCATCCCCTCGCGCGATCCGACGCGCGCCCCCGTGGCGCTCGCGCTCGCGACGGTCGCGCTCCGCAACACGCCGCTGATGCTGTCCATACTCGAGACGCATGCCGATCGGGCACATGCCATTGATCTCGTCGCCGAGGGATTTGACATGCTCGAGGAAGATCTGGACAAAGAGCGCTTCTTCACGGCGGTTCGCCACGCGTATTGGCAGTCGGCAGCCGGATCGGCGTCGCGCGAGCTGATGCAGACGCTCATCGGCAAGCTGGATTTTTGAGCGCACACCCGGACATGGACTATCGCCAGTCGGGCGTCGACATCGAGGCCGGCAACGAGACGGTGCGACGCATCAAGTCGCTGGCGCGCGCGACCTTCACGCCCGGCGTGCTCTCGGAGATCGGATCGTTTGGCGGGCTCTTCCGGCTCAATCCCGGCCAGTTCCGCGAGCCGGTGCTCGTCTCGAGCGCTGACGGCGTCGGCACGAAGCTGAAGGTTGCCTTCATGACCGGCCGCCACGACACGGTTGGCGCCGATCTGGTCAACCACTGCGTCAACGACATCCTCGTGCAGGGAGCCGAGCCGCTCTTTTTTCTGGACTATCTCGCCACCGGACGCCTGTCGCCGGAGATCGCCGAACAGGTCGTCAGCGGCATGGCGCGCGCGTGCCGCGAGAACGGTTGCGCGCTCATCGGCGGTGAGACGGCGGAGATGCCCGGCTTCTACGCCGACGGCGAATACGACATCGCCGGCTTCATCGTCGGCATCGTCGAGCGCGAGCAGATTATCGACGGCCGCGGGATCGCGCCTGGCGATGCGATCGTCGGGCTGAGGTCCGCGGGGCTGCACACCAATGGCTATTCGCTGGCGCGCCGAGTGCTGTTCGACGCGAGCGGTCTCCACGCCGAGAGCTTTCTCGCCGAGTTGGGAATGACGGTGGGGCAGGCGCTGCTGGCGCCGCACCGGTCGTATCTGCCGGCGATCCGGCCGCTGCTGGCCGAGGATGTGATCAAGGGGATGGCGCACATCACCGGCGGCGGTATCACGGAGAATCTGCCTCGCGTGCTGCCGGCGGGATGCGCCGCCTCGATCGACACGAGGGCGTGGGCCGTGCCGGCGATTTTCGGCCTGCTGCGGGAGCGCGGCCGCATCGCGGGCGACGAGATGTTTCGCGCGTTCAACATGGGGATCGGGCTGATTGTCGTGTGCGCGGCGTCGGAGGCGGGGCGCATCATCGGTCAGCTCGAGGCGGCCGGGGAGTCTGGTGCGGTGGTGATCGGCGAAGTCATCGCTGGCGACGGAACAGTTCGTTATCGATAGGGGTCGGGAGCTTTTTTTATTTTTTTGCCAGGTCTACCCTGCCGTAGTCATCGGCGTGCGCAAACAACACCGAGCGCCGGCACGCTCGATTCAAGACATGATGGGGGATCCCCGCCATTCCGGATCGCCTTCTTCGTGGCATTGTGCAGGTCGTATTAGCAAAGCGGATGCCTAGCGACGATATGGCAGAAACTGCAAAAGGCTCCCGACCCCATAGGCTCGCTATCCTGATCTCAGGACGTGGGAGCAACCTTCAGTCGATCATCGACGCCATCGCTGATCGTCGTCTCGACGCGACGATCGCAGCCGTTATCTCCAATAGATCCGAGGCCCCCGGCCTCGCGCGCGCACGCG
>Ga0097691_1002289_pt1 | contig 13046 bp, 9 predicted proteins | sample NGESurdeep072012_8_FD_72858 | JGI IMG/M metagenome (GOLD analysis project Ga0097691, IMG submission 72858) | Arctic peat soil microbial communities from Barrow, Alaska - NGEE Surface sample 210-1 deep-072012 | ecosystem: Environmental > Terrestrial > Soil > Wetlands > Peat ...
TCCACCGTCGAGCCGTTGAGGCCGTTCGGCGAGATCAGCGTGAGCCACTGCGAGGTCTGGCGCGGGCCGATGGCGTCGGTGATCACGTTTACGCCCTGCGCCGTGCGAATTTTTGCCCGCCACCAGATGCTGATCTTCTGCGGCAGCAGGCGCGGGATGACGATCGACGCCGACGAACCGCTCACGGTCGTGTCTGCGAACAGCGCGCTGAAGTCCGCCGCCGTCGCGACCTGCAGGTCGATCTGGAGCGGCAGTTCCGTGGGCAGGAAGCCGGAGGTGGTCACCGTGAACGCGGGCGTGCCGTCGTGGATCGGATTGCCGACGGGACCCGTGACGACGACCGAGCCGGAGGTCTGCGCGCCGGCGTGCGTCGCGACGAACAGGACGGCCGCGGTGAGCGCGCGAACGGCGTTGCGCATCACACCGGCGCGGCGGCCTGCGCGGTCTCGGGCGTCTCCGCTCCGTCGACAGCCGGACCGCGCATCCGCACGCTCACGAGCGACGACACGCCGGGCTCCTGCATCGTCACGCCGTATACCGCGTCGGCCGCCTCGGTCGTCGTGCGCGGATTGTGCGTGATGACGATGAACTGCGTGTGGGCCTTGAACTGGTTGAGCATCTTCACGAAGCGGCCGACGTTGGCGTCGTCGAGCGGCGCGTCCACTTCGTCGAGCAGGCAGAACGGGCTCGGCTTGGTGAGGAAGATGCCGAAGAGGAGTGAGAGGGCAACGAGTGCCCGTTCCCCACTAGAAAGCAGGTGGATCCTCTGCGTCTTCTTGCCGCGCGGCGACGCGTGGATCTCGATGTCGCAGTCGAGCGGCGCTTCCTCGTTCTCGAGGCGCAAGTCGCAGTCGCCGCCGCCGAAGAGCGTGTTGAAGATGTGCCGGAAGTGGCTGCGCACTTCCTCGAACGTCTTGAGGAACATTTCACGAGCGGTGACGTCGATCTCCTTGATCGCCTGCTGGAGCGAGACCTGCGCGTTCGCGAGGTCGTTGCGCTGCGACTGCAGGAACTCGAGTCGCTTCGTCTCCTCCTGGTGCTCCTCGATGGCAAGCGGGTTCACCGGTCCGAGCGACTCGAGGCTCTCGCGCAGCTGCTCGGCCTCGGTCCGCAGCGCGTCGTCTTCGGCGTCGACGGCGGTGTAGTCGGCGAACAGTTCGTCGAGGGGGCGGCGCCACTCGGTCTCGAGGCGCTCGCGAATCGCGGCGCGCCGGCCGGCGAGTTCGGTATGGCGAAGCTCCGCGTGGTGCAGTTCGTCGCTGAGCGCCGTGGCCTCGTGACGCATGCGGTCGAGCGTGTGCTCGGCGTCCGCGAGCGCCGCATCGGCGGCGCGGACGCCCGCTTCCGCGCCGGCCTGGGCGGCTTCCGCCTCGGTCAGCGAAAGTTGACGGGCGGCGAGCTCGGCCCGCCACGCGTCCATCTGCCGCTCCAGCGCTGCATCGTCTTCGGAGAGCGCGGCGAGCTCTTGCTGAAGTGTCTGAAGCCTCAGCAGGGCATTTGCCTGCTCGCGCTCCAGCCGTTCACGCCGCTCGGATGCCACCTCACGCCGGGCCTGCGCCTGCGCGTGCGTCACCTGGGCGGCGGCACGTGCCTCTCGCGCGGCGTCCTGCCGGCGATCGGCGTCGCTCAAGGTGTCGCGGGCGGCGACGTCGGCACCCTCGGCTTCCGCGAGCGCCGCGGCCTCGCGATCCTGCGTCGCGATCCCCTCGGTGACTCTGGCCGTGAGTTCGTCGCGGCGGCCGCCGAGGCGCTCGGACAAGGCGACCGCGTCGGCGAGCTCGCGCGTCGTGCGGAGGTGCGTGCGCTCGCGTTCGGCGCGTGCCTGCGCCGCTACCTGCGAAACTCTATGGGCGCGCGTCGCCGCGTCCGCCGCGGCGCTGGCGGACGCTTCGGCCTGCTCGAGGCTCGCGTGCACGCTCTGCAGCGTGGCGGCCGCCTGTGCGCGCGTCGCGTCCATCGTCGCCGAGGCGGCACGCAGTTCGGAGAGCTCGGCGCGGCGGCGCAGCGGGCCGGCACCGGCCTGCGTACCCGGAAGCCACACGGCTCCGCGCGCATCGACGAAGGCGCTGCCCGAATCTTCCGCGTGCACATGGCCGAGGAGCGCGCCCACCCAGTCGCGCACGGGACCTTCGGTCTGCACGAGCGCCGAGAGCGCGCCGGCATCCGTGCCGCCGCCGTACGGCGACGGTTTCGCGTCGAGCGGGAGGAGCAGCAGCGGGCCCGGGTTGGCCTGCGCGTGCCAGCGGCGCACGGCGTCGGCGGCGGCGCGATCGCGAACCACCACGGCGTGCACCGAAGGTCCCAGAAAGCGTTCGACGAGCAGTGCCGTGGCCGCGTCGGCGCCGATGTAGTCCGAGAGCGGACCGAGCACGGCGCCCGCGCCGAACTGCTCGCGGTCGCGCAGCAGGCGTGCCGCTGCCGGAGCGAGCCCGACGCGTTCGCGCTCGAGCCCCTCGAGCGCGCTCAACTTGCCGTGCATGCCGGCGTGCTCTTCCTCGATGCGCCGCAGTTCCGAACGAGCGGCGGCGTCGCGGTCCCGCCCGTCGTGCGCCGCGTCGTGCGCGGCGGCGAGTGCCGCGTCGGCTTCGGCCGCTGCGGCGGCCGCGACGGCGAGCTGCTCGTCGGCGATCGCCAGTTCGCGCTGTGCAAGCCGCTGCTGCGACGCGAGCTGCTCGTGCTCCGCCGCCAGCGTGTGCGAGCGCTGGGCGACGTCGGCGAGTTCACGCTCGGCCCCTTCGCGCTCCAGCTCGAGACGGCGCAGGCGGTCGCGCAGCTCGCGCACGAGCTTGTCGGCGCGCTCGAGTCCATCACGGCGCACGGCGACCGCGCCGCGCGCTTCTTCCTCGGCGCCGACCTGGCGCTGCAACGCTTCGACGGCCTCGCCGAGCGATGCACCGGTGCGTTCCTCCTCTTCGCGGGCCGCGGCGAACTCGGCGACCACGCGCTCGCCCAGCGACGCTCCTTCGCTGCGCTCCTGCTCGGCGCGCGTTCGGCGGGCGAGGGCATTGCGGTGCCGCTCCGCGGCCACGGCGATCTCGCCCTGCAGGGTGAGCGACGCCTCACGGGCATCGCTCACGACTTTGTCGCGCTCGTGACGGCGGGCTTCCGCCGCGGCGCGCGCGGCGTGCGCGGCGTCGCGGGTCTGCTCGGCCGCGTGCACCTGCTGCTGCGAGCCCGGCGCACGTCCGCGCAGCTCCTCGAGCGCCAGGTCGAGCTGGCCGAGTTCGTCCTTCCACGCGGCCATCTCGCGCGATGCGAGCGTGAGCTCGACGGCGAAGCGGCGCGTGGTGATCTCGCCGTGGCGCTCGGCACGCTTGCGCTGGCGCGCGAGCGAGCGCACCTGGCTCGTGACCTCGTTGACGAGGTCGTCGAGGCGGGAGAGATCGGCGGAGGTCTGCTCGAGGCTGCGCTCCGTGCTGCGGCGGCGGTCGCGGTACAGTCCCACGCCCGCGGCTTCCTCGAACAGTTCGCGACGGTCGTCGGGGCGATCCGAGAGCAGCGCGTCGATCATGCGGCTCTCGATCACGACGCCGCTGTCGGCGCCGAGTCCGGTGCCGCGCACGAGATCGTGGATGTCGCGGAGGCGGCACGGCACACGGTTCAGGAAGTATTCGCTCTCACCCGCGCGCGAGAGGCGGCGCGTGATCACGACTTCCTGGAACGGGACGGGGAGCCCGCCGTCGTCGTTCGAAAAGTGCAGCGAGACCTCGGCGAGGTTCACCGCCTTTCTCGCGGACGACCCCTGGAAGATCACCTCTTCCATCTTCGCGCCGCGCAGCATGCGCGCGCGCTGTTCACCGAGCACCCAGCGCACGGCGTCCGAAACGTTCGACTTGCCGCAGCCGTTCGGTCCGACGACCGCCGTGACGCCCGTGTCGAAGAGCATCTCGGTGGGGTCCGCAAACGACTTGAATCCGTGCAACTCGAGTTTCGTCAACTGCACTTAGTACGTTCTCCCAGTTCGAAAGGCGAGGACCGGCGCCACTCCCGCCGCGCGCAACGCGGAGGCCAGCGGCGCGGCCTGAGCCGGCGTCTCGAAAGCGCCCGCGAACAGGCGAACGCTTCCATCATGCTGCACCAACACGTACGGGTTGAATCCGCGCCGATGCCACGATTCGTGGAGACTCAAGGCCTGCGTTCGCTCGATGTTGTCCGCAAGCATCAGCGCGTACGGCACCTTCACCACGCGTCCTTCACCACTGCGTACCAGCCGCTCGCGTCGCAGCGCGGCGAGGAGCGAGTCGGCACCCGCGCGATCGTGCGATGCGCCGACGACCACCTTGTACCACACGCTCGTCGAACCACCGACGGTGACCGGCGAAACCGTCGCGCCGTTCAGTGAGGTGCCCTCTCCGTTATCCGCGAGAAATGAATTTGCACCCGCGAGGGTGTTTGCCGCCATGACTTCCACGGCAAACGCCGCCGTGACGGATGTGTCGGCGGGGTTGACAGGATCGATGAGCCGCACTGTGTCTGCGGGCGGAATTTCGGCGGCGGGAGCCGGAACAGGAGCGGTTCCAGCGGCCCCCTGAGGCGCGGAGTGCTTCGCGATTGCCGCGCGATAAATCGAGCTGATGCTGCTCCGCGCGAACCAACCCGCGGCGGCAATCGCAAGCAGCGTGGCGATCACCATGAGCACCGCGCGCCGACGGCCGCGATCCGCCGGCGCGCGCAGCACATCGCGCGTCGGTTCCGGCGACGTGACCGTCGCGAGCACCTTGAGGCCTCGCGCGAACGACGGCGGCACGTCGACCAGCACGGTGCCGCCGGTCGCGGCGGCGAGCGTCGCCAACCCCGGAGCGTCCGCAGGAACCACCAGCATCAGGAGCGCGCCGACTTTGGCGAAGCCGTTCACCAGGCGCGGCCAGCGCTCGTGCGCGAGGATCTCCTCGCACGCCACGGGCGGCGAGCCGGCGGGAAGGACGAACAGCGATTCACGATCGGGCGACGGCCGCGCGATGTCATTGAGCGGCAAGCCTTGACGAAGGCAGTCCGAGAGGCCGAATGCGTCCTCGCCGCCTGCGACCGCGTACAGCGGCGCCGCCTCGCCGGTGAGGTCGCCGAGCGCGACGTGCCGGTGCTCGCTCTCCACCTGCGCGATCGCCAGCGCGACCCGCGCAGCATGTTCGGAGTCCGAGCCCACGATCAAGACCGCGGAGACTTCGCGCAACTGCCCGGCGATCCTGCGGCCTTCGTCTTCCCACCAGGTTGTTCCAGTCTGCCGCGGATCGAGCGGTGACGTCACGGCGCGCCCTCGTAGACCCAGTAGGGAAGGCCCGTGCGCCTGCCCGCGCGCTCGGCCTCCTCTTTCGTGTCGAACGGTCCGTACACCACGCGGTATACCGGCGTGCGATCGCTCACGCCCGGCACGACGCGAACCGGATGGCCGTCCACCGTGATCGATGCGGCCAGCGTCTTCGCCCGGTCTTCCGAGAGCAGCGCGGCGAACGAGAGCGTGAACGTGCCGTGCTGCGGCGCGCCGATGATCGCGCGCGGCGGCGGAACCGGCTCCGCGGCGCGCGGCGCGGGCTCGGGCGCTCGGGCGGCGGATGGAGCCGCTGGCTGCGGCGCGGCGCGCGTGCTGTCCGCGGCGGCGGGGGCATCGGGATCGGAGCGGAAGCTCACCGGCACGTCGAGCCCCCTGGCGCGCGGGCGGAATCCGTTCCAGCGGATGAGCGTCCACATGTCCGTCGCGCCCGCGAGAAAACGCGTGCGTTCCCGGTGCGATTCGACACCGACGATCACGACGTCGCTGTCCTGCAGCACCGCGAGACCGCCGTCGGGGCCCAACAGCGGCAGGTCGGCACGCCACCGCGAGCGTACGGTGCCGATCGCACGCGACGCGCCGATCGCGACGATGCGCACGGAATCGCCGTTGGCGCTGCGGGCGAGGAGGTAGCGGCCGTCGGGATCCATCCGCAGCGCGGTCGCGGTGCCCGCGATGTCGATCGTGCGATCGATCTCCTCCGTGAAACGATCGACCACGGTGATCGATTTCTTCCCTTTCAGCGCGACGAAGATCCGGTCTCCGCTTGGCGTCGCCACCGCGTCCACCGCCTGGCCGGGAAGCCACACGGTGCGCGTACGCGTGAGGTCACGCGTACGCACGCCGGCGAGTCCCGAATCGCCGATGAAATAGAGGCGGTCGCCGAGATCGGTGCGGACGAGCAGGTCGGCGTGCGGAACCGACGTCGTCTCGGTGACGCGCGGCTCCGGCGGATGCAAACGGCGGAGTTCGAGCCGGTTGCCGTTGTCGGTCAGCAGCACGAGCGAGCCGTCGGGCAGCGGCAGGAGCCCGCGCGGCTGCTGCTCCGGCGTGAACGTCCAGGTGCCGCTCGGCGTGAGCCTGCTGACGTCGTGCTTGGGCGTGAGCCCGTAGATCGCCCAGCCGTCGGCGCTCGCGAGGCCGGTCAGCGCAGTGGTCGCGGCGGCTCCGGCACTGCCCATGCGCAGGTCGAGCCGGCCGGGGACGCCGCGCGCGTCAACGTAGGCGAGTGAGCCCTGTGCGTCGTCGAACGCGAGCGTATGCGAGAGCACGGGTACGCGCTGCGGCGACGACCAGAGGACCGAGTCGGAGCCCCAGCGATACGCCCTCGCCGTTCCGCCGTTTCCGGCGAGCCTGATGAAAACGGCGTCGGGACCATTCGTCCCGCCCGCGAGCGGAGGGTGCGCGCCCGTCGAGCCGCGCGAGCACGCGGCGAGGGCGAGAACGAGCAGGAGCGTGTAGCGCACCCCCCAAACTAACGGGCGATTAGAACGATTGCCCGATCGACCAGTTCCAGTAACCTTTGTTGTCGAATGAGTCGCGCGGGATTGCGTAGTCGAACTTCAGGAGCGCGATGTTGAAGACGTTGATCCGGACGCCGTAGCCGAAGCTTCGCAGCGGATAGCGCATCGTGGTCGGATCGTAGTTCGCCGGCTTGGTGAGGCTGACCGACTGCCCCCCCGTCCACGCCATCCCCGCGTCGTAGAAGAAGACACCGTCCACCGGGGGCATGGTGATGGGCAGGAAGCCGAGGTCGAACCTGCGGATGAGCGGGAACCGGAGCTCCACACTTGCGGCCGCAGTCCTGCTTCCGAGCAGCTGCTCGGCAGAGCAGCTCGAAGTGCCGGTCGACGCTGTCGGTGTTTGGAGCGCGCCGCAGTTCGACGAGAGATAGGCCTCTCGGTCGTATCCTCGTATGTAGTTCGGAGCATATGGATTGGCGATGAACTGCGGGAAAAGCGTCTCGCCGCTACCGACATTGACGTTCGCGTAGAGGTGTGTGGCGACCGTCAGGAAGCTGAAGATCACTGCATCGTACCGGCGGATGTCGGCGATGTAGCTCATCCACTTCTGCGTGCCGGCATTCGTTCCCACCTCCAAGCGGTACCGGTGGCCGTAGATTCCAGTTCCGGTGCCGTTGAAAAGCGCGTTGTCCGCCACGTACGCCACATACGGCGATGCGTAGTCGAACGAGCCGGTCCCCTTGATGCTGTCGACGTTGTAGCCGGTGCTGTAGCCCGTCGAAAGATCCGCCACCTGGCTCACGAATTCCGCCGACTTGTCGATGTTGGTCAGCGACGCGCCGATTTCGAACCGCTCGAAGCGGTTGCGCGGGTAGATCGAGGAGAAGAACGCGGTCCGGATGATGAAGCGGTCGAGCTCCTCCGAGATCTGGTACTGGTTGTTGCCGATGGCGCCCTGCGTCGCGTTGGCCAGGAAGAAATAGGGCTGCTGCTGGAAGCCGGCCGACCAGCTGAGCCGCCGGGAGAGGCTTATATAGTCCACGAACACCTGCGCCTCTTCCACGCGGCCGTTGATCGCCGCGGCCGTGATGAGTTGCCTGTTGCCGAGCAGGTCGCCGAAGATGATCGCCGTGCCGCCGAACACCCCGCGCCCGTAGTTGTTCTGCGCGTATCCGATCTGCGGCCGCTGCACGGCCTCGGCCTTCAGCGACGGCTTGTACGGCTCGTCGGTAAACGTCGCCGGATTCGGCAGCGCGAGCGCCGAGCTGTCGAGCAGCGCCGCCACCGACACCGCGGACTGCGCGCCGGGCTGGCCCGGCGCCGGAAGCTCACCCGACGCGCGGAGTCCCGCGGGGCCGCGATACACGGAGACACGTCGCCCGCTCGTCGTGTCCTTCTGTGCGCCGGCCACGGCCTGCCTGTTCTTCTCGTCCTGCTGCTGCGCGATCGCCTGGAGCGCGGCGGCGGCCTGCGCGGCGCGCTGCGCGGCCGAATCGCTCGCGGTCATCTTCGCCACGACGGTGACCTTCGGCGGCTGGCGGTACGGATCCTTCTTGAGCTGCCGCGGATTCGCGAGCGACCAGATCGTGAAGTCGCCGTTGTCCATGTATGTGAACGCGATCTTGTCCGCCTGCCGCGCCCACGAGATGGCCGGGCTGTTCTCCGTCACGGACTGCACGCCGCCGATGAACTTGGTGATCTGGTAGTGCTCTTTCGCGTCAAAGTCGTAGATGAACAGCTGCGCGATGCCCGTGCGATCGCTGACGTACGCGAGCGACTTGCCGTCGGGCGCCCACTGCGGATTCAGGTTCTTTCCCGCCTGTCCGGGGATCACGTCGATGTTGCCGCTCTGCAGGTCGAGCGTGTTGATCTGCCACTTGCCGAACTTGAGTGTCTGGAAATCGGTGGACGGCCCGCGATCGCTGACGAACGCGATCCTGCGGCCATCGGGCGACCAGGCCGGCATGAGCGCCGCCCAGTCGCCGGTCGTGATCTGCTGCAGGTTCCGGCCGTCGGAGTCGATCTTGTAGAGATTCGTGAAGCCGCCCTTGGCGCCGCTGAACACGATCTGCTTTCCGTCCGGCGACCAGGTCGGCCCGATCATGCCTTCGAGGCCGGTATCGAGACGGCGCACGATGCCGAGACTCTTCACGTCGAGGAGATACAGGACGTCCCTGCCGCCCGTTTGCGCCGTGAAGGCGAGCGTGCGCCCATCGGGTGAGAACGCACTCTGCGAGTAGCCGTAGCGCAGCTCCTCGAACTCGGGATTGAGCGTGCTCGACGTGAGGCGCTTCAGGCGCTTGCCCGTCGTCGCATCGGCGAGGTAGAGGTCGAGGAAGACTTCCGCGCGCAGCAGGTTGCCCGTGGAGATATAGGCGATCTGGCGGCCGTCCGGAGAGAACGCGGGCGCGATGTATACGGGAATGATGCCGCCCGTGCGTTTTTCGTTGAGCAGCGGCTGCGCGATCTTGCGCGGGCGGTCGAGGCTGGCGACGGCCGGCAGGTACGTCGTCTGCATCGTCTCCTTCCACTCGTCACCGAGCTCGGAGAGGTCGAAGCCGGTATGGCGCTTGAAGGCGCGGTCGACGCCGAGCGTGGGCGACGCGGCGAGGATCTCGCCGATGATCTCATCGCCCCAGCGCTGGCCGATGAAGCGCCAGAACGACTCGCCGTAGCGATACGGGAAATACTTGTCCGGGCGCTCGGTCATCTGCTTCATTGTCGGCAGGTTGCCGTTGAGCGCCGCGTCGCGGACGACCGCGTCGGTGGCGGGGTGGTCCGGGCCGATCGAGAGATATTCGGCCATCCCTTCCATGTACCAGGAGGGCGGACCGTTCTGCGCGAGCGCCTGCAGGCCGTTGCCCGAATGGCCGCGCGCGTAGACGTCGAACTGGAACTGGTGCACCATCTCGTGCGTCATCACGTGCTCGGTTTCCGCGAGGTCGCTCCCGAGGAAGAACGTATTGCGCTGGTGCACGACGTCGGTGACGCCGCCGGTGCCTTCGCCGAGATCGCCGAAGACGTTGCTCTGCGCGAAATCGCCGCGCGACGCGAAGATGACGATCGGCTTGCGCTCCTTGAACGTGTAGCTCAGCAGGCGTGAGAGGCGCGCGTACGAGCGCTCGGCCATGCGCGCCGCGATCTGCACGGCCGCCGCTTCGGAGGGGTAGTAGTGCACGTCGAAGTGTTCGGTGCGCAGGATGCGCCAGTCGAACTTCTGGTATTGGACCTGGTTCTGGCCGAAGTAGCCCTGTTGTGCGCCCGCGGCGGGCGCGCCGATTAGCGCGGCGGCGGTGAGCGAGGCGGCGGACAGCAGGCGGAGAAGATCGCGACGCGTGTGCATCAGCAAGGCCCCCTCAGGGCGAAACGGCGAGAGCCGGGGCATCACCCCACAGCCGCTCGAGTTGGTAGAACGAGCGCAGCGACGGATGAAACACGTGCACCACGAAATCGACGTAATCGAGCAGCACCCATCGGCCCTGCGAAAGCCCCTCCACCGACTGCACGCGCACGCCGTCCTTGGCGAGCGTCTCGACCACGTGCTGCGCGACGCTGCGCACGTGCGTGTCCGACGTTCCCGACGCCACGATGAAATAGTCGGTCATGTCGGTCACCTCGTGCAGGTCGAGCAGCACGACGTCGTTGGCCTTGTTGTCCGCGCAAATCGCCGCGGCGCGGCGAGCGAGCGTTGTCACGTCATTCGGAACTGGAGTGGACTTCATTATCCAGCGAAGTGGTCGGATTCCTGGGCTGTCAGATAGTAGACGCGCGAACTAAGAAAGTTCCCACAACGCTTGCAACAATAACGGTTTGGACCGCGGTTGGTGAGACGGAATACTACGGACAGACCGCACCGGCGCGGGGGGCCGTCAGACGACACCTCTCAGACCAGCAGCTGTCAGACGGCAAAGCGGCCCGAGGAATCTGCCCCGGGCCGCCTCTCTGTCTGGAAGCCTTCAGCTGACCGCTGTCAGGTGAGAGCCCCCGGTAGTGCTCTCACGCCTTGATGACCCACACCTTGATCTCCGGCTTCACATCCGCGTGCAGCTTGATCGGAACCTTGTAGACTCCGAGCGCGCGAATGGGTTCATGCAGGTCGATCATGCGCTTCTCGACATCGATTCCCTGCGCCTTCAGTTGCTCGACGATGTCGGACGGCGTGACGGAACCGAAGAGCTTGCCCTCTTCGCCGACGCGCGCCGAGAACGTCAGGGAGACCTGCTCGAGTTTCGCCGCGAATTCCTGCGCCGATGCGACGCGGGAATTCTCGGCCGTCTCGAGGCGGTCCTTCTCCTGCGCGATGCGCTTCTTGTTGCCCGGCGTGGCCTCGTACGCGACGCCGCGCGGCAGCAGGAAGTTGCGCGCATATCCCGCCGAGACTTTCACGATGTCGCCCGGATGTCCGAGCTTCTCTACCGCCTGCCGCAGAATGACTTCCATCGTAACCTCAATCGTTAGGTTTTCGGCTTGGCCCGGGCGCGCCAGTTCAGCCACGTATCCCCGACTCCCAGCCCCACCCCCAGTACGCCCAGCACGAGGGGGAACACCACAGCGAACACGATCAAAACCGCCATCATCACGCGGCCGGGCGACAAGAACCACAGGCCCACGCCCACGCCGCGCAGCACATACAGCGCGCCGAAGAACACGAGCAGGTTCGCTCCAACCACGCTCATCGAACCGAAACCGGGCACGACGACCATTGCGAGCCCGGCGACCAATCCCCACACGAAGTGGTCGCTGAAGCGGAAATCTTTCAACGCGGCGAGCGGCGGTCCCAGCCGTTCGCGTCCTATCCGGTGATACACAGCCCACGCGATGGCCAGCGCGATCAATGATTCGAGCGCGAGCATCGATGGAAACAGCGCGGACGCCAGTGCTGGGGCGGCCTCCAGTTGCGACTCCCACGTGGTGGCGATCGTCTTCGCGTCGGGGTTGCCCGCGAACAGATTGCTCCACTCCTTCGATCCCGTCGTCTGGCGCCACTCCGCGAGCGACTGTTCGCTGCGCTTCGAGGCTTCAGCCGACACCACCTGTGCCACCGTCGCCGCGCCCTGCTTTGTGGCGAGCGTCGCACCCGCGGCGAGCACCAGCGTGACGCCGATCGCCGCGAAGGCCTGCGACGAAAACGGCCGTGGTGCCTCACGACGCGTGAGGATCACGAGACTCGCGAACGACGCGGCCAGCAGCACCGCCCATCCGCACGCGAGATAGGCGAACGATCCGCCCGCCGACGTGAACATCACCAGCACCCAGCCCGCGAGCGCGATCCACATGAGCGCCAGCGGAAGCCGCCCTCCGGCCCACCATCCGGCCACTGCGCAGGCCGCCAGGGCCGGCGCGAGGAGCACGAACGCCTCGTTGATCGGCAACACGATACGAATGACCGGTGTCACCGTCACGAACACGAACAGCAGCGTAGCCAACACGACGCGCCACCATCCCCGCTCTCGAACCGCTATGGGCGCCGGTTCGGAGGTGACGTCGGTCATCGTTTCCAGCTTACGTCTGAGCCCCGCGGGTGTACGGCAGCAGTGCGAGATAGCGGGCCTTCTTGATGGCCTTCGCCAGCTGACGCTGGTGTCGAGCATCCACGCCGCTCAGGCGGCTGGGGAGAATCTTTCCGTTGTCGGTGATGAAACGGGCGAGAAGGCGTTCGTCCTTGTAATCAACGAAGCGGATGCCCGCCTCGGTGATCGGACACGACTTCTTGGCCCGCCGCATGGTGTCAGTCCTCATCGTCATCGTCGTCATCGCCCTGTTTGCGCGCGGCTAGTTGTTCCTCGGTCATCGGCGGCGCGCCGAGCTCGTGCTCGTGTACCGAGATGAGGTAGCGAACCACGCCAGCGTCGAGCTTGAGCGCGCGCTCGAACTCGGGAAGCGTCTTCGATTCGGCATGGAAGCGGGCGACCAGGTAGTAGCCGGTCTCGCGCGTGCCGATCTTGTACGCGAGTTGACGGCGACCCCAATGGTCGAGCTTGATCTCCTGGGACGAGCCCAGGAGCGCGTGATGCTTCGCGATCTTGTCGTTGATGGCGGCGTCTTCGAGAGCAGAATCGAAGATGTACACCGCCTCGTATTCACGAGACAATGCGGCAATCCTCCTTTGGTCGTTTCGCCCCCCGCGGGTTGCCAGCGCAGGAGGAGGGTGGCTCCAGCAGGGCAGGCGCCGCGCCGGACGAGGCCACTATTTCGTGACAACCAATAAACTTAGCCCATCGCGGGGCTCAGGTCAACTTGGCGGGCCGGTGCAACTTTTAGTAGACTGCTAGTAGACTGCGCACATGGCTTTAGCCGACACCCCGTCGCTCACCGCG
>Ga0097691_1002291_pt1 | contig 13027 bp, 10 predicted proteins | sample NGESurdeep072012_8_FD_72858 | JGI IMG/M metagenome (GOLD analysis project Ga0097691, IMG submission 72858) | Arctic peat soil microbial communities from Barrow, Alaska - NGEE Surface sample 210-1 deep-072012 | ecosystem: Environmental > Terrestrial > Soil > Wetlands > Peat ...
CGCACAAGACTGGCCCGACGCGAAGAACTCGGCATCAAGGCGCAGACGCGGGTTGAAAATGTAGAAACTCCAGGGCCGGCCTCCGGCCGGCTGGCAAGCTAGCTTTCACATTGGCCACTAGCGTGCTTTTCGCGCGCACGCCCGGAAGCTACCCCCCTTTTTGAAATGCGTCCGTTGGGAAGACATTTTAGGGTCCCCTTATATAAAGGGATTTTTTCCCCGGAGGCTGCCAACTGGATCATGTGGCATCGCCGCCAGGGTGATCGTGCCGGTGATGGGGCGGTCGGATCCGCGGTTAGAGTCATCACCACGGATACCAACTGGCCTGCGAATCCGTGTGGTCGGTCGGCGTTCTTCGACAGTCCTCGAATATCTCGATGCGTTGAGCGTTGACTTCGTCGAGCCTGCGCCAATTGCCTCAGCGATCTCCCGCCGCGGCCTCCCGGTCGAGCGCGAGTGCGACGGCGGGATTGCGCCACACGCGGGCGACGGGTGGTGCGCCGGGCTTCGGCTCGGTGGTGTACTTGCCGTCGTAGAAGTAGAGCGGCACGAGCGCGCGCGAATCGCGCCAGGCTTCCGTGGCGGGGCGGGCACAGGTGAACGTACCGCCGCCGTCCTCTTTCCACCCGCCGGTTAGTTTGCCGTCGCGGTAGCTGCCGGTGATGTGGTAGGTGACGCCGTCGGACGAGACCTCGGCACGCAGGCCGCCGTCGCGGTAAGTACCGTTGGTGAACTGCTCTCCCAGGATGTCGAGGCGAATGCTCCCGTCGCGCGCGGCGATGGCCAGGGAGAAGTCCATGTTGTCGTTCGTTGTGCAGTTCCACTCGCCGGCAGCGGATTCGGGTGGCGCCTGCCCAACCAGCGGCACTGCGTAGAACACGCCCGCCACCGGCACGGTGCCCGCGCGGCGGCGGTCCGGTGCGAGGGCGAAGAACGGGACTGCCTCCACTTGGTTCCACGCGTGCGCGGCGGCCACGCCTTCCCGCATCAGGTAGCGGCCGTCCCGCAGGCGGTAGACCGGTGCGGGGAGGAACAGGCGCGGGTCGTCGAGCGCCACGCGGTACATGATCTGGTTGTAGTCGTAGCGCGGCGTGATCACCGGGTTGCCGGAAAAGGAGTTGGTGTAGGTGCCTTCGAAGTAGACCAGGCGGCCACGGTCTTGGTCGAAGAAGGGGTGCGGCACCGGCCAATAGAAGCTGTACTTGCCGTGCACCGCCACACGCGCGGCGTATACCACGGGGCCTGTGGGGGAGTCGGCTTCGGCGTACCAAACCTCACCGGGGTTGCGCTGGAGCGTGGCGATCCAACGCTGGCGGTACTCGTTCCAGGCGATGGCGTCGATCTGCACTGGGATGTCTTCGCCGGTCTGCACGTCCGTAAAGTGGGTGGGCGCGGCGGGCTTTCCCGGAACGGCGCCGCGCTTCCACACGCAGTTCTCGCCTTCGGCCTCGAAGATCTCGTACGAGCCGAGGTCCTGCACTGCCTTCCACTCGGCGGGAACCCGCACCGCGCCGCCGGGCCACAGCCCCTTGAAGTAGAAATAATTGCGGCCACCGGCGCGCACCGGAGAAGCGTTGCCGTCGATGGAGAACTTGGGGACTTCGGGGAACTCGACCAGCGGATCGAACTCGCGTTTCTCGTCATTGAACACGGCGAGACCGGCGCGCTCGCGATCGCCGAGCCCGCGCATTACTTCATAGTAGGAGACCAGCCGTTCCTTGCCCGCGGGGTCGCGCAGCACCATGAGGGAATGCATCCAGGTCATGCGCTTTGTCCACGGGATCATCTGCTTGACGAAGCCTTCCGGACCGGTGAAATAGGAGAGATCCACGCCCAGGGCGGGGTCGAGCCCTCCCTGGCCCGGCAGTTCCGACGTGGCGGCGGTCGTGTTGAAGTTGCCGAGCGGTCCATTGGGCCGGTCGGTATCGCCCCACAACCAGAAGATGTTTCCGCGGTAGATGGCAGCGCGGACGGTGTCCTGCCCCATCACCATGCCGTTCAGTGCGGGGGCACGGATGGGGACGGGGTAGCCCGTGAGGAGGCTGTCGCGATAGATGCCCTGGCCCGTTACGCGATAGAGTCGTTCGGCGACGTTTAGGCGCTTGATCCTAAGCTCGACACTGCCGCCGCGCACGGCCTTCAGAGTCTTGCCGCCGCCCGGGAACGTGTAGCCCGGGCTTTGTACCGAAAAGTAGACACTGCGGTCCATGAGGCCGGGCTCGTTCCAGGCCACGATGCCGTTGCTGTCGGTCCAACAGGAGATCTTGTTGGTGGTGCGCAATTCCACTAGTGGTACGCCGCGGCCGGTCTGTTCGTCCACAATTCTGATCTGAAAGTAGTCGCCGGTTGCGCACGCCGCCGCGGCGCATGCAAGCAGCAGGAGTGGTCGCCACATGCTTGCGAGAATACCACCGCGCGGTCGAGTTCGAACGGGATCATCGATTCGCTCGCGCGCTGCCGGCAGCCCCTTCCTGTTTGTGGAAGCGGTCAAACTTCGGCCTGATGCTTCCGACGAAAGCTCTAAGTCCTTATGGGTGTGTGATTTGGGAAGCTTTACGTGAGCCGTGATCGAGCCGCATCCTCCCTCAATTTCGGTAGACGTCCCGGCGAGGGCCGATCTTTACGACCGTGACTGTCGAGATGGCGTCTTCGATCAGGTACAGGATTCGGTAGTTGCCTTGGCGGATACGATACTTTGCTTCGCCAGAGAGCTTTTCCGAGCCGGGAGGACGTGGAGTGGTGGTGAGGCTCCTAATCCTCGCGGCGAGGCGCTCCCGCTCCCTCTTCGGCGTAGCTTCCAACTCTTTCACCGCCGAGGCCTTGATCAGAAGGCTATAGCTTGCCACGCCGCTTCATGTCCTTCAGTACTTCCTCGAACGACAAGGAGGGCTCCTTCGCCCGATGTTCAAAACTGTCCAGATCTTCAGCGTCTTCGGCGAGCGTCCGCCGGACGGCCTCATTCACCAACGCAGAAAGACTATAGTCGGTGTGGGCCGCCTTTATGCGGAGGGCTTTGTGCAAACTCGGTTCAAAATAGACGGTGGCGCGCTTGCCCTGTGCCATGACCCCATTATAACGTCGTGACGCTTTAACGTCTAGACTCCTAGACTAGGTTCCGTACCCCGCACCCAAAACTCACAACTCCGAGCTTTCCGCGGGCCTCCCGGCGCCTCCGCGGTGCAGACACGTCCTCAACCGTATATGGCCCTACTCGATCAAATCCCGCCGCCGCACCGTCGGGCGATCCGGGTCGCCGGACTGATCCTCCGCTTCCTGGCGCGCATGAATTTGCGGACGCCCATCCTCGGCCGCCTTCTTCCGCGCCTCCTGTGAGATCATCCGCTGCCGGATCGCGGTGTATTCGGACGTGTTGACCACGTACTCAGCCTTCGCCGGCAGAATGCGGCCGATCTCCTGCTCGGTCTTCTGGATGCGCGCGGCATCCATCGGATGCGTGGAGAAGATGCGGGCCACCGTCCCGGGCCGCTTCTTCTCCAGCGACTCCAGCTTCTCGAAGATGCTGATGGCGCCGTTGGGATCGTAGCCGGCGGCGTACAGATACTGCACGCCCAGGTAATCCGCTTCCGACTCGTCCTGGCGCGTGAAGCGCAGGAACACCGCGGGGATACCGAAGTTGGCGCCCTGCCGGATGACCGCGCCGCCCATGCCGCCCCCCAGAATCACTCCCACGGGGACTCCCGCCAGGTTGACGATCTGGGATTTCGTCGCCTGTTTGGTCATGTGGCGGGCCGCCACATGCGCGATCTCGTGGGCCATCGCCGCCGCCAGTTCATCCTCTTCGTCGGCGATCTTGAGGAGCGCCGTGTAGACGAAGACATACCCGCCCGGGAGCGCGAAGGCATTCGGCGAATCGCCTGCGATCACCTGAAAGGTGAACGGCACCTTGGCATCGGAGCTGCGAACCAGATTTTGGCCGATCCGGTTGATGTATTCGGAGATCAACGGGTCTTCCACCACCTTGGCCTGCCGCCGGACTTCCTCCGCCAGTTGCTTGCCCAGCGCCATCTCTTTTTCCAGCGAGTAGAGGTTGACGCCCTTGCCTACATCCCGGTTGCCGATCTGTGCCGGGTCGTCCTTCTTCTTCCGGCCGGAATCCTGGGCGAACCCGCGACTAGCCACCACCGCCAGCAGGCAGGCCAGCGCGCACCGAAATCTCATCGCCTACACCTTAAGGCCATTCTTAACGTATTGTATAAGGAATGGGTCGTGAAATTGTAAAAAGTTCCGTCGCGGAACTACCTCTCTGGCAGCGCTACGCCGACCAGTTCCCGGTCCGCGAGAACCTGGTTTATTTGAATCACGCGGCCGTCGCGCCGCTGCCCAGGCGCTGCGCCGAGGCCCTCAAGCACCTGGCCGACGATTGCCTGCACTACGGCAGCCTCCACTATGACGAGTGGCTGGCCGTCTACCATGGCCTCCGCGTGGCCGCCGCCCGCCTGGTGAATGCCGAACCCGGCGAAATCGCGCTGGTCAAGAATACCTCCGAAGGCATCGCCACCCTCGCCCTCGGCCTGGATTGGCAGCCCGGCGACCGCATGGTGGGTTTCCTGGAAGAGTTTCCGGCCAACCTGTACCCATGGAAACGCCTGGAGGCAAAGGGGATCGAGGTTACGTGGCTCTCCATCTACGATTCCCTGGACAAGATCGACCAAGCCTGCCGCGGCGCCCGATTGCTAGCCATCAGCTTCGTGCAATTCCTCAGCGGATACCGCGCACCGATTCAAGAGATCGGTGAGATTTGTCAACGTAACCATTGCATTTATTTCGTAGATGCGATTCAGGGACTCGGCGCATTTCCGCTCGACGTCCGGGCCTGCCACATCGACGCTCTGGCCGCCGACGGGCACAAGTGGCTGCTGGGCCCCGAAGGCTGCGCTATCCTCTACATAAATCAGGCTCTTCAGGACCGCGTGGACCCGAGCGAATTCGGTTGGACCAACGTGGCCGGCTACAACGACTACGGCTCTCGCGATATGACCCTGCGGCCGGATGCTGGCCGGTATGAGTGCGGAACGCTAAATACCATTGGATGCTTTGGATTAAAAGCTTCAATTGAGTTTTTACTTGAGGTAGGGCCAGGAGAAATCGCCCCCGTTGTCCAAAATCTCGGCGACCGGATTGCCGCCGGCGTCCAAGCCAAGGGATACGAACTCTTCCTCCATCGCACCCCCCAAAACGCCGCCGGCATCGTGACCTTCCGCAAGCCCGGCATGGAAGCCACGGAGACGGTGCGCCTTCTCCGCCGGCAGAAGATCGTCACCGCGGCGCGCGCCGGGTGGGTGCGCACCTCCCCGCACTTCTATATCAGTCCGGAGGAGATCGACCGCCTGATCGACGCCCTACCGTGACGGCCTGGTTGCGCAGGCACCCCCTGGCCGCGTTCCTGCCGCTGCAGGCGCTGCTCTACTGCTGGAATCTGGCAGAGCTCTCGCCCTGGGGCGACGAGGCGGGCACGCTGTTGGCCGTGCGCGGAACGCTCCACAATCTCATCCAGTTTGCCGCCCACGATGTTCATCCACCACTTTATTATTTGCTGCTATTCTATTGGCAAAAAATGCCGTTAGGAATCGACTGGGCGGTGCAAGCGCGCCTCATCTCGGTGCTCTTCGCGCTGCTCGGAACGGTGGCGCTGGATCAATTCTGGGGGGCGCGATTTGAGGAGCGCACCAGGCTCACCCTGCTGGCTCTTTGGACGCTTTCGCCCTGCCTGCTGCTGTACGCGCGCATGTGCCGCTCCTACAGCTTGCAGGCGCTGTTCGCCATCGTCGCCGCCGCCCTGCTGTCGCAAGTCGCCGCCCAATCCACCTGGCGGAAAGCGGCGCTGCTGGCGCTGGCGCTGCTGGGCGCCCTCTACACGCATTACGTCGCCGGCATCGCCCTCATCGCTACCGCGAACCTGATGCTGTTCTATCGCCGCCGGTGGCGCGCGGCGCTCGCCATCGATGGCGCCATTGCCATCGGCTACCTGCCCTGGATCTGGCGGCTGGCCGCTTCCCTGGCCTCCTGGGGCAGCAACGGCCGCAGCTATACGTTGACCGGATCCCGCGTGTTGGAACTGCCGGTGAAGTTCGCCTATTGGTCCATGTCGTTCGTGATGGGCGAAGCCGTTCCGGATGCCGTACTCGTCCTCGGCGCCTTGCTGCTGCCGTTGCTGGCCGCGGTCGCCTGGCAGGGTGCGCGGCGAACTCCCGAACTGGCGTGGATGGCCGCGGCGCTGTCTGCCATCGGTTTCATCGGCGTGGCGCACTGGGTCTCCTACCCGTTCGTGCCCGCGCGGATGCTCTTCGTGCTGCCGTTTTTCCTGCTGCTGATCGCCCGCGGAGCCGCCCAAGGATCCTCCCAAGGAGCCGCCGCCCGCGGAGCCGGCGTTTGGCGGCGCTGGGGCAACCCGGCGGTCGCCGCCATGCTCCTGGTTTCGCTGTCGGGCATCTGGTGCTACTTCCATAAGACCGGCTTTCGCAACAAACAGTACCCAATGCCTATCCCGGAGATCGCCGGCCGGATTCTGCGCGATTCCGGTGCCGGGGATTCCGCGATCCTGGTGGACTCCACCAATTCCGATCCCATCGCCCTGCTCTACGCGCTCGACGGGCAACGCTCCTTGTTGCAGACCAGCCTGCCCGAAACCCCAGCCGCATTGACCCGTTTGCTGGCCGACCCGCGGATTCGCACGGTCTGGTTCCTGCGCAATACCCATGACGTCTCGCCCGCCGGACTCAACGCCCAATTCCAAGCCCAACTGGGCGCTCGGATGGCGGAAACCGTTCACCAGTACGAGCCCTACACGCCGCTCGAGCGCGTCATAATGGGCACCCCCATGGGCCCCCCCATGCGCCGGCGCGATGCGCCGCGATATTTTCACGAACTGATCGAGTTCCGGCGTTAGAATAGGCGCATGGTGCTAGGCGCCGTCACCTATAACGTCCTCAACAATATGGATCTGGAAACCGTCATCCGGACCCTGGAGGCCGCCGGATTCGATGCCGTCGAACTTCGCACCGGCCACAAACATGGAGTCGAGCCCGCGCTCTCCGACGCCGAACGCGCCAAGGTGAAGGATCGCTTCGAGCACAGCAAGGTGCGGTTGCTCAGCTTCGGCACCACTTGCGAGTTCCAGTCCGCCGACGCTGCCGAGCGCAAGAGGCAGATCGATCTGGCCAAGGAGTTCATCGGCCTCGCGCACGACACGGGCGCCCTCGGCGTCAAGGTGCGGCCCAACGGGCTGGCCAAGGGCGTGGACAAGGAGACCACCATCCGGAACATCGCGGCAGGTCTGCGCGAAGTCGGCGAGCACGGCTACGTGCACGGCGTGGAGATCTGGCTGGAAGTCCATGGAGCGGAAACCCAGGTGCCCACCGTCGCCGCCGAAATCATGCGCGCCACCAATCACAAGAACGTCGGGCTGTGCTGGAATTCCAATCCCACCGACGTGGTGAACGGCAGCGTCAAACCCAGCTTCGACCTTCTGCGTCCCTGGCTGAAGAGCTGCCACATCACCGAACTGGCCAGCAACTATCCCTACAAGGAGCTGTTCGGCCTGATGAAAAAGAGCGGCTACGACCGCTGGACGCTGTGCGAAGCCGCCGAAAGCAAAGAGCCCGAGCGCTTCCTGAAATACTACCGCGCCCTGTGGCGGGAATTAATGGCCTAAGTTGCCCCTGTGGGGCAGCCAATCATGGCTGCCGCAGGCTTTCAGCCGGCGTCTGGACACGCTGGAAAGCGTGTCCGCAGGCAGGATTGCCTGCCCCACACTATAATGAATGCTTATCGCCAATTCCGAGGAACGAACGATGTCTCGTGAACTTCTCGTCCAGTGTCCGGATGGGCAGATGAAAACCGTTCCACTCACCGGGGCGCGCCTGACGATCGGCCGCTCCAGCGCCGCCGAGCTTTGCTTTCCCGAAGATGCCGGACTCTCCCGCCAGCACTTCGCGTTCCAACCCGAAGGCGACGATTGGACGGTGCAGGACCTGGGCAGCAAGAACGGCACCTTCGTCAACAACATTCCCCTCAAGGCGCGACTGATTCTCAAACCCGGCGACCGCGTGACCGCCGGCCATCTGGTAATCGTGTTCGCCCCCGACGCGGCGGACGCTGCCTCGGGGGTGGTCGTCTTCGAAGGCGAGAGCAGCTCGCCCACCACCTCCACCGTAGTCACCAGCCTGGCAAGGGCGCTCTCCAACCAGACCATGGCCACCGAGCGCGGCGGCCCAAACGCGTCGGCCCCCATGCAGGCGTTGATCCACGCGGGTCAGGAACTCACCGAGAACCGGCCGCTCCACGAGCTCTTCCCCGTGATCCTGGACCTGGCCATCGAGGCGGTCAACGCGCAGCGCGGCGTGCTCATGATTCTGGAGGGCGACGGACTCGTCCCCCGCGCCCACAAGGGAGATGGCTTCCGCATCAGCACCGCCGTGCGCGATCGCGTGCTCAAAGAGCGCTCGTCGATTCTGGTGCGCGACGCCCAACTGGACGACGCCTTCAAGGGCCGCATGAGCATCGTGGAGCAGAAAGTGCACACCATGATGGCGGTGCCCTTGCAGACCAAGGACCGCATCATCGGCCTGATCTACCTGGACTCGCCCTTCATTCTGCGCGAATTCACCAAGGACGATCTGAGCCTGCTCACCGTGATGGCCAACATCGCGGCCATCCGCATCGAGAACGCGCGCCTGGCGGAGGTGGAACAGGCGGAGCGCATCATGGCGCGCGAGCTCTCGCAGGCGGCGGAGATTCAACGGCGCATGCTGCCCGAAACGGCCCCCCACGTTTTGGGCGCCGATCTGGCGGGCTTCAACATGGCCTGCCGCACCGTGGGCGGCGACTACTACGATTTCTTCACCTACCCCGACGGCCGCGTGGCGCTCGCCCTGGGTGACGTTTCGGGCAAGGGCATGCCCGCCTCGCTGATGATGATGGCGCTCCAAGCGCGCGTCCAGGTGCTGGCCGAGGACCCCGGCAATCTGGCGCACTTCATGACGCGCCTCAACAAGGCCACCTGCGCCAAGTGCCCGAGCAATCGCTTCATCACCTTCTTCTTCTCGGTGCTCAACGCCGCCACCGGCGAACTGGCCTATGCCAACGCGGGACACAATCCGCCGATCCTGGTGCGCGCTAACGGCGACGCCGAAATGCTGGAGGGCGGCGGCCCGGTGCTGGGAATCCTCTCCATCGCCCCCTACAGCGAGATGCACGCCCAACTGGACCACGGCGACATGCTGGTGCTTTATAGCGACGGCGTGACCGAAGCCAACAATGCCGCCTATGACGAGTTCGACGAGGAGCGCTTCATCGAAGTGCTGAAGGCCCACCGCACGCTGCCGGCCACGGAGATTGTCCAGGCCGTGATCCAAGCCGTGACCGAATTCGCCGCCGGAGCGCCGCAGGCGGACGACATCACCCTGCTGGTAGCGAAGCGGCTATAAGTGCTCACCGACCTGGTTCAAATCAAGCTGCTCGGCGAAAAGAAGCGTCCCGAGAACGAGCGCTTCCGCAAGCACATGAAGAGCTTCGACCACTCGGACCGCATCCTGCGCCGCATTGCCGAGGGTATCGAAGATTCGATCGATTGTCTGGAGTGCGCCAACTGCTGCCGCGTGGCGACGGCGAAGGTCACCGAACGCGACGTGGAGCGCCTGGCCAAATACCTCCACGTCAAGCCCGCGCGCGTCATGGCGGAATACGTGGTGAAGAGCGAAGAAGAGGGTCTCATTCTGCAGCGCGATAAGAAGACCGGCTGCGTCTTTCTGAGCGGCAACGAGTGTACCGTCTACGACGCGCGCCCCGAAGGCTGCCAGAAATTCCCGCATGTGGTCCGTGGCAACGGCTCCATCGCCAGCCGCATGTGGGAGCTGATCGACCGCGCCTGCTACTGCCCGATCGTGTACAACTCGCTCGAAGCCTTCAAGGACGAGATGGGCTTCAAGCGGTAGGGAAGGCGCGAATCGGCGGGGCGGTTTGCCGCGGCGACAATCCTGTTGGCTCAGATCTTCTATCATGTGACCATGGTGGCGCTGGATATCCGGCAGGCGATCCGATCGGTCCGGCGCACCCCCCTGTTCGCGGGTGTCGTGGTGCTACTGCTCTCTCTCGGCATCGGGGCAAACGCGCTGATTTTCACGGCGGTCAGCGCCCTGCTGCTCCGGCCGCTTCCCGTTCGGCATCCCGAACAGATCGTGCGACTCGGCGTGCAGCGCTCCCCGGCCCACACCTCCTACGAACATCCCTATGTGTATGCGCGGGTGCTGCGCGAACGCGCGCATGCCTTCTCCGAGGTCTTGGCATCCTGGCCGGTGGAGATGGCGTTCTCCGCCGGCAATCGCGTGCAGAGCATAACCGGCAACACCGTCTCGGGAAACTACTTTTCGGCCCTGGGACTCACGCCGGCGCGCGGTCGTCTTTTCACTACTGCCGACGAGGAACCTGGCGCGCCGGTCGCCGTCCTGAGTCACGGCTTCTGGAGACGGGCCTTCGCGGGCCGGGGAGATGTCATTGGCACGACCATCAACCTGCGTGGTAGTCCATTTACCGTGATTGGGGTGCTCCAGGCTGGGTTCGTGGACCTCGATCTGGAGAACCGGCCTGACGTATGGGTTCCGATATCGGCGTGGACATTCTGGACCGGCCAGGCGGACATCGCGCATGTTCCCGCGCAGTTGTACATGCGCTTGCGTGGGGGCGTGTCCATGGCTCAAGCCGAAGCCGATGTGCACTCGCTATTCCCGGAGATGGTGGCGGCGGACTTTGCGGGCAGCCCGGGAATCACCGCCGGCGCCATGAACCACGAGAAAGCGCTGCAACCCATTCTGGCCAGCGCCGAGCGGGGCGTTTCGACCCTGCGGAAGCAATTCGCCGGCGCCGTGACCGCGGTGATGGGCGGGGTAGTCGCGCTCTGGTTGCTGGTGTGTGGAAACTTGGGCGGCCTCATGCTGGCACGGGCCGAGACGCGCAGGAGGGAAGTGGCAATCCGTCTGAGCCTCGGCGCTTCACGATGGAGCATTCTGCGGCGAACGCTGATCGAGGCTGTGCTGCTCTCGTGCGCCGGCGCGATTGCCGGGTTCATGATTGCGCGTTGGTGCGGGCCCTGGCTGCTGCGGTTCCTGCCGGCGCGACGGCCGCTCGGCATCGAGCTTACCCCCGACATGCGGGTGGTCGCGTTCGCCGCCGTGATCTGTATTCTCTCGGCGGTGCTGATGAGCGTTTTTCCGGCGATCGACATATTCCGGGCGGACCTGAGCGGGATCATGGGACGGACCGGCGGCCGGGCATCGCGTCCGCGCCTGAGCCGCGGTCTGGTCGCCTTCCAGGTCGGGCTCGCGACGCTCCTGATGACCGGCAGTTTGGCTCTGGTGCGAACCCTGGATGCGATCCGGGCGCAGGACCCTGGTTTTCGTCGCGAAAACCTCATCATCATGACACTGAACCCACGCATGGCCGGCGTGAAAGCCGCTTCGATTCCGGCAGTTTTCGATGAGGTTGTGCGGCGGGCACGATCGCTTCCGGAGGTCGAAGCGGTCAGCCTGGCGCAGCGAGCGTTGATGCGCGGCATCGGTTTTAAGGGGACCGCGGGACGCGCCGGCAGCCGCATTACCTTCGCCGATTTGCTGAACGTCAGTCTGAACGGCGTCAGTCTCGACTACTTCGCGAATCTGCGGATGCGGATTATCATGGGCCGGGGCTTCGAGCCGGCCGATAATCAGGGCAAACCGCGCCCCGCGATCGTGAGCGAAAGCTTCGCGCGCCAGTTCTTTGCCGGTCTGGACCCGATAGGACAGACCTTTGGGATGGGTGGTATTGGCTCTGTGATCCGCCCGGACAATCTGATCGTCGGCGTCGTGAACGACACGAAGTATCGCAGCATGCGTGAGATCCCGCCGCCGACGGTATACCGCCTCCTGGACGATGACGCCTTCCGTTTCGAGGGGATGGTTCTGCATGTCAGCGTGCGCGGCAGCCCGGTATCCACGATCGCGGCCCTGGCAGGGATGTTGCGGGGTGTCGGGCCGGGACTGGCTCCAACCGACGTTGCCACCATGGAGCAGGAGATTGACACGTCATTGTGGCAAGAGCGGCTGCTGGCAACGCTGTCCGCCATCTTCGCCCTGCTTTCCACTGTAATTGCCGGGCTTGGACTGTTTGGGATGCTGGCCTATTCCGTTGGGCAGCGCACACGCGAAATCGGCATCCGCGTCGCCGTGGGCGCTACCGTCGGGCGAATCGCATGGATGATTGGGCGCGACGCCGCGTCCGCCGTGGCGCCCGGTCTTGTGCTCGGCCTTGGGGCTTACGCCGCGTGCTCGCGCGTAGTGGCGGCGTTGCTCTACGGCGTCACGCGCTGGGACGCTATGTCTATCGCCGGCGCCACGGCCTGCCTGATCGCCGTTTGCGTCGCCGCTACCTTGTTCCCGGCGATCCGCGCCGCGGTGATTCGGCCGTCGCAGGCTTTGCGGGACGAGTAGACGGAGGCGCTCCGCGTTGTCAGCCGCAGGTGGGAGTTGATCGACCGCGCCTGCTACTGCCCGATCGTCTACAACTCCCTCGAAGCGTTCAAGGACGAGATGGGCTTCAAGCGGTAGGGAAGGGGTGCAGCGGCGCATCCGAGTGGCGTCATGAGAGCGTGGGAGATATCATAGCTCTTGGGATTGTTTTAGGTTGGGCCTTGGACGCCGATGGTACACCTCCACGCAGTAATGGCCCTGATGCTGGTCTGCTATGCGGCGAATGGGCAGGAGAATCCGGAGCGGATCCTCCAGCAGGCGATTGTGTTGCACCAGGCCGGCCAACTGGAGCGTGCGATTCCTCAATACCGGGCATACTTGAAACTCCGGCCCGATGCAGTGGACGCTCGCTCCAATCTCGGCGTCGCCCTGGCAAGCACCGGACGTTACCGGGAGGCGATCGCTGAGTATCGTGAAGCGCTCAAACGCCGTCCCCAAGATCCACACATCCGTTTGAACGCGGCCTTGGCGCACTACAAGCTGGGCCAGATTTTCGACGCCGCGGCATC
>Ga0097691_1002292_pt1 | contig 13022 bp, 7 predicted proteins | sample NGESurdeep072012_8_FD_72858 | JGI IMG/M metagenome (GOLD analysis project Ga0097691, IMG submission 72858) | Arctic peat soil microbial communities from Barrow, Alaska - NGEE Surface sample 210-1 deep-072012 | ecosystem: Environmental > Terrestrial > Soil > Wetlands > Peat ...
CGACGCAGATGAAACAACCATCCGTTACGCGGACACTCGGTCCCATTCACTTTGAAGACCTCGATCCTCATCGATTCGAGGACTTAGTTCGTGAGCTCATCTACGATTACAAAGATTGGCAATCAATCGAAGCCACTGGACGAAGCGGCCAGGACGGAGGCTTTGACGTGCGCGCATTTGAGCGCGTCAGCGCACAAAGAGAAGAACCGAATGATGACGAAGGCCAGCCGGGTTCGACAGATGGCAACCTATGGATGATTCAAGCAAAGCGGGAAAAGCAACTCGGACCCGCTCGGATCAAGGCGATTCTCAAGGATGTCGATGTAGACAACCCTCCATATGGATACATCTTGGCTGTCGCCGCAGACATCTCAAAAAAGACTTACGACGTTTTTAGAGAAGAACTGCGACAGAAGGGAGTTACGGAGTTCCACTTGTGGAGCAAAGGTGAGCTGGAAGACATGCTTCACCAACCGAAATACGATCGGATTCTCTTCACATTCTTCGGGATTTCACTGGCAAGTAGGAGACGGTCTCGCGGAACTGAGATACGCCAAGTTGTTAGTACGAAGAACAAACTTCTTAGAACGCTTGGAGAAGACTCCCATAACGACAAGTCCATTCTAGTTCGGGATATCGAGGACACCTTTTATCCCTATCAGGATGAGCAACCGGACTTTGCAGTTCAGCCCGGATGGCGAGAGTACGTTGTGGATTCACAACATCCGCGAGGAGTGATTGTCAAGCAATTCGAAACCTTCGGATATGTTGATGTGGCAGCGAAGGAGTACGATTACGCGGAACGTTTCAACTCAATTCGTACCGGGGCCCACCTCGGTAACTCCGATCCAACATGGCATGACCAGCGCGGCCTTGCTGAGCAGCAATGGGAACACCTGCCTTCGCACTTACAGGCGATGTTCCATCGTAACGGCATAATTCGCTATAGAAATATTGTTGTTATTGATGATATGGGCGATCTCCTTTATCAGATGCCCCATCTGTTCGTAGCTCGCGACCCAAACGAGGGCCTAATTTCCCAATCGTTTGAGTTCTTAACAGTCGGCGAATCCGTGATTCGACTTGACGGATTCAAGAGGGTACATAAATGGCCAACATCGGACAGCAAGGCGCAGCTAGGTACAATTCATCCTGAAGGTACGATCCCGCTGTCCGAAGGCGAACTTCGCGAACTTGCGAACACGCACGGAGCATTCACACTGTACGATTTTGATGGTAGGTATCGCGTACTTAAGCCATATGACGCGGTCAAGATTCAGAAGATTCCAGGCCGCGACAGCACTCGATTCTATTTCGAAGTCACGCACATCGAAACGCTCACGCTGGGCGAGTATCAAAGGCGAGCAGGTGATCAGTCATGGCGTATCGAGCGAGTACTTGGTCGAAAGCCTGATGATGATGAAACCGTCACCATCATCGAAGGAAGACGACGATACGATTTCGAAATTGAACGGTCGGGGCCTGGGGAAATCATTTAGAAGATTGGGCATCGCTCCGTCGGCCCGCTTGCGAGTTCGCATCAGTCGCACACGTTAACGAAGGCTGCAGCGTGCTGGCCAATGCAGCGAAGGGGAATCGCTACCCAGAGGAATATGCTGATGGCTTCTCCGCGCAATCCCGCCGTGCATGAGCAACAGGACAATCCTCTCGGCATGAACGAGCCGATCTCCCGCCGCGACTTTCTCAACGGCGCACTCCTCGCCAGCGCCGGACTTCTCCTTCACGGTAGTGCACCCACGATCTCCCCCGCCGACGCCTTCGACGGCTACGGCGGCATCGGCGACTACGGCCACTCGAACGGCAACACCTGGGACGTACTGAGTGCCGGCCACGCGATGCGCGACGGCGCTTTCGAAAAGCGTATAGCGAGCGCCACAGACACCGACGAGATCTACGACCTCGTCGCCGTCGGCGGCGGAATCAGCGGACTCGCCGCCGCGATCTTTTTCCAGAAATACAAAGGCGGCCGCTGCCTCGTCATCGACAACCACCCGATTTTTGGCGGCGAAGCGAAGCGCAACGAGTTCCTCGTCGACGGACAGCGTCTCACCGCGCACCAGGGCTCGGCCATCTTCCTCGTGCCGCAGAAAGGCGGGTACACCGATCGCTTCTACGACATGATCGGAATGGATCGCTCCTCATTCAACTACCAGACGTGGCGCGGACCCTCACCCGAGATGCCGCTCGCTCACAGCCCGTACGAGACGCCGAAGAACTACGGCTTCTACTTCGGACCGCAGTTCGGCAAGCGACCGGGCGTGTGGGTGATGGATCCCTGGGGACGAAAGCTCGAGGGCGCACCGGTGAGCGATACCGTGAAGGCGGAGCTGCTCCGCTGGGGCACGAACCGCGTCGACGTGCCGGGACCGAAGACCGAAGGCGACGCCATCTCGCGCCAGCTCGACACCATCACGCTCGAAGATCATCTCATGGCGCGGCATCAGATCAGTCGCGAGACGGTGCGCAACTTCCTCTCTCCCGTCGAAGGCGGCGGCTACGGTCTCGGACCCGACGCGCTTTCGGCGTACTGCAACTACGCGATCGAGAACCAGTTTCCCGAGGACGGCGACGACAAGCTCGGCGACCAGATGTTCCCCGACGGCAACGGCGGATTCGCGCGACTGATGGTGAAGACGCTCATCCCCGACGCCTTCGCCGGACCGCGCACCGTCGACGCGGTGTGGCAGAATCGCGTGAACTTCGGCGCGCTCGATCGCGCAGGGCAACCGACGCGGGTTCGGCTTAATTCCACAGTCGTGCGCGTCGAGCACGCGGGTGATCCGGCGAGCGCGCCGCACGTTGTCATCACCTACGTCAAAGGCGGACTTCTCTACAAAGTCAGGGCGCGCTCTGTCGTGATGGCCGGCGGGAGCTGGACGAGCAAGCACATCGTGCACGACCTCCCGGCAAGCCATCGCGACGCCTACGCGCAGTTCTATCGCTCGCCGTGCCTGATGGCGAACATCGCCGTCCGCAACTGGCGCTTCCTCTACAAGATGGGGATGTCCGGCTGCCGCTGGTTCGGCGGACTCGGCGACTATCTCTCCGTCCGCAAAATGGCGCTCGTCGGCAACGAGAATCCAACCATTGGCCCCGACTCACCGACGGTGCTGACCATCAAGGTCCTGTTCGCACAACCCGGACTACTTATAGGAGAGCAGGGGAGCCGAGGACGCGCGCAGCTGCTCGGCACGTCGTTCGCGCAGTACGAGCGCGCGTTCCGGGAGCAGCTCGGCGACATGTTCGCGCCCGGCGGCTTCGATCCGCGGCGGGACATCGCCGGAATCATCCTCAATCGCTGGGGACACGCGTACGTGAATCCGCAGCCGGGATTCTTCTTCGGCTCGAACGGCAGGCCGGCGCCGAGGGATGTACTGAGGAATCAGCCGCATGGGCGGATTGCGTTTGCGAACACGGATCTCGCGGGGGCGAGCGATCACCGCAATTCGATTCGCGAGGCGGATCGCGCGGTGAAACAGCTGGTCGGCGCTTAGGCTACCGCATCGGGTTGTTCGGGCGTTCGGTGCCAGGCTCCGGTTACGCGCAACGCGGAGTGCTTCGGCTGCCAGAGAGCGCTTTCAGTCGCGACCCGAGGCGTGTCGTGCAGCGACAGCGAAGTGGAGAAAATACCGGCTCAGTGACGCAGCCGCACCGGGCTGCTCGGCGACGCCCCAGAAGAGTGCACAGAATTCTTCTCTTGCCCTTAGAATCTCGCGGCGTCGCGACCCTCTCCAACGGTGATCACCCGCGGTGAGATCGAACAGCTCGAGGCCGCGGTTCACAGCCGCGTCACGCCGCTCGGCGTGGCCGGCCTCATGAGCTTTGATCGCCCGTTCCACCTCACTCCCAACATTCGCGAGCTGCTCGACAAGGGTCAGCGATTTCCACCGGCCGGCGGCGAGATTGGCGTGGCCCCGCGCGGATGTCTCCATTATTTGACCAACTCATTCACGATCCGCCGAATTTTGGCGCGCAACGCGGCGTCTTCAACACCGCGCGTTCGGTTCCGTTGCGACGGCCGTACATTGATCATCGAGTCGTATTCGATCCAATCCGCTTCGTCCGCGGAGGGGTAAAGGTTGATTCCCCACAGGTTGCTCTGAGAGGACCCGTCGTCGAGGAGTAACGCTTCCTCGTCGGAGTGCAGCTCGCCTCCCAGCGCCATGATTCCCCGCTCGACATCGACCACGGCTTTCACCATTTCACCGAACTGGTTCGATGCGATCGTTACCAGCTCCGAGCGCGTGAGCTGTTCCCTGACAATTCGTGGCGGCGGTATCTCCATGTTGTTGCGGGCTGGTTACGGCCAGATCTGATTGTCCCGATCGATGTCCGGGAAAAGACTGTCGGGATCTATCACCACTCTCGCGATTCTCGGAATCGACGCGATGCGCACCACGTAACGGCGCGCGCCCGTGAGCCACACATCGACCGGCAGCGTCAGGCGCTGCGTTGCGCCGCCCTCGCGCGTGATCGCCAGCTCCACCGGCATTGGCGCGAGACCACGGTCCTCGATCGTGATCGCCGTCGAATCGCCCTGCTCCTTGACCGACGCTATCGCCTGATCCAGCGGCCATGGCTCGTAGAACCACGTCGTCCAGAACCAGTCCAGATCACGCCCGGAGACATCGCTGAAGGTGTTGAAGAAGTCGTATGGATACGGGTGCTTGCCGATCCATCGGCGGCCGTACTCACGATAAGCGCGATGGAACGTCTCCTCGCCGAGCAAGCCGCGGAGCGCAGCGAGCACAGCGGCGGTCTTGTCGTAGTACATGACGAAATACCATTCCTGCGGATACAGATCGCCCGGCCACATGAGCGTCATGTCATGACCGCCACGTGCGGCGTCAACATACAACCCACGCTGACCCGGCTCGGAGTCGCCGGGCCGTCCACCGCTGCGCGGTTCGCCGTACAGCGGACGCATCGCTTGAGCAACATCATACTGCGTGAAGCCCTCGTCCATCCACGGATGGCGCGTCTCGTTCGATCCGACCTGCATCGGGAACCACATGTGACCGGTCTCGTGCATGAGATCACCGGCGAGGGACAGAGTATCCCCCCAGGGCTGCATGAGCGTCAACATCGGGTATTCCATGCCGCCGCTGTCCAGCACTCCCTCCATCGACGTCATGGTCGGCCAGGGGTAGCGCCAGAGATAGCGCGAGTGTTGCTCGACGGCGTCGCGCGTGAAGCGCGCGCCGCCCAGTGCCCACGCGGCCGCGGGAGCATGTCGGCGATAGAAGCTGTAGATATTCACGGTGTCGGCGGTGCTTCGACCACTATCGCGCACAAGCGCACGCGTCGCATCCCAGACGTACTGATCGCTCGTCCCCCAGGCGAAGTCCCGCACCGCCGGCGCGACGAAGTGCCAGGTCACCGTCCCGTCCGGGTCTGACTCGAACGACGTGCCGGGTTCCACGACGTGCACGACCGCGCCGGTGCGACGTGCCTCGGCGAGGCTCGCGCGCGTCGCCGCGGAGAAGATTCCGCCAGCGTTCACCAGCGAACCGGTGGCGCCGATCACCCAGTCGCGCGGCACCGTAAGTCTGACGTCGTAATCGGCGTAATCCATGTAAAACTCGGCCTCGAGCAGATATGGATCGGCGACCCAGCCGTGGACGTCGTCGTAGACCGCGACCTGCGGATACCAATAGCCCATGAAATACAAGTGGTGCCCCTCGCGCCCCTGCCGTCCATCGCTTGGCGATTCCGGCGGCACGTAGGACCACGCGAGCTCGATAGAAACGCTGTCGTGAGACACGAGCGGTAAGGCGAGCGGGAGCCACATTACGGTTCCATCCACTGTGTACCCACCTTGGTCGTTGAGACGCTGATTCCCGACGTCGGTGATTGGCACGGCGGTGTTGCCGCTTGACCGCGGCGGGATCACACGTCCATTCGCTACGACCTGCTCGAGCGATACGCCACCAGTTATTGGCGCGGCTTGCCGTCGCGGATTGCCCGCGGCGAACGCGTTCTGTCGGAGGTGGATGGCGAGCCTTCGCAACGTGTCCGGCGAATTATTGAGGTAGACGACGCGCTCGTGCCCAGTCACACGATCGGCCGTGGGATCGAGCCGCGCGTCGATTGAGTAACGCGCGTGTTGCACCCAATAGCCCGGGCCCGGTTGCCCGGACCGCGTGCGTGTACCTCGCGCGATGGCGGCGGCGAACTCAGGAGATGCGTATACCGGTCCGGGCACCGGCCGCGCGCGCGATGCAGCGGACGTCGGAAGGGGGAGGGGACTCTGAGCGCGAACGCAGGAAAGCAGGCCGATTGACGTTACCAGTTCGAGGCAGGTTAGGAGTCGCATGGATGAAATATGCGTAAATTGCGGACTTGGACGGGAAGCCTCCGCCGCGCGACGTACGGTCTAACCCTCTAACCACTCTCATGCGTGCAAGCTCTTTAATACTGCTGGTCGCAGGCGCTGCTGCGACCGTCCCGTCGGTAGCCCCGGCGCAGGCCCGCGCCCCACAGCGCGCCGCTCCGCAAACCGCCACCCTGCTCGTTCCCGACCGCGTCTGGGACGGCGTCGAAGACGCGCCGCATTCCGGCTGGGCGGTGCTCGTCACCGGCAACCGGATTGTGGCCGCCGGTCCGCGCGGTCAGATCAGCGCGCCCGCCGGGGCGACGACGATCAATCTCCCGGGCACGACACTGACGCCGGGACTGATCGACGCGCACTCGCACGTGCTGCTCCATCCTTACAACGAAACTTCATGGAACGACCAGGTGCTGCACGAATCGCTGGCGCTCCGCACGGCGCGCGCAGTCAATCACCTGAGAGCGACGCTGATGGCCGGCTTCACCACGCTCCGCGACCTGGGCACCGAGGGCGCCGGCTACGCCGACGTGGGGCTCAAGCAGGCCGTGAATCAGGGCATCATCCCGGGGCCGCGAATGTTCGTCTCCACACGAGCGATCGTTGCCACGGGCGCCTATGGACCGGCTGGTTTCACTCCGGAGTACGCGAACGACATTCCGCAGGGAGGCCAGGAGGCGAGCGGGCTCGAGCAGATGGCGCAGGTGGTGCGCGATCAAATCAAGCACGGCGCGGATTGGGTGAAGATCTATGCCGATTACCGTTGGGGGCCGAACGGCGAGAACGAGCCGACATTCACGCTCGACGAGCTCAAGGAAGCCGTCGACATCGCGGGCAGCTCGGGACGACCGGTGACAGTACACTCAGTGACGCCCGAGGGCATGCGCCGAGCAGTTCTCGCCGGCGTCACGACCATCGAGCACGGCGACGGAGGAACGCCGGAGGTCTTCAAGATGATGGCCGACCGCGGCATCTGTCTCGTTCCGACCCTCGCCGCCGGCGATGCGATCATGCAGTACAACGGCTGGCGGAAGGGCGTCGACCCTGATCCGTCGTCCATCGTCGCGAAGAAGAAGAGCTTCAAGGCCGCCCTCGACGCGGGCGTGACGATCTGCAACGGCAGCGATGTCGGCGTATTCACTCACGGTGACAACGCCAGGGAAATCGAGATGCTGGTGGCTTACGGGATGACGCCCGTCGCCGCGCTCCGCTCGGCGACGTCGGTCGACGCGAAGATGCTGCGCATGGGCGACCAGCTCGGGCAGGTCAAGGAGGGATATCTCGCCGATCTGATCGCGGTGAAGGGCGACCCGACGAAGGACATCTCAGCGATTCGCGAGGTGCAGCTGGTGATGAAGGACGGGACGATCTACAAACAGTGACGCAGCCCGATGCGCCGCTGGACGAGCGCTTGTTATATTGCGAATGTCGTCTCTCGAGACCGTAACGATCGAGCATCCAGGCGACACCATCCTTACCGTGGAGCCGCTTAACTCATCCGCCTCGCCGGCTCGCACGCGCGCGCACCAACGAGGCGTCTCATGGAGAACCCGTCATGCATGGACGTCTGCTCTTGCTTGGTACCGCTCTCTCCTGCCTTGCCCTCGGGACCGCCACAGCACAGCGGCCGACAGTTCCGGGACCACGTGGCCAACCCGACTCGACTGCGGCGGGCAGAGATTCCATCGGCGTTCCCGCCACCGAACGGGTTTCCACCACCAAACACACGGTCACGATCGACGGCAAGGTCATCCCCTATACTGCTCGTGCCGGCACCATGGTCATTCGCGACGATGCGGGGAAGCCGAAAGGCTCCATCTTCTACATCTCGTACACCCGCGACCAACAGAACCCGCCGACGCGGCCGGTCACGTTCTTCTTCAACGGTGGCCCAGGCTCGGCGTCGATCTGGCTGAGCATGGGACTCATGAGTCCGCGCCATCCGGAGATGGGTCCGAACGGTCGCCAACCGGCTCCGCCGTACAACCTGGTCGACAATCCGTACTCACCGCTCGACGTCACCGATCTCGTTCAGGTCGATGCCATGATGACGGGCTACTCGCGTCCCGGCCCGGGAGTGAAACCATCCGAGTTCACCGGCGCCAACAATGACATCAAGATGTTCGGGCAGTTCATTCGCGATTACCTCGACAAGTACGATCGCTGGGGATCGCCCAAATATCTTTTCGGTGAGAGCTACGGCACGTTTCGCTCGGCCGGACTCGCGGCCGAGCTGCAGAGCAGCGAAGGCATCGAGCTGAACGGCATCATGCTGCTCGGCACAGTGCTCGACTTTCAGAACATTCGGCCCGCGCCGTCGAACGACATGGCGTTCGTGTGCTTCCTCCCGACGTACACCGCGACAGCTTGGTACCACAAGAAACTGCCCGCCGATCTTCAGAGTCTGACCCTCGAGCAGGTCACCCAGCAGGCGCGCGACTACGCGTTCGGCAATTACCTCACCGCTCTGGCCAGGGGCAGCATGCTGTCCCTGGCGGAGCGCGTCGCGGTCGCCCAGCAAGTAGCGCGGCTCACCGGCGTGTCCCAGCAATTCGTGCTCAACACCAATCTCCGCATCGACCCCGGCACCTACCGCACCGAGCTGCTACGCGGCGAGCGGGAGACCGTCGGTCGCTACGACAGCCGAATGATCGGCCTCAATGGCAACGCCGCCAGCACGCGTCAGGATTACGACCCATCCGAAGTCGCGCCCGCCGGCGCGTTCATGTCCGCCTTTATGCGCTATCTGCATAACGATCTCGGCTACACTACCGATCTCCAGTATTACATGGGCGGTCATGCCGGACACTGGGACTACTCGGACCTCGGCGGCGCAGGGAATTTGGGCGCCGGCTATCCGAGTGAGACGGAGTCGCTGCGCACGGCGATGGCTAAGGACCCTTATCTGCACGTGATGGTCGGCGCCGGCTACTATGACATGGCGACACCATTCGCCAACGCCGAGTACACCTTCAGACATCTGGGATACGATCAGACGTATCATGATCGCGTCGATTTCCGGTACTACCAGAGCGGGCACATGGCCTACCTCAATCAGGAATCGGCAACCCAGCTCAGGGCGGACATCGCAAGGTTCATCGCATCTACGGAGCACCCGCGGAACCTCACGGATTGACCCTTGGTTTCGGGAAGACCTGACATGGTTATGATCAAATCCTTTGGCAAGCTCGCGGTACTTTGTGCGACACTCGCATCAACCGCTGCCGCACAATCGCCCACACCCTCGCGTAGTGACCTCGCCCGCTGGTCGCGCGAAGCGGCCAGCGTCACGATCACTCGAGACGACTGGGGAATTCCGCACATCTCGGGGAAGACCGACGCCGACGCGGTGTTCGGTCTCCTGTACGCTCAGGCAGAGGATGACTTCAACCGTGTCGAGTCGAACTACTTCAACGCCCTGGGACGCGCCGCCGAGTGGGAGGGAGAAGGCGCGATTTATCGCGACCTCAGGATGCGGCTGATAAACAATCCGGATTCGCTCAAGGCGCTTTACTCGCGGAGCCCGCGCTGGCTCCAGTCGCTGATGAATGCGTACGCCGACGGATTGAACTATTACCTGTACAAGCACCCCGAGACCCAGCCAAAGGTCATCGCGCACTTCGAGCCGTGGATGCCGCTCGCCTTCAGCGATGGAAGCATCGGTCCCGACATCGAGTCGGTGAACCTGACCCAGCTCGCCGCCTTCTACGGAGGCCGGCCAGGAAACGTGAGCTCGGCGCTGCAACTCGAGCGCGACGCCGATCGCGGCTCCAATGGAGTCGCAATCGCGCCCTCGAACACGCTCTCGCATCACGCGCTCCTCCTCATCAATCCGCACACATCGTTTTTCTTCCGCGCCGAAGTGCAGGTCACGAGTCAGGAGGGGTTGAATGCCTATGGTGCGGTAACGTGGGGACAATTCTTCGTCTATCAGGGCTTCAACGACCGCGCGGGCTGGATGCACTCCTCCACCGGCGCCGACAACATCGACGAATATCTGGAGACCATAACGAGACGCGGCGACCACTTCGTTTACCGCTACGGCGCCGCGGAGCCGCCGGTGGCGGAGGAGAAAGCCGTCGTCCGCTACCGGACTCCACGGGGAACGACGCAGAAAGATTTCACGATCTACCGCACCCATCAGGGGCCGATCGTGCGCGAGATGAACGGCAAATGGGTAAGCGTCAGACTGATGCAGCGCCCCGTCGACGCGCTGATCCAGTCATTCACGCGAATGAAGGCGAGGGATTTCAAATCGTTCCGCCAGACGATGGAGCTGCACACGAACTCCTCGAACAACACCACCTTCGCCGACGCCGATGGGGACATCGCCTACTTCCATTCCAATTTCATTCCGAGGCGCGACACTTCCTTTGACTGGACTCGCCCGGTCGACGGTAGCGATCCGCGCACCGAATGGAAGGGCGTGCTCTCGGTTGACGAGAGTCCGAACCTCCTCAATCCGCCAAACGGCTGGGTCTACAACAGCAACAACTGGCCATGGTCCGCGGCGGGGCCGTTCAGCCCCAAGCGGTCTGATTTCCCGGCGTACGTTGAGATCAGCAGGGAGGAATCACCCCGCGGGCGCCACGCGCTGAGGGTTCTTCCGGACAAGAAGGATTTCACCGTCGCTTCCCTCATCTCGGCTGCTTACGACAGCTGGTTGCCGTCCTTCGCGCGGATGATTCCGGGGCTGCTCAAGTCTTACGACAATCTGCCGGCCTCCGATCCGCTAAGGGCAAACCTCGTTGGCCCGATCGCCGCGCTGCGCGGATGGGATTACCGCTGGGGGACCAGTTCGATCCCGACGTCACTCGCCGTCTTCTGGGGAGAGGATCTCTTCAATCGCGTCAGCGCTGAAGCCCGGCAGGCGGCGATGTCGGGCGAGACGTACGTCATCGATCGCGCGACGGACGGGGAGCGGCTTCAGTCGCTCGCCGCCGCGACGACGAAGCTCGAGCACGATTTCGGGACCTGGCAGACGCCGTGGGGAGAGATCAACCGGTTCCAGCGCATCAACGATGACATCGCGCCCAGGTTCGACGACTCGGCGCCGAGCATCCCGGTTCCTTTTACGTCGTCGAGGTGGGGATCTCTGGCGTCGTTTGCGGCGCGCGCGTATCCGGGAACGAAGAAGTGGTACGGCACCAGCGGCAACAGCTTCGTCGCGGTGGTCGAGTTCGGGGACAGCGTGCGGGCGCGGGCAATCACCGCGGGCGGTGAGAGCGGCAACCCGTCGTCGCCCCACTTCAACGACGAGGCGCAGCGATACAGCACCGGCAATCTCAGGGACGTGTACTTCTATCCGTCACAGCTCAAGGGACACATCGAGCGCGTGTATCATCCCGGCGCAGGCGACAATACGGGCCGTAGGTGAGGAAACAGCTCCTATGACACTCGGGCTCGAATCTCCGTCATGCCGGGCGGACACGACTCACTGGCTGGCAGGCGATTGGGCAAGCCGGGCGTTCGAGTACTCTGGCTCGTCCGTCACTTCGCGGTCCATGACATCGTGTAGCCACACGGGCACCTCGAAACGCGTATCCGGCGTTGGCACCTCGATCTCGGCGAGCACCAGCTCCCGGTCGAGAAACTCGTCGACTTCCCAAGTGAGACCGTCCGATTCACAGATCGAATAGCGGCGCTTGCGCAAGCGGCGACCGTTCGTGAGCCCCCACATCACTTGAGCCAAATTGACGTCTGCCTCTTCCTCGAGCTCGACACGTTCGAGACCGTTTCCGGCTTTCACGGTCCGGAACCACTTCTCTGCCCCGTCGGGCATCGTCACGCGCCGGATGCGCTCGACCAGTTTTTCGCCGGGAAGATATCCCTGCTCGATCTCGACCGACGGCGCGTCGAGAGCCGCCGCCGGAAGGCGCGTCAGCAGGTACTTGTGCTCGATCTCGGTGCCGAACCGTGCACGGTGCTCGAGAGCCGCGGCAAATTCGCGCACTCGCTCGAAGAACTCCGCGCCGGCGTCGTTCAACCAATCACGCTCGAGGTTGGCATAGGACTGGATGCCTCGCTCGTGGAGGTGGCGGGCGAGTCCAAGGAGTCCGGGTCCGGGATCGCGCGAGCGAGCCCGACGCACGCGGTCGTCTTCGCTTTCCTCCTCGTCGTCCGCGAGTACGACCTCCGAAACCCGTCGCGCCCGTGCAGCAGCCGCTTTCTCCGTTGCAGCTACCAGCTCCCCGGCGAAGACGTGAACGTCGTGAAGATCGCCCAGGGAATCCTGCAGCGTCTTGAGTGCCTGGATGATCGCGTCGCCTTCGCCGACGAGCTTCGCGACCGGCTCAATGACGTAGCGGAGATTCTTGGCGCTGATGCGCGCGCGATGCGCCTTCCTGACATCGGTGAAGTCGTGGACGGCGGCAAGCTGACGTCGCAACTTCTCGCTCTGCGTCCTCAGTGATTTCGCGAGAACCGAGCCGAATCGCGGGGTACGTTCGAGCTCGCTTACGGGAGCGCGATAAAAGCTCAGCCTGCGCGTCAGCTTTGGCATCATCGACTCGAAGTCGGCGGCCGCCGCCAGCGCGCCCTCGGCACCGCTGCTTCGCTGCGACACCAGCCGCTCGCTCAGCCAGGCCTGTCCGACTCGTTGCCGGGCGCTCAGCACGGGGCGCTCCTTGTGTAGCCACTCGAGGTGCACGGTGGCGTCGCGGGTCGCCCTCGT
>Ga0097691_1002293_pt1 | contig 13009 bp, 11 predicted proteins | sample NGESurdeep072012_8_FD_72858 | JGI IMG/M metagenome (GOLD analysis project Ga0097691, IMG submission 72858) | Arctic peat soil microbial communities from Barrow, Alaska - NGEE Surface sample 210-1 deep-072012 | ecosystem: Environmental > Terrestrial > Soil > Wetlands > Peat ...
ATGGTTCCGAACTGCAAGGGCGATTCGGGGGGTTGCTGCTCGGCGGGTGGCGAACCGGTCGCCCAACTTGCCCCGTGTGCCAGTACCAGTGTCAACAGAAGTACCAGCACAATCCGAGCGGCGCCGCTTAGGAGTCCGTGGTGGAAGTCGGGTCCGGAGCGGTGCACGAGCGACACCTCTAATGAATTGTCATCCCGAGCGAAGCCAGGGATCTGCAGTTCGCCGCAAAATGCAGATCCCTGGCTTCGCTCGGGATGACAAAGTCTGGCGAATTGGGGGTTTGAGAGCGGAGTCTCACTTTCGCCACGGGCTGCTAGCCGCAAAACTCCCTCCCGAAATTCAGGCTGGTCAACCATGAAACCTTCCGGGTTCGATGAATCGCGAAACGGCACACGTTGCTCGCAAGAATAAAGATTGACGATCGGCACCTATAATACTGGTTGGGAAGCCTGGGAAAGGTAATCGTTAAGGTAATTGCTTTGAAAATGGACGACCGGTACTCGCGGCAGGTGTTGTTTAAGGAGATGGGAGCGGAGGGTCAGAAAAGGCTGTCGCAGGCCCGCGTGGTGATCGTTGGGTGCGGCGCCACCGGTTCTGCGCTGGCCTCGTTGCTGGCGCGTTCGGGCATCGGGAGGCTGCGGATTCTCGACCGCGACTACGTCGAGCCCAGCAATCTGCAGCGGCAATCGCTGTTCGATGAGAACGATGCGCGCGAATCGGTGCCCAAGGCGATCGCTGCGGCGCGTCAAATTGCGCGCTTCAACTCGCAGATCGCCGTCGAGCCCCACGTCGCCGATCTGATCCCGGCGAACGTTGATTCCCTGCTCGGCGGCTCCGACCTGATCCTGGATGGTACCGATAATTTCGAAACCCGCTACCTGGTCAACGACTATGCGGTGAAAAACTCTGTGGCCTGGATTTACTCAGCAGCGGTCGGCAGTTATGCCGTGACCATGAACATCCTGCCCGGCGAAACGGCGTGCCTAGCCTGTATCTTTCCAGAATCCCCCCGTGGGACCGTGGAGACCTGTGAGACCGCCGGCATTTTGAATTCTGCCGTGAACCTGGTGTCCTCGATTGCGGCTACCGAGGCGTTGAAGTTTCTGGTGGGCGCCCGTTCGAAAATGCGGCGGACGCTGCTTTCCTGGGATGTCTGGAGCAACGAACGGGCGGAGTTGGCGGCGATCCATCCGCGGGCGGGATGCCGAGCCTGCTTGCGAGACTTTGTTCATCTGGCAGGCGAAGGGCGACCTCACATTACGTTGTGTGGCAGGAATTCCGTACAGATCCACGAGCGGCAGCGACCGGTGGACTTTGTCGAGCTGAGCACTCGCCTCCAGCCTCACGGCAATGTTCGTCACAACGAGTTTGTCCTGAAGTTCTGGCACGAGCCCTACGAAATGACGCTGTTTCCCGACGGTCGGGCGATCATCAAGGGAACGACCGACACTGCTATTGCGCGCAGTCTGTATGCCCGATACGTAGGCAGTTGAGAATTGCGGCTGCGCCAATCGATTGCAGGTTGTGCGCACCAGTTTTCACCAGCCTCGCGCCGTGACTTCGCCTGAAATTCAGTTGTTTAGCCGAGAGCGCCGCGAATCTCCGAACATCCTGGCTGTCTTCAGCCCAGCGGCAACTGGCCAGCAAACTGCACTTGAAGCAGGGATGTGTTAGCCCCAGTGGAGGCAGCAATGCGACCCTATTTGGTTCTGATGGCGGTAGTTTTGATGGCAGTAGCGGCTTTTGGGCAACAGCCCTTTCCTCACCCAACTTACGGCCCTTGCTTTTATGGATGTGGCCCGTATATCCCGCTTGTGACCACGCCCATGGTGTCCCTGCAAACGGTTTCGCCGAATCCGGTGGGGGCGAGCAACGCCACCACGGGTTTAACCGTCGGCGCCACTGACGCGACGCTTTCCCAGATTCAGGGATCGACGAGCTCGGTTTACACCGTGCCCGTGTGGTACCAGGGCGGCGGCGCTCCGCTGATGACGCCGCAGGTCCACCTGTGGCCCGAGCCGGTTGGACGCGAAGCTCGCCCCATGCATGAAGAACGTTCGCACGAAGAACATGGCCCCCGCGGAGAAGCGTGCGGCGGCTGGACGTACTTCACGGGACGGGAACACACCGCGGACACGGCGCAAGCGGCGAGTGAAGCGAAGGGCTTCAAGAAGGCCGCTCACGTCTATAACAACGACGACGTGACGCGCCAGAACGACAAAAACGGCACTGTGAAATACGACGGCAAGACGGAAAAAATGTAGGAAGCGGCTCTCAGCTCTCAGCTTTCGGCTCTCGGTGGCGGTTGCGCACTGCTACCGAGAGCCATTGTCTTTTTGGGGTGAATGATCTGCGCCGCGTCGAAAACAGGACATTCTCGAATCCAATCTGCTATCTTCGTCCGGTTGATTCTCTCCACACATTCCAGGCAGGCGCCGGTCGGCGCCGAGGATGAGTGCCTCGATGGTTGACACTGCTCGTCCTGAACCGTCTCGTCTTTACCGCTGGGCCGTACTGCTGTTCGTCAGCCTGGCGATGGGCGGCAACTACTACATTTACGACAGTATCAACCCGCTGGAACGCATTTTCATCGAGAAGCTGGGTTTTTCCGCCACGGCGTTCGGATGGTTGAACTCGGCCTATAGCGTAGCCGCGGTTTTGACCCTGCTTATCGGCGGCATCATCATTGACCGAATTGGCACCAAGAAGGCGATTACGTTCTTTGCCGTACTTTGCCTGCTGGGAGCCGCGCTCACCGCCGCGCGCGGGCGGCCCGGCGTGATGATCGCCGGCCGCACCGTGCTTGGTCTGGGTGCCGAATCCATGATCGTTGCGGTCACGACCGTGCTCGCCAAGTGGTTCAAGGGCAAAGAGCTGAGCTTCGCTTTCGGGCTCAACCTCACCATTGCCCGTCTGGCCTCGGTTGCGGCTGACAACTCGCCGACCTGGGCGCATTCGGTTTTCTATCCTCACGGCCCGGCGGGCGAACCGAGCTGGCAGGGGCCGCTTTTGCTGGCCGTCGGTGCTGGAGTCCTGGCGGTTGTCTGCTCGGCGGTCTACTGGGTGCTCGAAAGCCGGGCAGAAGGGCAGTACGAACTTGGACAGGCCGGTTCCATCGACAAGCTGGAGTTCGGACAGAGTTTTCGAATCCGTGGATTGCCGCTCTGGCAAGCTGTTATTAAGATTTGGCGCGCTCTTAAAGAGTTTTTTGGTTTCAATCGATCATATTGGTATGTCGTGATCCTCTGCTTCACTTTCTACTCCGCGATCTTCCCCTTCCGCACATTTGCCATCGACTTCTTCACCAACAAGATTCTGGCGGCCCATGGCGGCATAAGCGCTTCGGAAGCGATGCGGATACTGGCGCACGAGCGGGCGGGATTCTTCAACAGCCTGCTTCCCCTTTCGGCCATGATCGCGACCCCTCTTTTCGGACTGCTCGCCGACAAGATCGGGAAGCGCGCGTTTTTGATGATGTTCGCCTCGATTCTGCTGATGCCGGTTTATTTGATGATGGGATACTCCAATGTTTCGCTCTTCGTGCCTATCTGCATGATGGGGGTGGCTTTCTCGCTGATTCCGGCGGTCATGTGGCCGTCGGTAGCCTATATCGTGGACCAGAGCCGGCTGGGCACCGCTTACGCTTTGATGACCCTGATTCAGCAGATCGGCTTCTTCATCATGAACCTGCTGATTGGCAAGGCCAATGACTATGCCCACGCTGGGCTGGATAACCCGGGAGGATACGGGCTCGGCATGTGGATCTTCTCGATCCTCGGCTTCGTCGGGCTTACCTTCGCTATTTTGTTGCGGGTTCGCGAAACCGGTCCGCACGCGCATGGGCTGGAGACGATCACCGCCGGAAAGGCATAGCAGGCTGTGGAAAAAGGCGATACTCGATGCCCAGCCCCTATGTGGAAAAAGGCGATACTCGATGCCCAGCCCCTAAAGGTGCATCTGGCTTCCCGTAGAGACGCGGCAAGCCCCGTCTCTACAGGCGGAAGAACTTACGGCATCGCTAAAGCACTTTACAGCTGAAGCGATGCCCTGATACGAAACCCGAGTTTTTCCGCGGGCTGCTAGAGAGCAGCCGTGACGCGCAGGAAAGGCACCTCGGCGATGTGCAAAACGTTACGAAGGTGATCTATGGGCCATGCTCAGCCCGGTACTTTGGTCGGATAGATCATCCGCAAGCTACGGTTTTTGGTATTCTGACGAATTAGGAACGGTCGAGAGCGCTTCCGCGACTCCCTCGGCAAATTCGTACAACGAAAAGAGTTTGAAGCCGCATCTGAAGCAGTAGCGGCCGGAAAAGGCGACTTGACCGACCTGAAGCAAGGCATCATCGAAGCAGAAGCTATTGAGCAGGCGAAACAGGGCCACGAAGCAGCGTTCGAAGTCTTGTATCACCTGCACAAACGCCGCGTGTACTCGCTATGTTTGCGCATGGTCTCCAATCCCGCGCAGGCCGAAGATCTGGCCCAGGAAGCATTTCTTCAGCTATTTCGCAAGATCAGCACCTTTCGCGGCGAGTCTGCCTTCTCCACCTGGCTGCACCGCATGACGGTCAACGTCGTCCTGATGCAACTGCGCAAGAAAGGCTTGCCGGTGGTGTCGCTCGAAGAGACTCTGGAAGCCGACGACCAAGCTCCCAGGAAGGAGTTCGGTACCAAAGACGTGAAGCTGACGGGCTCCATCGATCGCCTGCAATTGCAGCGGGCGATTGACCGGCTGCCGCCGGGCTATAGAACGGTTTTTGTGTTGCACGATGTGGAAGGATTCGAGCATAACGAAATTGCCCAAATCGTGGGATGCTCGATTGGCAACAGCAAGTCGCAGCTCCACAAGGCACGACTGAAGCTGCGGGATTATCTGAAGTTCATGAGAGCCGAAAAGGCCAAGACTGGGTAGCGGAAGTTGCGGTATTGGGGAGAGGGTTAGCTATGACATGTTCAGATGTACAGCGAGTTCTGCCGGAGCTCCTCGACGGCGCGCCGGACGGTGCGTTTCAGACTGATTTTGATGCTCATGTGAAGTCCTGTCCAGCTTGCTCGGATCTGGTGTCGGACCTGAAGCTGATCGCGAGCGAAGCCCGGCAACTGGCAGCAACCGAAGAACCGGCGCCCAGGGTGTGGGTGCGAATTGCGGCTGAATTACGCGCCGAAGGACTGATCCGAGAGCCGGAGTCGGCGCCCACCCGGCCCATCCTTGTTCCAACTTCTCCACGACGGCGACGGCGATGGAGCGCGTGGTGGCTGGCGCCCGTCGCGGCAGCGCTGCTGGCGGCAGGCTCTTACGTGGTAAGCCATAAGCCAGCCCCGCAAGTGGTGAAGCAGCAAGCTCCGGCAACTCCTGTGACGACCCCGGTTCCGGGGAATCCTGCAGCTACCTCGGCTTCCGTCCCTACCCCGGCTCCTCAACAACTGGCACAGAAGTCCGCTAAGCCAACGGACATGGTAGGACCCGCGGTAGAACCTGAGCCCAGCGCGGAAGATCAACAGTTTCTGAGTGAAGTTTCCACCCGTGCCCCTTCAATGAGGGCAACGTATGAAAATCAACTGCAAGCGGTGAATGCCGACATCCGGGAAACGCAGGAATATGTGGATCGGAATCCGGGGGATGCGGATGCCCGGCAGCATCTGATGGATGCGTATCAACAGAAAGCACTTCTTTACCAGATAGCGTTGGATCGTATTCAATAGCGGAAGGGCGGACCGGCGTTCCCGGCCGCAGGGGCGGCGATTTATGGCGAGTCTTCAGCAAGCGAGTCTTCAGCAGACCACGGTCGTAACTCTGGTTCTGGCAACCTGTCTGGCGTCGGCGGCTCTCGCCGAGACCAAGAAGGAATTCCGTTTCACGGTCGGTCCCAACGCGAATGTTTCCGTGGATACGCAGTACGGGGCAATTTCGGTAAAGCCTGGGAGCGGCAATCAGGTCGTGGTGACGGCCACGCTCAAGTCGGACAAAGTGGAAGTCGACAAGCAGCAAAAGGGCAACCGGATTGAAATCGCGTCATACCTGCTGCAGGGCGCGGACCAGCAAACGGGCCAGGTTGACTACGAACTGCTGATTCCGCCCGACGCCACCCTCAATCTCCGTTCTTCGACCGGTCCGCTGTCGGCGGAGCGCTTGCAGGGCGACTTAACCCTGGAAGGTACGGATGCTGTGGTGAATATTCGCAACGTAAATAACGGTCATGTGCATGTTCGGACGATGGGCGGGCCGATCACGCTGACCGATGTTCGCAACGGCCACGTTGAGATTGCTTCCATTAGCGGCGACGTCCATTTGAAGTCGGTCACGGGACCGCTGGTTCAGGCGAATTCCGGCAGCGGTAAGATTTTCTACGATGGTGATTTCGGCTCCGGCGGCGACTATAGGTTCACTACCCACACCGGTGATATCGAGGCCCTGGTGCCCGCGGATGTCTCGGCTGATTTCAGCGCGCACTCGGTGCTGGGCCGGGTCCAAAACGATTTTCCTCTCCAACCCAAGCAGCACTCCCGGTTTTCCATGGAAGCGGGACGTTCCTTCTTTGGCACGGTCGGCAAGGCAGCATCGGAAGTCGTGCTGCGCTCTTTCAGTGGTAAAATCCGCCTCAAGCAACGCTGAACCGCCGAAAATCAATGGGAGCAGATGGGCGCGGACCCTGGGTGACAACATCGCCCGTTACGTGCCGTGGAGCGCCATGGGAGTGCGCGCGGTGTTTCTTGTGGGATTCATGGCTTCCGGCAAGAGCAGCGTGGGGCAGGAACTTGCCCGGCGGCTCGAGTGGGATTTTGTGGATCTGGATGCCCGAATCGAGTCCCGCGAGCAGCGAACCATTTCCGAGATTTTTCGGGACAAAGGGGAGGCCGGGTTTCGGCTCGCCGAAACCAGCGCGCTTTGCGATCTGCTGACCGAGTCGCTGAAACGCAACAGCGTGGTCGCGCTCGGCGGCGGAGCTTTCGTACAGGAAAGGAACCGCGAATTGCTTCGGCAGTGGCCATCGGTTTTTCTGGAAGCGCCCGTGCCCGAACTCTGGCAACGGAGCCTGAAGGATGGCGTGGAACGGCCGCTGCGAGAAGATCCGGACCAGTTCGCCCAACTGTACGCGGAACGCCTTCCCTTCTATCGCCTAGCGAGCGTGGTGGTACAGACCACGGGCAAGCCGTTGGCTTCCATTTGCGTCGAGATCGAAGGTGCATTGCAGCTTAGAGGGACTCCGGAAGACGCGGGGTCGGGCTTGACCCGGATTGATCTCTCAAGTTTCGGAACAGGAGAATCACAGTGAAGTTGTCTTATCGGCTGCTCGCTCTCATAATGGCGCTCGTTTGGTGCATTGCGGCATCGGCCGCTCCCATGCCAAAAGAAAAAGAGAAGGAGAAGGAACACGAGGGGAAGAACGTCGACTCCGGTTCCTTCGGCGTGTTCCAGAGTGGCCATCGTGTAGGAACCGAGACGTTTTCGATCTATCAGACCGCCAACGGCAGCGTCATCCAGTCCGAGTTCAAGACGGAGAATGCTCCCACCCAGGCCGTGCAAACTTCCGAGATGCAGCTTACCGCGAGTGGGGAAATCCGGCGTTACGAGTGGAAGGAACTGAGCCCGGAGAAAGCGGAATCGGTGGTGCTTCCTAATGCTGATTTTCTGACTCAGAAGTGGAGCGCTGGACCACGGGAGAAAGAAGGGGAACAGCCCTACCTGCTGCCGGCATCGACCAGCATCCTGGACGACTACTTTTTCGTCCATCGCGAAGTGTTGGCCTGGAAGTATCTAGGCGCAGCCTGCAAACAGGAAAAAGGGCTAGTGCAGTGCCCACTGAAGCAGCGCGCCCAGTTCGGAACCATGAACCCGCGCCAACATTCTTCGGCGGCGCTCAGCATGGAGTTCCTCGGCCGGGAAAAGGTGAGCCTGAAGAGCGGGCAGCAGGAATTGCTCAAACTGGAGCTGAAGAACGACGCGGGGACGTGGCAACTCTGGCTCGACGATCAATTCAAGGTTATGCGGATGTCCGTTGTGGGAGAAAATACCGAAGTGGACCGCGATTAGCCGGGGCGGCCAAAACAACAGCTTGCTGAAGGTCAGCCCCTTTCGGAATTGGATCGCTCCCTATTTCTGGCGATACGATAGGGTTGGCGCTTGAGAAGAAGTCGTTCGCACGCGGGACCGGACCGGTTGGGATAACTCTTGACGATTCTTGATTCACGCACGTCGCGCGTTCTGTTCACGGCTTTCCTGTTCGCCGTGGGGCTGGGCTTTCTCTATGCGGCGCGGCGAACGCTGATTCTCTTCCTTTTCGCCATTTTTTTTGCCTACCTCATTAATCCCGCAGTGGGGCGACTGGAGAAACTGCTCCGTAGCCGCGCCTGGGCGATCACGATCATTTACCTCCTGCTTCTCCTTGGTCTGGGGCTGTTCGGTTTTCTTGTCGGCCCGAGGATTGCCCGGCAAAGCGCCCGCCTGGGAGAGTCGCTGCCTGGACTTATGGATAAGGCCAGCACTGGCCAGTTCTCCGGCCAGATCGGCCAGCTTACCGCACGGATCGGAAAGCAGCACGGCTGGAGCGAAGCGACCGAGAAACGGACTCGGGATTTTTTGCTGAGTCGCCGGGAAGACTTGTCACGCCTGGCGCAGCACATCGGCGTTCGCGCCGCCGAAGCGGCGCAGGAAGTGTGGCTGCTCTTTCTGGTGCCTATCCTTGCCATCTTTTTTCTGCGCGATGGTGGCAGCTTCCATGAAGTGCTGCTTGCGCTGGTGCAGTCGCGCACGCAGCGTGAGTTTCTGCAGGATGTGTTCCAGGATCTGAACCAGATGCTCGCCCAATTCATTCGCGCCCAGTTGACCCTGGCGGCGCTGTCACTGGTGGCATACACCGCATTTTTGGGTGCGATGCGAGTTCCGTACGCGCTGATGCTCGGTACCGCTGGCGGCGCCATGGAGTTCGTCCCCGTTGTAGGACCGCTGCTGGCGGGCGCGGCGATGATGCTCGTCGCCGTTCTGGCGGGATACCAGCACTGGTTCTTCCTGCTGTTGTTTTTGTTAGTCTGGCGAATGATTCAGGACTACGTAATCTCTCCCCGCGTCATGGGAGCCAGTGTGGAATTGCATCCGCTGGCGGCTTTGTTCGGCATTCTCGCGGGCGGCGAAATCGCCGGAGTGCTCGGCGTCTATCTCTCCATACCGGTGATGGCTAGTTTACGCATCGTCTGGCGGCGCTGGCGCATCTACGCCGAAAAACGCAAGTTCGGACCGCTCAACGAGTACTCGTTGCCTCAAGAGTTGGGACGGGGGAGAAGTTAGCTTTTCGCTGCTCGCTCCGTTTGCCTTTATCTCGACGTCGGAGTCCGGCGTGACTGCTGCCACCCCGGATTCCAGAGGCCTCTACGACGTGGCAGCCGCGGCTGCGTTCTTCAGGGTTTCCACATCGACTTTGCGAAGAAACTCGGCCGCTGCTTCCGGCAGCACCGTGTTGATGAACATTCCCGAGCCCAGCTCAAATCCGGCCACTCGCGTCAGTCGTGGGATCACACTCAGATACCAGTGAAAGTACTTCACGCCGACGCTCTCGGCGGGAGCGCTTCGAATCGTAAAGTTGAAATCCGGGTCCGCCAGCCCGTGGTAGAGCTTGGCCAGCGTCGAGCGCAACATGCGCGCCAGATCGCCGATCTCCGAGGCGCTCACATCTCCGAAGCTGGCCATGTGCCGCCGCGGATAGATGTGGGTACAGAACGGAGCCGGCGAGGCGTACACTTCGAGCGCGACGAAGTGCTCGGAAATCGCGACGATGCGGGTTTGTTCTTGTAGTTCCTCTTCGAGCATCTGACAGAACATGCACTCGCCATAGTCGTCAAAGTGTCGCAAAGCTTGTTGAAAGCGCTCGCGCACCTGCAGCGAGATCACGGGAGTCGCGATGATCTGGGAGTGCGGGTGTTCCAGACTCGTGCCGGCGTCGGGCCCGTGATTTTTGAAGATCGTAATGAGCGCGATGCGCGGGTCGAGGCCGAGTTCATCGTAACGAGTCTTATAGATGCGGAGGATTTCCGCCACGTAGGAATCGGACATTAGGGCCATAACCTGAGCGTGATCGGGCGTCTCAATAATCACATCATGGACACCGAAGCCGTTTACCACCCGGCGCAACCGGTGCACCGTGCGTGTCGGCTGCGCTTCGCGCGCAAGAGCCGCAAACTTGTTCGGCACCACTCGCGCGTGCCACGGAACATCCATCGAGGTGGGTACCCGCAGAACTTCCGGCGGAGTCAGCTTCTCGTTTCCCGGACAAAAAGGGCAGTTCGCGACAAACGATGCCACCGGCTTCCGCTCGTTGTGGCGCGCCATTTCTTCCGGACGGCGGGCTCGCTCCGTTGCGATCACAACCCATTCCTTGGTAGCAAAATTCTGGCGCAGTTCGGACATAGTCACTCCCAGGCAAAGCGTACATCCCCGTTCGAGAGTCGTACAAGCACCAAGCTGCGTCTCGCGAGAGAAAGGGCGGCCGCGTGCATCGAATTCGCCTGTGGATCAGCGGCGGCATTCCCCTAAGAAAAGTCGCTAGTATAAAATTACAATTCATCATGTCGACCAAACTTCCTGTAGGAATTCTCGGTGCCACGGGCATCGTCGGGCAGAGATTTATCCAAATGCTCGAACATCACCCGTGGTTTGAAGTGTCGTGGCTGGCAGCGTCTGACCGTTCGGAAGGTCGGACGTATGCCGAAGCCGCGCGCTGGCGATTGAAGACCGCCATCCCGGCCCCGATCGCAAAAATGAAAGTTTCGCCGGCCAAACCGGAAGGCGCCCCGAAAATTATCTTCGCCGCCCTCGATGCCTCGATCGCCCGCGAACTGGAACCGCAGTTTGCCGCCGCCGGTTGTGCGGTCGTCTCCAACTCGAGCGCCTTGCGCATGCAGCAAGACGTTCCCCTGGTGATCCCGGAAGTCAACGGCGACCACATTCGGTTGATCGAAAAACAATCCTGGCGCACCCAATCGGGGGGGTATGTCGTCACCAATCCCAACTGCTCCGCGATTGGCCTGGTGCTGGCGCTCGCTCCATTGCATCGCACGTTCGGCCTGGAGATGGTGATGGTGGTCACCATGCAGGCGATCAGCGGCGCGGGATATCCAGGAGTGGCTTCGCTCGACATCCTGGGCAACGTCATCCCCTACATCGCGAAAGAAGAAGAAAAGATGGAAGAGGAGACACAGAAACTGCTGGGCGTATTAAATGGAGCGCACGTGGACCCGGCTCCCTTCGCCATGAGCGCGCAATGCAATCGCGTCGCGGTGGAAGATGGGCACACGGAATCGGTCGCGGTCCGACTAAAGAAGAAGGCCGGGGCGGAAGAGATTATCGCCGCCTGGAATGATTTCCGGGCCGAACCGCAGCAACTTCGCTTGCCCAGCGCCCCGCCTCAGCCCGTTGTGTACATGACTGCTGCCGATCGTCCACAGCCGCGTTTTGACTGCGACCTGGGCGCCGGCATGACGACTGCGGTCGGACGCCTGCGGCGTTGCAACGTACTGGACTGGAAATTCACGGTGCTGTCGCACAACACCATTCGCGGCGCCGCCGGGGCCGCGCTGCTCAATGCCGAACTGCTCAAGGCGAAGGGGTATCTCGGGTGAGACAACTCTCCGCCAGCCCCAAGGAGTACCCCCGCCCATGATCGTCATGAAGTTCGGCGGGACCTCTGTGCAAGACGCAAAGGCGATCGACCGTGTGGCGCAGATCGTGCAGGGCCGGTTGGCGGACCGTCCGGTGGTGGTGGTCAGTGCCATGGCCAAGGTCACCGATTCCCTGCTCGCCATGGGAAAGGCTGCCGGTGGCGGCGATCGCAAGACCGCTCTCAAAATGGCGCGCGCCTTGCGCGAACGCCACTATGACACCGCCGGAGAACTGCTCGGCACCGCCCTGTTCACTGAATTTCACGGCGAATTGGGCGCCGACTTCGAAGATCTGGACGAATTGCTGCGCGGCATTGGCGCGGTCGGTGAGATTACTCCCCGCACCTACGACTACGTTGCCTCTTTCGGCGAAGTGCTTTCGAGCAAGATCGTGGCTGCCGCTTTCGCCGCCCGCGGATTGCCGGGTGCCCACGTGGATTCGCGGCAATGTCTGCTAACCGACAGCAGCTATACCCGCGCCGTTCCTCAGTTCGAAGAAACCAACGAGCGCTTGCGCAAGAAAGTCCAGCCTCTGCTCGACTCCGGCAAGGTTCCGGTGATGGGCGGATTCATTGGCTCCAATCGCACCGGCATCACCACCACCATCGGCCGCGGCGGCTCCGATTTCTCGGCCGCGATTTTTGGCGCTGCCCTCAATGCCGAGCGCATCGAAATCTGGACCGACGTCGACGGCATGATGACCACCGACCCACGCCTCTGTCCCGACGCCCGCCGCATCAAAGTCATCAGCTTTGACGAAGCCGCCGAACTGGCCTACTTCGGCGCTAAGGTTCTGCATCCGGCAACCGTGTTGCCCGCGATTCAGCAAAACATCCCGGTCTATGTTCTGAACTCGCTGAACCCCACCTGCGAAGGGACGAAAGTCACGGCGCGCGCCCCACGCTGCACGAATATTTTCAAGGCCATTGCGCTCAAGAAAAAGATCACGCTCGTGGAGGTCGCTGCGCCTCGCCGTCTGCTGGTGCACGGATATTTAAAGTCCATCTTTGAGGCCTTCGATAAGCACGAAGTAGCGGTGGACGTGGTTTCCACTTCCGAAGTCAGCGTCTCGGTAACGGCCGAAACCAACGAAGCCATCCCAGCGCTGGCCGCCGATCTGGCGAAACTCGCGGACGTGAAGTACGAGGGGCGGAAGGCGATCGTCTGCCTTGTGGGCGAGAATCTGCGCGACACACCCGGCATCGCCGCCAAGGTTTTCGGCATTCTTGAGGATGTGAAGATCCGCATGATTTCGCAAGGCGCTTCCGAGATTAATCTGACCTTTGTGATTGAAGAAGACGACGCGGCAGAGGTAGTCCGGCGCCTGCACCGCGCATTTTTTGCGGAGGCGGATCCGGAAG
>Ga0097691_1002295_pt1 | contig 13005 bp, 10 predicted proteins | sample NGESurdeep072012_8_FD_72858 | JGI IMG/M metagenome (GOLD analysis project Ga0097691, IMG submission 72858) | Arctic peat soil microbial communities from Barrow, Alaska - NGEE Surface sample 210-1 deep-072012 | ecosystem: Environmental > Terrestrial > Soil > Wetlands > Peat ...
CATGAGATCGAGTCCACGGTCCGGCACGTGAAAGAGCGCCTCGGCGCCGAGTACGCCGGGGTCTTCCAGGCGCACGCCCTGTTCCTGAAGGACCGCACCTTTCTCGGCCCGATCGAGCGCCGGATCGCGCACGAGAAAGTCAATGCCGAGTGGGCGGTCGCCGAAACGACCGCCGACCTCTCGGCGCGCTTCCGGAGTCTGCCGGACGAGGATTTCGCGCATCGCGGAGCCGATATCGACGACGTCGCGCGCATCCTGAAAAAGCATCTCGGCGGAGAAGAGTACTCGCGCTTGAGGATGGAGGACCTCGCCGGAGAGGCGATCGTCCTCGTGGCGGACGAGCTCACGCCGTCCGACGCCGTGCGCATTCCCCGCGACCGCGTCGTGGGCTTCGTGACCGAGCGCGGCGGCCGCACGTCCCACGCCGCGATCCTCGCGCGTTCTTTCGGCATTCCCGCGGTGGTCGGCGTGCCGCAGCTCCTCGCGGAAGTCGGGGAGGGCGACCGCGTCGTCGTCGACGGCCGGGACGGACTCGTCTGGCGCGAGCCGCCCGAGAGCGTCGTCGCCTTCTTCCGGGAGCGCCGCGACCAGGAGGCCCGCCACGAGAAGTCGCTCAAGGAGCGCAGCCACGACGGCATCACCCGCACGCACGACGGCGCCGAGGTCTTCGTAGGCGCGAACATCGAGCTCTTGAACGAGATCAGCGACGTCCTGGAATACGGGGCCGACGGGGTCGGCCTGTTCCGGTCGGAGTTTCTCTACCTTTCCAAGGAAGGCGACGAGTTCCCTTCCGAAGAAGAGCAGTCGCTCGCGTACCGCGAAGTCCTCGAGGGGCTCGCGCCCCGCCCCGTCGTGATCCGGACGTACGACCTCGGCGGCAAGAAAGGCGCCCGCCATCTCGTCGGGTCCGACGAGGTCAATCCGGTCCTAGGACTCCGGGGCGTGCGCCTGTGCTTCGCGCGGCCGGAGATGTTTTCCACGCAGCTGCGGGCCCTGCTGGCCGCCGCCGCTTCGGGCAACCTCCGTCTCCTCGTCCCGATGGTCTCGGGCGTCGAGGAGATCCGCCGTGTGAAAATTCTCCTGAAGAAGGCCCGAGAGGACGTGCTCGAGCGGGGCATCGCCGTTCCCGACGACATCCCACTCGGCGCGATGATCGAGGTTCCTTCGGCCGCGATGACCGCCGATCTGCTCGCACCCGAGGTGGACTTCCTTTCCCTCGGGACGAACGACCTCATCCAATACACGCTCGCCGTGGACCGTGCGAACGAGACGGTCTCGGACCTGTTCCGGCCGACACATCCCGCGGTGCTGCGCCTCGTGGCGCGCGTCGCCGACGCGGCCCGGATCGCTGAGAAGCCGCTCTCCGTGTGCGGCGAGATGGCGGCGGACCCCGCGCTCGTCCTGCTGTTTCTCGGCCTCGGGATCCGCGAATTCTCGATGGGGGCGCGCACGGTCCCGGTGGTGAAGGAATTCCTGCGCGGGGTTTCCACCCGGGACGCCGAGCGCGTCGCGCGCGCCGCGCTCTCGATGTCGACCGCGGATGAAGTCTCGTCGTTCCTCGCGCAGGAGCTGCGCGACCTCGCCACGGTGCGGGCATGAGGAGGCCCTTGGGAGCCGGCCGGCCGCGGATCGTCCCGAAGCCGTGGGGCGAGGAGCGCATCTTCGCCGAGACCGGGCGCTACGCCGGCAAGCTGATCCTCATCCGGGCGGGCGAGTCGCTGTCGTACCAGTACCACAATCGCAAGGAAGAGACGGTTCACGTCCTCGAGGGAATCCTCGGACTCGAGGTCGAGAGGGCCGGGGAGAAGGCCGATCTCCACCTCGCTCCCGGAGAGAGCTTTCACGTGGACCCCGGGACGCGGCACCGGATGTACGCGGGCAAAACCGACTGCCTCGTCGTCGAGGTCTCGACGCCGGAGCTCGACGACGTGGTCCGGCTCGCCGACCGCTACGGCCGGGAAGGAACATCGACGCCATGAATCGAACGGCCCGCGAGGCGCTGATCTCGCTCGCGGCCGTCGCGGCCCTCGGTCTGGCGGCCAGCGCCGCGCAGGAGCCCGCGCTGTCCGGCCTGGCCCCGGAGCCCACCCCGGCGTCCGCGACATCGCTCACCCCGGTCCCGACCTCGGCCGCACCAGTCCTCTCCGGAGGCAAGACCCAGACCCCGGGAACCGCACGCTCGCTCGCGGACGTCGTGAGGCTCTCCAAGGAAGCGCGCAAGGATCAGCCGCCGAAAAAATCCCTCGGAACGATCACGAACGACAACCTGAGAAAGGGCGTCTTCCCGACACCGACTCCCAAGGGTGCGGCCGGCAAGAATCTTCCGGGCAAGGCCTCCGGAAAGCAAGCCTCTTCGGCGATTCCGTCGCCGAGCGCGCCTTACGTCGCTCGCGACGACAAGGGGCGAAGCGAAGACGACTGGAAGAGCCTCGTTGATCGTTCGAAAGCGGCCGTTGCGAACGGCGAGTTGCGCGTGCGTGAACTGGAGACGAAAGCGAAGCAGCTCGAGAACGACTTCTACGCGATGAGCGACGGCAACAGGCGCGACGCCGTCGTCAAGCCTGCCTGGGACAACGCGCGCGAAGATCTCGCGAAGGCGCGTCAGGAGCTCGAGGACGCACGCAAGGCCTTCGACGACCTCTCCGAGGAGGCCCGCAAGTCGAATGCGCCTCCGGGCTGGCTGCGGTAGCGCTCCCGGCGCCTGCTAAGCTCGCGAGGTGAGCGTGCCGCCGTTCCGCCGCCAGGCCCGAAGCGTCTTCGTGGAGACCTGGGGCTGCCAGATGAACGTTCTCGACGGGCGGCGCTTCGTCGGACTTCTCGCTCGCGAAGGATTCTCCGAAGCGGCGTCGCCCGAAGAAGCCGGCGTCATTCTCCTCAACACCTGCTCGGTTCGCGACAAGGCCGAGCAGAAGGTCTACGACCGCCTCGGACGCCTCGCGAAGCTGAAGCGCGAACGCCCGGATACCGTGCTCGGCGTCTGCGGCTGTGTCGCGCAGCAGGAAGGGGAGAGACTTCTCGAGCGCCTGCCGCAGGTGGACTTCGTGCTCGGAACGGGACGGATCGAGGCCCTGCCGTCGGTTCTGCGCCGCGTCGAGGAAGAGGACGACCGGCCCTGTGAGACTGGCTTCGACCCGGACGAAGTCGTCTACACGCCAGGCGCGATCGCGCGCTCGGTGCCGCACCGCGCCGCGATTACGGTCATCGAGGGCTGCAACAAGAACTGCACGTTCTGCGTCGTTCCCCGCACGCGGGGGCGCGAGCGCAATCGCCGCCTGCGCGACGTCGTGGACGAGTCCCGCTGTTTGCTCGGCGAGGGGGCCCTAGAGATCGAGCTCCTCGGACAGACCGTGAACGCGTTCCGTGATTCGGAGACCGGCGAGGATCTCGCCGATCTCCTGCGCGCGGTCGGCGCGCTTCCGGGACTCCGGCGCCTGCGCTTCGTGACGTCCCACCCGCGCAATTTTTCCGCCCGCCTCATCGCGGCGATGGCGGACACCCCCGCGGTCGTCCCCGCCCTGCACCTGCCGGTCCAGTCCGGCTCCGACGCGGTGCTGCGCCGCATGAAGCGCCAGTACACGCGCGCAGAGTATCTCGACCTCGTGGCGTCTCTTCGCGACGCCATTCCGGACCTCGCGCTCTCGACCGACGTCATCGTGGGCTTTCCGGGCGAGACGGACGACGACTTCGCCGCAACGCTCTCGCTGCTCGAAGAGGTGAGGTTCGCCGGAGTTTTCTCTTTCACATATTCGCCTCGCCCGCAGACCGCCGCGCTCCGGTGGGAGCACGACGTCACGCCACGAGAGGCGTCCTTTCGCCTTGCGCGCCTCATGGCGATTCAGCAGGAGATCCAGCGGCAGCTGAACCGCGAGATGGAGGGGCGCACGCTCGAAGTGCTCGTCGAGGGTCTCGACAGAAAGCGGCGCATCAGCTCCGGCCGCTCCCGCTGCAATCGCGTCGTGAACATTGCGGGGGAGTCCGCGTTGCGTCCGGGCACTTTCGTGAACGTGCAGATCGAGCGGGGCTTTCCGAATTCGCTGGTCGGAAAGAGGCAGGAGGCAGAGCGGGAACAAGAACCCCAGATGGGAAGGGATGAAGATTCTGCGAATGGGGGGCTGAACAGCGGGCAAGCTCTGCCCCATCGTGCTGCGTTTCAGCCTTCTGGAAATGTCCTCTAACTCATTCTAAAAAAAAGAGTTAATGGCGAGTGAAGTCCGGCGTATTGCGGCCTCTGCCTTGCTTTCTTCCGCTTTCCTCCCTAGATTGTGCTCAGGAGAGCTGCCTTGAGCGTCAAGATGGACGTGAAAGCGCTGATCGTCGACCCGATCGGGAACATGCCGGTCGTGATTCTGCGCGACGAGGAGGAGAAAAATTTCCTGCCGATCTGGGTGGGAGTGTTCGAGGCGAACGCGATCGCGCTTCAGATGGAAGGCATCACCACGCCCCGGCCGATGACTCACGATCTCCTGAAGAACCTCATCACGCAGATCGAGGGCGATGTCTTGCGCGTCGTCATCAACAGCCTGAAGGAGAACACGTTCTACGCCCAGATCCACTTGCGGGTCGCGAACAAGGACGTGCTCATCGACAGCCGGCCGTCGGATGCGATCGCGCTGGCTCTCCGGCTCCAGGCGCCCGTTTTCGTGGAGGAGTCGGTCCTCGAAATGAGCCGGAGCGGAGAAGACACCGCGGACGCACAGAACTCGGAGCGCCTGAGAAAATGGCTGGAGGAAGCCGATCCGGACACCCTCGGCAAGTACCGGATGTGATTTTCCCGGCCGGATGAACGATTCGTCCTTGAAGCCTCCTCGCACCCTCCGTATCATCCGCATCTCCGGCGCATGATCATCACTGTTGCAAATCAGAAAGGCGGCGTGGGAAAGACCACGACCGCGATCAATCTCGCCGCTGCACTCGCGCAAAAGGGTCTCCGGACTCTCCTCATCGACCTCGATCCCCAAGGCAACTCGACGATGTCATTCGTGGATCGCAAGGACGTGGAAAAGTCGATGTACGAGGTTCTCACCGACCCGAACGTGTCGTTCTTCGACATCGTCAAACAGACGAGCGTCCCGAAGCTCACGGTAGCGCCTGCCCGCATCTCGCTCGCGAAGGTCGAGTCGAAGCTCCTCGGCGAGCTCGACGGGCACTTCCGGCTCAAGGACAAGCTTCAGGTCGTGCGAGAGTCGGGGGAGTACGACGCGATCCTCATCGACACGCCGCCCACGCTCGGCATGATCACCGTGAACGCACTCGTCGCTTCGACGCACATCCTGATTCCGATTCAATCCTCGTACTTTGCGCTCGAGGGGACAGACGACCTCCTCGAGACGATCGAGAAGATCAAGAACAGGCCGAATCCGAACCTCCAGATTCTGGGCGTCGTGATCACGCTTCACGACAAGCGCACGACGCTCGGGAAAGACATCCAGAACCAGATCTTCCAGGTCTTTAAGGGAAAGGTCTTCAAGACGACGATCTCGAAGTCCATTCGGCTCGAGGAGTCGCCAGCGTATCGAGAATCCATCTTCACGTTCGCTCCGCGCTCGTCAGGCGCGCTCGAGTACTACAGCCTGACGGAGGAGATACTGTCCCGTGTCTAAGCGCCGCGGTCTGCCCGAAACTTCGCGCATGCGTCACGACTCGCATTTCGTCGAGCAGCTCGTCCGCGCGGACGAGCTGCCGGTCGGACGCCACATTCCCATCCACTTCATCGAGGCGAATCCCGATCAGCCGCGCAGCGCCATGGGGGACCTTTCGGACCTCACGAAGTCGATCGTCGACAAGGGCGTGCTCGAGCCAATCCTCGTACGTCCCCGCGGCGATGGGCGCTTCACGATCATCTCGGGCGAGCGGCGCTTTCGCGCATCCCTCGACGCGGGTCTCTCGGAGATTCCGTGCATCGAGATGGACGTGCCGGATAACGAGCTGCTTGAAATCACGCTCGTCGAGAATCTCCAGCGCAAGGACCTGAGCCCCTTCGAGGAGGCCGAGGGATACAAGGGGCTTCAGGAACGCCACGGATACACGCATGAGCAGATCGCCGACGCTGTGGGGAAGTCGCGCGTGACGATCACGGAAGCGTTGTCGATCTCGCGGCTCCCTGACCGCGTGCAGGCAGAATGTCGGCGCGCCGACATCGGATCGCGGTCGTTCCTGCTTGAGCTAGGAAGACTGAAGGACGAAGACCTCATGCTCGCCGCGGTCGTGGCGATGGCGAGCGGCGAGACATTGAGCCGCGACGTTCTGCGAGAAGTGAAGAAGGACGCGCGGCGTGGCACGAGCTCGAAGCTCGGTGGAATGAAGAAGGCCTACACGCTCGACTTCACTCCGGAGGACAGGAGCTACAAGGTGAGCCTCGTGCTCAAGGGCCGCATTCACAAGAAGGACGAGATCCTCGAGGCGATTCGTGATCTCGCGCGGCGGATCGAAGCAGGGGACATCGACCTCGAGGCGCAGGGCCGCTTCGTGAAGGCGAAAGCGAAGAAGTAGAGAACGGTACCGCATGGCGCTCGGAGCGCCAAATCTCTTTCACCTTCTAAGAAAATCCACCGGTGCCGGAAACCCAGGCGATTACTCGCTGCGCGTGGGGAGGGGTGGAGCTCTTCCAGGGCATTCCTTACGATTTATGGCAAGGTCCCTCTAGAATTTAACATAATAAACATTATCGGACGTTCGGTATTGGCCTGCGAATCCAGGCCTTCGGCTACCATCGACCCGTGCTGTCGCGGATGAACCGATATGTCTTCCTGGAGGTTCTCGCGCCCACGCTCGTGGGCTTCCTCGCTTATACGGGGTTCATGGCCGTCCGGGGGCTCGTGCAGTTCGCGGAGCTTCTCGTGCAAAGCGAGCAGCCGTTCGTCGAGGCCGGACTGGTCGTCGCCCTCTCGCTCCCGCACATCGTCGTCCTCACGCTGCCCGTCGCGTTTCTTCTGGGGCTCCTGATCGGAATTGGCCGGCTGTCGGCTGACTCCGAGCTGACTGCCCTCCGCGCCTCGGGCGTCGATCTGCTGTCCCTTTACCGGCCGATCGGACTCCTCTCTGTCGCGATCGGAGCCGCGACGCTCGCGCTGATGATCGGCGTCGTCCCCCGGACGAACCACCTCCTCTACTCGATGAAGCTCCGCCTCTCGAGCTTCGCGTTCGCCCAGCGGATCCAGCCGGGCGTCTTCAGTCCGGAGATCGCCGGCCTCCGCGTCTACGCCGAGGGGGCGTCGTCCGACCGCCGCGAGCTCACGGGCCTCATCATCTCGGACCGCTCCAGCGCCGAGGGCGAACGGCTGACGCTCGCGAAGCGAGGCTGGCTGGAGCTGGAGGAGGACCAGGGCCGTCTCTGGCTGCGCGTCGAGGACGCCGAGACCCACCATATACAGGACGGCGGAACCCGGTACGACGTCACGTCCTTCTCTCGGCACCGCATGGTCCTGCAGGACAATGGCCCGACCCGCGGCGTCACGGAGAAACAGATTCGCGAGCAGACGCTGCGCGAGCTTCTGGAACGCGCCGCGGCCCGCACGCGGCAGCCCGAAGACCGAAGGCTCGCGCTCACCGAGGTCCACAAGAAGTTCGCGCTTCCGGCGGCCTGCCTCGTATTCGGCCTCATCGGGCTGCCCCTCGGAATCGTCAACCGGCACGGGGGGCGGGCGGCCGGGTTCGCAGTGTCGGTAGCGATCGTGCTTCTCTACTACGCCCTTCTCGCCACTGGCGAGGCTCGCGCGATCGAAGGTCGGATGTCACCGGCTCTCGCCATGTGGCTGCCGAACCTCCTCCTCCTGGCTTTCGGCGCTTTCGCACTCGCCCGCGTACGGCGTGACAAGGCGGTCTTCTCCCTTCCCGTGAAGGCCGCCGCTCCAGCCATTTCGACAGGGACGGCGGCCCCTGCTCAGACCCTCACCCCCGAGAAGGGTCGGAGCATCCGGGGACGGCGGGCTCTTCTTCCGGGCCTTCTCCTCATCGACCGCTACGTCGCGCGGCGATTCCTCGGCGCCTTCGCCCTCGTCGTCACCTCGATTGCCACGCTCTACGTGCTCATCGATTACCTCGAGATCTCCGACGACATCGCGCGGCATCGGCCGCCGACGGCTCTCATCCTGCGTTACTACCAGGCCTTCCTCTCCCCGATCATTCTGGACATCGTGCCGTTCGCATTTCTCGTGGCGGCGCTCGTGACCATCGCGAGCCTCGTGCGCTCCGCCGAGACGACCGCCCTTCTCGCGCACGGAGTCTCATTGCATCGGGCTACGGCTCCCCTTCTCGTGCTCGCCGTCGCGGCGGGAGCGGGGCTCTTCGTGTTCGCCGAGCGCGTCGTTCCGGCGGCGGCTTCCGAGTCCGACCGAATCCGCTTCCTGCTCAAGGGCCAGAAGCCACCCCTCAGTGGGCCCGGCGGTGCCTGGTTTCGGGGCGACGGAGGACGCTTCCTGGCGGCGGACGCATACGATCCGGTCTCCCGGGTCGCGACCGGCGTCACGGTGCTTCAAATCGACTCCGCGAGCTGGCGGCTCGTCTCGCGCCACGATGCGGCCCGGGCGCGCCTCGCGCCGGGGAAGGGTCTTCTCGCGGAAAGCGGCTGGATCCGGACGTTCTCGCCAGGCAACGCCCTGGCCATCCGGCGCGACGATCCCTTCTTCATCGAGGCGCCCGAAGCCGCCGCCGGCTTCGCCGCCGGCCGGGCCGACCCGCGTCAGATGACGTTTCGCGAGCTCTCGCGCTTCATCGACGTGCGTCGCAGGGCAGGCGCCGACACGGCGGCACTCGCGACCGGTCTCCACCAGAAGACCGCGGCGGCGGCGTCCGCTCTTCTGCTGACGCTCATCGGACTCCCCTTCGCGTTCGCGTACGGAAAGCGCGGGGCCGTGGCGGGAGTCGGCGTCGCGCTTTTCCTCGGCTTGACTTACCTCTTCCTGTCCGCGCTTCTCGTCTCGTTCGGGCAGCAGGGCGCGATCCCGCCCTTCCTCGCCGCCTGGGCGCCGAACGTCTTTTTCGGGCTCGGGGCGGCGTGGGGCCTCCTCGGGGTCAGGACCTAGGAAGAAAGCGCGCCGCTACGTCCCCTCTTCCCATCCGGCCAGGTACTTCTCCTGCTCGGGCGTCAGCACGTCGATCGCGATGCCCATCGAGGCGAGCTTGAGGCGCGCGATCTCGGCGTCGATCGCCGCGGGAATCGAGTGGACCTTGTTTCCGAGCGTCGCGTGGTTCCTGACCATGTACTCGGCGCCGAGGGCCTGATTCGCGAAAGACATGTCCATCACCGACGCCGGGTGGCCTTCGGCGGCCGCGAGGTTTATGAGACGTCCGTCTCCGAGCAGGAAGATCGTGCGGCCGTCCTTGAGACGGAACTCCTCGACGAACTCGCGGATCATGCGGCGCGACGAGGCCCGCTTCTCGAGTGACGGGATGTCGATTTCGACGTTGAAGTGGCCCGAGTTCGCGATGACCGCGCCGGACTTCATCACGGCGAAGTGCTCGTCGGCGAGGATGCTCTTGTTGCCCGTCACCGTGACGAAGATGTCCCCGATCTTCGCGGCCTTGGACATCGGCATCGCGCGGAAACCGTCCATCGCGGCCTCGATCGCACGGACCGGGTTGATCTCGGTGACGATCACGTTCGCTCCGAGGCCCTTCGCCCGCATCGCGACGCCCTTGCCGCACCAGCCGTAGCCGGCCACGACGACGTTCAGGCCGGCGATGAGGAGATTCGTCGCGCGGATGATGCCGTCGATCGTGGACTGGCCCGTGCCATACCGGTTGTCGAAGAAGTGCTTCGTCTCCGCGTCATTCACGGCGAGGACCGGGAACTTCAGGACGCCTTCCTTTTCCATGGCCTTGAGGCGGATGACGCCCGTCGTCGTCTCCTCGGTTCCGCCGATGATCCCTTCGAGAAGAGCCTTCCTCTCGGCGGCCGAAAGGCCCCGGGCCCAGGCCGCGAGGGAGGACTCGAGCTGCCCTTCCTTGCCGAGCGCGATGAACAGCAGCGACGACACGAGGTCCGCGCCGTCGTCCATCGTCATGTTCGGCTTGTGCTGGAGCGCAGCCTGAATGTGCGCGTAGTACGTCTGGTTGTCCTCGCCCTTGATCGCGTACGTCGAGATTCCGAATTCGGCCACGAGCGCGGCGGCCACGTCGTCCTGCGTGGAGAGCGGGTTCGAGGCGCAGAGCACCACGTCGGCACCGCCGGCCTGGAGCGCGCGCGCGAGATTTCCCGTCTCGCTCGTGACATGGAGGCAGGCCGACAGCCGAATGCCGGCGAGCGGTCTTTCTTTCTCGAATCGCTCGCGGATCCGGGCGAGAACGGGCATCGAGCGATCGGCCCATTCCATGCGGAGCCGCCCCTTGCCGGCGAGAGCGAGGTCCTTCACGTCGTGGGCGGGGAGGGTGGCGGTCGTCATGCGATCTCCTTTTGGCCGTGCACGGGATCCCGGACGGCGTCGACGATGTACGTGGCGAGGGCGACTTCCCCGGAGTCCGAGGAGACGCGGTAGGGAGCGAAAGCCGAGAAGCGCGCGGCGGCGAAGCCGGCGCGCCTGAGACCGGCGCGGAGAGTCTCGCGCGGCAGGCCGAGATGATGCGCACCCGTCACGGCGCGCAGCGCGCGGAGGCCGTGGGGCTCGAGCTCGACGAGGACGACGCGGCCGCCCGGCTTCACGGTTCGTCCCAGCTCCGCGAGCGCGTCCGCCGGCCGGACGAGATGCCGGAGAAGGTGAAACGCGAAGATCGCATCGAACGCACCGTCGTCGAACGGCAGCTTCTGCGCGCTCGCGCGCCGCACCGTCACGTTCGCGGCGCCTGCACGCCGGAGCTTCTCCCGCGCGAGGCGCACCATGCGTTCGCTCGCGTCCACGGCTTCGACCGTCTCTGCCACGCCGGCAAGCGTGAGCGTCAGGAGGCCCGTGCCGCAACCGACATCGGCGACCCTGAGGCCGCGCGGCACGAGCCTGAGGAGCGCCGCCTCGCGGACTCCCGGCGAGTAGAACGGGCCCTGAAACCGGTCCCACTCCCCCGCGATCGCGTCGAAGCTCGCGTCGGGAAGCGCCGTGGCGCGCTCCTCGAGGACATCCTTCAGCCGCTCGTCGTCCGACGGGAACGCGGAGTCCGTGACGGCCGGAGCCACCGAGGACCAGAGCTTCCGCCCGTCGCCCGTCGCCGCATAGCGCTCGGCCCCGTTCGTCCGACGCGTCTCGACGAGACCGGCGCGCCGCAGCACGGCGAGGTGGTTCGAGACGCGCGATTGAGCGGCCCCGAGGATCCGCTGGATCTCCCGCACCTGCAGCTCCTCACGGCAGAGAAGCCGAACCGCCCGCAAGCGCAGCGGGTCGGCGAGGGCGGACAGGGCGGCGGCAGCGTCCAGCACCGCGAGACCATATCACATGATCATGCTCACGTGATATTGAAAGAACGGGAAGAAAGTAAAGAGAATTCGCTTAGAAAGCGCCGTGGCGCGACGCTTCAGGCGGTCGCGGGCACCGCCGCGTGGAAGGCCGCCGCGAGGGATTCGGCCTTGTCGGTGCGCTCCCACGTGAACTCCGGGAGGCGCCGGCCGAAATGGCCGTAGGCCGCGGTCTTCTTGAAGATGGGACGCCTCAGGTCGAGTGCGTCGATGATGCCTTTCGGCGTGAGCTCGAAGTGCTCGCGCACGAGCTTCGAAAGCGCCGCCGGGTCGACGTTCGAGGTTCCGAACGTCTCGACGAGGACCGAGACCGGATCCGCCACGCCGATCGCGTAGGCGAGCTGGACCTCCACTTTGTCGGCGAGGCCGGCCGCCACGAGGTTCTTCGCGATGTACCGCGCCATGTACGAGGCCGACCGGTCCACTTTCGTCGCGTCCTTCCCCGAGAACGCGCCGCCGCCATGGCGCCCGTAACCGCCGTAGGTGTCGACGATGATCTTGCGGCCCGTGAGCCCGGTGTCGCCCTGCGGCCCGCCGACGACGAAGCGGCCGGTGGGATTGATATGGAACTTCGTCTTGTCGTCGAGGAGCGCCGCAGGCACGACGGGCCGGATGATCTCCTCGCGCACCGCCTCGCGCAGCTCCGGCGTCGGAACCGACTCCGCGTGCTGCGTCGAGATGACGACGGCCTCCACGCGCACCGGCCGGTCGCCTTCGTATTCGACCGTGACCTGGCTCTTGCCGTCGGGGCGCAGCCACTCGAGGGACTTCGACTTGCGGGCCTCGGCGAGGCGCATCGTGAGCTGGTGCGCGAGCGTGATCGGAAGGGGCATGAACTCCTCGGTCTCCCGCACGGCAAGCCCGAACATGAGGCCCTGGTCGCCGGCGCCGCCGGTGTCGACCCCCATCGCGATGTCCGGTGACTGCTTGTCGATCGACGAGATGACGGCGCACGTCTCGTAGTCGAATCCGTATTTCGCTCGCGTGTAGCCGACGTCGCGGATCGTCTCCCGCACGATGCCGGGGATGTCCACGTAAGTCTTCGTCGTGATCTCGCCCGCGATGAGCGCGAGGCCCGTCGTGACGAGCGTCTCGCAGGCCACGCGCCCGACAGGGTCGTCCCTGAGGATCGCGTCGAGGATCGCGTCCGAGATCTGGTCGGCGATCTTGTCCGGGTGGCCTTCCGTGACGGATTCCGACGTGAAGAGGCTGCGGTTCTTGCCCATGGTTCTACGCTCCAAAGCCGCGCTGCGGCGAAGCGCGGAGTTTAGCAGGACTGTTGATCCCCCAAGGGGCGGAAAATGAGGAAGCGCGTCGTGCCATAGCGCCGGCGGTCGGCTGGCTCGAGTCCCAACGGACGAAAGACCTCGTCATCGCCCCGCTCATGCAAAAGCCAGCCCCCCGAGCGCACGAGCGCAAGCAAAAGTTGAAGGTCCCCTTCGGAATTTGCTTCGAAAGGGGGGTCGTGAAAAACCACGTCGAACGATTGGAAGACGTTGCCTGCCGAAGGCGTCTCTCCGTCCTTCCTCGCCTTCGAAGAGAAACGGGCCACAGACATCTCCTCGACGCGTGTCCTCTCCCCCGCGCCGAGCACCTCGATATTCCCCCTCAGGATTCCAGCCGCGCGT
>Ga0097691_1002298_pt1 | contig 12991 bp, 12 predicted proteins | sample NGESurdeep072012_8_FD_72858 | JGI IMG/M metagenome (GOLD analysis project Ga0097691, IMG submission 72858) | Arctic peat soil microbial communities from Barrow, Alaska - NGEE Surface sample 210-1 deep-072012 | ecosystem: Environmental > Terrestrial > Soil > Wetlands > Peat ...
GTCGGCGACATCAGGCGCAATTTTCCCGATTTCGGCAAAGTCGAGATCGCGCATCTGTGGCGCGGCACGCTCGGCCGCACTATCCACCGCATGCCGCAGATCGGCGAGATCGAGCGTGGCGTGTGGCTGGCGAGCGGCTTCGGCGGGCACGGGCTCAACACCTCGGCGATGGGCGGCGAACTGGTGGCGCGCGGCATCGTCGAGGCCGACCAGACCTGGCGGCAGTTTGCGCCCTACGAACTGGTGTGGGCCGGCGGCGTGCTCGGCCGCGTGATCGCGCAAGGCATTTATTGGGGCACGCGGCCGGTCGAGCGCATCGAGCATGGCCTCGCGCGCTATCGCGAACGGACGCGGGCGCGCAAGGCCGTGCGGCTTGCCGCAGGCAAGGGGCCTGGCCAAGCGGCTGCGGAATAGGGTGGGAGCCACATGTCCGCCGGGCTGACCGCCGCAAACTGAACTTTTGACCTAGCGTAAGCGTTGGGAAATAAGCCATTGGTAAGGTCGCAAATCTGCGACGGCGCTTCGGCCACCGGCCGAGGCGGGGTGAGGGGACCTCTAATGCCACGGTTGTTGACCGGATTGCCGGCGTTATTGACGGTATCCGCGCTCGCCTCAGGCGCAGCGTCGGAGCCTGCGCCAGCACCGCCATCGCCCTCCGACTGGACCGTCATGGTGGGGGTAGAGGGCCGCGTGCTGCCGTCCTATGAAGGCTCCGGTAGCTCCGTGCTGCGGCCGATTCCGCTGTTCGATATCCGCCGCGCATGACGATTGTCAGCGCCGCTGCCATCAGCCCGTATTTTGGCATCACGCCGACGCAGTCGGTGGCTTCCGGCCTGCCGGTCTATGACGCCTGCGGCGGCTTGCGCTCGTTCGGGGCGGGCGCGCAGGCGCGCTACGAGTGGTCGCGGCAATGGGCGACCCATATTTTCGTCGACTACGAGCGGCTGGCCGGCGATGCCGCCAATTCGCCGCTGGTGACCCAGCCCGGCTCGCGCGATCAGATTCAAGTTGGCATCGGCGTGACCTACTCGTTCGACATTAGGGGCCTGTGGTAGCCGCTGTGGGTTGATTCCATCTGTCAGCGCCCCTCGCGCCTTGGCATGAATGCCAGCCGCTCGAACAGATGCACGTCCTGCTCGTTTTTGAGCAGCGCGCCGTGCAGTGGCGGGATCAGTTTCTTCGGATTGCGCTCGCGCAGAATCTCCGGGCCGATGTCCTCGACCATCAATAGCTTCAGCCAGTCGAGCAGCTCGGAGGTGGAGGGCTTCTTCTTCATGCCCGGCACGTCGCGGATCTCGTAGAACAGCTTCAAGGCCTCCGCGACCAGTCTTTGTTTGATGCCGGGAAAATGCACCTCGATGATCGCGGTCATGGTGTCGGGATCGGGAAAGCGGATGTAGTGGAAGAAGCAGCGGCGCAAGAAGGCGTCAGGCAATTCCTTCTCGTTGTTGGAGGTGATGATCACGATCGGCCGGCGGCGCGCCTTCACGGTTTCACCGGTCTCGTAGACGAAGAACTCCATGCGATCGAGTTCGAGCAGCAGGTCGTTGGGAAACTCGATGTCGGCCTTGTCGATCTCGTCGATCAGCAGCACCGGGCGCTCGTCGGCGACGAAGGCGTCCCACAATTTGCCGCGCTTGATGTAGTTGCGGATGTCCTGCACGCGCGCGTCGCCGAGCTGGCTGTCGCGCAGGCGCGAGACCGCGTCGTAATCGTACAGACCCTGCATCGCCTTGGTGGTCGACTTGATGTGCCACTCGAGCAGCGGCGCGCCGATGCTTTTGGCGATCTCGAGCGCCAGCACGGTCTTGCCGGTGCCGGGCTCGCCCTTCACCAGCAGCGGACGCTCGAGCGTGATGGCGGCGTTGACCGCGATCTTGAGATCGTCGGTCGCCACATAGGCCTTGGTGCCTTCAAAACGCATGCAATTCCTCAGCTTTCAACGCGACACTAGCGCATGATCCCGAAAAGTGGGAACCGGTTTTCGGGCAAGATCATGCGCAGGCATAAAGCAGGGCGCGGGCGGCGGGCAAGCCGCTTTCCCTTTTGCGCATGGCCTTTTCCGAAAACCGGTACCCACTTTTCGGGGCCATGCGCTCTCACAACCGTGATGGCGGAGTGATGGCAAGTTGAATGGCTATTATGCGCAAAATGTATATGTCATGGCCCGAGATCATCGAATTTGGGAGGATCGGATGCCCCGCCTGCTGCTCAGCTTTGCTCTTATCCTTGCAGGCCTCGGGTTCGCGAGCGCGCAAATGGCGCCGCTGCCGCAGCCGGCGCCGGGACAGGCGGTGGCGATCTTCGCCGGCGGCTGCTTCTGGTGCACGGAATCGGATTTCGACCATGTGCCGGGGGTGATCTCGACCACGTCGGGCTACACCGGCGGGCACGTCGCCAATCCGAGCTACGAACAGGTCTCGGCCGGAGGCACCGGGCACGCCGAGTCGGTGCAAGTGATCTATGACCCGAGCAAGGTCTCCTACCAGCAGCTGCTCACGCATTACTGGCACTCCGTCGATCCGACCGTGAAAGACCGGCAGTTCTGCGACGGCGGCAACCAATACCGCACCGCGATTTTCGTGGGCAACGACGAGGAGCGCAAACTGGCGGAAGCCTCCAAGAAAGAAGTCGAGGCCGAGCTCAAGCAGCCGATCTATACGCAGATCGTCGCCGCCGGCCCGTTCTACGCAGCCGAGGACTATCACCAGGATTTCTATCTGAAGAACCCGACGAAATATAAATTCTACCGGTGGAATTGCGGCCGCGATCAGCGGCTGGAGCAACTATGGGGCAAACCGAAGGGAAACAGTTGATATGATCGACCGCAGAGCCCTGTTGACGGCCGGCGTCGCGCTTGGCGCGCTGATGGCCGCGAGCAAATTTGGCACATCGGAAACATTGGCAGAAACAATGACAACGACAACGCAAGATATCGACTTTCGCAAGCTCACCGATGCCGACTGGCGCAAGCGCCTCGACCCGCAGCAATACGACGTGCTGCGCAAGCACGGCACCGAACGCCCCGGCACCAGCCCGCTCAATCACGAGAAGCGCAAAGGCACCTTCGCATGCGCCGCTTGCGATCTGCCGCTGTTCTCGTCCGACACCAAATTCGAGAGCGGCACCGGTTGGCCGAGCTTCTATCAGCCGCTGCCGGACGCGATCGGCACCACGACCGACCGTAGCTTCTTCATGGCCCGCACCGAGGTGCACTGCAAACGCTGCGAAGGTCACCTCGGCCATGTGTTCGACGACGGCCCGAAGCCGACCGGCCTGCGCTACTGCATGAACGGCGTGGCGCTGAAATTTGTGCCGCAAGCGGCCGGCCAGTCGTAAAGCGACTTCTGCTGGTCGCATTTTCTACGGCGAACCGGTTCCCACTTCGCCGGAAAATGCTCTGGACGACTCAGCGCGGCTTTCTTACCCCTCGGCAGGGGGAAGAGCATGCCGCAACCGCTGCCAAACCTTGAGTCACTGAACGTTCCGCAGGCCTTCGCGCAGGCGCTCAAGCTGCATGAGCAGGGGCGTCTGGCCGAGGCCGAACCGCTCTACGCCGCCGTTCTCGCGGTCAGGCCGGATCATTTCGACGCCTTGCAGATGATGGGGCTGGTCAAGCTTGCGGCCGGGCAGCCGGCCGAGGCCCTGCGTCTGGTCTTGGCGGCCATGGGCACGCGCAAGCCGTCGCCGCAAGTCCTGCTCAACCACGGTCTGATCCTCGAAGCGCTCAAGCGCTATCCGGAGGCGATCGAGAGTTTCGACCAGGCGATCAAGCTCAAATCCAAATATGCCGAGGCGCATAATAATCGGGGCGCCACGCTCGCCTCGCTCGGACGCGACGAAGAAGCGCTGGAGAGTTGCCGCAAGGCGATTGCCATCAAGCCGGATTACGTCGAGGCGCACTACAATGCCGGCACGGCGCTACGCGCGCTCGGCCGCTACGATGAGGCGCTCAAGAGCTTCGACCGCGCGCTGGCGCTGCAGCCGAGATATTTCAAGGCTCACAACAATCGCGGCAACGTGCTGGAGGCGCTCAACCGCATCGACGAGGCGCTCGCCTGCTACGACCGCGCGCTGGCGCTCGCGCCGGACTTCACCGAGGCACGCAACAATCGCGGCCGCGTGCTATTCGGTCTCGAGCGCGCCGACGACGCGATCGAGAATTTCACCATCGCGCTTCGGCACAATCCGAGCGATGCCGAGGCATGGTATCAGCGCGGCAGACATTTATTGTATCTCAACCGCAACGAGGAGGCCGCCGCAGATCTCGCGCAGGCGCTGGCGCTGCGGCCTGGTCATGCCGAAGCGCGCTTTGCCGCCTGTATCGCCGAACTGCCGGTGGTCTACACCGACGAAAGTGAGATCCCGCGCCGGCGCGCGGCCTATGAGCAGAAGCTGCGCGCATTGAGTAAAGACGTCGATTCTGGACTCCTGCAGGGCAATCTCATCAAGGCGATCGGCGCCGAGCAGCCATTTCTGCTCGCCTATCAAGGCGGCAACGACCGCGAGTTGCAGCAGCTTTATGGCGAGATGGTAGGCCGCGTTGTCGCGCGTCACTTTCCGCCCGCGCCGCTGCCGCCACCGCCCGCGCCCGGCGAGCCGATCCGCGTCGGCATCGTTAGCGGCTTCTTCTTCCGCCACTCCAACTGGAAGATTCCGATCAAAGGCTGGATCGACCAGCTCGATCGGAGCCGCTTCCGCGTGACTGGCTATCACCTCGGTATCATCCATGATGATGAGACCGACGTCGCCGCCGGCATGTGCGACCGCTTCGTGCATCGCACTCTCGACACTGAAGGCTGGCGGCGGGAAATCCTCGCCGACGCACCGCATGTGCTGATCTATCCCGGCCTGCTCATGGACACGTCGACGCTGCAGCTTGCGGCGCAGCGGCTCGCGCCGGTGCAGTGCAATTCATGGGGCCATCCGGAAACCAGCGGACTGTCGACGCTCGATTATTTTCTGTCGAGCGATCTGATGGAGCCGCCCGACGCCGAGGCGTATTACACCGAAAAACTGGTGCGTCTGCCGAACCTCTCGATCTTTTATAAGCCGGTCGCAGTCGAGCCGGTCTCTGTCACGCGCGAGGAACTGGGCTTGCGCCCTCGGGCAACCGTATTCTGGAGCGCGCAGTCGCTCTATAAATACTTGCCGCAGTACGATGATGTCTTCGTCCGCATCGCGCTCGCGGCCGGCGACTGCCAATTCGTATTCTTGCGCCATTTCGGCGGCTCTCATATCACCCAGGTCGTGCGCGCGCGTCTCGAGCGCGCCTTCGCGGCGGCGGGCCTGCGCGCCGACAATTATTGCGTCTTCTTGGACCGCTTGAGTCAGAGCAAATTCGTCGCGGCGGCCGGACTTTCGGACATCTTCCTGGACAGCATCGGCTGGTCGGGCTGCAATTCGGCTTTGGAAAGCCTGCCGCAAAATCTGCCGATCGTGACGATGCCCGGCGCAATGATGCGCGGCCGTCACTGTGCGGCGATCCTGCAGATGATGGACGTGACCGACACGATCGCCGAGACGATCGACGATTACGTTGCGATCGCGGCGCGCCTGGCGAACGATCCGGCGGAGCGGCAAGCGCTGCGCGAACGGATGAAGGCTAGTGCGCACAAGGTCTACCGCGACCGCGCCTGCATCACCGCGTTGGAAGATTTCCTCGAGCGCGCCGCGCGGTCGCCTGGCGCGAACGCGATGAGCGGGACGCACTCCGCCTCCTGAAGCGACCGGCAAAATCTGCCGCCTCGCGGCAGAAAGAACCCTCCACGGCGGCCCCATATCGGCCGCCGTATTCTTTTAAGTAATTGAAATAATTACACATTACCGATGGCATGGGGATTGCGATGGTCTGCTCGCGGGATCGTCCGCGCGCCCCACGTGGGGCGATGTGTGTCCCGATTGTGGAGATGAAGTCATGGGTTTGTTCGGTGCGATGACCTCTGCGGTGAGTGGTTTGCAGGCGCAAGCCTTCGCCATGCAGAATATATCCGGCAATATCGCGAATTCTCAGACCATCGCCTACAAAGGCATCAACACCAGTTTCGAGGAGCTGATCCCCGGCGTCTCGGCGGCGTCGCAGCAAACCGCCGGCGGCGTTTTTGCGAGTTCCGTCGGGACCAACAGCAGTCAGGGCGCGATCCAGAATGCGTCGTCAAGTACCGCGATGGCGATCAACGGCGACGGTTACTTCGTCGTTCAATCGCCACTCGGTTTTACCGGGAATACCCCGAACTTCGGCGGCGTCGACGCGTATACGCGCCGCGGCGACTTCTCGCTCAATGCCCAAGGCTATCTGGTCAACGGCAGCGGCTACTATCTCGAAGGAACGCCAATCGACCCGACGACCGGCAATCCAGTCGGCACCACCGCCGCTCCCTTGCAGTTTCAGAGCAACTTTTTGCCGGCCAATCCAACAACCACCATCACTTATGGGCTCAATCTCCCGCAAACGCCGCAAACGGCGGCGTACAGTTCCTCGGTTCCTAATTCCGAACTGCTCAAGCCGGCGGATTTTGCCGCCGGCCACGATCCGACAACCGGTGGCGGCGGGGTCGTTATCGGCGCCGATGCCGCGACCTTCCTCAACGAATCGGTCGATGGCGGGTCGGCAACCGTTTATTCGGCGAACGGAACGGCCGCCAATCTGCAACTGAGATGGGCAAAGACCGACAGCGTCGCCAACGGCGGCGCCGACACCTGGAATCTATTTTACCAGACCGACTCGGCCGCGACCGGCACCAACCCCGCATGGCAAAATGTCGGCACCGATTTCGTCTTCAATTCGACCGGTCAACTCAGTCCGGCGATCAACAGCGTGGCGCTCACTGGCGTTACCGTCAACAACATGTCATTGGGCAACATCACAATAAACAGTTCGGCCGGAGCGATTACCCAGTTCGCCAGCACGAACGGAAGCCCGACGGTCAATAATATGCAGCAGAACGGCTATGCGGCCGGCGAGCTGCAGACAATTTCGGTGTCCAACACCGGCATTATCTCCGGCACCTTCACCAACGGACAAAACGTCGCACTCGCCTACGTCCCGCTGGTGCATTTCAACAGCCCCAACAATCTGATCAACCTGGATGGCGGTGCCTACCAGGCCACGGTCGATTCCGGGCAAGCGCTCGCCGGAGCGTCCGGCAAGATCGTCGGGCAATCGCTGGAAGGCTCGAATACCGATATCGCCACCGAGTTCACCAAACTGATCGTGACCCAGCAGGCGTATTCGGCGAACACCAAGGTGATCACGACCGCAAACCAAATGTCGCAAGACCTGATGAACATCCTGCGATAGCCGGCCGTGAGCTTTCGATACGAATTGGCGCCGCGCCTGATCGGGGCTAACAAATGAGTTTGACGCAAGCGCTTGCGACGTCCTTGTCGGGACTAAACGCGACGCAGACGAGTTTGTCGGTCGTCGCCGGCAACATCGCCAATGCGCAGACGCCCGGCTATATCGCCCAGACGGCAGTCCAAGTTTCGACGGCATCCGGCGACGGAGGCGCCGGCGTCAACATTTCGTCGATCAGCCGCCTGCTCGACCAATTCATTCAAAAGCAATTGCGTTCCGAAACTTCCGGCGGGGCTTACGCCGACCTGAGGGCCAATTTCTATCAGCAGCTCCAGCAAATCTATGGTCAGCCCGGCTCCGACACGTCGCTCGATTCGGTATTCAACAACTTCACGTCTGCGGTGCAGGCATTATCGACGTCGCCCAATTCGTCGGCGGCGCAAAATCAGACGATCGCCGCCGCGCAAGCTTTGGCGCAGCAGCTCAACGATGCGACAAACAGCATTCAATCGCTGCGCAGCCAGGCCGACCAGGGCATCGCGGGCGACGTGCAGCAGGCCAACAACGCCCTGCAGCAGATCGCGAACATCAACCAGCAGCTGGCGGGCGCCAGTTCGACCGATAGCGCGGCGGCTGTGCTTGAAAACCAGCGCGATCAATATATCAATCAGCTGGCCAAACTGATGGATATTCGCGTCGTCCAAGGGGGCAACAACCAGGTGTCGGTATTCACCGGCTCCGGCGCCCAACTGGTCGGGACGCAAGCCTCGCAACTCAGTTTTAATCCGGCCGGTACGGTCGTCGCGACAGACCAGTGGAATGCCGACCCGAGCAAAAGCGCGCTCGGAACGATCACGCTGACCTCGCCCGTGGGCGGCAGCGTCGATCTCCTCGCCAACGGCGAAATACGCTCCGGCGAGATCGCCGGCTATCTCAATATGCGCGACAGCGTCCTGGTGCAGGCGCAGAGCCAGATCGACGAAATCGCTGCGCAGATGTCGAAAGCGTTGTCCGATACCACGACGGCTGGAGCCACGGTGGCGGGCGGCTTCGATGCCGGCATCGGCGGTCTATCGAACGGAAATACCATCCAGGTCAGCTATACCGATGGATCGAGCGTCCAGCACAACATCACGATCGTCCGGGTCGACGACCCGTCGGCGTTGCCGTTGTCGAATGCGGCGACGGCAAACCCCAATGATACCGTCGTCGGCGTCGATTTTTCCGGCGGCCCTGCAGTGGTGGCGACGCAGCTTAATGCCGCGCTCGGCACGACCGGGCTGCAGTTTTCCAATCCATCGGGCACGTTACTGGAAGTCGTCAACAGCGGATTACCCCCAATCACCGTGAATGCCGTCTCGACGACGGCGACGGCAACGTCCTTGACCGGGGGATCCGGCGCGCTTCCGCTTTTTGTCGACGGCGCGACGGTGTACAGCGGCGCGTTTACGTCGGCTGGTGCCGAGAGCACGGGCTACGCCGGGCGGATCGCGGTCAACAGCGCGCTGATCGCCGATCCCTCGAAACTCGTCACTTATCAAACGTCGCCCCAGACGCCGGCGGGCGACGCGACCCGGCCAAACTTCATTTACAATCAACTGGTCAATGCGTCGCTCGGATATTCTCCGGCGGCCGGCATCGGCGGGGCCGGCTCGCCGTTCCAAGGGACGCTGTCGGCCTATATGGGCCAGATGGTGAGCACGCAAAGCATCGCGGCAAACGCCGCCAGTAACCTGCAAGCCGGTCAGGACATTGTCGTCAACGCACTCCAAACGCGGTTCAATTCGACGTCTGCGGTCAGTGTCGACACCGAAATGGCGCATTTGCTCACGCTGCAAACTGCCTACGGCGCGAATGCGCGGGTGATGTCGACAGTGAAGGCGATGTTGGATGTGTTGCTGCAGATGTGATGTGAGGATGTCATGACAGTTTCAGGCGTTTCATCAAATATTGCCCCGCTCATTCAATCGGCGCTGGACATCAACAAACAGCTCGCCGATCTGCAACGGCAGCTCGGGTCGGGACAAAAGGCGGATACTTATGCCGGCCTCGGGTCGCAAAGCGGAATTGCCGTCGCACTGAACGCGCAGTTGTCGGCAATCAAAAGCTTTAATGACACGATGACGAATGCCGGAATGAGCATCAGCATCCAACAGGCGGCGCTTCAGCAAATCGCCAAAATCGGCAACACGGTTCAATCGTCCACGACGCAAGCCAGCTTTGCCATCGATGGCACGGGCCAGACCACGTCTCAGAAAACGGCCCAAAGCCAGCTCGATCAAGTTCTCAGCCTGCTGAATACCCAAGGCGGCAATGGCTATCTGTTCTCCGGAAGCGGATTGAACCAGCCGTCGGTCGACACAGCCGATCATATTCTCAATGGCAATGGAGCGCAGGCGGGCCTCAAACAGGTGATCGCCGAGCGCAACCAGGCCGACCTTGGCGCCGACGGGCTTGGCCGCCTGGCCATCCCGGCCGCCGCGGGAACGACCGTGGCGGTGAGTGAGGCCGCCGCCGCAAGTTCCCCGTTCGGCCTCAAGCTCGCCGGGGTCAATTCGACACTCACCGGAGCGACAGTAACGGGCCCTGCCGGTTCGCCTGCCACGATTTCCGTCGCTCTCGGGGCGGCCAATCCCAACAACGGCGACACCATTACCTACACATTCTCGCTGCCCGACGGCACGAGCCAGACGCTGCAGCTGCAGGCGACAACTTCGGCGCCTCCGGGACCCAATCAATTCACCATTGGCGCCACGCCGGCCGCGACCGCAGCAAATCTTCAGGCTGTGCTCACCGCCGGCGTCAGCAAGATTGGAAGCACGTCGTTGTCGGCCGCGTCCGCAATGGCCGCATCCAACGACTTCTTCGGTGATCCGCCACGGCGGGTCAGCGGTTCCCCCTTCATAGCAACGGCGCTGGTCGATGGCACATCCGCCAACACCGTTTTTTGGTACACCGGCGAGGATGGATCCGGATCGGCGCGATCGACCGCGACAGCGCGCATCGATCCAACGACGACCGTCTCCTACGGGACGCGGGCCAACGAACAGGGCATCCGCTGGATCGTGCAAAATATAGCGGCACTGGCGGCGACGAGTTACGCTTCGAGCGATCCCAATGCATCCGCCAGCTATGCCGCGCTCAACAGCCGTGTCTATTCGGCGCTCGGCGTTCCGGCAGGTGTTCAAAACATCACCGATATCGAGAGCAGCCTCGCCAGTGCGCAAACGGCCATGAAGACGACGCAAAGCCAGCACCAGCAGACGTCAAATATGCTGACCACCATGCAGCAATCGATCGAGGGCGTGGATATCAATCAAGTGGGGGCACAGATTCTGTCACTGCAGACGAGCCTATCGGCGTCGCTGTCAACAACAGCGAGGATGGCATCGCTCAATCTTCTAAATTATCTTTCGCCTGTGACGGGGTAACGTGGGAGGCGGGGCCCACGCCCTGCTCGCGCAATAAAAAAGACCGCGGCCATGCCGCGGTCTTCTTGATTCGTGGGCTACCGATCAGGCGCGCGCGCGCAAGCCCGCCGCCAGTTCGCGATTGATGTGGATCAGCGAGCCGAGGTTTTCCGGCTTCGGATCGGCCAGGATCGCCAGCGTCTGCTTGAACACGAAGATCCCTAGATTGGCGACGTTCTGGCGCAAGCCCGCCGGCAGCGGGTTTTCCGGGCTGGTCGCCGAGGTGACGAAGATCGACCACAGCTTGCGGTTAAACAGCAGCGCCGCGTCGAGCTCGGGGCTTTTGTCGTTCCAGCCGTCGCGGATCGCTTGCAGGCGCGCGGCCGCATTCAATAGCAGATCGGCTTCCAGTTCACGCGGATTTGCAGTCTGATTCGCGATCGCGCCGTAAGCGCGTGTTGCGTGTCGCATGGTCGAGCAGCTCCTTCTCGTAAGCGATCAGGGCCTTGGCGCTCTTGAGCGCCTTGTACATTTGGCCAGCCATGATGTGGTTGCTGATGTCCTGCATGTGCGGCCACGAACTCGGGGCCGCCTGCACCAGATCGCGCATCAGCGCGAAATAGGTCGCATGATGCAAGCTCGCATCGCGCGAGGTGTACATGAGCTGGGCGCAGAGATAGATGCGCTTGGCCGGCGTGTCGGCCTGCTCCGGCGTCATGATGTCTTTTTCGCGCAGGATCGGCGCCTGCCCCTCGATGAGCAGCCGCGTGCGCTGATCGCCATTGGTGACCAGACATTCGCCGAGGATGAACCGCTCGCCGGGTTTTAGTTCGACCTTGAGGCCCATTCGATGCCGCTCCTTGCGGCCGCTTGTCGTAGCGGACGCGGCGTAAGGACGAGACCTTCGCCGCGCCGGATTGCCGCCGTTACCGGAACAATCGCAGCACGTTTTGATCGGCCTGCGAAGCGAGAGATAGCGCGGTGGACGACAGTTGCTGGCGGGTCTGCAAGGCGAGAAGGTTCGCGCCCTCCTCGTTGCTGTCGGCGAGCGTAAGGTTGTCGGAACCGCTCTGCAGCGTGTTGATCATCGACTTGGTAAAGTTCTGGCGGATCTGCACGGTCGACAGACTGGAGCTCAGCGTCTGCGACTCCGACTGCAACGTGGTGAGCGCTGCAGTCAGATCGGTCGAGGCCGCAGTGAGGCTAGCGGAGGTGGACCAGCTGTTGGCCGCAGCGTTGATGCTGAGCGGCGCAGCGCTGGCGTTGGTGTAGTCGACGGCGGTCACGGCGACGCTCGAAGTGCCGGTCTCGTTCAGCGTGATCGTGAGGTTGTTGCCGCTGCCGCCGAGCAGGTTGACGCCGTTGAAGCCCGAGTCCTTGGCGAGCGAGCCGATCTGGGTCAACAGGGTACCGAACTGCGTGGCCAGGCTCGCCTTGGTCGCGGTGTCGCTGCTCTGCTGCGCCTGGCTGACCAGGGCCTGCGCCGACTGCACGAGCTTGGTGATGCTCGTGATGCCATTGTTGGCGGCCTGAATCGTGTTGACGCCGTTGGACATGGAGTCCAGCAGGTTGCTCAGGTTGTTTGCGCGGGTATCGAGGCCTTGCGCGGTGAAGAAGCTATTCGCGTTGTCGAGGGCGGAACCGACCTTTTTGCCCGTCGCCAGTCTGTTTTCCGTTTGCGTGATCAGATCCGAAGTCTGCTGCAACTGCAGTAGGTTCGAACGAACGCCTGCCGAGAGAATGATATCCGACATCTTGTGACCCCTTGTTCGTTTTGTCTGTTTGACGTGCTGTTATTGAAACGCATTTTTTTCCCCGAGTATTTTCCCCGAGTATTGGTCGCAGCTAATAACACTCGCGCGAAAACGGCCGGTAAAAGAAGATAATTAATGATTCACAAGCGTGAGTGCGCGATGCTGCGAGAGTGTTTTTTAAGTTTATTTTTTGACTGACGATGTCGTATGTTTCGCATCATAATTCTCTTTGAATGTCGTCAGACGCGACACTTCTTGATCCTGTTCGCTTGAAATAAATTCGTTAATTGGCGCGCGCGCTGATTTATTAATCATATGGCTAAAAGCCACACGTGGTGATGCGGACAGTCCGGCACTTAACAATGAATTTACTCGTTTATTCGAAGAGAATAATAATGAGTTTAGAAATTATGCCGCTGTCTTCGCTAAATCTTGGTCGATCTTTAAGCGGCAAGATCCAAACCGGCGGCTCGCGCCACGGCAATCAGGGCTATTTCTTCCAGCCGACGGTGATCACAGACGTGCCCGAT
>Ga0097691_1002299_pt1 | contig 12989 bp, 12 predicted proteins | sample NGESurdeep072012_8_FD_72858 | JGI IMG/M metagenome (GOLD analysis project Ga0097691, IMG submission 72858) | Arctic peat soil microbial communities from Barrow, Alaska - NGEE Surface sample 210-1 deep-072012 | ecosystem: Environmental > Terrestrial > Soil > Wetlands > Peat ...
AAAAGCCTACCTACATGCTTCTTGCCGTAGCGCCGGGCGTATACGCGATTGCGTGCCTCCGGGAGGGTCGCGAGAATGTTTTCTGACGACGTCAGTCCGGCAGCCATAACGCTCGAACTCACCCGTTCGCAAAGCCGGTCAAAACGCCGCTGCTCCGGCAGGGTCATGTAGTCGAGCGCTGTGTTATGGGGTGACATATCGGCAGGAAAATCCTGCCAGAGTACCCAGCCGCCTCCAAGCATGAAGCTGGGGCTGATGTTCGTCGGTCATTGACTCGGTTCCCGTCCGCTACCCAGATACTATGTCGACGCCCGCTGCGGCAGCGGGCCGCCGCAGATCGGCGTCGGTTGTTGCCAAGGGCAAACGGAATCGCATCGCCAGCGCCAAGTATGCCGCGTCGTAGTTGGTCAGACCGTGCTTTTGCGCCAGGGCTGGCAGTTCGAGAAGTTCGGTTGGAAGTTGCTGGGCAGCTTCAATAGGAAGGGCCTTTAGTCGCGTCAGAAAACCATCGATTTGATCGAATGTGATCCGCTTCCGCCGATAGGCCATGAGCAGGCCGTTGCCCACTTCATAGAACCACAAGATCGGAACCACTGCGCGTTTGTTGGAAAAGCTGGCGAGAACGCTGAGGCCATACTGCCGACCAGCCTCGTCTTCTAGAAACCACTGGAGCGCCAACGACGCGTCCAGCACCAAATCACTCACAGACGGTGACCTTCGCGAATCAGTTGCTTAACCGAGACGCCCTGCAAGGGAGTGCGGTTCTTCTCGACGAAGTTGAGCATTTCCCGCACTCCAGCATCGCAGTTGCCATTGCTATCTTCGGCAGGCGATCCGACAGAGGACGAGCGTTCCTTTTCTCGGAGAGCGACGAGGGCCTGGGCAATCACTTCCTCCGCGGATCGAAAGTGACCTGACTTCACCTCGTTGTTGACGATTTGTTCCTGCTCGGGAGTCAGATTAATATTCATGCTCTAAAACCCCTGTGCCCACGATCAAATAATGAACGATCGAATCATAGCAGTTCTCCTGCGCGGCCCGCCTCGCTTATACGTCTCTCTTCTCTTCAGGAAGAACTCCAGTTGGGGCCGGGGTCTTTACCGGAGCCCGGTTGTGGCGGCGGGGCCATCGGTGGCACGCTGGAAGGATTGGCAGGATTCGACTCCGGCATCTCTTCTCCGGGACGCCTCAACGTGGGCGCGTTCGCTTGGCGGTCTCCCTGTTTCTTGGCGACGGTTGGCGCACCCAGATCAACTTCCTTTTCGATGCGCACGATTTTCTGGCCATTCACCTTCATGGTCTCGACCCGCACCACTTCGTCGCCAACGAAGCGCACAAAATCCACGTCCTGCGGAGGCGTGCCGTAGATCCATTCCTCGTACTCAACTTCGTCCGCATGTTCGCGCACTTTCTTTGGCGGACGTCCCTTGGCATAGATCACCATGTCGTGATTCATGCCCACCAGCACGTGGTGATTCTTGATGGCATCTTTAACCTGGGGAGAAACCGTTTCCAGGTAGGCATCGAGCGCGGACTTGGAATCGAAATCAAACACCGGACGCAGCAACTGCTTCAGCTCTGGCCCGGTCATCTCCGGAACATACTTGTCGAAGTAGAGATCCACGAAAGAGCCGCGGGCGTTGGCGGAGGAATCAGAGGGCGAAATCGGAACCGATGTGCTCGCTCCTGAAATCTGGATGCGCTGGTACCACTTCTGCTTCTTGATGGGACCGCCGTTGATCTCAAAGCGGATGTGGTCTTCTTTGATGGTGACGTCGCTGATGCGGGCCCGGTCGCCGGGTTTCGCGGCTGGTCCCCAGAGCGCCATCAACCGCTGTAGTTCCGGGCCGCTGGGGGTTACGGTTCCGTTTCTGAGTTTCAGTCCAGTCTTCCCCATCGGAAAATTCGCGCGAATGTAGACCAGTTCTTCATTGAAGGCGTGGACAATTTCTTCGCGGGTTTCCTTAGAAATCCTTGGGGGCGGAGTATTCTCGGCGAGCGCCAGCGAGGAGAGGACCAGAAGGATCGCCAACAGCCGATAACAGACGCAGTAAACGTGGAAGGACCGCATGCACCACCCCGGGCCGACTGGCTTATTGCCGATGTGCTTATTATAAACCGGCGCTGTCAGCTACGGTTGCGAGGCGATCCGCAGACTTTCGCGGCCGCTTTCAGTTGGAGAATCTGCCCCTCCGGCCTGCGCGACGGCGTGGGCCCGGGTTGCCATGCGCTTGAGACCACGGTGACCGGCGGTGTGAGTACTTCGGTAACGGTGAGCTGTACTTTAAGCACCTGAGGTTACCACCGCAAACCCCCTTAGAATGGATGCAGGACGGACCAGCTCATCCCCGCGCTTGGGCCGACAGGATTGCCTTTTGCCGTTGAAGCTTCCCATTCCCGCGCGTATTCCGCTCCTTTACGTCATCCTTGGCGTGCTGTTGGCCATCAGTGTCCTCCCGATGTACTTCTACTCGGCGCAGATCGAGAACATGAACCGGGAGCGCCTCAAAACCAACGAAATGCTGCTGCAAAACACGGTCACGCGTTCGTTGGCCGACGACATTTCCCAGCATCAGGAAGCGCTGCATATGATGCTGGCCAATTTGTCGTCGTCGATTCAGGTAATGATGCTGGCCAATCCGAGCGGGAACGACCTTAGTACTGAGAAACTTCTGACGCCAGAGCTGCGGGCCATGCTCGAGAATTTTGTTTCGTCGTCGAACGACATTGCGTATGCCACGCTGCTGAATGCCGATGCCAAGGGAGTTTCCGCCGGGCGCATCGAGCCCGACGCCTTTCTGCAACGGGAACTGGAGCGGGCCTATCAAGCTGCCCGTGAAGGACGCGTCTACAGCGGCCAGCCCTTGATGGTGGGTAGCGGAAAATCTGCGCGAACTGTCATGCTCGTCAGCTCGCCGATCATGTATGACAAACGCTTTCTCGGGATGATCGGGTCGGTGGTCGATATGGACTACTTGATCCGACGACTGCAGCAGGTCAGTCTGAGCGGATTGGTGCCCTACGTCGTGGACAGCCAGGGCCGGCTGGTGGCGGCGGCGACTAAGCAATATGCCACCGGGCAGGAAATGACTCATTTCGAAATCGTCCGGAGTTTTGTAGATGAAGGTTCGAAAGCCCAGTTGGCGGCGACCCGCGAATTCACGATTCGTGATGGGAAAAACACGACCGAGATGCTGGGAACGTACAGTCCGGTGACCTCGCTGGATTGGGCGGTAGTGGTGCAGAAGCCGCGCGAAGATGCGTATCGCGGAATCTACGAGATGCAGCGCACGGGGCGCTTGCTGGCATGGCTGGCGGTGTTTGTGAGTGTGGGTCTGAGTATTCTCTCAGCGCGGCGGATCACCAGCCCGCTGCAAGTGCTGGCGCAGTCCAGCCGGGCCATTGCGCGCGGCGATTTCTCCCAGCGCGTGCACCTGAAAACGCGCACCGAGATCGGCGAACTGGCGACGACGTTCAACACGATGTCGGAAGAACTGCAACAGTTCGTCGAGGACCTGAGGCGCGCCGCCGACGAAAACAAGGCGCTGTTCATGGGGTCGATCCAGATGCTGGCCGGCGCCGTCGACGAAAAAGACCCTTACACGCGCGGCCATTCTGATCGGGTTACGAAATACTCGCTGTTGGTCGCGAAAGAGATGGGGCTGGATCCGGAATTTCTGGAGATCCTGCGAATCTCAGCGCAGCTGCACGATGTCGGCAAAATCGGCATCGAAGACCGCATCCTCAAAAAACCAGGCGCTCTGACTCCGGAAGAATTCGAGATCATGAAGACGCACACCACCAAGGGCGCGAACATCCTGCGTCCGGTGCCGCAGTTGCGCGAGATGCTGCCCGGAATCGAACTGCATCATGAGGCGCTCGACGGGCGGGGATACCCTTACGGTCTAAAAGGCGACAAGGTCCCTCTGCTGGCACGCGTGATTGCCGTCGCAGACACCTTTGACGCGCTGACCACGAACCGTCCTTACCAGAAGGCACACGATCCGGTAGAAGCTCTGCGCATCATTCAGAATCTCTCGGGACAGCGCCTTGACCCCAAGGCCGTGGCCGCGCTGCTGGCGGTGTTTGAGCGGGGAGAAATTCGTATTCAGAAATCACTGACGCAGACGCTCCCGCTGGAATCGCCTGCACCCACTCCGGTGCCGCTCCAACCCGGCGATCCTCTCACGGTCGAAACCACGCGTACCTGAACCGCGGAGAAAATTGGTAATTGTGTAATTTGTAATTTGGTAATTTCAAACCCGAGGCCAATTGGGTTTCAATTACGGAATTACTAATTTTCTCCGTGGTGGACTCTTGGCAACCCGCTCAAACCCAACACCAACCCCGGGGGCACGGCGCCACGGAGAAGAATTTGTAATCTTGTAATCGGGTAATTTGGCAATTGAAAATCGAGATCAACGGCATGGGAGCGGTTTCAAATTACCAAATTACAAATTACACAATTACAAATTTTCTCCGTGTCTCTGTGTCTCCGTGGTGGATTCTCTTATAATCGGTGTTGGAAACCTCATGATTCAAACCCTTTTTGGCAGTCTGGACGAAGAACAGAAACCAAGTTTTATTGAGCGCATGAAGGAAGCCGTCTCGCGCACGCGCGAGAACCTGGCCGAGCGCATCGAAGATGTCGTCTCCATCGGCAAGGAGATCGACCGCTCCACGCTGGACGATCTGGAAGCCACGCTGATTGGCGCCGACCTCGGCATAACTACCACCCATGAGGTTCTGGAGAAGCTGCGCGACAAAGCCGATCGGAAGCAGATCAAGGATGTGAATGAACTCAAACGCCTGCTGAAAGAAGAACTGCTGGCGATTCTGACGTCGACCAGTTCACGGCCCGTGACGAAAGTGGACGGCACGCCGGAGGTGATCATCGTGGTGGGCGTGAACGGCACTGGCAAGACGACGACGATCGGAAAATTAGCGCAGGTGTTTCGTGCGCAAGGAAAGACGGTGCTGCTCTGTGCGGCGGATACATTCCGCGCGGCGGCGATCGAGCAACTCGAGATTTGGGGGCAGCGCACGGGAACGGAAGTGATCAAGACGAAAGCCGGGGGCGATCCGGCGGCGGTGCTCTTTGATGCGCTGCAGTCGGCAACGGCGCGCAAGACCGATTACGTGATTGTAGATACTGCCGGACGGTTGCACACCAAGCAAAACCTGATGCTCGAACTCGAAAAAATGAAGCGCACCGCACAACGCATCGTACCGGGCGCCCCGCACGAGACTTTGCTCGTGATGGATGCCACGACCGGTCAGAATGGATTACAACAGGCGCGGCAGTTCACGCAATCGGCCGGAGTCACGGGAATTGTACTGGCCAAGCTCGATGGCACGGCCAAAGGCGGCGTCGTGGTCGCAATTTCGCGCGAGTTGGGACTGCCGGTGCGATATGTGGGAGTGGGTGAAAAGGCGGGAGATCTGCTGCCGTTCGATCCCAAAGAGTTTGTGGAATCGCTGTTTTCCTGAAACCCGCTTTTGGCCTTTAGCTCTTGGCTTCTAGCTAAAGGCTAACAGCTAAGAGCTTGTCTCAATGACCATCGACGAACAACACGTACGGCGGGCGCTGGAGTTAGCGCGGGCGGGTGTTGGGCTTGTGTCGCCGAATCCGGCGGTGGGCGCGGTTGTGGTGGACGCGTCGGGCCGCGAAGTTGGGGCAGGCACGCACACCTACGACGGTGTAAAGCACGCCGAGGTTCTCGCGCTGGAGCAAGCGGGCGATGCGGCACGAGGCGGCACTCTTTACCTGAATCTGGAGCCATGTTCGCATCAGGGCCGGACCGGGCCGTGTGCCGATGCGGTGATCGCGGCCGGAATCAGCCGCGTGGTCTGCTCGATGGAAGATCCGAATCCGCGAGTGGCCGGCCAAGGACTTGCCAAGCTCCGCGCGGCAGGCGTTAAGGTAGAGGTCGGCCTATTCGAGGCGGAGGCCAAGAAGCTGAATGAAAGTTTTGCCAAGTACATTCGACTTGGCAAGCCGTTGGTCACGCTGAAATCGGCCATGACCCTCGACGGGAAAATTGCTGACGCCACGAAACCGGGCACGGAGCGCAGTTCGGAGTTTCGGGCGGCCACGCCCGCGACGGAGGGCGCGCGGAGCGGATACCACTGGATCACGGGCGAGGCGGCGCGAGCGCACGTGCAGCAACTGCGCCATCAGAGTGACGCGATCCTGGCTGGAGTCGGGACGGTGATGGCGGACGATCCGCTGCTAACCGACCGAAGCGGCCTGCCGAGAAGGCGGAAGCTGCTGCGCGTGATCCTCGATTCTTACTTGCGCATTCCACTTGCGTCGCGAGTGATCCAGACCGCCGACCACGATGTTCTTGTGCTGTGCTCCACTGCGGAGGAACAAACTAGGCAGGCGCTCGAAGCGAAGGGCATTCGCGTGCAACAAATATCGGCGACTGCGGATGGGCGTCCCGACTTCGCGGCAATTGTCCGGAGCCTTGGAGAGTTGGAGATCACCAGCCTGCTCATCGAAGGCGGATCGCTGGTAAACGGCGCGGCCGTGGCATCGGGCGAGGTCGACAAGGTGTTTCTCTATTACGCGCCAAAACTTTTTGGCGAGGGCGCAGTTCCCTTCCTTGCCGGTGAAACTTTGCACGGGAGGGCACAGTGCGTGCAGCGGTTCGAATTGCACCGCTTCGGCGAAGACTTCGCGCTGGAAGGATATCTGCGGGATCCGTATTCGGGACAGGCATGATTTCTTGTTGGACGCTGTCTATTTTTTCACCAAAGAAAGACTGAGGCATAAATCATATGTTTACCGGAATCGTCGAAGAAGTGGGCAAGGTCGTAAAGATCGAGCAGCGCGGTGAGAACCGCCGGATCACCGTCGAGGCTGCGAGCACCCCGAAACAATTGGGAACTGGCCACAGCGTCGCGGTAAGCGGCGTTTGCCTAACGGCGCTTGACATCAAACCAAAATCATTCTGCGCCGACTTGGCGCCGGAAACGTGGGTACGAACTTCGTTCTCACGGATGCACGAGGGCGCACTGGTGAACCTGGAGTTGCCGATGAAAGCCGACGGGCGCTTCGGCGGCCACATCGTGCAGGGGCACGTGGATGGCGTGGGCAAGCTGATCGAGTTCGAGCGCATCGCGGATTCTGAGAACTGGTGGCTGCATATTGAAATCCCGTCAGAGATCGAGAAGTACACGGTGTTCAAGGGATCGATCTCGATCGAGGGCATCAGCCTTACAGTCGCCAAGCTCGAACGGAACCGCTGTACGATCGCGATCATTCCGCATACGGTCGAGATGACCAATCTCGGATCGCTGAAGCCGGGAGACCCTGTGAACCTGGAAGCCGACCTGATCGCGAAGTACGTCGAGAAGATGATGAAAGGCGAGCCCGCGCAGAGTTCGATCACCGTGGAGGAATTGGTGCGGCAGGGGTTTTAGAGGCAGTGGATAGTGGTCAGTGGACAAGGATCAGCGAGTGAGCTTTTGGCTGACAATTGCATATTCGCTGGGCAATCAAACATCGGGTCTCTGGCATCCACTATCCACTATCCACTGCCTTTACGCTTCCAGTTTCAACTCATCCAGTTCCAGGAACTCATGAATGATGGGCTCGGTCGATTTCTCCATGTCCTTGTAGGGCCCAAAGAAGATCGCGCGGGCGTCATGCAGGAAGACGATGCGGTCGGCCAGCTTTTTGGCCAGGCGCATGTCGTGCGTAACTACGACCGAGGTCAAGTGCAATTGCAGTTTGAGCCTGGCGATGAGATCGCCGAGCAGATTCCCCATCATCGGATCGACCATGGTGGTGGGCTCGTCGTAGAGCACGCACTCGGGTTGGGCGGACAGCGCTCGCGCGATGGCGACGGAACGTTTCATGCCGGTAGAAAGGTCGGAAGGCAACAGGTCGCGCATCTCCTTGACTCCGACCATTTCGAGGAGGCCATCGACGACCTGGTAAATCTGCTCTTCTGAAAGCTCTCTTTTTTCGCGCAAGGGGAAGGCGACGTTTTCGCCGACCGTTAAGGAATCGAAGAGGGCGCCGTTCTGGAACACCATGGTGACTTTCTTGCGAATTTCTTCGAGTTGTTTCTCGTTGTAGCCGGTGATGTCCTGACCGGCGACAATGACCTGACCTGAATCCGGCTTAAGGAAGCCCATGATGTTGTGGAGCGCCACCGATTTTCCGACGCCGCTACGTCCGAGAATGCAGACCATCTCACCCGGCAACACGTCGAAGCTGACGTCCTGGAGAATGACCCGATCGCCAAATGCCTTGGAGACGTCCTTAAACTCGATGTAGGGAGATAGTGTGTCCGCAGCACCCATGGCTATCAGCATGGCATGAGATGCCAGCCCGGCTCAAGCGCTATCATAAGCACTGGCTAGCACTAGAAAAACCGGCCCTCGGCTGCCAGGCGATCCTGCGGAGTGTTCACGTTGAAAAAACTCTGCTCGGAAAAGCCGGCTGCTGCCAGTTCGCCCTCTTCGATCACCCGGATGGATACGCTGAAAAACGCCGCATCGATCTTGTACTTCCCTGCCCGCAGAGCCTGCTCGGCGGCAATGGAAAAGTCGCGTCGATAGACCGCGCAGAGCGGCTGAAGTTCCTTGCTGGCGCGAGGCACGGTGATGATGGCGTCGTTGTCTTCGGCCGCCGCGAAAAGAAACACGAGAAGCTCCCTGGAGACGAAGGGCATGTCCACGGCGAGCATCAGGTTCAACTCGGCGGATGAATGCACGAGCGCCGTGTGAATACCGGCGAGGGGACCGCATCCGGAGAAAATGTCTGCGACGACTGATCCGTATTTCGTAAACTTGGTGGGGTCGCCGACGATCGTCACGCTGTCGCAGACCGCGCCCATCACGGTGAGCGCGCGATTCAGCAGTGTTTGGCCGCCAAAATCCAGAAAGGCTTTATCTGCGCCCATGCGGGAGCTCTCGCCTCCGGCGAGGAGGAAACCCATGCGCGACGGTTCGGTTCGTGCGGTCCGTTCGTTCATTCAAGGGTGGGTGGCTATCGGATCTCCCACACTGCCATATGGAAAAGCATAAGGCCTAAGCCGCGATACACGAAAGTAACCTACCCAGAACGGCGAAGCCGTCGGAAGATGGATGTGTCCGATTGGTACGGGGGCACTACTCGTCATCATGCCGCAAAAACTCATGGATGTTCTTATGCTGGGACGCTGTTCGCACGAGTTTTCCTGGCCGCGCCGCGCGGCTAATGGAGAGTACTACCAAGTCTGCATGGTGTGCGCGTCCGCTTACCAGTACGACTGGAAGACCATGCGTCGCGGAAATCGGGTCGACGAGCCGGTGGCGGAGACCACGACCGTCCGACGCCGCTCCGGTCAAAAGCAACCGACCTGGATGCCCCGGGCACGGCGCCTGCGCTCGAACCTTCCGATTCGATACCGCGGGAACAATCTCAGTACCTGGTACGAAGGAATGATCCAGAACATCAGCCAGTCGGGCGTGCTGTTCCACGGCCCGCAACAACTGCCGGCAAATGCGCTGCTGGAAATGATCTTCGAGATGCCCGAAGAAATCTCCGGACAAAAGAACAGCAATGTACTTTGCCAGGGGAGGCTGATTCGTATCAGGGACGCGGTTGACAATGTCGAGGACGCTTTCGGGCTGGCGGCCTCCATCCTCGATTACAAGTTTCTCCATCAGGACTGACCTGCGAACGTCCTGAACACATGCAGCGCGCTGCTTTTCTTGACCATGGCGCTCTCCGGGCACTTGCCGCGTCAGCCTCTCTTTCCGATTTTCCCTGGAAACTATCGCGCGCCTGCATCTAAACTAGGCACACCTATCTCTCAATTGATTAGGAGCGCTTATGAGGTTCAGGGCAGGTAGACGTTCTTCAGTGATTCTGTTGGCCGGCATCCTGGCCATCGGCTGGGCATGCACCAAAGCACCGGATGACAGCCAGTTGACCGGTCAGATTCAATCCAAACTCAGCGAGGATTCCGGCCTGCACGGCAAGCCGATCACGGTGCAGACCTCGGGTGGGGTGGTGACGCTCTCCGGAACGGTCGAGAATGAAACGCAGCGTGCGGCAGCGGCCCGCTATGCGTCCGTGATCCCGGGAATCAAGGAAGTGGTGAACAATCTGCAGACTACGTCGGCGCCAGCGACGCGCGCCACGCACCAGATGGCCCAGGCACAGCAGCCAGCGCCAGTAAAGCCATCGGCTAAGCCTCGTCCGAGCACGCCACGTCATCGGACGGAGCCAGATTCCGCGGAGATGGCGGCAGACGTTCCGCCGCCCGCAACAGTAGACAACGCAAAGGCGAACGAGAATCCGGCTCCCGCCCAGGCAGCACCGACCGCGCCGCCCCCACCTCCAGCGACGAAAAGAGTAACGGTGCCATCGGGAACGTCCATGGCGATTCGGCTGCTCGATCCAATCGATTCCGAAAAGGCGCAGCCCGGGCAAACTTTCCGGGCGACACTCGACTCGCCTTTGCCGTCGGATGACGTAGCGGTACCCTCGGGATACGACGTGAAGGGCCACATCGTGGACGTAAAGAGCGCGGGAAAATTTAAGGGACAATCACTACTGGTTCTGCAGCTGGACTCGATCTCGGTGAGTGGCAAGCCCTACGGCATCGAGGCGGACCCATACCGGCACCAGGGTAGTAATCGCACGACGAATACAGCGGAGAAGGTGGGAGCGGGTGCGGTGATTGGGGCCATCATCGGTGGCATCGCTGGCGGCGGGAAGGGCGCGGGCATCGGGGCGGCAGCAGGCGGCGGCGTCGGTGGCGGCGTGCAGGCTGCGGGTAAGGGTCAGCAGATTCTACTGCCCTCGGAAACCGTGCTGACCTTCAACTTGCGATCGCCATTGACGGTGACGTTGGCTGACAAGGGCCCCGACTCGGGTCGCCAAAAGTTGGATGCTCCCCAGTAAAACAAATCTCTGCGAAGGGCTCCTGCGGGAGCCCTTTGTTCATGACGATTTTGTGTAGCGCGGGCAGTCCTGTCCGCGGTCGTTGCACTGGCCTCGTGCCTTCGATTTCCCGTTTGCGTTCGGAAGCGCGGCCGGACGCAACGGTTGCCGCGCGCCCCTGCTGCTGCTAGAGTTTTCTTAGGACATCGAAAGCAGTCTTGCCCGCCCTGGTCTAACACCGCTAAGTCCGCTAGGTGGAGCCGGCAGCGTTTTAGGAAATGTCTGAAATTGGGGCCAATCTGAAGAGTTGGATCGCGCGGAATCGGTATTCGGCGCTGGTGCAATACGGAGGAGCCGCGCTCGCGGTATGGGTAGCGCTCAGCCTCTGGACTTTTTCCGCCGTGCTGCACCGCCATCTCTTTGTACTTCTACTGGCGGCGGTGCTTTTCACCGCTCGTTTCCTAGGCTTTGGCCCCGCGGTTTTCTGCTCGCTGGTTTCGACCGCTTGCCTCGATTTCTTCGGAACTTCACCCTACTTCAGCTTCGGTGTTCGCACGGGAGCCGATCTGGAGCGGCTGACAGTTTTCCTTGCCATTTCCGTGTTCGCCGGGAGTATGGCCCGGCAGAGAACATTGGCGGAATCGCGCGCGGATCGTACGACCCGCGAGATGGCTGCAATCGTGGAATACTCTTGTGACGCAATTTACAGTAGCCGTCCGGACGGCACCATCACCAGCTGGAATCGCGCCGCTGAACATCTCTATGGCTACACTGCCGAGGAGGCAGTCGGGTCGCCGGTAGCGCAACTGGCGCCGCCGGAACGCCGCGACGAGGTGGAGCGCAACCGCGAGATACTCAATGGCGGCGGGAGCGTGGATTGGTCCCGGACCGAACGCATGCGGAAGGACGGCACACGTTGGCCCGTACTGCTGTCGGTGTCGCCGCTTCGAAACGCGCGCGGCGAAATCGTGGGAGCGTCGGCCATCGCACGTGATATTTCCGCCGAGAAACAGTCCGCGGAAGCCATTCGCCGCAGCGAAAAGCTCGCCACCGCGGGACGGCTCGCCGCTTCGATCGCGCACGAAATCAACAACCCGCTCGAGGCCGTCGTCAACCTGCTTTACCTGGCGCGCCATGACTCCAGCCACGCCGGGGAGTATCTGACCCTGGCCGAGCAAGAGGTGGGCCGTGTGGCACAGTTGGCACAACAAACTTTGGGATTTGTCCGCGATGCCAGTTCTCCGGATTCGATGGATCCTGCCGCCATCATGGACGAGATTCTGCAGTTGTATTCCCGCAAACTGGAAGGCCGGCAGATCCACGTGACGCGACGCTACCGCGGCATTTGCCAGATCAGTGGCTATTCGGGCGAGTTGCGGCAGTTACTGGCCAATCTTCTGGTGAATGCGGTGGATGCGATGGCGGACGGAGGTTCTCTGCAAGTCCGCGTGGCGACGGGCCGCGATTGGTCCAGCGGTAGGGACGGAGTCCGCATCACGGTGGCCGACAACGGCAGCGGGATTCCCCGCGACAATCTCCGCCAAATCTTCGAACCTTTTTACACGACGAAAAAAGACACCGGAACTGGGCTCGGATTATGGGTCTCGCGCGGCATTGTGCAGAAACAAGGGGGATCGATTCGGGTGCGGAGCCGGACAGACGGGCGCGCGACCGGAACGGTGTTTTCGATCTTTTTACCCCAGCGGTACGAAATCAGCCGGGTGGCGTGAGCCGAGTTTCCTCATTGTTTACAATCACTTGTGGGCGACGGAAGTACAGTGACCTTCGTACTTAGAAGGCCCCGCCACAGCGGCTTATAATCATCCAAATCCTAGCAGACTGAGCACTTAGCCGACGTGGAACCTCTTCTTGCAGTTGCGATCTTCGCTCTGGGGCTGTGCTTTGGCAGCTTCCTGAACGTGTGTATCTACCGGTTGCCGCTCGGCAAGTCGGTCGTGACGCCACGCTCCGCCTGTCCGCACTGCGGAGACCTGATCCCGCTCTACCACAACCTGCCCGTACTGAGCTGGCTGATTCTGCGGGGAAAGTGCCGTGCGTGCAAGCAGCCCATTTCGCCGCGCTATGTCGCGATCGAACTGCT
>Ga0097691_1002300_pt1 | contig 12981 bp, 14 predicted proteins | sample NGESurdeep072012_8_FD_72858 | JGI IMG/M metagenome (GOLD analysis project Ga0097691, IMG submission 72858) | Arctic peat soil microbial communities from Barrow, Alaska - NGEE Surface sample 210-1 deep-072012 | ecosystem: Environmental > Terrestrial > Soil > Wetlands > Peat ...
CAAAGAAATCCTGGAGTTTCTCCGGCATTTAGAGTTTTGAGTAGGGACAGGCAAACCCGTTGGTCACTGCAACGGCGAGGGCGAGTCCGGCGGCAGTGAGCAAGCCGGCACGGACCGTCACCTGTTCCGTTCCTGAGGTTCCGTCGAGCGTCATGTCAGCGTTTCGCCGTCCTGCCTCAAAACCTTATCTGGGATTCCCCACATGACTGCTGATCTGGCATGAACGGTAGCGATTTACTGAATTATTCGTACGCCCAACGTCAGGACAAAAATTCAAATTTTATTACGCCAAAACCCGTCTCGGTCTACGCGGTGAAGGGCCGCCAATTCGGCGGCGGTTGGCAGCGGCGTCTGAGCAGCTCCGGGAATAATTTTCAGGTCCCAGCCGGTGCGGGCGAGGACCTCGTTCACCGTGTGACCGCCGTGGATCGAGGCTAAATGCAGTTCGTGGTCACGACCATGGGGCCGCAGAATGGCAAGGTCGGTGATGACCGCCGTTGGACCACCGCCGTCAAGGCCGGCCTGATGCCGGCTGTCACCACCTTCGAGGTAACCGGGCGAAGTGACATAACTGACCCGCTGAACAAATCGGTGCGGATCGTGATTCATGATCACCAGCAGGCGCTTGGCCATGCCGGCGATGTCTGCGGCACCACCCGAGCCGGGTAGCTTCACCTTCATCCGCGTATGGCCACCGATGTAGCTGGTATTGATATTTCCGAAGCGATCGATTTCGGCACCGCCGATGAACCCGGCGTCGACATGGCCGCCCTGGAGTAGGCCCATTACCTGGAACAGGCTGGTCGCCCAAGCTGCGCCCTTCTGATTGGGCGGATCGGTCATAGTGTAGAGCATGTCGGCAGCCGGTTCGTAACGGGCCAAGCCGCACTCGAACAAGCCGACGGCGTTCGGTGCATGGGTCAGCCGCGCCACGCCGAATGCCATGATTGGCAGGCGCATGCCGACAAAAACCACTTCACCGTCGTGAATCTCGCGCGCCGCCGCGATGATCATCAATTCCTGGGTCGAATAACCTTCTCCGCTCATGGCGCTTATTCCGACGCGTAGTTTACAGGCGCCGAAGGCGCCCAGCCCTTGATCTGCAGAGCGTCCAGTCGCTCACCCAGCTTGGCCCGGTATGCAGCGTGGTCGGGAACGTCGAATACCCATTCCTTCAACCAGGCCTGGAAGCCTTCCACTTCGCGCGAACGCAGGTGATAGTCGTTGAGGAACGCATTGTCTCGCCGCCAGCGCCCAGCCATCGGCGATGGATGACAACCGGCCGGCACTTGGCAAACGGCGCTCACCTGCCAGCCGGGAAAGGGAACCCGACTGGGGTCAGAAGCGATAATCTCCGCCTCGACAATCTCGTCGGCCACCACGATGATCCGTGCTGCCCCGATTGCAGCCTCCGTCGTCACCCCGGAACTGCCCCACAGGTGGCAATTGCCGGCTCGGTCGGATCGCTGTACCGCTAGGATAGCGACGTCGGCTTTGAGCGGTGGCACCAGCACGACCGGCTCATGTTCGACAGTGAATGGATTGGTCGTCTGCTTGAACTCCGGGTTGGACGCAAGAATGTCCGAGCCCAGGATCGAGCGCACCGGCATGTACGGAATACCATAAGCTCCCGCCATTAGTGCCGCAGCCAAGGTAAAGTTGGAGTAGTCATGAATGCGGATTGCGTGAGGCATATTCTTCTCTGCTGCGCGCCGGTAATTGTGTCCCAGTCCACCCGAGACATTGCCGACCCAGGCCCCGGCTAGCCCTGCCACACAACCAGCGCCGATCAGCATGTCGGTCGACGCATCGGAAATCGGCGCGATCATGGTAAGATTACGCTTGCCCTGACGGATCAGCTCATAGGTGGCGCAAAATGGAATGTTCCCTTCCAAACAAGCGCCTAGAACGACGGAATCTTCATTGCGAACAATGTCTGCAATAGCCGACGGCAGATTAGAAAGTTTATCCATCATGTTGGCCCGGGAGTCTGCGTATCTTGCGGGGCGTTCCGAGACAAGCCTGTCGATGACCGACGAAATTCGTAGCCGCTGTCGGCAGCAGATGGTTGCACCAACCCTTCGCTCGCGCTCCGCAGCACCGCCGAGCACTCGCGCGCCACGTTCACGAGGCAATATTTCCGGCTGTGGCAGACGCGATAAGTTGACGGTCTCGATTGATTACGGCGGTGACCTGAGCCATGAACATTCGGAACGAACGATAACACGTCTACTGGATGCGCTCGCTGTTTTAGCATTGAATTGGAGGGACAATGATGGAAACGCTGGATACAAGCAGCAAACTTGGCAGCGCTGCGCCGAGGTGCCTGGACCACATGATCGTATTCGGTGAAGCGCACCTGCGCCGAATCGTAGGCGCGTATGCTGCCTATTATAATGAGTCGAGGACTCATCGTTCCCTGAACAAGGACGCGCCGTTCCATCGCGCAATTGAGCGTCTCGGTGCCATCAAATCACAACCAGTTCTCGGTGGCCTTCACCACCAATATTGCAGAATCTAATTTTCGTACACACAGGCCTTTATGTGCCTGTAGCCGCTAAACCGCGCCATGGCTCGGCACCGGCGAAGCATGCCCGGCCATCCAATGCCTCCTCGATCCGGAGTGCCTCGTTCCACTTCGCCATGCGCTCGGACCGCGAAAACGAGCCAACCTTGAGCTGAAGAACGCTCCAGCCAACTGCGAGGTGGACGATCGTCACGTCCTCGGTCTCACCCGAGCGCGCAGAGATGATCGCGCCCCAATGGGCGGCGCGCGCCGCCTCAACCGCCGCCTTAGCCTCGCTCACGGTCCCGACCTGGTTCGGTTTTACCAGAATAGCGTTGCACGCCGGCATCGCGGCTGCGCGACGCAGGCGTGCCGCGTCGGTCACGAGGAAATCGTCGCCCACGATCTGCACCCGGTGACCAACCGCCTTCGTGAAACGTGTCAGGCCCGCCGCATCGTGCTCGGCCAGCGGATCCTCGATCGAGACGATCGGATAACGGTCAAGCCAATCGATCAGCATGGCCGACATTGCGTCGGAGTCGAGCACGCGTTTATCGAGCGCGAGGCGGTAGGCACCGTCGCGATAGAATTCAGAGGACGCAATATCGAGCGAGATCGACACTTCGTTGCCGGGAGTGAAGCCGGCGCGCTCTATTGCGCGCACCAGGGCGTCAAGCGCTGCTTCGTTCGAGTCAAATGCAGGCCAAAAGCCGCCTTCGTCGGCAACACCCTGGAGCCGGCCCGTTTCTCGCATCATCGCACCGGCCGCGCGGTAGATCTCGGCGGTCCATTCGAGCGCCTCGGCGAACGAACGCGCCTTCGGCGCCACGACCATGAAATCCTGAATGTCGACGCGTCCCCCCGCATGGGCGCCGCCGCCGAAGATTTGAACCTCCGGGATCGGCATGATGGCCGGCCGGTCACCAAGGAGATAGGCATAGAGTGGCATGCCGGCGGCCGCGGCCGCGGCATGGAGGACTGCCATGGATGCCCCGACCAAGGCGTTGGCGCCGAGACGGGCCTTATTAGGCGTGCCGTCGAGTGCGATCAGCACGTCGTCGATGCCTTTCTGGTCGCGCGCGTCGCGTCCGCGAAGCGTCCGTGCGATCTCGCCGTTGACATTACCGACCGCCTTCATCACGTCGGCGCCACCAAACCGGCTACCGCCATCGCGCAGATCGACTGCCTCGCCGCTCCCGGTCGAGGCGCCGGCCGGTGCAATTGCCCGTCCCATGGCGCCGCCCGCGAGTGTTACCTCGGTCTCGACGGTAGGCCGGCCGCGCGAATCCCAGACGCGGCGGCCGTGGACGGCGGCAATGTCAGTCGTGCTCATGCGTGAATCTCTTGGCCCCACGCATCGCGAATGACGTCGAGGCGATCCACTCGGGTTGCGATATATAGGCGCGCGAAATCCCGCACCCGATTCTTCTCGCGCTCGTCGGCGACATATTCGATTGGCGATTTACCGTCGATCCTTCCGAGCAGCAGCGCCGGCAGAAGGGCGGCGGTCAGGGCCTCCATCTCGGCGCGTGGCTGCCAGGTCACGCCCGCGAGATAGGTCTCAGTCAGGCGATCAAACAGTCGGAGAAAGCTGCGCGCGTTCTGCGGCCGCCATAAGCATTTCAGCAGCAGGTGATTGAGGCAGAAGGCAAGGTCGAAGGCCGGCTCGCCATACCAGGCGCATTCCGCGTCGATGAACACTGGACCGTCCGGTCCGACGAGGATGTTTTTCGGACTAACGTCGCCGTGGACTAATGCACGTTTGGTCGCGAGCGTGGCACTCGAAAGCGCCTCGAGCTGCGGCGCCAGATCGGTATGGACGTGTCCGGTCGCGACCAGGTAGGGCTCGAGCCGGATGGCATAGAAACAATCGCCGGTATCGAACGCGGCGGCGACCTCGGGTCGGCCGGCGGTCGCTGCGTGAATCGCAACCAGCCGCTCGGCAACCGCGACCGCAGTTTCTTCGTGCAGGATGCCGTCGCGCAGTTGGCTCTTCCAGTTCGGATAGCGGCCGGGATCGAGGTATTCCATAATGAAGAGGCCGGCGTCCCGGTCCTGTCCCACGAGACGCGGCACCGAGCCCGGCCAGATCGAATCCGCTGCGGTGAGCCACTTCCATTCGGCGTCGTTGCGCTCGATCGGCGCTTCCCAAAGCTGTGACACTTTGAGCTGCGCCAGGGCGCGCTTTAGGCAAAATCTTTGTGTGCCGATCTCGACGAGCCAGATGTCGGAAGAAATCCCGCCTTCGAGCGGTACGCATACCGGTTTGTCGCCGGGCGCAAGCAGGCCCATGCGCCCGAGCACGGCGCCGATGTCCTCTTCAGTCAGCGGATTGGCACGCAGCGTCGCCCTGTTCATAACTAGCAATCAGTCTTCACGAGAGATCGTTTTGCGGCCGCGATCATAACTCAACCGGCGGCATTTGGGCCGCCGTCTCATGGGTTGGCCGTCCAGCCACCTGCTATCAAATTCGTGATTTCAGGCTTTTACCGAACCCTCAACCACCACCTCGACGAGTTTTGCGCCGGGCCGAGCGAATGAGGACACGAGCGCAGGAGCCACATCCTTTGCCTCCGTGATGCGGATTGCCTCGAGTCCGAGCGCCTTCGCAATGCCGACAAAATCAACCGATGGGTCGACAAAGTCCATACCGATGAAATGGTCACTCTGGTGGAATGCCAGAAGTCGCTGCTTGATAATCCGATAGCCACCGTTGTTCACGATCACAACCGTCAATGGCAGTTTGTGATGTGCTGCCGTCCACAGCGCCTGGATCGAGTACATCGCACTGCCATCGCCCGAGTAGCAAACTACTGACCTATTTGGGTTTGCCAGACTCACACCGACCGACGCCGGCAATCCCCAGCCAATGCCGCCCGAGGCGAGAGCGTGATAGCCAAACCGATCACGATTGGGACGTAGCGCAGGCATATAGCGTGAAGCAGTCAGTCCCTCGTCGACGAGGATGGCGTTAGCAGGCATCGCCTCGACAACCTGCAGCGTCAGCCAGTCGGGATCAATCGGCGTACAATCCCGATTCTTTGCGATCTCATCGATGAGCCTTCTGCGCTGCGCCGTCCAGTTCTTCGATGCTAGGGCGTTGATACCGTTCTTTGCACGCTTTTCGAGTGCTGTACCGCCCGTAGCCTTAAGTGCTGGGACAAGGACCCGCAGTGTCTCCTTCACGTCAGCCTTAAGCGCAATTTCGGCCGCGTAGTTCTTGGCCAGATCCCAATCAACGAGGCCAATTTGTATGATCGCCATCCCATTCGGCAGCGGATCGATCTCACTGTGAACCGACATACGCAGCGGGTCCGCCCCAAGCACGATCATCAGATCGTATGCGCCTAGCATGTCCCGGGTCTGCTTCTGCACGCGGGATACCGATCCCATGAAGCACGGGCTCTCCGACAGGAAATGCGCGCCATATGCGACTGACTGCTGATAGGCAGGACAGCCGAGCGTCATCGATAAGAGCGCGGCTTCGTTCAGCGCATCACTCTTAACGATCTCATCACCGGCGATGATAACGGGGCGCTCTGCTCTAAGAATGCGCTGGACCAGCGTTTGCAATGCTTCATCCGAGGGCTTCACACGCGTATCGACGCGGGTCGAGTGCCCAAGATCGACGCCGGCCTCGGAATTCAATATGTCCCCCGGTAGCGACATGAAGACAGGCCCGGTTGGCGGCGTCGTTGCAACCTTAGCGGCGCGGCGTACGATCCGCGGTAGATCCTCAAGACGCGTCACCTCAATGGCCCACTTCACCAACGGCTCGGCAATCCTAACGAGCGGCCCATAGAGCATTGGCTCCATCAGACCGTGCCCCTGCTCCTGCTGACCGGCGGTCAGGATCATGGGAGTACCGGTAAAATTGGCATTGTACAGCGCGCCCATGGCATTCCCCAGCCCAGGCGCTACGTGGACATTGCAAGCGACGAGGCGGCCCGAAGCTCTGCTAAACCCGTCCGCAATAGCGACCACAAGGCTCTCCTGCATCGCCATCACGTAGGTCAGATCGGGATGTTCCTTCAGCGCATGCATGATCGGAAGTTCAGTAGTCCCCGGATTGCCGAAGAGATGCGTGATACCCTCGTCCTTTAGCAGCGCGAGGAATGCCGAGCGTCCGGTGATGCGGTTCATGGAAGGTCTCTCGTTCCCGCGGGCGTCACAGTCGGGTTGGGGGCATCATGACCGGCTTCTATCTGATAGAGCAATGGAGCCTGGTGATAGCTACTTTGTAGCCAAAAGAGCTGTGCCTCCACCGCCAGTCCTCCCAAATCTAATTTTTGGTACAGACAGTTGTCCACGGCGAGCGGGCTCTGCCATAACGCACCACACTGGTCTTTTGAGATTGCTGCCATCGCGCTTGCGGAAGATCTCGTAGACTCGTGCCGGACGGACATCAGTTTGTCTCGACTAATATTAATCCGAGAACTCGCTATTTTAAACCAAAGTAGGCGCGGCGCAGCGCATCATTCTTATGTATCTCAGAGACTGTTCCGAAGAATCCGATACGGCCGTTGTCCAGCGTATACACGCGATCGGCAAGTTCCAGGAATTTGACGTTTTGTTCGGCAATAAGGAGCGCAAGGTCTTTTGCGCGGAATTGCGCGAGCACACGGACCACCTCTTTGACAAACAGCGGTGATAGGCCGGCCGAAGGCTCATCCATGACGATAAGGCGCGGGTTACCGGCAAGTGCCTTAGCAATCCCAACCATTTTTCGCTGACCGCCGGATAGACTACTGACAAGCACGCGACGGCGCTCCGCGAGGGCTGGGAATACTGCATAGAGTTCGTCGGCCCTCCCACGTATCTGGCTCCTGGGCAGGAACTGTGCGCCGATGAGGATGTTTTCCTCGACGGTTAGACCAACAAAACCTGAAGCCTCGGACATATAAACAATACCGCGCCGCACCCGGTGGTCAGTGCGCAGTCGCGTTATATTCACACCATCGAAATCAACCTGGCCTCCCCAAGCTTCGATTAGACCCATAATTGCTTTCAGCAGCGTTGTCTTGCCCGCGCCGTTGGCGCCGAGCAGCACAATGGACTCGTGTTCATGGACGCAAAGATCGGCGCCCCACAACACCTGGATTCGTCCATAACCCGCGGTGAGGCCGGTTACTTGAAGCAAGGTTTTCGAATTGCCGTCAAACTGCATCCTCTCCTCCGAGGAATACCTCAACGACCTGCGAATTCGTAAAGGCGTTTGCCAGTGATCCTTCGAAGATTTCCTTGCCCGCGTTCATGACGACGATGCGGTCGGTAATCTGGCCGATGAAACCCATGAGGTGCTCGACGACGAGAAGTGCGATTCCGGAGCGGGCAAGTTCCTTCAGCTTGGCGGCGACATGCTCAAGCTCTGCGGGGTTTAATCCGGCCGCAAGTTCATCGACGAGCAAAAGTCGCGGGCCGGTCGCGAGCGCACGGGCAAGATCGAGCATCTTTTGGTGGGCGCTATTGAGCTCGGCAGCAGGGTGATCCGCGAAAGCCAAGAGGCCGAGCGATGACAGCAACGCGTCCGCGTCGACACGGGTATCGCGATTGCGCCCATATGCGACCGCGATGTCCACGTTCTCGCGTACGGTGAGGGTAAGGAATGGTCTGGGGATTTGGAAAGTACGATTGATCCCGGCGTGTACGAGACGGTGTGAGGGCAGGCCGGCTACGGAGCGTCCCTCGAAATGGATCGTGCCGCCGTCCGGTGTGTAAAGGCCCGAAATGATATTGATGCAAGTCGTCTTGCCGGATCCGTTGGGTCCGACAAGGCCAAGAACCTCGCCTGCTCCCAAACTGAAACTGAGACCGTCAAGTGCCCGGAAGCCACCGAAGTGCTTCACAAGGCCGTCGATGGTCAGAAGCGGTGAAGCGTCAGGGAACATTTAACCCCCAACGCCGCAGCAGTGAGACGAGGCCATTCGGTAGGAACAGTACGAGACCCATGATCAACGCGCCGTAAATGAGCTGAAAGTACTGAGGCGTCGAAATCCCGACCGCATTATAGAGGCCGTAGAGAATGACGACGCCAAGGATCGGTCCAGTTACCGTCGCGTTGCCGCCAAACAGAGCGAACACGATGGCGAAGATCGTGAACTCACCGCTGAAAACAGTCTCGGGATAGAATACCGATACGTACCAGGCGAAGACCCCACCGGCCAGGCCGGCGATCAGTGCGCTCAAGAGCCACGCGATGATGCGCTCGCGTACCACGTTAATGCCAGCCATGCTGGCGCTGATTGGGTCCTCGCGGATTGCCTGCAGTGCCATGCCAAAGCGAGAATTGCGCAGGTAGACCACGAGACCAAGTGTTGCCGCTAGGACAGCGAGCGCTGTCGCGTAAGCGAGTGTGGGATTGAAGACGCCACTGAGGCTGATGCCGTAGGGACCCTTCGTTATGTTTTCGAGGTTTGGGTTTGACACCACCTGCAATACGGCAAGCGCGGCGGCGAGATTAGCGATCGAGAAATAAGCCCCCGATAGGCGAAAGAGTGGCGTCAATAACAGACCAAGGGCAACAGCGGCGCCGGCCCCGACCGGCAGCGCCAAAAGTGGTGGCGCCTGCAGATGAATGACCATCAGCGAGAATCCGTAGGCACCGGCACCAAAAAACCCCACGTAACCGAATGGCAGGTATCCCGTGAACCCGTAGATGACGTTGACGCCCTGAGCGAGCATGATGAAAATCATGAAATTGAAAAGCAGAAGATGATTGCTGTAGATACTCGGCAATATCGCGAAAGCTCCGACCACCGGCACTAAAATTAGGAGAACGTGGCGTATGATCCTAGGCACGGCGCACCTGCCGTCCCAGGAGCCCGCTCGGACGCACCAGCAGGATCGCGATGAGCAGCACGTAGGGAAGAAGATTTGCCCACGAACTGTAGTAGCTTTGCATGAACATGTAGGAAATGCCGTAGATCAATCCCCCGAGCACGGTGCCAAGCGGATTGCCGAGAGAGCCAATGACGATCACGGTGAAGGACGTCACCGTCACCTCGACGCCCATCGCTGGTGTGATGCTGCCCAGCATGAACGGCGCGAAAACGCCGGCGACGGCCGCCAGTCCGAGGCCGATCCCGAATGCGAATGCAGAAACGCGATGGACGTTGATACCGGTTGCGACGGCTTCCTCGCGGTTGACCATGACCGCGCGCGTCAGATAGCCGAGGCGTGTCCGGTAGAGATAAAGATAGACAAATAGAACGGCAAGCCCGCTGACGACACCGCTCGCCACCCAGGCCGCCGGAAAGGTCTGACCGAAGATATCGATGGGACCATTGTCGACCTTATGGCCAGTGAAGAAGCCTTTGACTGCAGCGATCACAATTCCGAGCTGCCCGCCAGGGATCGAGCGTTCACTGGTGCCGAATGCAATGGTTGTGACCGCTTCGATGACTTGCGAGAGACCGAAGAACAGAATGAATGATAACATTTCCGGATCCCGCGCCTTGAGCAGTCGCGGCACAAGCAGATAATAAAGCGGCAGTCCGACGACCGCGAATGAGGCAAAGACGATCAGGATCGCGGAGATTGGATTGATGGCAAAAAGAGTGAATAGCCAGAATGCAAGGAATGCACCCAACATGAGAAAATCACCATGCGCCAGATTCACTATGCGCATGACGCCGAACACGAGGTTCAGCCCGAGCCCAATCAGACTAAAATAAAGGCCGAAGAGCAGGCCAGCCAACAGAGTATAAAGAAGCATCAGGGCGGGCTTGGGTTTTGGTGGCTGCTATCTCTTCCTTCATTATCAGGGGCGCGGATAAACCGGCTTTCCGGTTGCCACGTCGTGCGGCCAAACTGTCACAAATTTCAGGTGTTCGTGCTCATCAAGGATGAGTTGCCCAAGGGGGGTAATTTCCCCGATCTGCGCCCCGGTGGCGTCAAGTTCAAACGTGCCATCCAATGTCCGGAGCTTTCCCGACAGACTGAAGATCGCTTTGCGAAGATCGAGCTGATCGAGGCTATTGGCCGCCGCGAGTGCCTTCTCAAGCACGAGCCCAGTCGTGTAGCCCGCCACCGAGTTGAATCCGAACTCGACTTTTGAGTCCGCATATTTCTTGTTCCATGCAACTCTGTAATCCTTAAGCGGCATGCCGAAGCTGGCCTCATAGGCGATTTCGGAGGACGGAACGTAGGTAAACACGTAGTTCAGACCGGCGCCTCCGACATTCTTCTCCAGAAGCTCAGTTTCGAGACCGGGATAGATGCAGAAGAGAAACTTCAATTTGATGCCGCTGTCCTGCACATTGCGCAGAAAGGCGATGTCGTTCGGCGCGTAACCAAGTTCGATGACGGCATCGGGGGTAGTCGCGCGGATATTGTTCAGCAGGACAGTATAGTTCGACGTTTCTGTCGGAATGCCTTCATCGTAGACGATTTCGACCCCGGAATTTGATTCCTTAATGAACTTTCGGACCGCATTCGCCTGGGTTCCGGTGAAATCATTCGTGGAATATAGGATCGCCACTCGCTTGATACCGAGCCCGGGGCCATCGTGGGTGATGAAATCTGCGAGTGGCTTCGGCCAAATGCTCGAAACCGGATCGGACATCAGTACGATGTAGGGATTGTCGGGGGTGAAAAAATTCGCTCCCGTGCCGGTTTGGTCAATAAGCAGCATCTTATGGTCGCGGGCGATCGGAACGGCCACCGACGTCAGCACGGATCCGGAATCCGAGATCAGAATGTCGACCTTGTCCTGGGTGATGAGCTGATTGTAGAGTGTCGCCGCCGTCGCGGTATTGCTCTGATCGTCATAGGCGATGAGCTTGAGCGGAATCTTTTTATTGAACGCCTTGACAAAAACGCCGCCCTCGGCGTTTTTCTGCTCCAGCCAAAGCTTGAGACCGTCATGGACCGGCATGGAAATGCTGGCGAAGCGTCCGGACGAAGCATAAAGGGTCCCGAGCTTGATCTCGGCAGGAGCACCAGTCCCCTGAGCAAACGCCGTAGCCGAAGTCATCGATGCAACTAACAGCGCAAAAATTGTGCGTCGTGTCATGAGCGTCCTCCGCAGGATTTTTCATTGATTGGCAACAACGCTAAAACAACGGCCGTAGCGGCGCAACCCCGCCGGATGGCCTTCAGCCAACGGAGGTATCCGCTTCGGTGCGGACTTCGCCATCGATGGTAGTGCCGCCTGCCAGCAGCGCGTCGATTTCGTTAGCCGATATCCCGGCGTCCCGGAAAACCGAAAGGCTGTGTTCGCCCAGACGCGGGGCGTGACGGCTTATCTTCAGGGCGGACCCGTTCCATCGGCTGGGTATGCCGGTGTAGCGGATTTGGCCCTCGGTCGGATGCGATTTTGTTTCAAAAAACTTGACCGAGGCGAGATGCGGATCGTCGATCAATGCGTCGAGGTCGTTCATCGGTGCGCATGGAATATCGCACCGCCCGAGAAGATTGATCCACTCCGCGGATGTCCGCGTGCGCAGGATATCGGCCAACACGCCGTAGACCTCATTATAATGACGAACACGTGTCGCCTGGTCCGACAGGCGGGAGTCTGAAACATATTGTTCGGCCCGATCGATGGCGGTAAAGAACGATTTCCAGTGCTTGTCGGTATAAACCAGAACGCATAAGTGGCCGTCGCTCGTCGCATAGGGCCGACGATTTGCGGTCAACAGCCGGCTGTATCCGGGCTCTCCTATGGGAGGATTGAACGAGCGCCCGCCGAGATGATCGCCCAGAACAAATTGCGCCATGGTCTCGAACATCGGGAGTTCGACCGACGGTGCCTCGCCGGTTCGATTGCGATACAGAACGGCCGCGAGTGTGGCGTGAGCGGCATTTATGCCAACAATCCGATCGACGAGTGTTAACGGCACATATTCCGGCGCATGCCCTCCAATGCGGGCGCTGACTGCCGGCACGGCGCAGATTCCCTGAATGAGGTCGTCATAAGCGGGCTTGCCGGCGTAAGGACCGTTCTCACCGTAGCCGATCAGACTTACGTAAATGAGGCGCGGATTGGCCGCCCGCACATCTTTGTCTGTGAGCTTGAGCCGCTGCATCGCAGCAGGACGATTATTGTGGACCAAAATGTCCGCGGTCTCACACAGTCGCAGCAGGATCTTGCGACCTAGCACCTGTTTTAGATCGAGAACGACGCTGCGCTTGTTGCGGTTCAGTTGTAAGTAGAGCGCGCCCATATCGGCGCTTTTTTTCGCTCCGCCCTTGCGCATCAAGTCGCCTTGAGGCGATTCAATTTTGATAACGTCTGCGCCGTAATCCGCCAAAATCTGAGTGGCGTACGGGCCCAATACCATAGTGGTCAGGTCGACGATACGCAGCCCGTCCAACGGAGCTTGGATATTTTGTTCTTTTGCCGTTGGCGACATCGCAATTCCGACTGATTCTAATCCGTTCAACGCATCATCGGATGACGCGACTTGAGTCTTCCTCATAAGGTGGCGAGTAGATGACGAGAACTTTGCATGGTGTCGCACCGATCGCGGTGA
>Ga0097691_1002301_pt1 | contig 12979 bp, 11 predicted proteins | sample NGESurdeep072012_8_FD_72858 | JGI IMG/M metagenome (GOLD analysis project Ga0097691, IMG submission 72858) | Arctic peat soil microbial communities from Barrow, Alaska - NGEE Surface sample 210-1 deep-072012 | ecosystem: Environmental > Terrestrial > Soil > Wetlands > Peat ...
TCGCACCACCGCGTACAGCGCGACGTTAAGGAGCAGCCCCGAGAGCACCGCCGATACCGGGGTCGGGCCTTCGGCGTGCGCGTCGGGCAGCCAGTTGTGCAGCGGCACCAGGCCCACTTTGGTGCCAAACCCGACCAGCAGGAACACGAAGGCGAGCGACAGCACCGTCGGTTCGAGCTGGTCGCGCACTCCGTACAGGTGCGTCCACAGGAGTGAAGTCCCTCCCGGGCCGAGAACTTTTTCCGCGGCGAAATACAGCAGGATGATTCCGAACAGCGCCTGCGCGATGCCGACCGAGCACAGGATGAAATACTTCCACGCCGCCTCCAGGCTCGCCGGCGTGCGGTACAGGCTCACCAGCAGCACGGTCGCGAGCGTCGCGCCCTCCACGGCCACCCACAGAATGCCGATGTTGTTCGACAACAGGCACAGCACCATGGTAAAGGAAAACAGTTGGTACATGCTGTGGTAGAGGCGCAGGCGTGCCGCGTTCAAGCGCCCGTGGTGCTCCTCGATGCGCATGTAGGGACGCGAGAATAGCGCCGTGGTAAAGCCGACAAACGCCGTGAGTGCGACCAGGAACACATTGAACGGATCGACGAAGAACTGCTCCTCGAGCGCCGTCATCGGGCCGTCGGTGATGACGCGACGGGTCAGCGCCGCCGCGGCGACGAGGGTGATGAGGCTCATCAGAGCATTCAGCTCCGGCGCCCAGCGCTTGTGGCCGACCAGCGCCAGCAGCAGGCCGCCGAGCAGGGGAAAACCGAGGACGAGAGTGATTTCCATGCGTCCTAGTCCTCTTTCAGCTTTTCCATGTGCCGGATGTCGAGGCTTTCGAACTCGTCGCGGATATGGAAGAAGAAAATGCCGAAGATGAACGTGCCGACGAGCACATCGAGCGCCACCCCCAGCTCGACCACCAGCGGCATGCCGTAGGTCGCGCTGGTGGCGGCGAAGAACAGGCTGTTCTCCATTGCCAGGAAACCGATCACCTGCGGCACCGCCTTGCGCCGCACGATCATCATCAGGAATGACAGCAGCACGCTCGCCATCGCGATCCCCAAGGTCGCGCGCGTCAGGCTGCTCGCCATCTCCGAGATCGGGGTGGCAAGCGCGAAAGCGAAGATCACAAGGCCGATGCCGACCAGCATCGTCGCCGGAATATTGATCAGGGTCTCGATGTCCCAGCGGATCTGCAGCCGGTTGATCAGGCGGTGCAGTATCCACGGGATCAGTATCACCTTGAGCAGCAGCGTAAGCGTGGCCGAGTAATACAGATGACGCTGGCCGGTTGCGTACGCCATGATCAGCGTCGAGGCGGTGAGCGCGGCGCCCTGCCATGCGAACAGCTTGATCAGCGTCAGCACGCGCCGCTGCGCCAGCATGGCGAAGGCGAGCAGCAGCAGGAACGCCGCGAGCAGGTTGACGAATTGGCTGGAAAGCGATTGATCCATGGTGTTCTTAGTCTTAGCCGCGCGAGAGGAAGTGGGTCAGTATGCCCAGAACGCCGAGCAAAAATGCGGTGGACAGGAACTCGGGTGCGAGGAACAGGCGCAGCTTGGCGAGCAGCGTCTCCAGCAACGCAAGGCCGGCGCCGCCGAGCGCAAGCTTCGCCGCCAGCGCTGCGAACGCGAGCGGGAGCGCTCCCCAGTTGCCCGCCTCGGCAATGCCCCAGGGAACGAACAGCGCGATGCCGATGGTCATGTAGGCGAACAGCTTGATCGCCACGGCCCATTCGATCAGCGCCAGGTGGCGCGCCGAGTATTCGAGGATCATCGCCTCGTGGATCATGGTGAGTTCGAGGTGCGTGGTCGGGTTGTCGATCGGGATGCGGGCGTTCTCGGCGAGCAGCACCATGAGGAAGGCGATCGCGGCGAATGCCAGGCTCGGGTAAATCGCGAACTCGCGGTGTGAGAGCGTCTCGACGATGGTGTTCAACTGGGTCGAGCCGCTGATGAAAGCGGCGGTGAACAAGATCATCAGCATTGCCGGTTCGGCGAGAAACCCGATCAGCATCTCGCGCCGCGCGCCCAGGCCGCCGAAGGCAGTGCCGATGTCCATCGCCGCGAGCGCGGAGAACACCCGCGCCAGCGCGAACACGCCCACCAGCGCGATGATGTCGGCCGCCGGCGCGAACGGCAGGTCGGTGGCGAGCACCGGAACGATTCCGGCGGCGAGCCACATGCAGCCGAACACCACATAGGGCGTGACGCGAAACACGGCGGAAGCGTTGCGCGCGATCACCGCGTCCTTGTGAAACAGCTTTGCCAGCGTGTAGTACGGCAGCAGGATGCTCGGCGCCGACCGGTTCTGCAGCCAGGCGCGGCACTGGTTCGCCCAGCCCAGGAGCAGCGGCGCGGCCAGCACCACGAACACCGATTGCAGTATCTGAAACGCGATTCCGGGGACGTCGATCATGGGTGGGATCTAGTGCGCGAAAGCCAATGGGCGAAAGTCAGCGGACGAAGACCAGCAGCGCGATCAGGGTGAGAAAGCTGTAGAGCAGGTAGATGCTGATCCGCCCCTGCTGCAGCAACGCGATCTTCGATGAAACGTATTCGGCCAGGCGCGCCACCGGCAGGTACAGCCAGTACCAGTGGCGGTCCTCGATCTTAAGCGAGAACCTGGGCGCCGGATCCTCCGGTCCCGGCATGTGCCGCTGCATCAGGTAGAGCGGGCCGAATATGTGCCGGATCGGCTGGCCGAAGGCATCGGCGGTGTCCTGTGTGCGCGCGGTCAGTTCGGAATAGCCGCAGCCCCAGGCATCGGAGTAACGCAGGCGGCCGTGGTAGAAGCGGTGCACCAAGATGAAAGTAAGCAGGGTCACGCCGACGATCACGATCAGAAACACAATCGGGCTGTAGCTCGCGCGCTCGGACTCGACCGGCACCAGCCACAGCCAATTCGATTGCACCGCGCCCTCGCGCAAGCCGTGCCCGGTAAGCGAGACGGCGACCCGGTTCAGCATCAGCAAAAACGAAGTCGGAAACAGGCCGAGCACGAAGCAGCCGGCCGCAAGCCAGGCCATGCCGAAGCGCTCCATCATGCCGGCGTCGTGGCCATGGTCGCCGGCCGCGTCCGGCGCCGCATGCCGCGCCTCGCGCGGCCGCCCGAGAAAGGCGATGCCGAAGACTTTGACGAAGCACATGCCGGTGAGCGCGCCGGCCAGAGCCAGCGTCGCGGCAAACAGCGGCAGCAGGCTGCGCACCACCCCGTTTTTCAGGATCGATGCCTGCAGCGCGGTCTGGAACGTCAGCCACTCGGACACGAATCCGTTCAGCGGCGGCAGCGCCGAAATGGCAAGCGCGCCGACCAGAAAATAAAACGCCGTGTGCGGCATCTTGTGGATCAGGCCGCCCATGTCGTTGAGGTTGCGCAGCCCGGTGGCGTGCAGGATGGAGCCGGCGCCGAGGAACAGCAGCCCCTTGAACACCGCGTGATTGAGCGTGTGATAAAGCGCGGCGATCAGCCCGAGCGCGCCGGCTGCCGGGTGGCCGAAGCCGACGAACACCATGGACATGCCCAGACCGAGAAGGATGATGCCGATGTTTTCCACCGAATGATAGGCGAGCAGGCGTTTCAGGTCGTGCTGCATCAGCGCGTAGAGCACGCCGAACAAGGTCGTGCCGGTGCCGATCACCAATACCAGCATTCCCCATTCCCAGTGGACGTTGCCGATCAGATCGTAGGTCACGCGGATCATGCCGTAGATGGCGGTCTTCAGCATGATGCCGCTCATCAGCGCCGAAACCGGCGAGGGCGCGGCCGGGTGCGCCTCCGGCAGCCACACGTGCAAGGGGACCATCCCGGCCTTGGCGCCGAAACCGAAGAACGCGAGCACGAATGCCACCGTGGCCCACGGCGGCTGGAGCTTGGCCGCACGCAGCGCGTCGAAGGTGTAATCGCCGTGACCGCCGTTCATCACGCCAAAGGACAACAGAATCGCGATCGCGCCCAGGTGCGCGATCAGCAGGTAGAGAAAGCCGGCGCTGCGGATTGCGGGCAGCTTGTGATCGGTGGTGACGAGAAAATAGGAAGACAGTGCCATCGTCTCCCATGCGACCATGAACAGGTAGGCGTCGTCGGCCAGAATCACGAACGCCATGCTCGCCAGGAACACGTGATATTCCAGCGCCAGCAGCGCAAGGCGTCCGGCGCTCTCGTCGCGGAAATAACCGATAGCGTAAATCGATACCCCGGCGGAGACCGAGCCGAGCAGCAGCAGGAAAAAGCCCGCCAGCGGATCGAGGCGCAGATGGAAAGGCAGGTCGGGCAGTCCGAGCGGCAGGGTCATCTGCTCGGGTGTGGCCAGCCATATTGCCTGCAGGCCGGCCGCAGCCAGTGCGAGGGCCGCCAGCGTCCCCAGCGCAAAGGCGCATCTGCGCGCGAAAAAGGCATTGCCTGACGGAACCAGCGACAGCACGGCGATCGCGAACCAGGCAGCGGTAACGATGAGCGAGCCCGACAGCGGCGAAGACATTATTACGTGCATTGCTTTCAGATGGGGCGGCGGGTGAACCGGCGCGGCTCGGCTGTGCACATGCGCAGGCGCGGCGAGACCGTTTGTGTTTCAGCAATTATACCAGATCGATTATTGAGGGGGTGGCGCGGGGCCGGATCGAACCGGTCGCGCTCACTCGCGCGCCAGGCGGCGGGCGTCGAGGCGCCCGAGCGCGACCAGGATGCCGAAGATGATCGCCTCCGGACGCGGCGGGCAGCCCGGGATGTAGACATCGACCGGCAAAACCTTGTCGACGCCCCCGGCGCTGGCGTAGCTCTCTCCGACGATGCCCCCGGAGGCGGCGCAAGCGCCAACGGCGATCACGATGCGCGGCTCGGGGATGGCCTCGACCGTGCGGCGCACGGCGGTTTCCAGGTTGCGCGTGACCGGGCCGGTGACCACGACCCCGTCCGCATGGCGCGGGGCGGCGACAAAGTCGATGCCGAGGCGACGCACGTCGTATACCGGGTTCAGCAGGGCGGCAAGCTCCCAGTCGCAGGCGTTGCAGGAGCCCGCGTCAAGGTGGCGCAGGTGCAGCGAGCGGCCGAGCACCCGGTGGATCTCGGACGCGGCGCGAGCGGCCTCGGCGTCCGCGTCCGGTGTTGGTTCCGCAGCGGGTCCCGTCACTCGTCCCGCTGCTGGGACGGCGGGGTCGTCGGCCACGACCTCGATCCGCAGGTCGGCGCGAGTGCGCGCCGCGAGTTCGAATTCCCGTCCCATCGTGACCGCGCCGGCCCAGGGATCCTCGGCACAGCGGCCGCAGAAGACGCAGCGCGCGAGGTCGAGGGCGACGTGGCGGCGGCCGGCGTCGAGACGCTCCGACAGCGCGCCCGTCGGGCAGACCTTGGGAGGGGGCAGGCTGCTGCCGGGGAGAAGCACGGGCATCCCCCGAAAGCGGTTTGGCGGCACGCTCGGCTCCGCCGGGTAGCGGGTCGTGACCACCCCGGTGCGAAGCGCGTTCAGGAGGATGCGCAGCATGTCAGCGATCCGTGCACGAGTAGCACAGCTCGAAGCTCTTGTTGACGAGCGGGAAGTCCGGGACGATCGCCGTCTCTGCGGCCAGGGCCACCGCGGGCCAGTTGTGGTAGCTGGGTGAGCGCAGGTGGTAGCGCTCCACGCGCCCGAGCGCATCGGTGCGAAGCCAGTGGACCGCCTCGCCGCGCGCAGACTCGATGGCCGCGATCCCGATCCGTCCGCCCGGCAGCGGCTCGGCGAGGGCGACCCGCAGCGGCCCCGGCTCGAGCCGCCGGACGAACTCACCGACGAGCCGGATCGACTCCCGCGCCTCCAGGGCGCGCACCGTCACACGGGCCATCGCGTCGCCTTTCGCGACGGTCACGACGTGCAGCTCGGGCGCGTTGGGCGCCGCGAACGCGCCGTGGGGATGATCGCGCCGCGCGTCGCGGTCCACACCGCTCGCGCGGGCCGCCACGCCGGTGACGGCGAAGTCGAGCGCGGCCTGGTGTGGGAGGACGCCGGTGTCGTCGAGCCGATCGACGACCGATGGATTGGCTTCGATGCGTCCCATCAGGCTATCGAACTCGATGAGCGTGTCCTGGAGCGTGATGGCGAGAACTCGGAGAAGGTCGTCCGGGAGATCGAGGCGCACGCCGCCCGGTACGACGAGGCCGCGGAGGAAGCGGTTTCCCGCCAACCGCTCGTTCATCTGCTGCAGGCGCTCCTTCAGGCGTGCCCCGGTGGCGGTGCCGTAGTGGAACGCGGCGCCGGCGCAGACGTTGCCGACGTCGCCGACGTGATTGTAGATCCGCTCCAACTCGAGCGCGATACTCCTGATGAGCCGGGCTCGCGGCGGCACTTCGACGCCGGCAATCTGCTCGAGCGCCTCGCAGTAGCCCATGCCGTGCGCGACCGAGCAGACGCCGCAGATGCGTTCGGCGATGGTGAACGCGTCGAGCGGCACGAGACCCTCCATCCGCTTCTCCAACCCGCGATGCGTGTAGAACAGGCGCGCGTCGAGGTGCAGCACGGTCTCGCCGACCGAGGTCAAGCGGAAATGACCCGGTTCGATGATGCCGGCGTGGATCGGGCCGACCGGAATCTCGAACACGCCCTCGCCTTCGGCGATGAGGTGCGGAAACTCGTCGGCGGGCTCGACCGGGACGCGCCGCGACCCGTCGAAAGCCTTGCGCAACGGGAACACGCCCCGCGGCCAGCCGTCGTGGACCACGAGCGGACGGGGATCGGGGTGCCCGATGGGGACGATCCCGAACAGGTCCTGCATCTCGCGCTCGTGCCAGTTGGCGGCCGGGATCGCCGTCGTCAGGGAGGGTACCTCCGGCCGCGCCGCATCCACGGAGATGAGCAGCGTCACGAACCGATCCGCGGCGCCGCGGGCGGTGGGCTCGAAGACGTAGCGCACTTTCAGATCTCCGTCCGGCGTCGCCGTCTCGTCGGTCGCCACGAGCGTGGCCAGGGCCATCGAGTGCGATCCGATGAGCACGGCCGCAGCCGCCGGAAGATCGCCCGTGCGACCGAGGCGCAGCGTGAGGTCCGATGGGCGCGGGCCGACTTCCGCGTCGACGGCGCCGCCCACGCACGCACGCAGCGCGTCCATGAGGGCAGGGTCAGCCAACGACGACCTCCGTGGCGCGCCGGAGGAGCGTGTCGAAGCTCACGGGAATGGTGAGGCCGAGCAGGACCATGATTGCCGCGAGCAGCAGCATCGCGAGCAGCGGGGACCAGGCCTCGGCCTTCCGGCCCGCCCCCCTCGGCTCGCCGAAGACCATCGCGCCGGCATGGTGGAGGAGTCCGGCAAAGATGATGACGACCATCGCGAGAAAAATCGCGATCGCCACCCAGTGACCGTGGCCGATGCCGGCGCGCAGCACCATGAGCTCGCTCACGAAAATCGAGAACGGCGGCACGCCGGCAAGCGACAGCGCCGCGAGCATGAGGAACGTCGCACCGATCGGCGCCACCGCGAACAGGCCGCGGATGGCGCGCATGTCGCGCGAGCCGTAGCGGGCGATGGCGGTGCCGGCGGCGAAGAACGCGAGGGCCTTGGTGACGCCGTGGTTCACCACATGCAGCAGCGCGCCGTAGGTGCCGATGGCGCCACCGAAGCCCAGACCGAGCACTACGATGCCGACGTGCTCGACGCTGTGGTAGCCGAGCAGGCGCTTGATGTCGCGCTGAGCCAGGATGAACGGCGTCGCCACGACGACCGAGATGAGGCCGAAGACAAGCAGCACCTGCTGCGGGAACGCCGCGCCGCACGCGGCGGCGGCGATCGTCTGGAAGCGGATGATCGCCAGCAGCGCGCACTTGATGAGGACGCCCGAGAGCAGCGCCGAGACCGGAGTGGGCGCCTGGCTATGGGCGTCCGGCAGCCACAGGTGCATGGGCGCGAGGCCCGCCTTGGTGCCGTAGCCGACCATCACGAAGATGAAGCCGATGCGGACGATACCCGGATCGAGCGCGGGGGCGACCTGCATGATCGCCGACCAGCTCATCGCGCCCGCGCCTCCCATGACGTCGGCGGCAGCGGCATAAATGAGCACCGTGCCGAAGAGGCCGAAGGAGATGCCGATGGTGGTCACAATGATGTACTTCCACGCCGCCTCCAGGCCGTGTCGATGGCCGTGGTAGCCGATGAGGACGGCCGAGGTGATCGTCGTGCCTTCCATCGCAATCCAGAGGACTCCGAGGTTGTCGGCGAGGATCGTCACGACCATGGTCGCGACGAAGGCGTGCACGAGAGCGAAGTAGGAGCGCAGCGACTCGGCCTTCATGTTGCCGACCGCCACTGCCTGCTTCAGCCAGCCCACCGTGTAAATGGAGACGGCCAGAGTGAGGACGACGAGGAGGAGCAGGAAGACGAGCCCGAGCTCGTCCACGCGGAAGACGCCGAGCGAGCGCGGGCCGCCTGCTGACACCTCGCGCGCGAGGACGAACGTGAGCGCGGCCAGGACCGTCGAGCCGCCGACGTCGAGGCCTGAGAGGATGCGGCGCTTGCGCGTCGTAAGCATGGCGAGTGCCGTGACGGTCGGGACGAGCGGAAGGACCCAGAGGAGTGTTTCAGCCACGGATCATCCCCTCAACCGGTCCAGCTCCGCGATGTCGGCATCGACCGTCGAGCGGACCCGCAGCACCATGATCGTCATCACGAGCGCGGCGAGGATGACGTCGAGGATCACGCCGATTTCGATGATGAGCGGCATGCCCTGAGTCACCGCCATCGCCGTGAAGAAGATCCCATTCTCCGATGCGAACAGGCCCACCATCTGGGACAACGCCGTCTTGCGGGTCGCCATGACCAGCACACCGGTCAGGGTGAGGGCGATGCCGACGGGAAGAGCGTTGCCGGTGATCGCCTGGCGCACGCTGCCGAGCGAGGCGCTCAGGTGGAACGACATCACGACCACCGCCACGGCGAGGACGAGCGTCGCGGCGATGGGGATCACCGGCTCCACCTCGCGCCGGACGTTCATGCGCCGGACGACCCAGTGCAGCACCCACGGCAGCAGGGTGGCCTTGACGGCGAGCGTGACGCCGGCGATTACCCAGAGGTCCACGTTGCCGGTGGCCGTCGCGAGGACCGCGCCTGCGATGGCGATGAAAAGCGACTGGGCGGCCACGGCGTAAATGGCGCGGGAGATCTGGCTTGCCGCGACAATGAGGATCATCGTGAACAGCAGCAGCGCGCCGAGGTCGTCGATGATCGTCTGAATCGTCTCGGCGCTCACAGGATCCTCAGCGCGAGCGCGGTGAGGGCGCAGACGAAGCCGATGCCGAGGTACTGCGGCACCCGAAACAGCCGCAGCTTCGCGTACGAGGACTCGACCAGTGCGAGATAGGTCGCGAGCACGAGGATCTTCGCCGCGAACGCACCGGCGCCGAGGAGGAGGTCCGCGGCGCCTATGCCGTCCGCCGGTCCGACCGGAAAGAAGAGAGCCGCCACCAGGCCCAGGGTCACGATCTGCCGGGTGTGCGACGCGAGCAACATGCAGCCGAGCCCCGGTCCGGAGTGCTCGAGCAGCATGCCTTCGTGCAGCATCGTGAGTTCGAGGTGGGTGTCCGGGTTGTCCACCGGGATACGGCCCGTCTCCGCCGGGAGCAGCACCAGCATGGCCGCAAAGCCGAGGAAGTCCGCCGCGCTCCAGGCGAAGATCCACGATGTCCCGCGGTGCGCGGCTAGGGCACCGAGCTCCGTCGTCCCGGCGGCCAGCGCGGTCGAGAACACGACCATCATCAGCACCGGCTCGACCAGCGGCGCGATCGTCATCTCGCGCGAGGCCCCCATGCCGCCGAACGCGCCACCGGCGTCCAGCGCACCGACCGCCGTGAGGAAGCGGGCCAGCGCGAGCAGCCCGAGGAGCATCAACGCGTCGCCCAAGGGAAAGGCCGACGGCCCAGCCCGGAGGACCGGAACGAGTGCTCCCGCGGCCACCGTGGCAGCCAGCACGAGCACCGGAATCGAGCGGAAGAAGCCCGAAGCCGTGTCCGCCTGGACCGTGCCCTTGCGCAGCAGCTTGGCGAGGTCGCGGTACGGCTGAAGGACATCCGCCCCCTGCCGGCACTGGAGCCGCGCCTTGAGCTTCTGGATGGCGCCGGTGACGAGCGGCCCGAGCAGCACGAGGAGGATCATCTCCAGGAGCACGAGCCCGAGCGGTCTATCGCCGGTCATCTTTGGCCGACTCCGAACAGCAGCAGCGCCACGAAGAGGGCGCCGAGCACGAACCCGATGTAGCCGTGGATGCGGCCGGTGCTCCGCAGGCGTATGGTGCGCGAGAGCGCCGTAATGCCGCGCTGGACGCGGTGGTAGATCTGCGTCTCCGCGAGGTCCACGACTTCTCCGGCATAGTGGATGCGCCGCAGGACGTACGGCGTCCCGGCGGTTTCGTGGATCACCGCGCGGCGGGGGCGGTAGAGCGCCGCGAAGACGAGCCGCAGCGGCTTGGCAAACGCGGTTGCCGTGTAGTCGAAGCGTGCCGTGGGGCTCATCCCGCAGGTCCACGTCGGCGCGGTGCGCGACGGGGCGCGCCGCGATCCGCGGCGCAGGACCCACGCCATCGCCGTGAGCGCGATGAGGAGAGCGGCTAGCATCGTCGTCGAAATGGCCGTGGCGTCCGTCGCGCCCGGCGTCAGCGCTGTCGACAGCACCAGCGGTCCCCGCGCCGTCACGACGGCGCTCGCCGCTGGGCCGTGGAGTAGCCCGGCCGTTGGCGCGTCGAGCAGGCGCATCGCGTAGCCCGGTGCGACGCCGAGGGCCACGCACAGCGCCCCGAGCCAAACCATGCCGGCGATCATCGACGGCGGCGCCTCGGTGGCGTGCTCGGCATGGGGCGTTCGCGCTCGGCCAAGGAAGGTGACGCCGAACGCCTTCACGAAGCAGGCTGCGGCGAGGCCTCCCGTGAGCGCCAGCATCGCCGCGGAGAAGACGATGCCGAGCCCGGCGGGGCCGTGGAAGCGGCTGGCGCCGCCGAGCAGGGCCTGGAACGTGAGCCACTCGCTGACGAACCCGTTGAGCGGGGGGAGGCCCGAGATCGCGATGGCTCCGAGCAGGAACAGCCCCGCCGTCCAGGGCATGCGCCGGGCGAGCCCGCCGAGCTCCTCCATGTTGCGCACGTGCGTGCGGCAGAGGACGCTGCCCGCGGCGAGGAAGAGCAGGCCTTTGAATGCCGCGTGGTTGACGGTGTGAAGGAGTGCGGCGGTGAGCGCGACCGTCGCGACGGCGCCGCCCGCGGCCTCCCGACGCCACAGAATCATCGCCAGCCCCACCCCGATGAGGATGATGCCGACGTTCTCGACGCTGTGGTACGCGAGCAGGCGCTTCAAGTCGTGCTGCTGCAGCGCGTAGAGCACACCGAGCACGGCCGAGGCCGTGCCTACGACAAGCACCGTCCATCCCCAGGAGGACGGGAGCGGCGCGGCGACCGGAGCGAGGAGGTCGAAGGCGAAGCGCAGTATCCCGTAGATCGCGACCTTGAGCATGACGCCCGACATCAGCGCCGAGACGTGGCTCGGGGCCGCAGGGTGCGCGCGCGGGAGCCAGACGTGGAGAGGGACCACGCCGGCCTTGGTGGCGAAGCCCCCGAGCGCCAGGAAGAACAGCGTCGTTCGCGTCGTGCCGTCGAGTCCCCCCGCCGCCGCGCGAAGGGCCGCAAAGTCGAACGCCCCGGCGCGCTCGGTCAGGGCGAGGAATGCGACGAGGAGCAGCGCCGTCCCGCCGTGGGTCATCACCATGTAGAGCAGCCCCGCCCGCGCGTTCTCGCCATCCCGGTCGTCGGAGACGACGAGGACGTAGCTGGCGAGCGTCATGCCTTCCCAGCAGAGGAGGAAGGTCAGCGCGTCGCCGGCGCAGCAGACGAACGTCATGCAGCCCAGGAACACATTCAGCCCGAACACCTGCGCAGCCTGCCGCGCCCGTCCCGCGTCGGGCGAATGCGCCCGGAGGTAGGCCGGACCGTAGATCGCCGCTGCGACGGCCACGAGGGAGATGACGAGCAGGAAGTAGGCCGAAAGCCCGTCCACCGAAAGCGATAACCGAGCGAACGGGAAGAGGGCCGGGAGCGGTCGTGTCAGGGCGCGGCCCGGGGTGCCGAGGAGAATGCCGAGCGAAACGCCGAGGCCTGCCGTAGCCCCCGCAAGCACAGCCAAATGACCCACGCCGAGCGCGAGTCGGCCCGACCACCGCGCCAGCAGGGACGAAAGCGCCCCTGCCCCGTAGCACGCAGCCATCAGCAGCGTGCCCGTCAGCAGCAAGTCCTGGTTAGGTGGCGATGAGATCACGTCGGCATTAGGAGGTCGCCGCGAGCGCGAGCGACACTACTGCGCCGGCGGGAAAGACGAAGCCGATGATGAACCGCGGCGCGCGCATGAATGCGAGCCCGCCGACGCCGAGCCCGACCCAGATCACGGACAAAGTGACCGCTGCTTCCGCCGGCTCCAATGAAGAGAGGTCCATACCAGATTATTGGGATTGATGCGGAGCGACCGGCGGCAAGCGGCTGCCGGAACCGTCCACCCGGCAGAACCACGGGTTGAGCGCCCGGGCAAACTCCACAAATCCGACCGCCAGCCAGTACAGCGCGATACCGATGATCAGATCAACGGGAGACGCCGCGAGTGGAAACATTTTTGTAATTAAATATCTGAAGAAGCGCGCCGCTCATTGCGTCGCAGCGCGATATCAGACGAATTATATGCGCTTTAGCACCGGCACGGTAATTCGGGGTCCATTCCAAGAGTCTACTCCAAGAGTCCGCGAGTTCAAATTCGAAGTGCAACTCTGATTAACGGGTTGGGTGGGCAAGATGCGATAGCATCCGAGCCCCTCGACCGCCAAGTCAAAGTTGCCTGGAATGAACTACACACATCTCACCCAAGACGAACGATACCAAATTTCCATCCTCAACAAAGCCGGACATGACCAAAGCGACATTGCCCGAGTGATGAACCGAAACAAATCAACCATCAGCCGAGAGGTGAAGCGCAATCGCGGTGATCGCGGCTATC
>Ga0097691_1002302_pt1 | contig 12973 bp, 18 predicted proteins | sample NGESurdeep072012_8_FD_72858 | JGI IMG/M metagenome (GOLD analysis project Ga0097691, IMG submission 72858) | Arctic peat soil microbial communities from Barrow, Alaska - NGEE Surface sample 210-1 deep-072012 | ecosystem: Environmental > Terrestrial > Soil > Wetlands > Peat ...
CACGCCCGCTTCGATCCGCCCTTCCACTTTTTTCTTCTGCCGGTGACGCTGATCACCGTCATCGCCATCATTGTCCGCGCGGTGCGCGAGCCCAGCCTGTGGACCGTGTGGATGGTGGTGGTCGCCTTCGCCGGAATGGTCGCGGTGTTCAAGATCCGCCTCAATGCGCTCAAGGTCCAGGACCGCGTGATCCGTCTGGAAGAACGGCTGCGCATGATGGCACTCCTGCCGGAAGCGACGCGCTCCCGCATTGGTGAGCTGACCGACGGGCAATTCGTCGGTCTGCGCTTTGCCTCCGACGAGGAGCTGCCCTCGCTGGTCAAGCGCGCGCTCGACGAAAAACTCAGCCGCAAGGACATCAAAAAAGCGGTGACCAATTGGCGGCCGGATTATTCGCGGGTGTGAGCGACGACAACCAGCAGAGTTGACACTTTTTTCGTGTAACACTAGAATAGTGTCATGCCAAGGCGACTGAGAAATATCACTATTACGGTCGAAGAAGGTGTCGCCCGGTGGGCGCGGATCGAGGCCGCCAAGCAGGACACCAGCGTCTCCGGACTCCTCGCGCAGATATTGAAAGAGCGGATGATCGCGCAAGACGAATATGCGCGCGCAATGCGCAGTTCGTTGGCGCGAAAGTCCTTTGGCAAGTCGGACGGAAAGTACCTGTCCCGCGAGGAACTGCATGACCGCGCCCGTCTTCGTTGATACGAACGTTCATTTCTATGCGTTTGATGACACTGACCCTGTGAAACGCGACGTCGCGCGGGCATGGCGGGTGTCGCTTTGGGGAAGCGGACGCGGTCGCACGAGTTTTCAAGTTCTGCAGGAGTTTTACTTCCAAGCGAGCAGAAAGTTTCCGCACGCGAAAGACGCCATTCGTGCCGAGGTGCGAAATCTGCTTACCTGGCGTCCGGTACCGATTGACGCCAGTATCCTGCAATCTTCCTGGGATGTGCAGGACCGCTTTCGGCTGTCATTCTGGGATGCGTTGATTGTCGCCGCGGCACAATCGGCATCCTGCCGCTACTTGCTCACCGAAGACCTGCAGGCAGACCAGGACTTGGACGGAATTCAAATAGTGAACCCATTCCTGCGCACCTTTGAATCACTCGATTAGAAGAGGATTACGCTCAGATCGGCATTACCCCGACTTCTTTTTCGACTTCCGTGGTGTCCACCATGACGATGGCGTCCCAGGGACAACCGTCGAGGAAGCTGCCGTCGGGGCCCTTGCTGATGCACTTCTTGCAGCCGATGCAGAGGATCGGATCCACCTGGATGCGTCCGAAGGGCGGATGGTCTTCGTCGGGCACCCAGAACATGCAGTCTTCGACGGGGCAGTATTCCACGCAGGCAGGCGATCCGGCGCAACCCGTGCAGCACTCGGTAATCACGGCTAGCTCTTTGGGCTTTTTCTTGCGAGGCGTGAGCAGGCCCTTGGATTTGGGCTCGCTCTTCAGTTCGTCGGGGACCATCCCGGCGGCTCTGTTAGTGGGCTGCGTGGCCATGGCTGATTATAGTTCCCCGGATTCGTTGGCATCTTTTTCCGCGTCAAGGTCGCGCTGACGGCCGTAGCGGAGCGCCAGGCCCATACCGACGCTCATAAAGCCCAGCGGCGGTATCAGCAGGACGATCACGGCCTTGCTGATTGCCTTCTGTCCGTCCTTGGTGGAGCCGGCGGCGTTGCTGTAGCACATGGCGCAGCCCTGTCCGAAGACGGGCGCCGCCCACAACAGGAGCAACACGGCGAGAGTTGCGAGGCGCATTTTCATCGGGAACTTACCCCCAGGTGCAGCAGCCGGAGCGCGTCCGGAATGAAGACGATCATCAGTGTCAGGCAGCCGGCCAGCGAAGCCATGGTGGCCCACTTCATGCGCGAGATTTCGAACTTCATGTGCATGAAGTAGCCGATGATGAGCGCGGCCTTGAGCAGCGAGAGCCCCATCAGGATGGTGAGCATCCGTACCGGCTGCATGTTCTGGTAGGCCAGGAACACCTCGATGGCGGTCATGACCAGCAGCGCGCCCCAGACGTAGAAGAACTGCGTCTTGCCGTGGTGGCGGTGCTGCTCGGCCACACGCGCTTGAATTGCTTCCTGGATATCTTCCATTCGTGCTCCTAAATCGTGCCGTCCCTGCGGGACTCGGTTCGGTTTGTTGCGCCTAGGACCCAGGACTTACGTCCCGGGCTATGTACTGCCGTCGCTGCGGGACTACACAATCTTCGTCGACATCAAATAGACCAGCGGGAAGATGAACATCCACACCAGGTCCACGAAGTGCCAGTACAAACCGGCCACTTCAACATCGGCCGCGTCGTACTTTTTCGGTTTCAGCCAGACCACAATTCCGCAGATGATCGCCGTGACCAGCAGGACGTGCGCGCCATAGTGGAACGGGCTCCAGGCGGGCGTCGCCAGCCATGCCACCAGCCACAGTCCCAGCAGGATGGGAATGAACCAGCGGCGGAAGGCGATGATGCCCAGGTAAACCACGCCCAGGGTGACGTGCAGCATGTGCATGCCGGTCAGGCCGAAGAAGGTCGCCGCAAATTGCGGAACGTTTTTGGCGACATCGAGAAATTCCGGATTGCCTTCGTGTCCCGGGACCGCCGGGAATACGGGCAGCGTGAGTCCTTCGGCGATCAGGTTGTGCCACTCGCGTCCGTGCAGGAAGACGAATCCAAGCCCGCAGATCATGGTCGCGACGATGTACATCCGCTGCGCCTTCAGCCGCCCGTCCACGGCTGCCCGGACCGCCAGTACCATGGTCAGCGAGCTGGTGAGCAGGAACGCGGTCATTACGGTCGCGTTCACGATGCTCGCCGAGTGGAATGGCGTGGGCCAGTTCGGCGTCGAGATGCGGCCGTAGGTGTAAGCCCACAGCAGGGCGCCGAAGGTCAGAGAATCGGAGAGCAGGAACAGCCACATCCCGATTTTCTTGGAATAGGTGCCGAACAGCGACGGCTCGTAAGCGCCCGATTCCGCCACCGGCTGATGCACCGCCATTTCACTCATATCGCCGAATCTCCTCGTCGCCCACCCTTCCAAAGGCAGTCAGGGTGGGGCACCCGAAAACTACTTCGCGAACTGCAACAGGGCGAAGATGTAAATCCACAACAGGGCCATGAAATGCCAATACCAACTGGCCGTGTCCACGATGATGTATTGCCGCTCCAGGCGCTCGCGCCCCATGGACATCACCAGGGCCGCAATCAGCACGATCAATCCGCCGGTCAAATGGACCGCGTGCGACACGGTCAGCAGGTAAATGAATGAGCTGCTGGGCGTGGTCGCCAGGTACACTCCGCGCGACGCGAATTCGCGCCAGGCCATCCACTGTCCGGCAAGAAACCCGAAGCCGAGCACCACGGTAACGGCGAGCCAGGGAAATCTCTTCTCGTCGCCGATGGAAACTCCGGGAATCGTCTGCACCGGCGTCAGGACCGCGCGCCGCGCCATCTGGCGGCGTGCCATTTCCATCGTGAACGTGCTCATCACCAGCAGGAACGTGTTGATCAGCAGCAGCGAAACCGGAAGGCTAACGGCGATCCAGTCGCGCACGTACTGCCCGGATTTCTCGTCCAGCGTGGGCAAGCCCTGGCGCACGATGTAGGCGCTGGTGAACGACACGAACAGCATCGAAATGGGCGTGAGCGCGACCGCCATTCCCAGGCGCGCGCGCCGCAGACGTCCGGCGTAATCGGCGAGGACGTTGTCGCCTCCGTCGTAACCACCGCCAGTCGGAATGGTGGAATTCAGTGTCGCCATATCAGTGGCCCGTGCCCGTGGGCGGATCGGTCTGCATGATGTAATCGCGCGGCGCGCCCGGCACGCTGTATTCGTACGGCCCGTGATTCACTACCGGCGTGTGCCCGCCGAAATTGTCATGCGGAGGCGGCGTTGAGGTCGTCCACTCCAGCGTGGTGGCTTCCCACGGGTTGTCGGAAGCCTTCGGTCCCTTGAACATGCTCCAGAACAGGTTGAAGACGAAGATGAACTGGGCGGTGATGGTGACGAACGCGGCGTAGGTAATGAACTTCTGCAACGGAATCAGGTTGTGCAGGTACGCGAGTTCGGTGAGCTGGGAGTAGCGGCGCGGATGTCCGGCCAGGCCCAGGTAGTGCATGGGCATGAAGATTGCGTAGGCGCCGATCAGGCTGAACCAGAAGTGGACCTGCGCCATGCGCTCGTTCATCATGCGTCCGAACATCTTGGGGAACCAGTAATAGGTCGCGGCGAAGATGCCGAAAATGGCGGCCACGCCCATGATCAGGTGGAAGTGCGCGGGCACGAAATAGGTATCGTGCAGCGGGATATCGAGCACCGGCTGGGCCAGGAACGGTCCGCTCAATCCGCCGGAAACGAACACCGAGACGAATCCGATGGCGAACAGCATCGGGCTCTGGAAGCGTATGCGTCCTCGATACAAGGTCCCCAGCCAGTTGAAGGTCTTGATCGCCGACGGAACCCCGATGGCCATGGTCATGAGCGAGAAGGCGAACGCCGAATACGGGCTCATGCCACTCATGAACATGTGGTGGCCCCAGACCGTGAATCCGAGGAAGCCGATCGCCATGATGGCGTACACCATCGCCTTATAGCCGAAAATGGGCTTGCGCGAGAAGGTGGAAAGAATCTGCGAGGCGACGCCCATCCCCGGCAGGATCGCGATGTAAACCTCGGGGTGTCCGAAGAACCAGAACAGGTGCTGCCACAACAGCGGCGAGCCGCCCCTGTGTCCCATCACCTGTCCGTTCACCACCACCAGCGGGACGTAGAAGCTGGTGCCCAGGTTGCGATCGAGCAGGAGCAGAATTCCGGCGGAGAGCAGGACGCCGAAGGCGAGCAGTCCGAGAATGGCGGTGATGAGCCACGACCACACCGTCAGCGGCATGCGGAACAGGGTCATGCCCTTGGCGCGAAGATCGAGCGTGGTGGTAATGAAGTTGAGCGCGCCCATCAGCGACGCGATGCAGAAGATCGCGATGCTGATCACCCACAAATCGGCGCCGAGTTGTTCACCCGGACCCGCGTTGGGCAGAGCACTGAGCGGCGTGTAGCCCGTCCAGCCGTGCAGCGGAGCGCCGCCGGTGACGAAGAACGCCGCCAGCATCACCATGAAGGCGACAAACGTCGTCCAGAACGAAAGCATGTTCAGGACCGGAAACGCCATGTCGGGCGCGCCCACCTGGATGGGCAGGAAGTAGTTGCCGAATCCGCCCTGCGGCGCCGTGGTCAGCACGAAGAACACCATGATGGTGCCGTGCATGGTGAGCAGCGCGAGATAAGTTTCCGGCTTGATCTCCCCGACCAGCGGAATACTCGCGCCCGGCCACACCAGGTGGATGCGCATCAGCAGCGACAGGAACATCCCGACGAAGACGGCCGTCAGCGCCAGGAAGTAGTACTGGAGGCCGATGACCTTGTGGTCCAGGCTGAAGATATATTTCCGGATGAACCCGGTGGGAGCAGCGTGCAAATGCGGCGCAGCCGTGGTCGCCATTTATTGTTTCTCCGCCTCTCGCGCCGCCAGCCACTTGTCGTAATCCGCCTGGCTGACGACTTTCAACATGCCGTGCATCTTGTAGTGACCGAGGCCGCACAATTCCGCGCAAGCGATTTCGTAGTCGCCAATCTGCGTCGGAGTGAAGTGCATATGGATGGCGAGCCCGGGCACCGCGTCTTGCTTGAAGCGCATGGAAGGAACAAAGAAGCTGTGAATGACGTCGATCGCTTTCAGGGTGAGGTCCACCTCGCGATTGACCGGAACGAACATGGTGCCGGTGACGACATCGTCCTTGGCGGCCGGGTCGCGCGTATCGAGTCCGATGGCCGATTCATTGCCGGCGGAGGGATCGATGAGTTGCGGATCGGTCTTGCCGTATTTGCCGTCCGCTCCCGGGTAGCGGAAGTACCAGGCGAATTGCATGCCCGTGACCTCCACCTGCACCGCGTTGGGCCCGGCGGGGCGGAAACGCTCGGCCGCCCAGATCGCGCTCCCCTGCAAGTTCAAGCCGATGAACAGGATCGCCGTGAGGGTGGTCCAGATCAGCTCAAGCTTGATGTTGCCGTGGGAATAATCGACCTTGGCCGCGTCCTTACGGTCGCGGTATCGCCAGGCGAAGTAACCCAGGCTGCATTGCGCCAGGATAAAAATGATGCCCATGGCGATGAAGGTGCGAGTGAACTGATGGTCGATGCCGGCCGCGGCAGCCGACATCCCCGCCGGCAGCCACCAGGTCTTGGCGACAAAGAAATAGGTACTCAGAAAAGCGATCAACCAAATGACCGCCAGAAGTGCGAGACCCATTGGGCGAGCCTCCGAAAGTCGCGACTGTTCCCCACTTCCAGCCACAACATTGACAATGCGCGCGAGTCTATCACATCCGTGTGTGACATCAAATATTGTTGCGTACGATTTGCTCCTGTATAATCCGCCCACCTTTACAGGTGGGGTGGTTCATGGCAGAACCGACAGGCAAGGGCTTAGGGAAGCCCCTTTCCGACCTGGGCTACATTTGGATGTTCACGATCTTAACGATCGCAGGCTTGATCATGGCCGGAGTGGCTGCCGTTCTGTACGTCAAGTGAAGTCGCCCTGACTTCGCCCACGGCTCCCGGCCTGAATCCAGCGCCTTCGGGTTACGGGTGCGCCCGCACTCCTCTTCGTCTTCCGTTCTCCAGCCATCATGCCGTTCCATCGGACGGTATCTGGGGCGAGCGTCTTAGTTCTTTCCTGTCGGACGGATATCGCCGCGGAAGGGGACCGGGTCCACCGGCGACAGGTACCGCGTGGCCAGCTGCCAGTCCGTTCCCGCCTTTTGCCAGATGTCCACGATGAAAAACGCCTTTGCTCCCGTCGTCAGGACAAAACTGACAGCCACGTGATCGCCCAGGTCTTTGGCTGACATTTGACGGATGCGGAAGTTTGCCAGGCCCTTTCCGGCGCTCATCAGCCACTCCTCTCGCGGAGTCGGCGAGCCCGGCGGCTGCGGCGTCCACTGCGAGAAGTCGTCGGTCAGCAGGCGCCCGGCACTGGCGCTGTCGTTGGCCACCAGCGCGTCCGTCAATTGGTTCTCAAGATTGCTGAAGATCGTGACCAACCGCGTCGGCGTCTGTATTCGCCCAGGCGTCTGCGCGAAGGCAACACACGATGTGAGCACAAGAATCACTGCGATCAAGAATGGACGTCTCATAGGAACCTCTCGGTACTCAGCACGAAAAGAATTAGGGCGGCCACCCGGCCACCCTAATCACTAAATCAAGAATCAGCAAATCGCAAATGGTTAGTAGCTCATCGTGCACAGGCCGCCGTTGGCGTTGAGCCAGTTGCGCTGGATCAGCCAGTCCGTACCGCTGGCGCCGACGAGGTTGTAAAGAGCGCCAGTCGGAGTGGTCGAAGTCGTGCCGAACGTCCACGCGCACTTGTCGGCGTTCTCCGCGCCCTGCCGGTCATACCACGCATTCAGGTCGGGATCGGAGATCGCTTCCTCAGATTCATGGGCGATGATGCTGGCCATGCCGTCGGCGCCGGCGTTGCCGTTCGGGCTGGTGCTCTGGTCGGCGCACGCCGACAGGCAGCGGGCCGGGTTGCCGACGAACGAGTACTTCACGTCCACGCCGCTGATCGTGCCATGGGTGTGCCAGCCGCAGTACTGCGTGCAGAAACCGGAGGTTTCATTCACGTCGGCCGAGGTCAGCACGAAGTAGATACCCTTCGGGTCGGGCGTTGCGCCAGCATACGCGGCGACAATTGTCTTGATGTTCGCATCGGTGAGCGCTGTTCCCAAGGAGTAGCTATCGTTACCCTGCCCGGCTATGGACATCGTCCCCGAAATCGTCGATCCGCTGATCGAGTACGTGGTGTTGATGTGTTCGTAGCCGCCCGGTACTCCCGATGCGCTCAAGTCGTTGACCAGTGTCGGCAGCAGGGTGATCGCTGTGTTGCCGCTCCAGTTGCCGTACCAGATGTAATAGATGTTGACGTTTCCGCCCATCACCGGCCCGCCGTGATAGCAGATGCCGTTGGGACACTGGTTCGGGCGCGCGCCGCCGATTTTATTGGCGTTGTTCGAGTGGTCCACCGCTTCGCCCCAGCCTTTGCCGGTGGGAACCAGGTCGGGTGCTGTACGCGCTACTTGCGCGCTCATGTAAGCCGCCACGCTCAACAGCGCGATCACGGCGAGAATCCGCAGGGAAATCGAAGTACGAACGTTCACTGGCACCCCTCCAAGGGAGCTCGGTACTGCCGCGGAATAGGGATCTACAGGCTTGCTGCTCGTCTCTCGGACAAGAGACTCTTCCCCCCACCCCGAAGCTCGAAGGCCGAGCTGAATGTCCGGATGCTACTCCCGTTTTGGGACTCCGTCAACGCAGCAATCCCTTACGGAAGTACCTCCCCCATGGTTACCTGATCCGCGACTGGTGCGGCTTTCCACGATCCGCCAGCTGAATTCTTACATCTTTGTTGTGGGGTTTGAGATTGTTCCACCAAGGTGGTTTGTCCCGGCGATTAAGCTCGGCATTGGAACCAGGAACCCGGAACTCAGTGCTCAGAACTCAAAGAAAAGGCCGGGCAGGTTCGCCCGGCGTTCTTCTCAATTCTCGCCCTTGTTTCGGGCGGATTTTTTGTCCGTACCTGGCGGGTGTCACCTCCCGCCGCCTCGGGTTCTTACATCACCATTGCGACCCGGTCCAGTTCCGTCTGGATCACGTCCATGGCACAACCGGCGCCTTCCATCCTGCTGGCAGCATCCCGGGCTGCTTCCGGCGAGACGCCGTAACCACGGCCCATCAGGAACAACTGCACCATTCTCGCGGCGTCCCAGGAATCCATGCAGTTCTGCAACATCTCGTCACGCAGGGCCGCCAAATCAGTCGTGGAGAACTTTTCAACCATGACCCACCTCCGACACCCGCTTCCTTTGTCTGACCTCACCCAACCGCTACTGATATAGACTCCGCACGACCCCAATATGTTGCTGGCATTTTAGTAACCAAACTGAAATTTCGCCTCCCGAAATTTCGGCCGTCCAGAAACTTCTTTTCATAGAACGGGTTAGCGGGCCGGGCTTGCATTCATTTTTTGCATGGACCTGCCGCTTGGAACGGAAAACAGTAAAGAGTCTCGTCCAAAGACGGAAATCCCGGAGAAGCGCGTTTCGGAAAGTGTCAACCTTGGGCTTCGCTCAGGGTCGCTCAATGCAGGGCTTTACGGCTCTTCTACCGTGGCCTCTTCCTTGAGCAGCACCGGGATGCCGTCGCGGATCGGATAAACGCGGTGGCATTTGCCGCACTTCAGCACGCCGCGGTCATCGTCGAGCGCCAGCGGCGTTTTGCACTCCGGACAGGCGAGAATGGAGAGCAGGTCGCGGTCGATCATAGCGCCGCCATTCTACCCTTTTCCTGGGTTCCGGGCGCGCGTTCGACCCAGGCTTCTTGCTACACTTCCATCTTCTATCTTTATGCCCGCACGAATCCTGGATGGCGAATCGATCGCCGCGTCGATCCGCGCCGAAGTCGCCGCCGAACTGAACCAGTTCGCCGCGGCCGGAATTCGTCCCGGAGTTGCGGTGGTCCTGGTTGGCAAGGATGTCGCCTCGGAGATTTACGTTCGCGGCAAGCTGAAGAGCTGCGAAGAGATGGGCATTTACTCGGAAACGCACCGGCCTGCGGAAAACGTCACCACTGAGCGGTTGCTGAAGCTCATTGGGGCCTTCAACCGCCGCGACGACATCGACGGAATTCTCGTGCAACTGCCGCTTCCGCCGCAGGTGGACACGATGCGCGTTCTGCTCGCCGTCGATCCGGCAAAAGACGTGGACGGATTCCATCCGCTCAACTTCGGCCTGCTCTCCAAGAACCAGCCCGCGCTCGTGCCCTGCACCGCCGCCGGGATCATCGAGATCCTCGAGCGCAGCAGGATTCGCGTGGACGGCGCGGAAGCGGTGGTCGTCGGCCGCAGCGAGATCGTCGGGCGCCCGACGGCAATGATGCTTCTCAACCGCCATGCGACGGTCGCGATCTGCCATTCGCATACGCGCGATCTTGCCGGACATTGCCGCCGCGCCGACATCCTGATCTCCGCCGTCGGAAAGCCCGGGTTCATCGACATCAATTACGTGAAAGAAGGCGCGACGGTGATTGATGTCGGCATCACCCGCATCAGCGATCGCGCCACCTTCGACCGCTTCTTCAAGGGCAACGCCAGGCGCGAGAAGTCGTTCGCCGCGAAAGGCTCGACGCTGATCGGCGACGTTCATCCCGAAGTCGCAGTAATCGCCGGTGCGATCACGCCCGTTCCCGGCGGCGTGGGCCCGCTCACCGTCGCCATGCTGCTGGTGAACCTGCTGAAGGCGTGCAGGATGCGGAGAGGGTCGTCAGTCGTCAGTCTTCAGCCGTCTGCGCCAGGTTCACGTTAGCAGCCATTTATACTTTCTTCGCAACGTCAGCGCCTGACGACCGGCGACTGACGACTGACGACTATGCTCAAAGTCGGCCTCACCGGCGGAGTGGCGTGCGGGAAATCCACCATCGGCCAAATGCTGGTCGCACGCGGCGCGCACCTGGTGCGCGCCGACGACATCGCCCACCAGCTCATGCAGCCGGGACAAGCGGTATACGAAAAAGTCCGGCAACATTTTGGGCCGTCCATCGTCCATCAGGATGGAAGCATCGACCGGCTGAAGCTGGCCGAAGCGGCATTCGGCGCTGGGCGCGTGGAAGAACTCAATCGCATCGTGCATCCGGCGGTCATTGATTATCAGAACCGGTGGATGGAGGAAACGGGAGGGCGCGAAGCGGACACAGTCGTTATCGTGGAGGCGGCGCTGATCCTGGAAGCCGGCGTTGCGGGCCGCTTCGACAAGCTGATCGTGGTCACCTGCCGCGCCGAGCAGAAGGCGGAACGCTTCGCCGCCCGGCAGAAATTGCCGCTCGACGCTGCACGCGCGGAAGTCGAGCGCCGATCGGCCGCCCAGGTTCCCGATGAAGAGAAGACGCGCGCCGCCGATTACGTCATCGATAACTCCGGCAATATCGCGGCCGCCGAGCGCCAGGTTGACGCCCTGTGGCCGGAGTTACAACGATTGGCCAAACAACAGAGCGGGTCCTGACACCTGAAACCTGAAGCCTGATACCTATTATGAGAACACTTCGAACATTATTATTCGCCGTCTTTATTGCCGGAGCGTTCTATCTCTACACCACCGCGCATCCGGGGAACCTCGCTCCGTCGCGCTGGCTCGGCAATTCCGGCAAAGTCGAGCTCACCCAGGCCGCCGAAGGCCAGGGCCAGCTCGATTCCGAGGAGTCGGTCAACGTCAACGTTTACAAGCGGGCCGTCCCATCGGTCGTGAACATCAAGTCGCGCTCGGTGTCGTTCAATTTCTTCTATGGCGTGGTGCCGGAAGAAGGACAAGGCACCGGATTCATTCTCGATAAAGAAGGCCACATCATGACGAACTACCACGTTGTGGCCAACGCGCGGCAGATCGAAGTGACGCTCTACAACCGCAAGAACTACAAGGCGGACCTGATTGGCACCGATGCGCTGCACGACCTGGCCATCATTCAGATCCACGCGCCCAACCTGACGCCGGCCGTGATCGGCGACTCGCGCGGGCTGCAAGTCGGGCAGAAGGTTTTTGCCATCGGCAATCCTTTCGGGCTGAGCGGCACGATGACGCGCGGCATCGTCAGCTCCATCCGCTCGGTCGAAGAACCGAACGGCAACAAGATCGACGAAGCCATTCAAACCGACGCGGCCATCAATCCCGGGAACTCCGGCGGGCCGCTGCTCAATTCGCGCGCGGAAGTAATCGGCGTAAATGCGATGATCGCCTCCAACGTGGGACAGAGTGCGGGCATCGGCTTCGCCATCCCCATCAATACCGCCAAAGCGGTGGTGAACGACCTGGTCAGCTACGGACGCGTGCGGCGTCCTGCGCTGGGGGTTACTTCCCTGCCGATTTCCCCCGAATTGGCGCAGGAACTCAGCCTCGCCGCCGATTACGGACTGCTGGTGATGGAGGTGGTTCCGGGCGGTCCGGCCGATCGCGCGGGAATTCACGGCGGCAAACAGGAAGCGTGGCTCGGCAATACACGCATCCTTATCGGCGGGGATTTGATCGTGGCCATCGATGGCGCGCAGGTGGGAGAGACGCAGGACCTGACGCAGATCATGAACAACCATCGTGCGGGCGATAAAGTGACGGTGACGTACATGCGCGGGCGAAAGAAACTGGAAGCGGCGGTAACGCTGGGCGAGGCGAGAGAGCGGGTGTAGTGGACGTCGAATCGATACGTGCCTACTGTCTTTCGCTGCCGCAGGCGACCGAAGACATTAAGCCGCAATGGGGCGACGCGCTGCTGTTCCGCATCGCCGGCAAAATCTTCGTTTCTATGTCGTTGAGCGACATACCGCTGCACATGAACCTGAAGTGCACGCCCGCGCGTTTCGCCGAGTTGCTGGAAGTGGCCGGCGTGAAAGTGGCCGCGTACGTCGGGCGCTATCGCTGGATCGACTTTCCGATTGCCGGCGTCTTTCGCGATGCCGAGGTAAAAGAACTGATCTCCGAGTCGTACGAGAACGTGCGCAGCAAGCTGCCGAAGAGTGCGCTGGCTTCAAAACAAACACCTGCCAGGAAACCGAAGAAATTAAAAATGAAGAAGTCAGAATGAAGAATGAAAGCCGCACCACTGGCGCGCGGCTGGACCATTCTTCATTCTGACTTCTGACTTCTTCATTCGCCGCATTTGACTCTCTCTGCGCCGCTAGGCTAGCCTCAAGGTTTGCTGCAGGCCCAAGGTCTGCCTATGCGCACTCGCCACAAACTTCTGATTCCGCTGCTTTTACTGGTCGTTAGCTGGACCGCGACGTCGGCCCCGATGCGGCCCACGCACGCCGCCCACGCGATGGTGACCAGCATCCACGAACTGGCTTCGCAGGCGGGCGTGGAAGTGATGAGG
>Ga0097691_1002303_pt1 | contig 12969 bp, 13 predicted proteins | sample NGESurdeep072012_8_FD_72858 | JGI IMG/M metagenome (GOLD analysis project Ga0097691, IMG submission 72858) | Arctic peat soil microbial communities from Barrow, Alaska - NGEE Surface sample 210-1 deep-072012 | ecosystem: Environmental > Terrestrial > Soil > Wetlands > Peat ...
GCTGAGCGGAATCGCCTCCTGCCGCACCAGCTTCATCCCGTTGTACTGCTTCGGATTGTGCGAGGCCGTGATCTGGACGCCGCCGTCGAGCCGATCGCGCGCGACGGCGAAGTAGAGCATGTCGGTCGCGATCATCCCGTAGTCGACCACGTCGGCGCCTTGTGAGGTCGCGCCGTCGATGAACGCCGCCGCCAGCGCCGGCGACGACAGCCGCATGTCGCGGCCGACGGCAATCCGCTTCGCCTTGAGACACCCCCCGAGATACGCAATGAACGCCGCGCCGATCGACCGCGCCGTGTCCTCGTTCACCTCAGTGGGATACACGCCGCGGACGTCGTAGGCCTTGAAAATGTCGGGGTTCAGACTCATCCCTCATTACACGCGGCTGTGATCGGTGATGACCGACTTGTCGCCGAGCACGACACCGTCCTCGATGGTGACGTTCCGCCCGATGTGGCAGTGGCGGCCGAGAATCGACCCGCGGACGACCGCTTCCTGGCTGATGCGCGTGTTGGCCCAGACGATCGATCCTTCGACGACCGCACGCTCTTCGATGTGGCAGTGGCGTCCGATGACGCTGTACGGCCCGATGCGCGCGCCGGCCTTGACGATCGTCGCGTCGTCGATGAAGCAGGGCCCCTCGAGGATCGCGCCGTCTTCGACGCGCGCCCCAGGCGCCACCCACGTGATGGACGCCGGGGACGCCGCGCCGGCAAACGGCGCCGCGTGGAAGCGGCCGTCCATGACGTCGCGGTGGACCTGCATGTATTTCTCAGGCGTGCCGATGTCGATCCAGTAGCCGCGATCGACGTAGGCGACGAACGTTTCGTCGCGCTCGATGAGCGACGGAAAGAAGCTGCGCTCGATCGACCAGGGCATGTCCTTCGGGATGCGCTCGAAGGTCTCCGGTTCGAGCACGTAGATGCCGGCGTTGATCGTCTCGCACGTGATCTCGTCCGGCTTCGGCTTTTCGAGGAAGCGCTGGATGTTGCCGGCGGCGTCGGTCTCGACCAGGCCGTAGGCGGACGGGTTGTCGACCGGCGTCAGCACGATCGTCGCCTTGGCCTTGCGCTCGCGGTGCAGCGCGATCACCGCGGCCAGGTCCACTTCCGTCAGCACGTCGCCGTTGAAGACGACGACCGACTCGCGGAGCGATTCGCCGGCGTACCGCACCGCGCCCGCCGTCCCGAGCGGCGCCGGCTCGACGACGTATTTGATGCTCAGACCCGAGTCGCCGCCGTCGCCGAACAGCTCCTCGATGCGCCGCGGCTGATAGTTGAGGCTGAGAATGACTTCGTCAATCTCGGGGACGCGCTTCAGGAGATCGAGCTGGTAATGCAGGAACGGCCGGTCGAAGATCGGCACAATCGGCTTGGGCGTGTGAATGGTGAGCGGACGGAGGCGCGTGCCCTTACCCCCCGCCAGCAGGATCGCCTTCATGGGCAACCACCGATGATATCATGTGCGCACGGCGGCCATGAACCTTCCGAACTCGCTCACCCTGACCCGAATCTTTCTCGTCCCGCTGCTGGTGGTCGTGCTGCTGACGAAATTCGAGGGGCGCCTCATCCTCGGCGTGCCGAAAGACCTGGTCGGCGCGGCGATTTTCGGTGTGGCCTCGCTGACCGACTGGTTGGACGGGTACCTGGCCAGGCGGCGCAAGCAGATCACGGCGCTGGGGCAGGTGATCGATCCGCTCGCCGACAAGCTCCTGACGGCCGCGGCGCTGATTTCACTCGTGGCGATGGATCTGGCGCCGGCCTGGATGGTGGCGGTGATCATCGGCCGCGAATTCGCCGTCACCGGCCTCCGCAGCCTCGCCTACGCGCGCGGAGTGGCCGTCCCCGCGTCGCCGCTCGGCAAGATCAAGATGGTCGCGCAGGTGGTCGCCATCCTCGCGCTGATCCTGGCACACGACCAGCCGAAGTTTCGCGTGATCGGAGAAGCGGGGCTGTGGGTCGTCGTCGTCGCCGCGCTCGTCTCGGCGGCCGACTACTTCCGGCGCTACAACTCGATCCTCGGCCCGCGCGTCGCCGACTAGCTACGGGAGGCCGCTCATGCTTCCTATCGTCATTGAACACCTGACGTAGAGCCGATATCCGTGTTCGGCGAGATGGAAATCTTGCTTCGTTCAGTCCTTTATTCAGATTGCGTTGTTAGGCTGCTCGGCGCACGTCTACACGGAGCACAACATGAAAAGAACCAAGCACATTCCCCTCGCATTGACGCTAACGTTAGCGTTCGGAACGCTAGTGGGCGCTCAACAGAGTCTTAAGAGTTCGCCCGTTCAAAAAAGTACGACATCATCGGGTGAAAAGCCGCTCGTCTTGACGGAGGCGATTCCTCTGGAGGGTGTGAAGGGGCGACTCGATCACGTGGGCTCCGGCGCGGGCCGGTTATTTATCGCCGAACTGGGCAACAATTCAATAGCGGTGATCAACACTGGTGGTAGGACGCTCGAGCGCACCATCATGGGAGTGCCGGATCCTCAGGGTGTGGCGTTTTCGCCTGAGGCGAATAAGCTCTTCGTAGCCAGCGGCGCGGGCAAGGTTTACATCTACGATGGTCAGTCCTTTGATCTCATTACCACAGTTGACTTTCCGGGCGGCGCCGACAACCTGCGGTACGACGCCGCGAACAAACGTGTGTACGTAGCCTGCGGTAACGATCAAACTGGCGCCATCGCGACGATCGACGCCATGACGAATAAACGTCTCGATGAAGAGTACACACTCGGTGCCCAACCGGAGTCTTTCCAACTTGAGAAGTCGGGGCCCAATATCTATGTCAACCTGCCGGGACCGAAACAAATTGCCGTTATCAATCGCATCACGAAAACGGTCGCGCGATGGCCCTTGACGGTCGGCGGCAACTTTCCCATGGCGCTCGACGAGACCGACCACCGACTGTTTGTGGGTACGCACCAGCCACCGCGCATGGCGGTCTTTGACACGAGTTCTGGTCACATGATCGCTGCGCTTCCGAGCGTCCAGGACACAGATGACCTTTACTATGATGCTTCATTGAAGCGCATTTATATGCCGGGCGGAGAGGGCTTCATCTACGTCTTCCGAATGAACGATCCTGACCATTATCAGCTCCTGGCCAAGATCCCCACTGCCCTTGGCGCTCGCACGGCTGGGTACTTTGGAGTTGCGGGGAAAGGCTTCGACCGTTTCTACCTTGCCGTTCCAACTCGCGGCACTACGCCCGCTGAGCTGAGGATCTACACAGCACAGAACTGAAGGATCGGGGGACTGCTAGCTGCTAGCGCGTACTCGCCCTCGGCACCACGTAGTCGCCGCGCTGCACTGCATCCCGCGCCGCGAGAATCCGCAGCACCGACATCGTCTGGCTCGTCGTGACGATGACGCCTTCGCCAATCGACGAGAGCGGCAGCGGCGCCGGGGCGGCGCCGTTGAGGTCGCGCATCCATTGCTGCACATCGCGGTAGATCGCGAACCGCGCGCCCGGCACGAGCCCCTGTTCGGCGCCGCGATCGATCACCATGTATTCGCCGGCGCCTCCCGCGTAGCGCTCTTGCTCGCCGAAGAGCACGCGGCCGAGCGTCGTGAAGTCGGGGTCGCCCCTCCGATCGATCGTCATCGCGGCGGCCGGGACGACCGGCGCCACGAACGCTTCCAGATAGTCGCCCGCTTCGATCTGGCCACAGCTGCGTTCGACGGTCGCGATCGCGGTCGCCTGATTCGCGGCGACGATGCGAATCCAGCCGGCCGTGACGATCGCCTTGGCGTCTCCGCTGTAGACGCTCGACGAGACCGGGCGCCGGACGAAGTACTGCTGGCCGACTTCCACGCCTCGCCCCGCGCCGCCGTCGACGACGAGCAGATCGCGCTCGCTGAAGAGGCTGCGCGGAATGGTGTCCTGCGCGCCGACGACGTGCAGGACGCCGGTGCGGGCCGTGCTGGTCGCCGGCGGGAGCGCACACGCCAGCGAGACCTGCTGCGGCGACAGCGCGTCGGTGGGCGCCTGGGCGTAGACCCGGGTCGTCGCCGCCAGGGTCGCCAGGACCGACAGCGTCACGACGACGAACAGCGCGAACGCGGTAGAAACGACGTCGTGAAGTCGTGTCAAGGTATCGGACCTCCGGTTTTGACTTGCGCGTCCGCTTTGAGGGTGGCGATCAGCTTGCGCGCCTGGTCGAGATACTGGCTGCGCTCGAATTCCGTGACGAGCCGCTCGAAGTAGGGCAGCGCTTCGGCGTTGAGCTTCACTTTGATCAGCGACTCGCCGAGAAAAAAGTAGACCGCGTCGCGGCCGGTGAATTCCGGATCCACCTTGAGCACGGTCTTGAACCGATCGATCGCGCCTGGATACCAGCGCGCCCGGTAGTAATAGAAGCCGACCTGATAATCCGCGTCGCTCAGACGGTCGTGCGCCTGGCGCAGCCTGGACTTGACCTCGCCCATGAGGCTGCTCGACGGATACCGATCGATGAAGGCCTCGAACGTCTTGATCGCGTCCCGCGTCTCGGTCTGGTCGCGCTGCGCCGCGCGCATCTGCTTGAAATGCGTCATGCCCACTTTGTACTGGGCGTAATCGGCCCGCTTGTTCGTCGGGTAGAAGCTCAGGAATTCGGTGTATTCGTTGAGCGCGAGGACGAGCGACTCTGCCGTGTTCTCGCCGAGATACGTATCGGCGAGCCCGAGCTTCGCATCGGGCCGATAGGGGCTCGCCGTGTAGGTTTCGACGACCTGCTTGAAGAACTCGCGGGCCGTCAGCCACTTCTTGTTGTTGAGCTCGATCGTGCCGCGATCGAACAGGAACTTGTCCGGCTGCGTCGTGCCGGGCGGCAGCGAATTGCGCGCGTGCGTGGCGCACGCGCCGGCGGTGACGAGCGTCGTAATCAGGAGGGCGGCGCTTGCGATCCGCCGCGGACATACATGCATCACAGAGTACCTGCTAACCATTCATATTCAGCGGCGAGCCCATCTTCGAGACCGACCTGCGGATCGAAGCCGAGATCCGCGCGGGCCAGCGACGTGTCGGCGTAGGTGTGCCGCATGTCGCCCTTCTGCGCGGGATCGACCGTGATGACAGGTGTGCGGCCTGTCACGCGCCCGATCATCTCGAAGACGTGGTTGATCGAAACGCGCGATCCGCCTCCGATATTGTACACGCGGCCCGGGACGCCTCGGGTCGCCGCCGCAATGGTCGCGCTCGCCGCATCGTGCACAAACGTGAAATCCCGTGTCTGCTCGCCATCCCCATACCGCGTAATCGGCTGCTGCAGCATCGTCGCCCGCAGGAACCGGTGAAAGCCCATGTCGGGCCGCTGGCGCGGGCCGTACACCGTGAAGTAGCGAAGCGACACCGCCGGCACGCCGTAGTTGACGTGATAGAGGTAGCAGAGCTGTTCCGCGGCCAGCTTCGACACGCCGTAAGGCGAAAGCGGCTGCGGCAGCGCGTCTTCTTTCATAGGCATCGCCACCCGATCGCCGTAGATCGACGAGCTCGACGCGTACACGACGCGCTCGAGCCTCGCAGTCTTGACAGCCTTCACCGCGGCGCACGCCTCGAGCAACACCTGGGTGGCTTCGATGTTGTTCTCTGTATAGACGGCGAAATCGTGTCCCCAGCTCTTTCGCACCCCGGCCTGGGCCGCCAGGTGGAACACATGGGTCCGATCGGCCAGGAGCCTCGCCAGGTCCGCGTCCTGGATGCGCGACTCCACGAATCGAAAGTGCTGATGGGCCAGCGCGCCCACCAGATTGCGCTCCTTGATGGGCCGGGGATAGTAATCGGTGAAGCAATCGAGGCCGACGACGTCCGCGCCGTCGGCGAGGAGCCGGTCGGCGAGGGTCGAGCCGATGAAGCCGGCCGCGCCGGTGACGAGTGCCTTCATGGTTCGGCTGGCTCCACAGGCTCCACATTGTCTGCAGCGGCCTCGAAGAGCGCTTTCACCCGTTGGGGGAGCCGGCACGGGCGGCCGTCGCGATCAACCGCCGCGTGGATGGTCCGCCCGGTCGCGATCGTCGCCGCGTCAGCCGGCCTCACGACCTCGTAGGAGAATCCCACGCGGACGGGCGACAGCAGCGTGCCGCTGGTCCGAACCTCCAGTTCATCGTCGTACCGGGCCGATTGGCGATACTCGCAGTGCGCTTCGATCACGGGCAGCGCGAAGCCGTCTCGTTCCATCTCGCGATAGCTCCATCCCTGGCCGCGCAGGAGATCGGTGCGGCCGACCTCGAACCACACGAAGTAATTCGCGTAGTACACGACGCCCATCTGGTCGGTCTCCGCGTAACGCACGCGCACCCGTGAAACGGAGTGGGGGGAATTCAACAACGTGCCGCGGGCGATACCGGCAAGGCGGCGAGCGCCGCCGCTTTGAGCTCGCGCGTCGCGCGCTCGGGGTCGGGGGTGTGAAACACGGCCGCGCCGGCGACCAGAATGCGCGCGCCCGCGGCGACGACGCGTCCGACGGTCTGGAAATCGACGCCGCCGTCGATCCCGACCGGCGCCTGATTGCCGGCGCGATCGAGCAGCGCGCGCACCTCTCTGACCTTCGACTCGCTGCGCGGGATGAACGTCTGGCCGCCAAATCCGGGGTTGACCGACATGACGAGCACGAAATCGACGTCGCCGGCGATCTCCTCGATCGCCCCCACCGGCGTGGCCGGGTTGATCACGACGCCCGCTTTGACGCCGAGCGCCTTGATGGCGTGGACGGTGCGGTGCAGGTGCGGCAGCACTTCGACGTGCACCGACATCATGGCGGCGCCGGCCTCGGCGAACGCCTCGATGTAGCGATCCGGATCGGTGATCATCAAATGCACGTCGAGCGGTACCGTCGCGACGCGCTTGATCGATCGCACGACCGGTGGGCCGATCGTGATGTTGGGGACGAAGTGTCCGTCCATCACGTCGACGTGGATGAGATCCGCGCCGCCGCGCTCGGCCGCGGCAATGGCGTCCCCGAGCGCCGCGAAATCAGCGGAGAGAATCGACGGCGCAATGAGCAGGCTCACCGGCTTACCTCGATCGAAATCGGCTCGCCGGGCGCGATCTGAAACCCGCCCTGCGGGCTCTGGCGGATCACGATGCCCGCCGCGACGCCTGGATACGGCATGGAGCCGACGACGGCGACACGGAATCCGCGCGCGCGCAGAATGTCGGCCGCGCGATCGCCGTTCACGCCGATGAGATCCGGCATCACATAGGTGGTGCCCCGCTGGCCGCGGTTGACGAGCAGCGCGACCGCCGCGCCGGCGCTCTTGGCGGGCGGCTCCTGCGCGACGACGACGTCGGACGGAAAGTCGGGCGATCGGATCTCGGAGATGCCGGCCAGCGCGAGGCCGTCCTGCGAGAGACGCAGCTGCGCCGTGCGCTCGGTTTCGCCGGTCAAGAGCGGCACGATGGTCGACCGCAGCCCCGCGCTCAGCCAGACTTTCACGCTGCGCTGCCGGCGCGCAATCGATCCGGACGCCGGCTCCTGCGCGAGGACACGCCCGACGCCGATCTTCAGATCGGGACGCCGGGTGTCGTCGACCTTCAGCGTCAAGCCGAGGCTGCTCACGGCGGCGGTCGCTTCGTTCGCCGTACGGTTCACCAGGTTCGGCACCTGGACTTCGCGCGCCTTGAGCGCGAGGCGCATCGACGCCGCGAAAAACAACACGAAGGTCGCCGCGAGGCCGGCGACGAGCATCAGAATCTTTCCCGCGCTCCAGACGCGGGTTCGGAGAGCCATGGCCTCAAGATCGTAGCAGAAAAGCGGCCCCGAAGAAGGCTTCGAGGCCATGAAGGTGCGGGTAGGTTCGCAGATGGCCGTTCGCGTCGATGACCTCCGCCGGCAGCGCGCAGTCCGCATCCTGCCGCAGATCGACCGCCGCGAAGGCGGGCGACGTCGCGAGGAACGCGTGGGCGACGGACTCGTTCTCCTCCGGCTCGCTCGAGCAGGTCGAATAAATCAGCCGGCCGCCCGGCGCCACGGCCGCCGCGGCGCGCTGCAGCATGACGAGCTGAGCGGCGGCGAACGACGGCAGGTCGTCCTCGCGCCGCCGCCAGCGGATGTCGGGATCGCGGCGCAGGATGCCGAGGCCAGAGCACGGCGCATCCACGAGCACGCAATCGAAGGGCTGCGAGAAGGGCAGCGGCTGCAGCGTGTCGGCCTGCACGAGCCGGACGTTCGTCGCACCGCTCGTTTCGATTGTCCGGCGCAGCAGATCCATCCGGCGTCCGCGCACGTCGCAGGCGACGAGCAACCCGCCTGTCTCCATCCCCGCCGCCAGCGCCAACGTTTTTCCGCCCGGCGCCGCGCAGGTGTCGAGCACGCGCGGGCCCGGGTGCCGGCCGGCGAGCAGCGCTATGAGCTGCGAGGCTTCGTCCTGCATCACCATCAAACCGTCTATGCGGCCCGGCAGGTGGCCCTGTTCGACAATCAGGCCATCCGGCGCGAATCCAGTCGGCTTGACGACGACGTCGTGGTGCGCGAGTTGTTCGGCGAGGGCTTCGCGCGTGACGCGTAGCCGGTTGGCGCGGAGCGTGAGCGGCGCGGGCGCGTTGTTGAAGCGCAGCCACTGCTCGGTCGAGTCGAAGCCGAACCGATCGTACCAGCGTTCGACGAGCCACCGGGGATGCGAGAGCGTCACGGCGAGGTAGTCAATCGCCGCCGGCCGATCGGCCGGGTCGGCCGGGCGCGGCGGCAGCGGCAGCGTCGCGCGTGCGCGTGAGATCGACCGCAGCACCGCGTTGACCAGTCCGCTCGCGCTGCGCTTGCCTGCCCGCCCCGCCAGATTCACCGCATCGTCGACGACGGCGGCGGCGGGGACGCGCGACAGGTAAAGCAGTTGATAGGCGCCGAGGCGGAGAATCTCGACGATCTCGGGATCCAGCCGATCGATCGAGCGCTTCGAGACGTGCGCGATCACGTGGTCGAGTGCCGCGCGCCACCGCTGGACGCCGGTGGCGATCTCGGACGCGAGCGCGCGGTCGCGCTCGTCCTTGAGCGTCGATCGCGCGTGGGCGATCGCGGCGGGAAGATCCGCGCGGCCGGCCGACACCGCGAGCAGGATGTCGTACGCCGCGACGCGCGCGGGACCTATCACTTCTTACTCCCGGGCATTGAGCCCGGGGTGTCGGGCATTGAGCCCGGGGTGTCGGGCATTGAGCCCGGCTGCGGGGCGAACCGATCGCCCGGCGTCACCGCGTGCCCGGCGAGAAACTCACGCGCCGTCAGCGGGCGCTTGCCCTCTGTCTGGATCTCCAGAATGGCGATGCCGCCGGTGCCGGCGGCGACCGTCAGCCGATCTCCAGCGGCTTCGACGACGGCGCCGGCCGCGCCCGTCAGGCCAGGCAGCACGACCGAGCGCCGCAGAATGAAGCGCCGGCCGTTCAGGAAGCTGAAGGCATGCGGCCAGGGATGAAGGCCGCGGATCTGGTTGTGTATGCGCCCGGCCGGCTGCGTCCAGTCGATCGCGCCGTCCTCTTTCGTGAGGCGGTGCGCGTAGGTGGACGCGCCCTCGTCTTGCGGCGTCTCGATCACGTGTCCGTCGGCGATCGCATCGACGGTTGACGCCAGCAGCCCGGCTCCGAGGCGGGCCAGATCGCGCTCGACTTCTTCACTCGTCTCGTCCGGGCCGATCGGCCGGCGGACCGACGCGAGGATCGGCCCCGCATCGAGCGCCTGCACCACACGCATGATGGTCACGCCGGTTTCGCGCTCGCCCGCGAGGATGGCGCGGTGCACCGGCGCGGCGCCGCGATAGCGAGGCAGCAGCGAGGCGTGCACGTTGATGAAGCCAAGCGCCGGCACCGCGAGCACGTCGTCGGTGAGAATGTTGCCGTAGGCGGCGACGACCGCGAGGTCGGCGGCGAGCGCCGACAGCGCCGCGACGAATTCCGGATCCCGCAGGCGCTCGGGCTGCAGCAGCGGCATGCCGGCCGCGAGGGCATGCGCCTTGACCGGCGCGTCGCTGGTCTTGTGTCCGCGGCCGCGCGGCCGATCGGGCTGCGTGACGACGCCGACCACGCGATGGCGCGATCGCCGCAGCGCCTCGAGCGTCGGCACGGCGAACTCCGGTGTGCCAAAAAACACCACGCGCAGCGCGTCCGTGTGCGGCGCGGCTACCATTTCCCGGCGCGCGTCATCTTCTTGATCTTCCGGACGATGAGGTCGCGTTTGATGCCGCGCAGCCGATCGACGAAGAGCGTCCCGTCGAGATGATCCATCTCGTGCTGAAACGCCCGCGCGAGGAGGCCGGTGCCCTCGCGCTGATGCGGTTCGCCCGCGCGGTTCAGGCCTTTGATGACTACGCGCGACGGCCGGACGACGGTGGCGTTGAAGCCGGGGACGCTCAGGCAGCCTTCTTCCTCGAGCTGCATGCCGTCGCGGTCGACGAACTCGGGGTTGATCATGACGATGAGCTGGTTGGCATCGCGGCCGACCGACACGTCGACCACGAAGAGGCGGAGCGCGACGCCGAGCTGCGGCGCGGCGAGCCCGATGCCTGGCGCCGCGTACATCGTTTCGACCATGTCGTCCACGAGCTGCGAGATCTCGGGGGTGATCGCGCCGACGATCGCCGCCCGCTCGTGCAGCACCTGGTCGCCATGTTTAAGAATCGGTCTGATCATTCCATTAGCAGCGCCGACGTTGAGGCCAGCCATGGCTGTGGTCGTCGTCGTGGTGGATCATTTTCGATTGAATCGGGCGCTCGTTCGGTCTCGCGATGCGCGCCAGTTCGCCACGAATTCGACGAGCGAATCGCCACCGAACTTTTCGATAGCGGCGTCGGCCAGCACGAGCGCCACCATCGCCTCGGCGACGACGGCCGCCGCTGGGACCGCGCAGACATCGCTCCGCTCGACGGTCGCGGGGCTCTCGGCCATCGTGGCGAGATCGACCGAGCGAAGCGGCTTCATCAACGTCGCAATCGGCTTCATGTAGCCGGAGACGCGCAGGTCCTCGCCGTTGGTCACGCCGCCCTCGAGGCCGCCGGCGTTGTTGGTCGGGCGGTCGACGCCGAGTCCGCTCGACCGCGGCTGGCCGGCGTGCGGAACGATCTCGTCGTGCAGCCGCGAGCCGGGGAGCGCCGCCGAGGCCGGACCGCGGCCGATGCCGACACCCTTGATCGCGGGGATCGACATGACGGCTTGCGCCAGGCGGCCGTCGAGTTTTCGATCCCACTGCACGTAGCTGCCCAGACCGACCGGCACGTGTCGTGCGAGGACCTCGAAGCTGCCGCCCATCGTGTCGCCCGCCTCACGCGCGCGGTCGATCTCGGCGATCATCCGCCGCTCGATCGCGTCGTCGACGCAGTGCAGCGGCGAGTCGTCGCGAATGGCGCGCGCCTCGTCGAACGTGATTGCGAGATGGTCCGGCAGCGACACCGATCCGATCGAGACGACGTGGCTGACGATCTCGATGCCGAGCTGCTGGAGCAGCTGCCGCGCGATGGCGCCGGCGGCGACGCGCGCGGCGGTTTCGCGCGCGCTCGCGCGCTCGAGCACGTCGCGGATGTCGTCGTGTCCGTACTTCACCGCGCCGGCCAGGTCGGCGTGGCCCGGCCGCGGCCGCGTCACCGCCGGACGATCGGCGCCCGATGCGTCGGCCGGCTGCCCGGCCCCGACCTGCATCGTCCGCTGCCAGTTGTCCCAATCCTTGTTGGGCAGGAGCAGCGCGACGGGCGCCCCGGTCGTGACGCCGTGGCGGATGCCGCTCAGCGCCTCGGCGCGATCCGATTCGATCGCCATGCGCCGCCCGCGGCCGTAGCCGCCTTGCCGACGGCGCAGTTGGACGGTGACGGCGTCGAAATCGATCGCCAGGCCGGCGGGGACGCCTTCGAGAATGACGACCAGCGCTTTGCCGTGCGACTCGCCGGCGGTGAGAAATCGCAGCATGCGGGCTCATTGTATCTGAAATATTTGCGGCGTTCGGCGCGTCGGCGCGCGAGTTTCCGAGGAATCGCGCGAGGCGGCGATCTTGCACCATGAGGCGGCGCTCGAAAGGGAGGGCCGCATGGAACTGGTGGAGCTCGTGGCCGATCGCTTCGCGGCGGCCGCCGACGGGCGCGTCGTCGATCTCGCGACCGGTTGCGCGGTCGCGCTGACGGTCATGTCCGCGGGCGGGTCGACCGAGCAAACGCGATGGGGCGTGCGGTGCGACCTGCTGCAGAAACTGCATCATCACGCGGTCGCGCGGCTGGTCGATTACGGCGCGATTGGAGAGACGGAGCGATTCGAAGCGTGGCGGTGTGGGCCGGTGTGGAGGGGCGCGCGTGCGCAGGCCGAAGAAGTGATGCGGAGGGCGGCGGCGTTTCTGCGTACCTGCGGTCTCACGGCCGGCCATCCGTCGCTCGATGCGGTTCGATGCGCGGCGGAGGCCGCCGTCGTGCTGCCTGATTCGGCGGCGGGGTATCCGGCCGGGCCTGCGGAGATCAACGGGCGCCCCGCGATCGAGCCGGCTATTGAGCTTGCCGCGTGCGGTCTGACGCTGCATCAACGAAGGGCGCTGCCGGCCGTCGCGGAGCTGTTTGACGCGCGCAGGGACGCCGGTCCGCGCATCCTCTCGATCTGCGGCGCGGCCGGCGCCGGCAAGACGGCACTCGTGTCGGAGCTCTCGCGCGTGGCGCGCGTCAATGGGTTTGTTCCGGTGTCGGTTCGGATGCTGCGCGAAGCGTCATTATTCCCTCTGCTGCGTGGCCGAAGCCTCTTCCTGATCGACGACGAGGCGGGCGCGGGGTGGACCGGGCTTCTGGATGCGTCGATGCGGGCCCCTCGGCCGCACGTGCTCGTGTTTGCGGGCCGCGAGGAGGTGCCCACGGTCGACGTCGTCGCGCTCGAGCCGTTGACGCCGGATCTGTTGATGTCGACGATCCGGCCGGCCGATCTCCCAGCCGCGCTGGCCGCACGCGTCCGGCGGGCCGCGACTCAAGCGGACGGCTCGCCGGGCCGTTTCGCGCGGCTGCTGTGGCGGCGAACGCTCGCGATCTCGGACTCGTCAGGGCA
>Ga0097691_1002304_pt1 | contig 12956 bp, 4 predicted proteins | sample NGESurdeep072012_8_FD_72858 | JGI IMG/M metagenome (GOLD analysis project Ga0097691, IMG submission 72858) | Arctic peat soil microbial communities from Barrow, Alaska - NGEE Surface sample 210-1 deep-072012 | ecosystem: Environmental > Terrestrial > Soil > Wetlands > Peat ...
CGGTGGTGTGCCCGGATCTTCGTGGGTACGGACGCTCGACCGCGCCTGCTCCCCAACCCGATCATGCTCAAGCGTCGAAGCGGGCCATGGCCGCCGACGTCGTCACCCTGATGCACTTGCTGGGTCACGACCGGTTCGCCGTTGTCGGGCACGACCGGGGTAGCTACGTCGCGCACCGGTTGGCCATGGACTTCCCCGACCGCACCTCCCATCTGGTCGTGCTGGACTGCGTCCCGATTGGGGAGGCGTTGGCCCGCGCCGACGCGCGGTTCGCCGAGGCGTGGTGGCACTGGTTCTTCTTCGCTCAACCCGACAAGCCGGAACGGGCCATCACCGCTGATCCAGACGCCTGGTACGGCGCCGGCCCCCAACAGCAGGCGCGGATGGGTGAGCAGAACTATGCCGACTACCTGGCCGCTATCCACGACCCCGGGGTCGTCCAGGCCATGGTCGAGGACTACAGGGCCGGGCTGGGCGTCGACCGCGCGGCCGATGACGCCGACAAAGGCGCCGGGCGCTCGGTGCAGTGCCCAACCCTGGTCGCCTGGTCGACCCGCGACGACATGCAAGCACTGTACGGAGACGTGCTGGAGGTCTGGCGACCGTGGGCGCCGGATCTGACCGGCTACGCCATCGACAGCGGCCATCACATGGCCGAGGACGCCCCGGACGACCTCGCCAACCTGCTGATCGCCCACATCGCCTCCCCGAGGTCGACCTGACCGGTCACCGATCGTGATGCGGGACACCCGGAGGCTCAGGCACCTCGCGTCATCTGAACGCACTCAGATAGCCGCTGGCCGCGCAGAGTGCCGGACTGCCCCGTGTTCACCGTCCAGCCCTGCCCGGTCTCCCAGACCAGGGCGGGTACGGACGGCCTCGCACAAGAACGCTGAGCGAGTGCGCTGCAGTCGGCCGGGTCGATCCACCGACCCCGTGAGCGGTGCGCAGGCCCGATCAGCGGTGGGCGCGCGATCCCATCTCCTCGCCGCAGGCTACGAGCCTGACCACAATGAGCGTGCGTGACGTCGTCCGCCAACGCCCGGACAGCGAACGTTCGCGGACGACCACGAGCGGTGGCGGTGGGATTTGAACCCACGAACGGGTTACCCCGTTACACGCTTTCGAGTTCTGAGAACCCACGTTCAGGAACGGTCGTCGGCGTCCACCCCGTGCTCAACCAGCCCGGCGGCGACGTTCCCCGAACCCAGCCGGACGACCGCGAATGAGACTAAAACTGAGACTACGTCGGATGCGGCGTCAAGCCGGCCTCGTGTCCTGACCTCCGACTCCTACGGACATGTCGGCGGAACCCCGTTCCTCAGAATGAGGACGGCTCACTGTCCTGGTGCGAGTGGATCGCGACTGTAGAGGGTGACACAGCTGCCTAGGATGGACTGCAAGAACGGCGACTTGGCCTTGCAGGCGTCGGCCACGTCATCCGGTGTGCACAGAACCACGTCGATAGGGGGGAACAGCCCGGCGGTGAGCTGGCGGGCGCGTCGCATGTGGGTGTCGGTGGCGCCGGGCAGCTCGGCAACGACGAGGAGATCCACGTCGCTGCCGGGGTGGGCGGTGCCCTTGGCGTACGAGCCGAACAGGATGACCCTTTGGGGAGCCAGAGCGCGCACCAGCCGGGCGAGAGGAACCCTGAGGTATGCCGCTACCTCAGTTGGCATCGAAAGTGACCAGGATCAGGACATCGCCGATGTCGTTGGCTGTCAGCGAGCGGAAGTCCGGTGCCATGTGCGAACGAAGTTTGAGAGTCCACACCCCCGGTTCTACCCCCGGTACCGCCAGCGTACCCACGGCCACCTGCGGGCCGCTTCCAACGGCAATCGGCGTGAGGGTGAGCGGGGCGCTCGGCAGAGGCGCTTGAGGTTGCGCCACGAAGTCGCCACCGGCCCAGGAGACGGCGAGGATGCTGATTGCGGTGACGGTGATGTTCTTGCCGCGGGTCCAGGACGGGAAACGGCCCGGCGTCAGGTTCAGCACCAGGCTCTGGTCCGCGCTCGTCGCAGGAGTGGAGATGAATCGATCCCAGGGTGTGCCGGTTGACCCGCTGGCCCCAAAGTCGTTGCGGGCGCTGAACAAGGCCGCCCCTGACGTCGGCAGGCTTGCCGCGTTGGCCGCCTGGACCACCTGTTTAAGGGCGTCGCCGCCGTCGACTGCCGTGTAGTGCAGGTGCAGGACTACGTCGCCGACGGAGGCCAGGTCGATCTCGTTGCTGGCGGCTGGAACCTCCAGATGCCACGAGCTGATCGCGCCGGCGCCTTCGAAGGGGAGGTACCGCGGGTCCGCCAGGTTGTCGGTCAGGGACGTGACGAACAGGCCGGGGTCGTCCTGGCCGTTGCCGAGGACGATCTTTTGCGGCACCGCCGCGTACTGGTCGGTGAAGCGGTGGTCGGTGCCGGCCTGGCGCGGATACCCGGTTGCCAGGTCGGTGGTGGTGCGCACACTGTTTCTCGTCAGGGTCAGGGTGCCCATGACATTGTCGAAGCGCCCGGGGTCGGGGTAGACCACCGTCAGGGCCATGCGCACCAGGTGCCGTTGGTAGTGCCCCGGGTAGTCCCTGTCGAACAGCGACTCGGGAAGGTCGAAGTCGCAGGCCCCGTTGGTCAGCAGGGCGCGCAATGCCATCTGGTCGAGGGCGGCCAGCGACACATGTCTGCTGATCTCAAAGCGCCGGGCGTTCTGGTCCAGGTAGGACGCGCGCAGGCGACGCAGGTCGTGCTCGAGCCGTTCGCCGGCCAGCAGCCCCTTCTTGAGGTTGTCCCAGTATCCGAACTGGATGAACGAGCTCTCGGCCACGCCTAGCTCGTAGCGGTAGGAGCGCTCCGTCTGCTGGCACAGCCGGTAGGCGAGCCGGTAGCTCTGGAAGTACGTGTCGGACAGTTGGCTGACCATCCAGTCGTACAGGTCCTGGCTGGTGAACTTGGCGGTCATGTAGTCGATCTGGGCCTGCAGTCGGTCCTCGCGCGCGGTGTGCAGGGTCCGCTGTTGCGCGGTGATGTCGAGCGCCACCTGAGCGCCCGCTATCTGCGCCTGGGTCTGCGCGATCTGGATCTGGCTCTCTTTGGCCTTCTCCGTGTTGTCGTCCTGGCGCTGCATGAAGTCGCCGATCATCTTGGCCAGGTCGCTGCCCTTGTCCAGAGCGGTCGCCAGCGCCTTTCCTGCGTCGGAGGCACTGTCCGCCGCGCTGCCCGCGTTGTGGCCGCCTTCACCTGCGTCCGCGCTCGGGGATCCGCCGAACCCGGCGACGCCGAGGGTGAACTGGGGGATGGCGTGCAGACCGCCGGCAATGAGGTAGCCGATGGCCACTGCGGCGTTGACCGCAACCAGTGCGCCCTTGAGCCCCAAGGCCGTGGACTCAGCTGCGTTGGCGAACTGGTGTGCCGACTGGTTGGCGTCGTCGTAGCGGGCCTGGGCCAGCAAGAGCGTCTGCTCCAGCGCGTTGATCTGCTGCTGGGCCTGTTCGACGCGGGAGGCGAAGATGGCGTCGGCGTCCTGGAGCAACTGCTGTCGGCTGGTGGCCAAGAGCATCGCCATCGCCTCGGCATCTTGCTTCTCCAAGGCTGCGAGCAGCTGCTTGCCGTACCGACGAACGGCGTCGCAGAAGTCCGTTGCCTGGGCCTGGAGCACGCTGAAACGGTAGTTCGGCAGCGGTGCCTGAAGGTCACTGAGCACGCTCCCAAGATCCACACCGGCTGCCTGGGCCCGGATCAGCAGGCCGGGGTCAATCGGTGCGTCGAACAGTGCCAACTGCCGGGTGACGCCCTCGATGTTCTGGCAGTGGCGCAGTTTGAACAGCCTGTCGGCGATGGTCGACCAGTAGCCGAGAAGCTTGTCGTTCGGCGGAACCTTGAAGTAGAAGGTCTGCGGCACCGGAAGGGTGCCGTCACTTGGGGGAGCACCGCCACCGCCGGGGACAACGTTCTCGATGTCAACCAAGGCGTTGGCGAACGCGTCGAGCTTGGGCTCAAGATCGTCGAAGGAGTCGTCAGCGTGTTTGGGCGCGGTGATCGCAACCGGTTGCGGACCAAGGATCTCGGCGGCTGTGACGTACAGCAGGGTTGCCTCGTTGAGCGCCTCGCGCGAGTCGGTGCTGAACAGGTTGTCCGCCCAGGCGATCAGGTTGTCCAGGTAGGACATGACGACGCGCTTCATGTACGCAACGGGCCGCTGGTCGGCGATCAGGAAGGGGTTGAACGGGTCCTTGCGCCACCGCTGTACCAAGGCCACGGCGTCGGGGTCCCCCTGGTTCACCAGCTGCAGAAGCTGGTTGACGCGCTGCGCCAGGATCAGCGGCGTGGTCAAGGAGTTCAGCGGCTTGGGCACCCAGAAGCGCTGCGGGACCGGGTCGGGGCCCTGCAGTGTCGGGTTGAAGATGAAGTGAAACCAGGTGAGCGCGTCGGCGAACTGCTGGTTCTGACTGAGAAGCTCCGCGACGTACAGCGGAGTATGCAGGAACAGCTCCCAGTTGTAGACCGAGTAGGCGGCGTCGGGGGCGAAGTCAATGATCTCGTTGTCCTCGCCCCACGACACGCGCGGGCTGAGCGGGTGGTAGGTGCCGCCGAAGGTGAACACGTCGGAGTGGGTGGGATCGATGGTGTCCGGCGCCAGCTGCAGGGCGCGGTTGTACAGCGCCGGGAAGCCGCCACCGGACAGCTGGTGCCAGAACAGCCGGGTGTACGGGTGGTAGAAGCGGTGGAAGGTGTAACGCACCTCGTACGGCGAGCTGTCCGCGTTGGACGGTGGCACCGGCAGCCAGGCGCTGCCCCACTGGTAGTAGCGGGTTCCTGCCACGTAGTAGCAGCGCCGGTTGTCCTGGTAGAAGAAGTCGGAGCTGGGGTCGAACGCCAGGTCGGTGATCGGGCCGACCACGCGGAACGGCACCGCAGCGGTGTTCAAGAGCGTCCCGACGTTCTGCTGCAGTGCGCCGATCGAGGTGAACGTCAAGGGCAGGGTGGGCGAGTTGTTCGGAGGAGCTGTTGCCAGGGCGCCCGCCTGGGGCGTCAGGCCCGGCTCCCCGATCAGGTCCGGGTCGGCTGCCCCCAGCGGAAGCAAGGGTTGGGCATCGGGCCCGTAGGTGTTCTGGGCGTGTGGCAGGAGCTGTCCGGCGATGGGGACCTGGCTCCAGAAGACGTCCCAATATCCTTGCGGGACAAGCAGATCGCGCAGCTCGAGCTCGCTGACCCGCCCGTCGAAGACCGCCCGTCCAAGGTGCACCGCCGCCGAGGTGTCTACGCCGTCGACCACGTCGTGCTCGAAGATGTTGTGTGTCCGCAGCACTCCCGACCGGAAGACGTCCAGGAAGAGGGCGGCACCGTAGCCGGGGGAGGGCAGCGGCGTCTGCACCTTCAGGGTGTACAGCGCCTCGACGGAGCGGCTGTCGCCCGCGGACTGCGAGCTGAGCCCGGGCACGTCGAACAGCTTGCCCTTGCCCTTCTGGGCGGGTGCCCAGGCGCCGTTGCGGTAGATGCTGAAGTTCAGTCCTACCGCGACGTACCTGGCCACGTCCTGGCTGGGCGGGGTGCTCGACGGCTGAGCGCTGGGCAGGCTCTGGCGAGGCTCGTTGGCCACCTTCACATCGAGCCAGAAGACACACAGACGTCCCCGGTACATGGCCGGAACCGCTTGGTGGGCCTTGATGTCCAACGGGATCTGCGCCCAGCCCGACCAGGCGCCGTCCACCATCGAGCGGTGGTAGAAACGAGGCGGGTCGTCGGCGGTGCGGGCGACCACCTGGGTGCCAGTCACGGGATCGGCGCACACTCCGGTGACCACGAGGTGAGCGATCTCATCGAGGCTGTCGATGTAGTTCAGAGCCACCTTCTCCAGGTGCTCAGTGGTGCTCTCGCCCTGGTGGACCTCCTGCTCCAGCTTGACGAAGATCTCGGTGCGGCTGGGCCGCTGCGACTCCACCAGCCAGTTCTCCGGGTACAGGAAGACCTCGCGGTTGGCTTGCCAGATCCGGAACCGCTTCATCCAGCTCCACTGCAGCCAGGTTTCGTCCCCGGTCAGGTCGACCGTCACCTTCGGCTGCTCCAGACCCATCAGTGCGCGCTCGATGAAGAGCTGCACCGCGGCATACGCCTGGACAATCCGGGTGGTGATCTCGCACGAGCTCATCTGGACGTCGATGAGGAAGTGGTCGAACAAGGCGTTGGTGTCGCCGAACAGCAGGGCACCGGACCCATCGCGCTGGGCGAGCAGATAGGACCGTAGGGCGGCCGAACAGCGTTCCCGGATCGGGTCCGTCATCGCGGGCGCGACGGCGAGCCAATCCTTGTTCGCATACCGCGACTTCATCACCCCGTAGGCGGAGGTGGCTTCAGTTTGGCCAGGGTCGGCGACACCCCAGCTGACCAGTTGTGCCCCGTTGCCCCCGGTCTTGGCGAGCATCGCGGCAAGGGTGCGCAGCGCGTCATAGGTGGCCGGTTTGCTGTAGTTTCCCGCGGCCAGGGACACGCCGGTCGCGTTGGCCAGATCGGTCGTGTCGCCAGCGGCCCAGCCGGTGATTGCCGAAAGCGCGATCTGCGCGTCGGCGTCGCTGGGGATCGTTGCGGCGGCAGCTGCCGAGATCAGCTCGTGCAGGCTCTTCAGCGGAGTGCCGGGAGGCGCCGCCGTGAAGGCCCGGTCCAGCTTGACCATCAGGGATGTCGTCAGCAGCGCCGCCATCGTCAATGTCGGCTGGGTGTTGAGGATCGGCAGATCGGCAAGGTCCAGCCCACCGTAGGTGCTGGGGTTGCTCAGCAACCAGGTCAGGTCGTCCTTGACCAGGTGAAGCCTCCTGACCACCGTCCCGACCTTGTCGAGCAGCTCAACGCCGTGGTACTGATCGGGGTAGTTCGTCGCGTTGATCGGCAGGTAGTCCGTACCGACGCGCGTGATCAGCGATGGGTCACGCAGGGCGGCCAGCGCCGTCACGGTGGAGGCGGGCAGCACAAGGGTGGTCGCCAGGAGTGCGGTGACGTCGCTGGGCAAGATCAGGTTGGAGGCCAGCGCGGCGATCACCCGGGTCTGGGTCAAGAAGGTGGCCAGCGAGGAGAGGACCTGACGCGCTCGGGTGTCGACCGCGCTCTGACGCTGGGCATCGGTGAGGCCTCCGGGCAGCGGAGCCAGGTCGGATTGGGCTGTGGCCGGATCCATGAACGTGCCGAAGGTGGCCGTGATGAGGCTGGTTCGGTCGAGCAGGGAACCCGCGTAGGTGTCGTCGACGACAGAGACCGCCCGAGTCAGGACGGCAGGGTCGGCGAATGCCGGGATCTGGGGTAGTTCGCGCGCCAGAATGACCATGGGGCTGTCGGCGCCACCGGAGACCTCGTCATGGGTGCGTTGGATCGCCGACCTGACCGCTGGCAGAACAGTAGATGTGATCTGGTCCTGGGTGATCCCAGCGTTGGTCGGTTGAGTGGACAGGACATAGGTGAGCGTGTCGATGGTGAAACCCGACTGCCGGACCGCTGCCAGCTGCTCAATGAACTCCAGTGCCGAGGCGGGCGTGGACAGCGCCGCCCCCAGCGTCTGTGCGGTCGTGAAGGGGACGGCCACCGCCAGGTCGGACAGGGACAACTGGACAACCCGGGCCAGGGTGAGCACGCGGCAGATCTGGCTGAGGTTGGCCAGGGTCAGTTGGCCGTCTGTCAGGGCAAACAGGGCGCCGGTCTCGCTTGCGGAGAGCTGAAGGGCAGCCTGAACGGCCGGAAGGTGGTCGCTCAACAGGGGCCTGGCCACCGGACCGCCGACGGCCAGCTGGGCGAGGTCGTCATCTGGCGGAACGTCTGGGTCCAGGAACAGCCGCGCATAAAGCGAGGCGGAGCGCGAGCCGTCCGGGCCGAGGTGGCTCTGCGTGTCGAGGTCCTGGAACCAGGCGAGTTGTTCGTCCACGGCCAGCCTGGTCGCATCCTGAAGCCTGCGGAAGGTGAACAACGCGTCCAGGGCGTCGGCGCCGAGCACGCCCGCGCCGACCGCTGCAGCGTCCACCAGCAGGTCCAGCTCCCACATCGCCCATCCGGTATGACGCCAGAGGCGCAGGAAGCGGTGCGCCCGGTCCAACCGGGAGTCGTCCAGCGGTGTCAACGTCTGCAGGTTCGTGTCGCAGCTGTCGTCAATGCCCTGGATCTGCGTCGGGGCTCCACCGCCACGAACCCAGCTGACCTCGAGCAGAGCCAGCAGCTGTTCGTAACTGATCGCCGCCGCGTGCAGGAAGACGGGGACCGGGGCGGGGTCGACCGTCGGGTAGCTGGGGCTCCAGGCCACGACCGGGCTGATGAAGTTCCACGCCACCTGCGAGCTGACCATTGCTACCGTGGTGATCAGGTTTCGCTCGTGGGGGTCGATGCCGAATCGTTCGGCGGCGACGCTGAGCCGTTGCGCCGGAGAGGGTCCGGCGACTGGCAGCAGGGCCTGTCGAAGCTGCCACAACCCGACACCTGACTGCTGCAGGGAGGTGCGCAGCTGGTCCAGCGGGCCGTCGTACGGCAGCGTGTGTGGGTAGCTCGCGCCCGCCAGGATCGTGTATGCGCCGCCGTTGACGTACTCCGGGGCCGCTCGCAGTTCGGCGGCGGTGCGGGTGGTCTGCTTCCACACCGGCGGCATCGGTGGGCTCACCGCGTCTGCGAGGAGTTCGTTGACCAGGTCGATGTAGGGCAGCGCGGTGTCGGTGTTCGGGCAGTTCAGCAGCAGGTGGCCCAGGTCGGGCCGCCGGTCGAGCAAAGCTGCCAGGGCTGTGGGGAACGGACCTGTGAGTGGGTGGTTTCGCAGCCACAGGAGCAGGTCGCACAGGTATGCGGCGGGGCTGAGCACGGAGGTGCAGTCGTCCACCGCGCAGTAGTCCTGGGAGCCGAACAGGGTGGCCAGGGACTGGTCGCGTTGGATCGCGTCGTTGGTAGGTTGGTCGAGGTCGCTGAGCGAGCCGATGCCTGCGGGCCAGGGCCCCAGGAAGTCCCGGCGGTACTGGGTGATGAGCGAGACTACGGCGGCGTAGCGCTGTACCGCGCTCTGGTAGGTCCGGGTTGCCTCCGGCTTGGTCAGCCCGGCGGCCGTGGCCCGGGTGAAGAACTGCTCCCGACCCAGGTTGGCGATCTGAGTGGCGGAGTGCAGGCCCAGGCCCAGCAGGGTCTCGGCGTTGTCCGCGGTGGCGGTCACACGCAGCATGCGCTGCAGTCCCTTGAGGTTGCTGACCACGGCGGGACGGTCCTGGGGCGCGATGCCTGCGAACGCCTGCTCACCCTCGTTGTCGAGGTACCCCGAGATGTTGGTTCGGATCAGGTCCAGGGAGCCATTGGTCGTGAAGAACTGGGCCAGCGGCGCCTGTTCGGCATCTGGGATGAACGTCCCGCCGCCGATCCGGCTGGATAGGGCCGCAGTCGGGTAAGCACGCGTCACCCGCGTGTACACCACCGCCGCGAACACCTCGGCCGGGCTCGCGTCACCTGCACCGTCAATGTTCGACGGTGCTCCGACCTGCTCGACCAGCTGGACCCAGTCCTGTTGACTGAGCCGGGCGAGGTCCGCCAGCGATGTGTACCCACCCCCGGTGTAGCGGGCCAGCAGAACGCTGACCAAAGGCAGGTGGTTCTTGACCAGCGCTCCGATCTCAAGGGTGCGCTGAACGGTGGAGGCCTCCGTGGCGCTGAGGCCGTGCTGGCCGTCCCCGAGGGTGCGCCAGAAGCTGCGCATCGAGCCGGTGTTGTTGACCAGCGCCCCAGCGAAGCTCTGTTGGGTGGACGGGTCCAGGCCAGCATGATCCAGCAACTGTCCAAGGGTGGTCTTGCCGACCAGGTATGGCTGGTCGAGGGCGTTGGTGGCATGCAGAGCGTGCAAGCGCCGCACGAGAGCGGGGATCGTGTCGGCGATGGCCGGGTCGATGAGGTTCCTCTGCAGCGCCGTTTCCAACGTCTGGGTCAGCACGCCGGGAACAAGCCCGACGATCAGCGAGCCGACACGGCCGACCAGGGCGTCGATCAGTGTGAAGCCCTGGCTGGCCTGCAGCAGCGGGCTGGGCAGGGCGGCTGGCACCCGTTGCCTCACAAAGGCATAGAAGACTGCGGCAGGTATCTCGTGGGCCGCCTCAAGTCGCGCGGCCACGACTGCCGCCATGATCTGCTCGGTGCTGGTCTGGGTCTCCGCAGCAAGGAACGTCACGTCCTGGTGTTCGTCGCTCTCGACCACGTCCAACAACGTCAGGCGGCCCAACTGTGGCTTGATGACCCGCAGGAGACTCGATAGCTCGGAGGTGTCTGCGAGCCGTGGCTGGAGGTCGATCCTCAGGTCGGGCGCGCTGGGTGTAGCCGGCGACTCCAGCGGCTCCTCGAGCTCCGGCGACCGCGCCTCGACGACGATCAAGGGACTTCCGAGCGCCTCCTCGGGAAGCCGATAAGACAGGTCGTACTCGCCGTCCTCCGAAGCATGCCCGCTCGCCAGCTCGACACGGTCGCGGATCCGCTGCCACCAGATGACCACCAGCGCCCGCGAGACCTCACGACCGTCGGGCTTGCTGACACGTCCATGAACGCGGCTTCGGTCTTCATCCATGCGTGCCTCCACGACAGGATCAAACGGGCAGTGTGTCAACGATGGCCCCATCGCGGTGCTCTGTCCATGCATCTGGATGAGCGGGGTACGTGGCCTGCAGGTCGGTTGCGATCGATCACGGTCGGTTGGGCGACGGCCGGTCAGGGAACCTCAGCGTCGACCAAGGCTCTACAAGAACAGCAGCCACTCATCGCGTCGAGCCGGCTGCCCACTGTGGATGCACTCTCCGGAGAAGCGTGCACCTCGTGGCCCATCTGACGAACGCTGCCGAACGGCACTGAACTCCCCTGGACTGTTCGCTTGCGCACGGTTGACGCCCAACCCGTAGCTGGCCCAAAGGACACGGTGAACCCGCGCGCACGACCCCGAACGACGTCGAACGATGGCGAACCGAAAGCAATTTGAGAATCATTCTCAAACGACTGAGACCAGAACTGAGACTGAGACCAGAATCGCCAGCCCGGCTCCGAAGGGCCGGACCGGCGTTTCCGCAGGTCAACCGCGGTGGCGGTGGGATTCGAACCCACGAACGGGTTACCCCGTTACACGCTTTCGAGTTCTGCGAACCCACGTTCCGACACGCTCGCCGGCGTCCACCACGTGCTCAAAGAGCCCGTCACGGCTGTCGCCGAACCCGCGCGGACGACGACGAATGAGACAAGAACTGAGACAAAGACCGCTGCGGCGAATCGAAGCGAACTCGTGTCCCAACGTCCGACGCGCTGCGGGCTTCCGATGTAGCCGAGTTCGGCCCACCGAGCGGTTGCTCCCGGGCCCGACCGCTGGCGGGTCGTGAGCTGGGGAACGAACTGACGATGCCGGTCTACCTCTGGCAGCGAAGTCCATCAGTGGTTCTCCTTCATGGACGTGAGTCCGGCAGCGAGCAGGGGTTCGACGATGGCGCCCACGGTGTCGAACCCGCCGCCCACGGTTTGTCCATGGGCGTAGCGGTAGTGGATGCCTTCGAGGATCACGGCCAGTTTGTAGTGAGCTAGCCCGAGGTAGAAGCCCATCTCCGAGAGGTCACGCCCGCTGCGGTCGGCATACCGGTTGAGAATCTCCACGTCGGTGAGGAAACCGGGCGCCGTGGAGGCATCTGCGACGGCGTAGCCGGTGTCGAGGCGCGCCATCCGCTGGTAGACCAGCAACAGCGCCAGGTCGGTGAGGGGGTCGCCCACGGTGGCCATCTCCCAGTCGATCACCGCGGCCACCTGGTCGTCGTCGTCGACCATCAGGTTGTCGAGGCGGAAGTCGCCGTGCACCACGGCCGGCGCGCCCTCGACGGGCAGATTGGCCTCGATCAGGTGGTGTAGCTCGTCGGCACCGACCAGATCGCGGCTGTGCGAGGCGTCGAGCTGTTTCTTCCACCGCCGCACCTGACGCGCCAGGAACCCCTGCGGCCGGCCGAAGTCACTGAGCGCGACTGCCGCGGGGTCGACCTGGTGCAGGATGGCCAGGGTGTCCACCATTCGCGCGGAGATGGCGCCGGTGCGCTCAGACCCGAGCGGTTCGAGCTGGGAGGCGAGGCGGTACGGCGTCCCCTCCACCCGCTCCATCACGTAGAACGGAGCCCCGATGACGTCGGTGTCCGTGCATAGTGCGTATGTCGCTGGCACCGGGACGTCGGTGGGGTGCAACGCGGTGATTACCCGGTGTTCACGCGACATGTCGTGGGCGGTCGCGAGCACGTGACCCAGTGGAGGTCGCCGGACGATCCAGCTGGCCTGACCGTCGGTAACCTCGTAGGTCAGGTTCGACTTGCCGCCCGCGATCACCCGCGCACGAAGGGCGCCGTTGACGCCACCGGGACAGGCGTCCTCGAAGAAGGCACGGAACCGTGTGAGGTCCAGCCCGGGAACGTGGGTATCGCCCATCGCACCGGCCGGTATGCGGCTGTCGGCCTCACCCCTCCCGGACATGTCAGGTCACCAGCACCGAGACGGTCTCGGCGACACAGGCGGGGTTTATCGCTGCCTCGAGCGCCGGCACGAGCCGGGCCAGTTTCTTGCGTGTGTTGTCGGGGTTGGTATGCAGGACGGTGTGCATGCCGAGCCGGGCTGCTGCGTCGGTGTTGGGCTTGGCGTCGTCGACGAAGACCACGCGCTCGGGCCGTATGACGAGCAGGTCCAACGTGTGCGTGAAGATGTCGGGATTGGGTTTGCGCATGCCCACCTCACCGGAGATGACGACCAGGTCGAACATGGCGTTGATGCGTTCGCGCGGGTAGGTGTTGCCCCAGCTGTTGGAGAGCAGCGCCACCCGGACTCCGGCGTTCTTGAGGTCCTGGACGAGGTCGAACATGACCGGGTCGGGTCGCATCTGCGCGAACAGCCCCTTGAGCAGATCTTCGGGCGCCACGGCGCCGCCGTTCTTGCCGATGAGCTCTTCGGCGAGCAGGGCGTCGAACTCGGCAGTGC
>Ga0097691_1002305_pt1 | contig 12949 bp, 12 predicted proteins | sample NGESurdeep072012_8_FD_72858 | JGI IMG/M metagenome (GOLD analysis project Ga0097691, IMG submission 72858) | Arctic peat soil microbial communities from Barrow, Alaska - NGEE Surface sample 210-1 deep-072012 | ecosystem: Environmental > Terrestrial > Soil > Wetlands > Peat ...
TCTTCGGCGCGGGTCCAGGCGACCTGCAGCGGCTTGCCCGCGATCTGCGCGAGCCGCGCCGCTTCGACGGCCTGGCGGTCCGAGCTCTTGCCCCCGAACCCGCCTCCGACGAACGGGGTGATCACGCGCACGTTCCTGGGTTCGAAGCCGAGGGCCTCCGCGATCCGATCCCGCGTCGGGAAGGGCGTCTGCGTCGATGCCCAGACCGTCGCCTTTCCGTCTTTGACCTCGGCCAGCGCCGCGTGCGGCTCGATCGGAGCGTGCGCGACGTAGCCCTTGCGGTATGTCGTTTCGAACACGCGCGCCGCGTTCGCGCGCGCCGCCGCGAGATCGCCGCGGGGCAAATTCTCTTTCGGCTCCGCCGCCGACCTCACGATGTGATCAAAGATGCTCTCGCCATCGACCTGCGCCTGCGGCATGCGCCAGTCCGCCTTGACGCGTTCGAGCGCGGCTGCGGCGGCCTCGGGATCGGCATGCAGGACGGCGATGAGGTCGTCGCGCCTGACGAGCGTGACCCCCGGCAGCTTCGCGGCGGCGGACGTGTCGAGCTGTGACAACGTCGCGCCATGCGCGGGTGGGCGAAGGATCCGCGCGTAGAGCATCCCGGGGATGCGGATGTCGGCCGCGTACTTCGCCTCGCCCGTCACCTTTTCTGGCGCATCGACCCGTTTCGGTGAGCCGCCCATCACCTGGAATTCGGAGACGGCGCGCAGAACGGCTTTCTCGTCCACCACGCGCGCGATCTGCGTCCCTTTCGAAAGCTCGCCGTAGGTGACCCTCCGCGCAGGCTCTCCTGCGACGGAGACGACGCCGTCCTTCACGACGAGATTAGCTTTTGGCACGCCGAGCTTGCGCTCGGCGAGCCGCATCAGCACGGCGCGCGCTTCCGCGGCAGCCGCGCGCAGCGCCGGCCCGAACATGCGGGTGGTCAAAGAGCCGAACGTCCCCATGTCCCACGGACACTTGTCGGTGTCGCCCAAGACCATGTCGATCGACGCGAGCGCAACCCCCAATTCCTCGGCCGCCATTTGCGCCTGCGAGGTCATCACTCCCTGGCCCATCTCGATTTTCCCGGAAAAGACGGTGACCCGGCCGTTCTCGCCGATCAATAGATACGCGTTGAAATCCTCCGGGTAGATGCGCTGGCGGTCCTGGGAAAAGAGCACCGAGGGATCGAGGCCGACGAAGACGACGATACCCCCTCCGACGAGTTTGAAGAAACTGCGGCGGTCCATACCGTGGGAAGCGCTCATGACCCGCCTCCCATCTGGCGGGAAGCAGACTCGATCGCCCCGACGATCCTCTCGTACGCCCCGCAGCGGCACAGGTGGTGCTCCATGCCGGCAACGATCGCTGCGCGCGACGGCTTCCGGTCCTGGAGCAGGAGCGCGTACGCGTTCATGAGCATCCCCGGCGTGCAGTAGCCGCACTGAACGCCGCCGCGGTCGATAAATGCTTGCTGCAGAGGGTGAAGCCGTCCCTCGCGGGCGAGGCCCTCGATCGTGACCACGTCCTGATTCTTCACGTCCTTGAGCGGGGTCTGGCAGGAGCGGACCGCCTTGCCGCCGACAATCACGGTGCAGGCGCCGCAGAGGCCGGTACCGCAGCCGTACTTCGTGCCGGTGAGCTCGAGGTCGGTGCGCAGGACCCAGAGGAGCATGCGGTCGTCGTTGGTGTCGAGGGTGGTGGGCCGGCCATTCAGACGAAATCGGATCGATGTTTTCATACTGCCCCCATGCGAGTCCCGAGACCGGGCGAGAGCACATTATCCGCGCATGCGGGGAGGGCCAGTATGACGAAAATCAATGGATATGCAGCAGGAAGGCGGGGTCGGGCCAAGTTTGCCACAGCTCACCCTATTCTGAATTGGATGGCGTTTGTCCCCGCGATGCGGCCGAATACGAGCGCTCTACGCATGGCTACCGCATTCGGCGCGGTCTCATGGAAATGACGAGCGCCGGCCACGGAGGCAGCAGACGCACCAGCGTGTCGCGCGCCCTGAAGGGGTCTTAGCGGCCGCTCTTGGCTGCAGCCGCCGCGTTCGCGCCGGCGATCCTGCCGAATACCGCGCCGTTGGTGAGCCCGGTGCCGCCCGGATAGTTGAAGTAGAAGATTCCGCCGACCAGCTCGCCCGCCGCGTACAGCCCCGGGATCGGCCCGCCGTCGGTGGACATGACCTGCGCCCCGGTGTTGATGCGCAGCCCGCCGAAGGTGAAGGTGATGCCGCAGGTCACGGCGTAGGCTTCGAACGGCGGCTCATCCAGCGTGTTGGCCCAGTGCGACTTGTTGACCGCGAGCCCGGTCGTGCCGCGCCCGTCCTTGATGGTGGCGTTGAAGGGCACGCCGGTCTTCACCGCGGCGTTGTAGGCGCGGATCTCGGCGAGCGCCGCCTGCGGGTTCACGTCGTCGAGCTTCTCGACCAGTTCCTCCAGCGTGTTCGCGCTCACCTTGGTCACCTGCTTGATGCGGTACTCGTCGCGCAACAGGTGCAGGACTTTCTTGTCGAAAATCTGCCAGGCGAACTGGCCGGTCTGGTTCAGGATCACCCGGCCGTATTTGGCATAGGTGTAGTTGCGGAAATCCGCGCCTTCGTCGACAAAGCGTTTGCCTTCGGCGTTGATCATGATGCCCCAGGGATAGCTGTGCTTCTGGAACGCGTCGCCCACGGCGAGATCGCCGAACTCGGGCGCGTTCCGCTCCCAGCCGACGGCGTGGCATCCCGACCAGTTGCCGCTGGGGGAAGCGCCGATACCCAGCGCCATGCCGATGACGTCGCCCGTGTTGAAGCGCGTGCCACGCACCTTGGCCAGTTCCCAGTTGGGCCCGAGATAGCGCGCGCGCCACTCCGGGTTGGACTGGAAGCCGCCCGCGGCGAGCACCACCGACTTCGCGCGCACCTCGATGGTCTTGCCTTCGCGCTTCACCCGCACTCCGTGCACCCCATCGTCGTCATCGAGCAGCCCGGTGGCGCGCGCCGAGTACCAGATGTCGATGCCGTGCTTCTTGCCCGACTTGGTGAGCGCCTCCACCAGTCCCTCGCCGCCGCCCCAGGCTTCGACGGTGAGCCCGCCCCAGAACACGAATTTGCCGTCGATCTTGAACGCCTGCCGGCCGTAGATTGGCACGAACCTCACCCCCTTGTCGCGCATCCACAGCAGCGTGTCGCGGCTGCGCTTGACCAGGGTCTCGGTCAGGTCCGGGTCGCAGCGGTACTGGGTCACCCGCCCCATGTCGTCCAGGAATTGCTCCTCGGTGTAGGTGCCGAAATCGGTGCGCGCGACTTCGTCGTCGGTGAGGTCGGGCATGAGCCGGCGCAGGTCCTCGACGCCGTCGTAGACCGCGCGCATGGCCCCGGCCGTGAAGCGCGTGTTGCCGCCCGCCTCCGCCTCGGGCGCGCGCTCGAGCACCAGCACGCGTTCGCAGTGCTCGCGCGCCGACAGCGCCGCACAGAAAGCGGCATTGCCGCCGCCAATCACGATTACATCGTATTCAGTTGTCATGACCTAAAAGCCTCGGAGATGTACATGGATAATTTTTTTTGACGGAGGTTAGTCTAAACTTTCGCATGCACGGGCGCTAGCGAACGCGATGTGTTCGACCCCTACCGGGGTGATCGGGTGGCGTGCGCCCCGGAGTCCTCGCTGCAGGATCTCGATGATGCGCTCTCGGCCGCCGTAGCTGTTAAGCGGCACGGTGCGCAATACGAACCGACTGTGCTCGTCGACGTGGAGCCGTCGATGCGCGTGGTGTGCGAGGAGGTCTTCGGGCCGGTGGTAACGGTGCAGCGCTACCGCGATCTCCCGCCGCTGTTCGAGCAGATCAGCGCCGCGCTACGCCATTCGCGACATGACAGAGGAGCGGCTGGTCCTGTTCAACCTGTAACATGAGCGCGGCGCTCCGCCTGGGCACCGCGGGAATCGGGCACGCGGGAATCATCTATATTTGATCCATAGGAGTGCGAAACTTACCCACGCTCGCTACAAGGGCGGCGGCCCGGCGCTGTTCGGGCTGATGGGCGGGCAGAATCGGGCGAGGCCGGGGAGGATTTCAAGAAGCTCGGCATCGGCATGATCGGCAACTCGCCGGCGGAGGCGGCAAAACTCATCACCTCCGAAACCGAGAAGTGGGAGAGGGTGGTCAAGGCGGAAGAACGCAAGTCGACTAGTTAAGCCGATTGGCGTACCGCAAGCCCGGAACGATGGGCGACAGTCCCGAGCCGGAACGAGACCAGGCCACGGCCCCGGCTATACCGGCTTACACCGGGGCATCTGATACGCGACGCGGGATCAGAGCGCCTTCAAATCTCCAGCCGACGTTTTGCCGTCCTGGCCCTTTTGCAATTCGTACTGAATTTTCTGGCCTTCGTTCAAGGTGGACAGGCCGGCTTTTTCCACGGCCGAGATATGCACAAACACGTCTTTCGAGCCATCATCTGCCTGAATAAAGCCGAAACCCTTGCTTGCGTTGAACCACTTCACTGTTCCAGTAGCCACAAAAATCTCCTGATAAGAATGTAGTCGAATATCGACCCGGGCAATGCCTAAGTCCAGGCCAATAGAAGCACAGTCTAATGCATCGTGCCTCAGGTTGCTACTGCAAGCGGGGCGAATCGTAAAATAAGGGCGCCGACCCGGAGGCTGAATCCCTTAAGATGGAGCCCGGTCGAGGGGTACGTCGGGGGTACGTCGCGGGCCGGCCCGGCGTAATCGAGGAGACGAGAGATGTTGAGTCTGGTCCTGTCTACGGTCGCTTTTGTCATTGCGGGCTACTTCGCCAAACGCTATCTCGACGACATGGGCATGCCCAAAGGCATGACGCGCAGTCTTTGGATATTTTGCGTCGCAGCCGCGGTCTCTTACCTGGTCGCATTTATTGTGGACTGGATCGGGACGTGACCCATTTCGCGGTTTGCGCGAACTGCTTGCTGGCGCATTTTGCCAAGTGGCAGGTGCCGGATGATTTCGCCTTCGTCGAGGTTTTGCCGCGCACTTCGACCGGCAAATTCATGAAGACGAAGCTGCGCCAGGAGTTCAAGGACTGGGTTTCCAGGACGCCGGCATGAACGTTTGTAACAAAACGAGGGGATATCCCCCGAGGTGGGAGACCGAAGGTCGGGACCACCCGAAGAGGTGGGGACTTTCCCCTCTCCCGTCAGGCGGGACCGAGGAAGGGGGATCGAGACCTTCGGGGCGCCTCCCCTCGTGCTCCCCTAAGTTGGGCCGTAGCAAAATGACTCTTGCTACGGCTCTAAGAAATCGCAACAGCAAGGAGATCGCATGAACGCCCCCGACGTGAAAAAGCTCGCCGCAGCGGCAATCCGGCTGCACCCGAACGACAATGTGCTGGTCGCGCGCATCGACCTCGCGCAGGGGAGCCTGCTCGCCGAAGAGAACCTGACCTGCCTCAACCGCATCCCCGCCGGCCACAAGATCGCGGCGCGCGAATTGCGCAAAGGCGAGCCGGTGCTCAAGTACAACACCATCATCGGCTTTGCGTCGGCGGACATCGCGCCCGGCACGCTGCTGCACCGGCTGAACATGGAGTTCCGCGAGTTCGACCGCGACTACGCCTACGCCCGCGACTACAAGCCGGTGGACATGGTGCCTGCGCCTGAGCGCGCGAGCTTCATGGGCATCGTGCGCGCGGACGGGCGCGTGGCGACGCGCAATTACATCGGCATCGTCTCGACCGTGAATTGTTCTGCTACCGTCTCGCACCGTATCGCCGAGTGGTTCACGCCGGAACGGCTGGCCGGGTTTCCCAATATCGACGGCGTGGCCGCGTTCACGCATTCGACCGGCTGCGGCATGGAACTGTCGGGCGAGCCGATGGACCTGCTGCGGCGCACACTCGCGGGCTACATCCGCCATCCGAACATGGCCGCGGTGCTGGTAGTCGGCCTGGGCTGCGAACGCAACCAGATCAGCACGCTGTTCCAGAGTGAGAAGCTGACCAGCGGCACCAAGCTGCATAGTTTCATCATGCAGGACACGGGCGGAACGCGCAAAACCATAGAGGCCGGCGTGGCGGCGATACAGGCGCTGCTGCCCGATGCGAATCGCGTGACACGCGTGCCCGTGCCTGCCAGCCATATCACCGTCGGCTTGCAATGCGGCGGCTCCGACAGCTTTTCCTCGATCACCGCGAATCCCGCGCTCGGCGCGGCGATGGACATCCTGGTGCGCCACGGCGGCACCGCGGTTCTGTCCGAAACGCCCGAGATCTACGGCGTCGAGCACACGCTCACGCGGCGCGCAGTCTCGCGCGAGGTCGGCGAGAAGCTGATCGAGCGCATCCGCTGGTGGAAGGACGTGTATGCGCTGGGCAGGGATGTCCAGATCAACGGCGTGGTGAGCCCCGGCAACCAGGCCGGGGGCCTGGCTAATATTCTCGAAAAATCGCTGGGCTCGGCGATGAAGGGCGGCACCGGGCCGCTGATGGAGGTGTACAAATACGCCGAGCCGGTGAAGCAGAAGGGCTTCGTGTTCATGGATACGCCGGGCTACGACCCGGTATCGGCCACGGGGCAGATCGCGGGTGGCGCCAACGTGGTGTGCTTCACCACCGGCCGCGGCTCGGCCTTCGGCTGCAAGCCTGCGCCATCGATCAAGCTCGCCACCAACACGCCGATGTATCTCAAGCTGGAGGAGGACATGGATATCAATTGCGGCCAGATCCTCGATGGCACGGCGAGCATGGACGAGATGGGGGAACAGATCTTCCAGCTCATCCTGCGCACCGCCTCGGGCGGGAAGACCAAGAGCGAGCTTTTGGGCCTGGGCGACCACGAGTTCGTGCCGTGGCAGATCGGGATTACCGGCTGAGGCCTGCTTGGCGGCGTTAAGCTAGGGAAGGTCTGATTGCGTCCGCGCTCGAGCCAAACGACTTTCGTGATCCGATCTTCATCAGGGACGTTGCAATGACGACAGATGTCGACGTGCTCATCATCGGCGCCGGCGCCTCGGGCGCGGCTCTTGCCTGGAGTCTGGCCGAGACGCGGATGCGCATCTTGTGCCTGGAGCAGGGCGACTGGGTGAATCCGGCCGACTATCCGAGCACCCGGCGCGACTGGGAAGTGCGCATGGATCGCGAGTTCTCCCCAAATCCGAACGTACGTCGCAGACCGGAGGACTACCCCATCAACGACGACGACTCACCGATCTCGGTGGTCAACTTCAATGGCGTGGGCGGCAGCACGATCCTGTATGCGGCGCACTTTCCGCGCCCTCATCCATCGGACTTCCGCGTCAGGTCTCTGGACGGCGTCGCCGACGACTGGCCGATAAATTACGCGAGTCTCGAACCGTTCTACGCGCTGAACGACCGCCAGATGGGGGTTGCCGGCCTGGCCGGCGACCCGGCCTGCCCGCCGCACGAGCCGCCTCTGCCGCCTGTGCCGCTCGGCCTCGCCGGCGAGACCATGGCACGCGGGTTCAATGCGCTCGGCTGGCACTGGTGGCCCTCGGACACCGCGATCGCCACCCAAGAGTACGAAGGCCGCGCAGCGTGCGTGAACCTGGGGCCGTGCAAGGCCGGGTGCGCGCAGGGCGCCAAGGGGAGCGCCGACATCACCTACTGGCCGGTCGCCCGGCGCGCCGGCGTGCAGTTGCGCACGCGCTGCCGGGTGCGCGAGATCCTGGTCGACGACAACGACATGGCCACCGGCGTCGTCTACTACGACGAGCGCGGTGTCGAGCATCTGCAGCGCGCGGAGGTGGTCGTCCTGGCCTGCAACGGGGTAGGTACCCCGCGGCTGCTGCTCAATTCCAGGTCTGCACGCTTCCCGGACGGCCTGGCGAATCGCTCCGGGCTGGTCGGCAAGAACCTGATGATCCATCCCTGGGGCATGGTGCGGGGCGCATTCGATGCACCCCTCGATTCGCACCGCGGCCCGCTCTCCTGCTGCATCCTGAGCCAGCAATTCTACGAGACCGACCGAAGCCGCGGTTTCGTGCGCGGCTACAACATGCAGATCACCCGCGGCCTTGGCCCGGTCGCGACCGCACGCATGGGCGTCGCCCGTGGCGACATCCCGTGGGGTGAGGGCCACCACGAGGCGTTCGCCCGCCGATTCGGCCGCTCGATCGGCGTAGGGATCTGCTGCGAAGACCTTCCCGAGGAATGCAACATGGTCACGCTGGACCCGACGCTGACCGACTCAAACGGCATTCCGGCGCCGAAGATCACCTACCGGCTGAGCGAGAACACCGAGCGGATGCTGCGCCACGGGCTTGAGCGCGGCACCGAGGTGATGAAGGCCGCCGGCGCCTGGGACGCATACGGCGAAGGCCCGGTACGGCAGACGGGCTGGCACCTGTTGGGCACGGCACGCATGGGCGAGGACCCCGAACGCTCGGTCGTCAACGGATGGGGCCGCAGCCACGACGTGAAGAACCTGTTCATCGTCGACGGCAGCGTGTTCGTAACCTCGGGCGGCGTCAACCCGACGCCGACCATCCAGGCCGTCGCGCTGTACATCGCCGATGCGATGAAGCAGCGCCTTGCCAACCTGTTCGACTGAGGAGTGATCATGACCACCGATCGCGTCGACATCGCTGATTCCGGCCAGCCGCTCACATCCGGGCAGCGCGCAACCCTGGATATCGTGCTGAACATGATCGTGCCGCCAAGTGCCGACGGCCGCATGCCGGGTGCCGCCGAGGTCGGCGTGCCCGCCTACCTGTTCGCCGAGGCGCCGGACGCCTTGCCCGTGGTGTGCCGGGAATTGGAGGAACTCGACCGGCGCTCGCGTGAGCGGTTTGCGCGGGGGTTCGCCGAACTGGAGGAACACGAGCGAAAGTCCCTGATCGAGGAGATGCGTGCGCGGGAGCCGTCGTTCATGAGCCGCCTGTCGATGGAAACGCTCGCCTGCTACTACCAGCACGACCGCGTACTCGAGGGACTGGGCATGGAAGCGCGCCCGCCGTACCCGAAGGGATACCAAGTCGTGCAAGGCGATTTGTCGCTGCTCGAACCCGTGCGCGCGCGGGGAAAGATCTACCGCGACGCGCCGTGACGGAGCATGTTACGCAGCGCAACGACGTGGGATACAGCCGAGGCGAAAGGCAGGTGTCGGCCAGGAACGGGCGAAGTGGTTGAACACCATGTCCGTCCGCTTCTCGGCCTTATGTGGAGCTCCACATAAGGCCGATGAGCAGCCCTCCATAGCGACGTTGCTGCCCATCTGAAGCCGGCCGATAGTCGCCAATCGACGGTAGTCTCCATTTTTCCGCCTTCGACCACCCCCACGGCGTAACCGGCGTTACAATCGGCCGAGGGCAGGCGCAACCTGCTCTGGCCGCAACGCTGGACCGCGCTCGATCAGCGCGAAACCGCCGCCATCGCCCGGACGCGCGAAAAGAAGCAGGATTGAATTTGCTGTCGTTTTGATTTGGAATCACTACCTCGCATCGGAGAACGCAATGACTAAGCGAAACATGTTCCTGCGCCTGGCCGCACTGGCTCTGGCATTTCCCGGTTTTAGCCCGGCCGCGAGCGCACAGGAATTTCCGAACAAACCGATCACTATGCTGGTCGGTTTCGCCGCCGGCGGCGCCACCGACACCGCCGCGCGCATCATCGCCAAAAAACTTGGCGAAAACCTGGGCCTCTCGATCATTGTCGAGAACCGCCCTGGTGCCGGCGGCAATATCGTGCACCAGCAGGTCGCCAACGCGACTCCCGATGGGTCGATCATTCTTCTTGGTTCGGTCGGGCCGCTTTGCATCGCGCCGCATCTGGTCGCCAACCTGCCCTACGATCCGCAGAAGGATCTTGCACCGCTGACGATGGGGGTGAGTTTTCCCAACGTTCTGGTGGTCCATGCAGGCGTTCCGGCGAAAACGTTAGCGGAGTTCGTGGCGCTGGCCAAAGCAAAACCAGGCACGCTGGACTACGCTTCCACTGGTATCGGCTCGGCCTCGCATCTGGCCGGCGAGATGTTCAAGCAGCGCGCCGGCGTCGATATCGTTCACGTCCCGTACAAAGGCGGCGGACCAGCCATGCTCGATCTCCTCGCCGGTAGAATCACCGCCTACTATTCGACCTATTCGACGGCCGGCCCGCATATCGATTCGGGCAAATTGCGCGCGCTGGCGGTGACCGGACTCGCGCGCCTGCCCGCGCTGCCGAACGTGCCGACGATCGCCGAATCCGGCTTCCCCGGCTTCGATGCGAGCAATTGGTACGCCTTTGTCGCACCCGGCAAGACGCCGAAGAGCATTCTCGACCGCTGGAACGCGGAGCTGGTAAAGGTGTTGAATGCCCCGGACGTGCGCGAGCAGCTCAACAAACATGGGCTGACGCCCATGCCCGGTACACGCGAGGAATTGGCGAACACCATCAGGAAGGAATCGGCGGTCTGGGCCAAGGTGATCAAGGACGGCAAGATCACGGCAGAGTAGGCGGATTCTGTTTTTCCATCCATCTCATCGTGTAGGACTCAGCTCTCATGTCTCCAGAAATCCTGAAACAACTCGCCCCGGCCGGGACCCTGCGCGCGGGAATCAATCTCGGCAATTTTCTGCTGGTTAGCGGGAAAAGCCCATCCGGCGATCCCGAGGGCGTCGCGCCGGACATGGCGCGGGCGATCGCCGAGCGCCTGGGTGTGAAGCTCAAGCTCGTGCCGTTCAAGACGCCGGGAGAACTTGCCGATGCGGCGGGGAGCGATGTCTGGGATATAGGCTTGATCGGCGCGGAGCCGGCGCGGGCGGAAAGAATCGCGTTCAGCGCCGCCTATGCCGAGATCGAGGCGACCTATCTGGTGCCGGCAGGCTCGGCGCTGCGCACGATCGCGGAGGTTGATCGTCCGGGGATACGGATCGCGGTGTCGGCGCGCAGCGCCTATGACCTTTGGCTGATGCGCAACATCAGGCAGGCGCAACTCGTGCACGCGGATGGCATCGACGCGGCGTTCAATCTGTTCGTCAACGACAAGCTGGAGGCGCTGGCCAGTCTCAGGCCGCGGCTGTTGACCGATGCAGTGAAATTGCCCGGCGCGCGGATTCTGGACGGGCAGTTTACCGCCGTGCAGCAGGCGGTCGGCACGGCCAGGACGAACGCGGCGGGAGCGGCATTCCTGCGCGGTTTCGTGGAGGAGGCAAAGGCGTCCGGCTTTGTCGCCAGCCTGATCGCGCGCCATCATGTGGCGGGATTGTCGGTTGCGCCGGCGGCATGACCATAACCGAGGGAGGGGAGAAATGCCGGTCATAGCAGCGCCGCGCCTGCGCGCAATAGGGGAAGCATTGTTGGTGGCCGCCCGGCGCGCCTGCCGCCGAGGACGCCACCTGGGCCAGGCTGGTGACGTCGGCGCAGGGTTATGGGTTGGCGCAAGAGTTGAGCCTGGGTTGAGCCGCTTTTCGGCGGGACTGTCCGTCTGGTCGCGCTTCTCCGGCGCAATCGGCGTTTCCTCTGACTTGGGGATATCCACGGGGGCCGTCACCCCCTGATTCACGCCGTCCCGAGTTCGAACCCAGCGTTCATGCGCAGCGCGCGTGAAGGCGTGCCCGTGAGCAGTTCAATGAAGCGCCGCGCGGCTTCAGGGTTGGTCGCACCGGCGCACACGCCAACGGAATATACGGTCGCGAGTTCGAACTCGCGCGGCAGCAGCCCGACCAGCACCACGCCCGGGGTGTTGTTGATCTCCGTGACCTGGGTACATCCCACCACGTGCGCACCTTTGGCATGCGCCAGTTCACGCAGGGCCGTGGCCCCGTTCGGATAGGTGTTCAGGCGCGGCTCGACTTCGCCGCGGATGCCGAGGGTGTCCAGCACGCGCGCGAAATGGATGCCCGCGGTGGCTTTTTGCGGATCGGGGAGGAAGATGCCCTCCGCGGCGAGCAGGGTGCTGCGCAGCGCGCTTGCGCTAGCGATGTCGGGTAAGGGGTCGCCCGCGCGCACGGCGACGCCGGTGTGCACGCGGCCCAGGTCGGCGCAGCTGTCCTGCAGCACCTGCCTGCCTGCCGCGAGTTCGGCGATCAGCACCCGGGTCAGGATGACCAGGTCGGCGGGCGCGCCCGCCAGCAGTCTTGCCTTCATCGCGCCGACCGCGCTGAACGTGCAATCGAGCTCGTATCCTGTCGCAGCGCGGAAATCGCCGGCCAGCGCGGTCACCACGCTTTGCGCGGCGCCGCCGCTCAGTATGTTCAGTCGCATCTAACTTCCCTTTTCCTAGAAAAATCAATCCGCGGCGGCGATGATGCGCTCGGGCGTGATCGGCAGGTCGCGCACGCGCACGCCCAGCGCATCGAACACCGCGTTGGCGATCGCGGCCGCGGTCGGTCCCTGCGCGGCTTCGCCCGCTCCGAGCGACGGCGAATTCGGCTGGTCCAGCAATTCCACCTCGACCGCCGGCACTTCGGAAAAACGCAGGATGGGATAGTCCTCCCACGCGCCGCTGGTGATGCGCGTGCGGTCGAACTTCACCGCCTCCTTCAGCGTCCAGCTCACCGTCTGAATGGCGCCGCCCTCGATCTGGTTGGCCACGCCGTCTGGGTTGATCACGAGGCCCGCGTCCACTGCGATCCACAGCCGTTGCACGCGCACCTCGCGTGCCGCGTCGATCTCGGCCACCACAGCACAATACGCGCCGGTGTTTTTGTATCGCGCAAAGGCAATGCCCATGCCGCGACCTTCAGCATTTTTGCGCGTCGACCAGCCAGCCATTTTCGCCGCGGCCTCGAGCACCGCACGGCCGCGCGCATCGTCCAGGTGGCGCAAGCGGAATCCCAGCGGATCGAAGCCAAAGTCGTGCGCGATCTCGTCGATGAACGACTCGACGGCGAAGACGTTGCAGTGCGCCCCAAGCGAGCGCAGCGACGAGGTGCGGATCGGCATGGTGAGCAGGCGGTGGTTGATGGTGCGATAGGACGCGAAGTTGTACAGTGGAATCGAATTGCGCTCGGAGCCGCCGCCCACCGCGAGCGCGGCGTTGACGGCAATCAGTCGCTCG
>Ga0097691_1002308_pt1 | contig 12934 bp, 12 predicted proteins | sample NGESurdeep072012_8_FD_72858 | JGI IMG/M metagenome (GOLD analysis project Ga0097691, IMG submission 72858) | Arctic peat soil microbial communities from Barrow, Alaska - NGEE Surface sample 210-1 deep-072012 | ecosystem: Environmental > Terrestrial > Soil > Wetlands > Peat ...
GCCGGACAGGTGTGGTGGGTCTGGGCGCTACTGCGTTTCGTCCCCCCGGCGGGTTTCCCGCCGTAGCAGGGCCGACAACGCGTTCGTTTCTGCCTTAGGCGACACTCGTGTTGTGGCCCGGGCCGAGGCGGTGATCTGCGCAACGTCCGAGCAGGACGACGGCTCCACAGCCGCGGCGCCGCCACGAGGGACCTGGCAGCGGGCGCTGCCCTGGGTGATGGCACTGTTCTTCGCCGGTCTGTACGCGACGATCTCGGTGGCCCGCTTCGAGCGTTTGGCGACACGGTCGTTCGACCTGGGGATCTTCGAGCAGGCCGTCCGTGCCTATGCTCACCTGCAGGCGCCGATCGTCGACCTCGAGGGCGCCGGTCACAACTTCCTGGGTGACCACTGGAGCCCGGCCATAGCGGTCTTCGCGCCGTTCTACCGGCTCATGCCGACCCCCGTGACGTTGCTGGTCGGACAGGCCGTGGCGATCGCCGTGGGTGTGGTGCCCATCACCCGGGCCGGGATGCGCTACCTGGGTCGATGGTCCGGGGTGGCCGTGGCTCTAGCGTTCGGAATGTCTTACGGTATCCAGTCCGCGGTGGACTTCGACGTCCATGAAGTGTGCCTGGCGGTGCCATTGCTGGCGTTCGGGCTCGAGGCGTTTCTCGCGCGTCGATGGACCCGCGTCGTGGCCTGGGTGGCTCCTCTTGTGCTCGTGAAGGAGGACCTCGGACTGACCGTGGCCGCCATCGGTCTGGTGCTCGTGCTGGTCGGGGCGCGGCGCTGGGGTTTGGGTCTTACCGTCTTCGGACTCGCCTCGTTCGTGCTCACCATGCAGGTCCTGATCCCCCATTTCAACGCACAGGGCGCCTCGGGCTGGTCCAGGCTGGCGGCACAGACGGCCACAGGCACTGTGCTGGGACGCATCTTCGACCTCGCGCGCGAAGTGGTGACGCCAGGGCCGAAAGCGACCACCGTGTTGTTGTTGCTGGTGGTGACGGTCTTCCTCTCGCTGCGATCGCCCCTGATGATCTTGGTGGTTCCCACGCTGGGCTGGCGCCTGTTGTCGACCAACCAGAACTTCGGGGGACAGTCCTTCCACTACGACCTGGTACTGATGCCGATCATCTTCGCTGCCCTGATCGATGGCGCCGTGCGGGCTCGGCGCGGCCGCTGGCGGCCGCTGCACCGGTACGCCCGGGCAGCCCCGACCCTGGCCTTGCTCATAGGGGTGTTCTTCTGCACCAGGTATGCCTTCAAGGACCTTGTCGTTCCCGCGACCTACCAGCCCAGTCCCCGTGCGAAAGCCGCCGACCGGGTCCTGTCGCAGATTCCCGACGGCGCCACGGTCGAGACCGACATTGGCCTGATGGCCAAGCTCACGAACCGGACCCGGGTGTTCTACATCGGTCACGCGGCACCGGTGGTGCCGCAGTTCGTCCTGATCGACGACAAGGCAGGCTGGAAGCCGCCGATTCCTGATGCGGTCAGGTACACCGAGGCCCTGCACCCCGGCACCACCTACCTGCTCGTCAGTGGCGGGGATGGCTACCGGCTGCTGCGCCGCGTTCAGCGGCCGTGAAAGGCTGGTTTCTCCTTGGCCAGGAACGCTGCGACCGCGGCGGCGTGGTCCTCGCTGGCACCGGTGTGCGCCATCTGCTCGGCCTCCTGGGCCAGTGACTCGCTCAGCGCGTGACCTGCCGAGAATGCGACCGAACGCCGGATCGCTCCGTAGGCCAGGGTGGGGCCGCCAGCCAGGGTCCGAGCAAGCTCGCCGACTGCGGCGGGAAGCTCCGCCTCGGTGACCACCCGGTTGACCAGGCCGAGCTCGAGCGCCTCTGCTGCCGGCACGGTGCGCGGGAACATCAGCAGCTCTTTGGCTTTGGCGGTGCCGATCAGCCGCGGCAGCGTCCAGCTCGATCCCGAGTCACACGACAGCGCGATGCCGGCGAAGGCGAGGTTGAATCCGCCGGTGTCGACCATGATGCGCAGGTCCGCGGCGAATGCGAACGCCGCGCCGGCGCCGGCAGCGACACCGTTGATCGCGGCGATGACGGGTTTGTTCATGCTCGCGAGCAGCTCGACGATGGGGTTGTAGTGCTCGGGGACGGTCGACCACAGGGACTGGTCCCTGGTGGAGAGCAAAGTGATGTGCTCGCGCAGGTCCTGACCCACGCAGAAGGCCCGCCCGGCGCCCGTCAGCACCACGCAACGGATGCCCGGATCATCGGCCACCAGGACCAGGGTCGCCAGCAGGAGCTTCTTGGTGGCGATGTCCAAGGCGTTCATCGCCTCTGGTCGGTTCAAGGTCACCGTGGCCACGCCCTCGGTGAGGTCGAGCAGCACGGCTCCATCCGTTGACGCCGAGCCGGGTGATGTCGGGTCCGGGTCTGCCGGCGCGATCTGGTGCTCTGCCATCTGGTCAGCTCCTTGAATTGACGTCTGCGCTCAGGCAGTTGTCCACAAATGCTCGTGTCAACGGCATTATGTCGCAGCAGTGCCCAATCCAGATTTCCCTACTGGGGGAGGTTGGCACGATAATGGTCGGTAGAGAGTGTGCACCGGCGGTCTTGGTCCGCGCGGGCCCCTACGAGAAAGACACCAGGCAAGCAACGAAAGAGGGATTACCCATGGCGGCGATGAAGCCGAGGACCGGGGACGGGCCGCTCGAGGTTACCAAGGAAGGCCGCGGCATCGTGCTGCGCATGCCCATCGAGGGCGGTGGCCGCTTGGTCGTTGAGATGACGCCAGCCGAAGCCTCCGCACTGGGCAAGGCGATCCAGGGTTGCCCAGGGGTCAGTTGACCCGTCCCTGCACCTAGGGGCGATCAATAGCGATGAGCCTCGACCGGATGCCGGTCGGGGCTCATCGCGGCCCGGAGGGAAGAACCCCAGACGATCCTAGGGACATCCAAGGGACGGGGACATCCAAGGGACGGGGACATCCAAGGGACGCTGCCAGAGCCTGGCGCAGGCCACGGCGCCGGCTCATCGCTGCGGTACCTGCCCGCACGCACAGGGGTCGACTCCTGGTCGCGCCCGCCGGCTGCCCGACCAAGCTGGGTGGGCATGACCGCTAGGTCTGCAGGGGTCCGGGCCCAGCTGTGGGACGAGGTCCCCTCGGCGTCGACCCCTGTCGGGCTCCACAGCGGCGCACCCGCGTGCCGCGTGCGGTAAAGGCGCAGTCAGAGCGCCACGGTCCTCAGCGCTTGACGGCGGCAAGGACGCCGTCGCCAACGGGCAGCAGGCAGGGCAGCAGAGAGTCGTTGTCGCGCAGCTCCTTGCCCAGGTCCCGCAGCGTGGTCGTGGTCTCGTCGCGAGTGGCCGGATCGGCAACCTTGTCGTGCCAGAGCATGTTGTCCATGGCCAGGACGCCACCGGAGCGCAGCAGGCGCAAGGCCTGCTCCACGTACTGCGGGTACTGCTCCTTGTCGGCGTCGATCACGACCATGTCATAGGCCGCATCGGTCAGCCGGGGGAGCACGTCCAGTGCCCTGCCCGTGATGACTCGGGTGCGCTGGGGAGCGATCCCGGCGGCGATGTAGGCCTGTTTGGCCGCCCGTTGGTGATCCGCCTGGTGGTCGATGGTCGTCAGGATGCCGTCCGACGGCATCCCTGAAAGGAGCCACAGGCCTGAGACGCCGGCACCGGTGCCCACCTCGACGACAGCTTTGGCGTTGACTGCGGCTGCGAGCAGGCGCAGCACTGAGCCGGCGCCCGGCATGACGGGTACGCAGCCCAGCTCCTCGCTGCGCACCCGGGCCTTCTCGATGACCGCGGTCTCCACGATGAACTCCTCGGAGTAGGCCCAGCTGGCCGGTTTCTGTGCGCTCATGGGTTTCACCCTACTGCGCGGGGTGCGCGGTTAGGATGAGGGTGAGTGGTGCGGCGCCTTATAGAGGCAAACCACCAGCTTTACCCAGAAAGCTCACAGGTTGGTCCGGAAGCATTGCAGGTGTCAGATCCGCCGGCCGAAAGAAGATGACGTGACCACCATGAGTGAGCGCGCCGCTGCACAGCCCCCACGCGAGCTGTCCGGCGCCGATGGCCAGTCCTGGGTCCCGCCGACCTGGGAAGAGATCGTCACACAGCACTCGGCCAGGGTCTACCGGCTGGCGTACCGCCTGACCGGCAACATGCATGACGCCGAGGACCTGACCCACGACGTCTTCATCCGCGTCTTCCGCTCACTTGACTCCTACCAGCCCGGCACGTTCGAGGGCTGGCTGCACCGGATCACGACCAACGCCTTCCTGGACAAGATGCGCCGCAAACAGAGGATCCGCTTCGACGCACTCTCTGACGATGCGGCCGCTCGGCTGCCAACCCTTGAAGTGGGTCCTGAACAGTCCTACACCGACACCCACTTCGACGACGACGTCCAGCGCGCTCTGGACGCGTTGTCTGCGGACTTTCGCGCGGTGGTCGTCCTGTGCGACATCGAGGGACTGTCGTACGAGGAGATCGCGACCACGTTGGGCATCAAGCTTGGCACGGTCCGTTCACGCATTCACCGAGGCCGTTCACAGTTGCGTGAGGCTCTCGCCCATCGTGCGCCCCACCCGAGCAAGACCGTTTCGCCGCCACGGGCTCGCCGTGGCTTTGGGCTGGGACAAGTAGCCACCGGGACCAGATGACCGCATCGGCCCGGACCTGACATCGGCAGCCTTGGCCGCCGTTGGACCCGACGTGTTTCGGCGAGGGCCACAATTGACCCATGAATGAGGAACAGCGCCCTCCTGGTGGGCAGGACGGGCCGACCCCAGAAGGCCAGCGCGCGGAGCCGGTGGCCCCCGAGCAGCAGACGGCGCCGATGAAGCTCGAGGGCGCCCAACGGCTCGGCGACTACCCGCCTCCCACCGGCAGTCCCTTCCTGCACCCCGCTCCGCCACCTGTTGCAGGCCCCCTGGTGGGGGCTTCACCGGCAGCGCCACGTTTCTCAGAACGCAGTGGCCCACGGGGCCTGGGCGCCGCCGCGATCTCGGCCATCGTGGTCGGCGCGCTCGCCATGGTCATGGTGGCCGCTCTTCTCGGGGGGTTGGCCGGTGCCTTCCTGGTCAGCCGCGGCGACAGCGGCAACGCTTCGTTGCCCGCTGCGCCTGCTGGCTCGACAGCGCGCCCGTCAGGATCCATTGCCGACATCGCGTCCAGGGTTCTGCCCAGCGTGGTGACGATCAAGGTCGAGGGCCCGGCTGGGCAGGGCACAGGCTCAGGATTCGTGGTGCGCAAGGACGGCTACATCCTGACCAACAACCATGTGGTCGACGCTGCCGGGGCCAACGGCACGATCACCGTGCTGTTCTCCGACGGCACGAGTGTCGATGCCACGGTCATCGGCCACGACGCGGCCTACGACCTGGCGGTGATCCGCGTTGACCGCAGCAATCTGCCGGTCCTGGTGCTGGGCGCCTCCAACGCCGTGCGTGTGGGCGATCCGGTCATCGCTGTGGGCGCTTCGCTGGGCCTGGACAGCACCGTCACCAGTGGCATTGTCAGCGCACTGAACCGTCCGGTGACCGCGAGCGGGGCGGGAGCTGCGAGTGCTTCGCTCATCAACGCCATCCAGACGGACGCGGCCATCAATCCGGGCAACTCCGGTGGACCGTTGCTCGACATGGCAGGGCGGGTGATCGGCGTGAACTCGGCGATTGCCCAAGTTGCGGGCTCCTCGAGCACTGATGGACAGTCGGGCAGCATCGGCGTCGGTTTCGCGATTCCCAGTGACCAGGTCCGCAAGACCGCCCAGCAGCTGATTGCCAGCGGCAAGGCGACCCATCCGGTCATGGGTGTCCTGATTGACACCACGTACAAGGGTGTGGGGGTCAGGATCGCCAGCGGCCCCCAGGGCGGCAGCCCGCCCATCACCAAGGGTGGCCCGGCCGACAAGGCAGGGCTGCGAGCGGGCGAGGTGATCGTCTCGTTGGACGGGCGACCGGTCACCGGACCCGACGAGTTCGTGATCGCCATCCGGGCCAAGTCGGTCGGCGACACCGTAGAGGTGACCGTTCGGGCCGGAAGCACGCAGCGAACGGTCAGGATGACTCTGCAGGCGGCGAACTGAGGGTCCTTCGCAGTGGCGCGGCCCGGGCACGTCCGCCCTCAACGGCCGGGAGCTCGTCGTTGTGCTGGTCGTCAGCGCGGACAGGCTCACGGCCTATGACCAGGACGTCACAGACCGCCGGCGGCGATGGCCCGCGGCATCGGCAGCGCGCTTGTGGTTGACAGATCCGCGGTGGCGCCAGGTCTAGCGGCCCGCGGGAGTCAGCCCCAGGGAGCGACCCGCGAGTCCACGGGTGCGGGTCGAGAGGCCGCGGGCGATCCCGCGCAGAACGACAGCCGAGGCGCTGTTGGGCTCGCTCAGTACGACCGGCATGCCGATGTCGGCACCTTCGCGTAGCAGTGTGTCGAGCGGGATCTGACCCAGCAGCGGGACCGGTGCCCCGATCGCGAGGGCCAGGGAGTCGGCGACGACCTGGCCGCCGCCGGCTCCGAAGACCTCATGGCGGCTGCCGTCAGGCAGCTCCAACCACGACATGTTCTCGATGACTCCGGCGATTCGCTGATGCGTCTGCAGGGCAATGGAACCGGCGCGCTCGGCCACCTCAGCGGCGGCCTTCTGCGGTGTGGTCACGATGAGAATCTCGGCGTTCGGGATGAGCTGGGCAACCGAGATCGCGATGTCGCCGGTGCCGGGTGGCAGGTCGAGCAGGAGCACATCCAAGTCGCCCCAGAACACGTCTCCCAGGAACTGCTGGAGCGCCCGGTGCAACATCGGCCCGCGCCAGACCACGGGCTGGTTACCGGGGACGAACATCCCGATCGAGATGACCTTCACGTCGTGAGCCAGCGGCGGCAGGATCATGTCGTCGACCTGGGTCGGGCGGCGTTCGGTGCCGAGCATGCGCGGGATCGAGAAACCGTAGACGTCGGCGTCGACCACACCCACCCGCAGGCCCTCCTGGGCCATGGCGACAGCCAGGTTCACGGTCACCGATGACTTGCCCACGCCGCCCTTACCGGAGGCCACGCAGTAGACCCTGGTCAGACTGCCTGGCTTGGCGAACGGGATCTCACGCTCGGTACCGCCGCCGCGCAGGTTGGTCCGCAGCTGCGTGCGCTGCTCGTCGCTCATGACCCCAAGGGTCACCTTCACACTGGTGACCCCGTCGACACTGAGCAGGGCGGCAGTGGTGTCATTGGTGAGAGTCTCCTTGAGCGGGCAGCCCGAGACGGTCAGCAGAATGGTCACCGACGCGAGACCGGACTCGTCGACCTCGACCGACTCGACCATGCCGAGCTCGGTGACGGGTTTGCGGATCTCGGGGTCGATGACCTTGGAGAGGGCGGCGAACAGGGCGTCGTGCGACGGTGCGGGCATACCTCAATGCTAGGTCGGTCTGGGGCCCTTTCGTGCACTGGGAGAGGGGTCAGCGGGTGCAGCCGGTCGGACGTCCGTGGGCAGCCGCATGCCGCGCTGCTCCATCTCGTCCAGCTGTGAGCGCAGCTCGGAGCGCAGGAAGTCGCGGGTGGCCATGTCCCGCAACGCAATTCGCAGGGAGGCCACCTCCCGCGTGAGGAACTCCGTGTCGGCCAGGTTGCGTTCGTTGCTGGCCCGGTCCTGCTCGAGGGCGACCCGGTCACGGTCTGTCTGACGGTTCTGGGCCAGCAGGATCAACGGAGCAGCGTAGGACGCCTGCAAACTGAGCAGGAGCGTGAGGAAGATGAACGGGTAAATGTCCCATTTGAAGCCGAAGATTCCCACGACGTTGACCGTGACCCAGACCGCCACGAAGATCGTCATGTAGACCAGGAACCTGGCCGTACCCATGTAGCGCGCGAACTTCTCGGCGAACCGCCCGAAGGTGTCGGGGTCCATCTGTGGCCTGCTGAACAGGGCACGCCGCGTCTCGCGCGGCTGGTCCAGCCTCGGGGCCCTGCGCGGACTTTCAGGAGCCATTGCTCACCTCGTGCCGCTCCTCGCGCCAGTCCTCGGGAAGGAGGTGGTCCAGCACGTCGTCGACGGTCACCGCGCCGACGAGCCGGCCGTCCTCGTCGACCACGGGGACACCGACGAGGTTGTAGGTGGCGAGCATGCGCGTGACGCGCCCGATGGAGGCGTCCGGGGACAACGGCTCCAGGTCCTTGTCCAGAATGCTGCCAAGGAACGCGTGCGGCGGATCACGCAGGAGGCGCTGGATGTGGACCAACCCGAGGAACCTGCCCGTGGGCGTCTCCAGCGGCGGACGGCAGACGAACACCGTCGCGGCCAGTGCGGGCGAGAGCTCGACCCGGCGAACCACGGCCAGCGCCTCGGCGATCGTGGCCTCGGGGCCGAGAATCACCGGCTCGGTCGTCATCAGGCCACCGGCGGTGTCCTCGGCGTAGGTGAGCAGGCGGCGCAGGTCGGCAGCCTCGTCGGGCTCCATCAGCCGGAGCAGCTCCTCGGCGTTCTCCGGTGACAGCTCCAGGAGCAGGTCGGCCGCGTCGTCGGGCTGCATGGCCTCCAGGACGTCGGCGGCCCGCTCCCTGCCCAGACCGCGCAGGATCTCGACCTGGTCGTCCTCGGGGAGCTCCTCGAGGACGTCGGCGAGCCTCTCGTCGTCCAGCGCCGCAGCCATCGCAGCCCGACGCGTGGGGTTGAGGTCGTGGATCACCTCGGCGAGGTCGGCGGACTTGAGGTCCTCATAGCTCTCGAGCAGCTTCACCGCACTCTGGTCCACAGCCTCCAGCTGAAGTCCAGTCACGTCCTGGACGTCCACCAGCACCGTTTCGCCTCGACGCCGAACCAGGCTCGAGATGCCGCGCGTGCTGCCAGACACCTTCCGGGCGAACACCTTGACGATGACCCAGTCCCGGTTGGGCTCCTGCTCGATAGAGATGTCCTCGACCGTTGCCTCGAACGACTCGTCCGGTGTGCTGACCCGGATCGTGCGCTCGAACAGCTCTGCGAGCACCAGCGTCTCGCCGGTCCGCTGTTCGAATCGGCGCATGTTGACCAGACCGGTGGTGATGACCTGTCCGGCGTCGACGCTGGTGACCCGCGTCATCGGCACGAAGACCCGCCGTCGACCGGGCACCTCGACCACGAGGCCGATCACGGCCGGAGCCCGACGGCTCGAGCTGAAGTGGACGACGACGTCGCGAACGCGGCCCACCTGGTCACCGAGTGGGTCGAACACACTCAGCGCTGCCAGGCGTGCGACAAAGACGCGCGTCGTGGGGCTCACGGCGCCAAGGCTATCTGGATCAGCGGCGAGTGCCGCGCCGCCACTTCGGTCGGCCGTTGATGTGCCAGGGGTGCCAGGTGCGGGTGGTGGCCGGTGTGGAGGCCGGCTGCGCCGCGCCAGACTGTTGCGAGTAGCTGCCCGGACCCTGCACGGCCTCTCCCTGGGGGGTCAGCGCGTAGACGGTGGCTTCGGTGGCCCACCTGGCGATCGTGTCGCCGGCTGGGGCGTTGAGGCGCGACGCCTTCAGGGCCGTGGTCGCGGCCTCCCAGCGCTCGTCCTGCGGTGTGACGACCGCCGCCTGAGCAGGGACCGTCACCAGCCGTCCGCCCGTGCTCTTGCTGCGGAAGGTCACCGCGAGGTCCGCGGGCAGGGCCGGCAGGGTCTGCTCACCGGGACCGGTGAGCACGTATGCCGTGCCGTCTAGCCACACATGCCACGCAGGCCAGGCCCGGTCGCCGGGGACGTCGATCCACAGCAGTCCGGACTTCTTGCCTGCCTCGGAGAGAAGAGCGTTCAGGTCGGTCACGCCATGAGCCTAGTGCGCTCGCCTGGGGCGCCGTGGGGAAGGTCACCTCGGGGCGCCGGTGACCGGAGGCCATGGCGCTCGGTAGCCTCCCACCATGACTCCTGTGCCGTCGACGTCCGTACGCCCGTTGCGCTCCCGCCGCTCGAACCTCGCGGTTCCTGGCTCCAGCACGAAGATGATCGACAAGGCCAAGGGCCTTGGTGCCGACCAGGTCTTCCTGGACATCGAGGATGCCGTGGCGCCGCTGGCAAAGCCGGATGCGCGCACGAACATCGTCGCCGCCCTGAACGAGGGTGGGTGGGGCGACACGATTCGCTGCGTGCGGGTCAACGACTGGACGACGCAGTGGACCTATGCCGATGTCGTGCAGGTCGTCGAGGGCGCCGGGGCCAACCTCGACGCCATCATGCTGCCCAAGGTCCAGACGCCGCAGCAGGTCGTCGCGCTGGACCTGCTGCTGACCCAGATCGAGAAGGCGACCGGCCTGCAGGTCGGCCGGATCGGCATCGAGGCGCAGATCGAGAACGCGCTCGGTCTGACCAACGTCAACGCCATCGCCGCCGCCAGCGACCGCGTCGAGACCATCATCTTCGGACCGGCCGACTTCATGGCCTCCATCAACATGAAGAGCCTCGTGGTCGGTGAGCAGCCCCAGGGATACGACGTGGGCGACGCCTACCACCACATCCTCATGTCGATCCTGATGGCGGCGCGCGCCTATGACAAGCAGGCCATCGACGGACCGTACCTGCAGATCAAGGACATCGAGGGGTTCCGGCGGGTGGCAGGTCGGTCCGCGGCCCTGGGATTCGATGGCAAGTGGGTCCTGCATCCAGGTCAGCTCGGCCCTGCTAACGAGGTGTTCAGCCCTCGCCAGAGCGACTACGACCACGCCGAGAACATCCTGGACGCCTACGACTTCTTCACCTCGGAGGCTGGCGGCAAGCTGGGTGCGGTCATGCTCGGCGACGAGATGATCGACGAGGCCTCGCGCAAGATGGCTCTGGTCATCTCGGCAAAGGGCCGCGCCGCCGCCATGACCCGCCAGGACAAGTGGGACAGGCCCACGCAGTGACTGGCTGACGGGGTTGGACGTGCCTGGGGAGCCGCCTCAGGTAAGGCGTTGGCGCAGCCACCTCATCTGGGCTCCAGCATGGGCCGTCCAGTACTGCTCGGTGTGAGCCCCGGCGTCGAAGGTGGCGGCCGCGGAGGGCAGTCCGCGGGCGAACGCCCGGTTGGCCACGATGAAGGGGTCGTCTCGTCCGCAGTCCAGACGCACCGGCATGCCCGCCAGCGCGTGTCGGCGGGCAAACACGTCGTTGCGGGCAAAGTCCAGGCTGTCGTCGAAGGCGCCTGAGGCGCTGTCGACGGCCGACTGCCACAGTGCTGCGCTGGTGGCGACCACGCCGGCCACCCGGCTGGGCCCCAGCCTGCTGGCCAGGAGCAGCGCGCCGTACCCGCCCATGGACCACCCCATCAGGGCGATGCGGTCGGTGGCGAGCCCCTTGCCGGCCAGTAACGGCAGGAGGTCTGCTGCGACCATGGCACCGGTGTCGATGCCGGATTTCCTGGCGTGCCAGTAGAAGTCGCCACCATCGACGGTCGCCACGGCCAGGGCGGTCGGTACGACGTGGCGCTCGACGTGGACGCTGTTGAAGGGCCAGTCGGCGTCACCGCCATAGCCGTGCAAGGCGACCACCAGCGGTTGGGGCCTCGCGAGCGAGCCTCGGCGGGCAGGTCGGGCCAGCCGCCACTGCACCTTCTGGCCGGGCCAGAACCGGGAGGAGAACGTGCCCTCCTGCAGGTCGACCCCCGCTGGCATGTCCGTGCGGGCGCTGCAGGCGGCCAGCAGCGGCACGGCCAAGGCTCCGGCCAGTACCGCACGACGGGTGACAGCGGTGCGTGGCAGGGACCCGTCCTGCATCATCACACCGAGATGGCGGCCGCCGTCGCGAGCCGGCCCCAGGGTGCTCAGGGTGTCCCCGCTGGTTTCACGCGTCTGCGGGGTGAGCGGGGGCACTGGCTGGGTGCCGGGCGGCGTCGCGCTCGGTGCGTTGGTCCAGGGTGTGCTCGACGGCCTGGTGGACCAGCGTGACGATGTGGCGGTCGACCACCCGGTAGAGCACGCGTCGGCCCTCTCGTTCCCCTTCGACCCAGCCGGCCATGCGCAGCTTGGCGAGATGCTGGCTGATCCCAGCCTTGGTTCCTCCGACGGCGCGCACGAGCGTGCTGACGTCGGCCTCCTCGGTGGACAGGAGCCACAGCAGATGGAGCCGGCCAGGGGTGCTGAGCAGCTGGAAGACCTCGGCGGCGTCGGCGAATGCGTCCCGGTCCGGGGCGTTTCGCCCAGATCCTCGTGTCATTGGTCTCCCCACCTGGTCGCGTCGAAGCCATGATAGTTGCGCGACCGCTTGACAGTCTATGGGTGCGCACGCTTGACTGGTCACGCTGGTTGAAGAGATTGCGCGTCGAGCGCGCTTGGCCCAAAGGGGGTGAGGGGTATGAGTCCCGGACATAGTTGCCCGCCGGCTGATATTCGCCCCCAACCCCGTGGCCCGCTCTCTCGGGCGCAGTAGCCGGCTCCGGGTCGTCACCGGGCTGGGTTTTCCGGGCGTCCTGACTAGATGACGTCTGCACTGTGCCGCGCGCCTGGTCACGCGGACCCACCTGACTGTCGTGGCGCCCGCATGGGCGCAGTCTTATGTGCTTGGAGCTCTTGATGACGACCGACCCAACGAGTACCAGCGCGGTCCTGGACAGTGCCCACACCGGAGACATTGAGGGGGCACTGGGCACTATCGCGCGAGGCGACGTTGCCCCGCGCACCCGGACCTCGATGCGTCTTCGAACACTCTTGGCGATCATCGGCCCTGGCCTGATCGTGATGGTGGGCGACAACGACGCCGGGGCCTTCAGCACCTACACCCAGGCCGGGCAGAACTACGGCACCAGGATGTTGTGGACCCTGCTCCTGTTGGTCCCGGTCCTGTACGTGAACCAGGAGATGGTGCTGCGCCTCGGCGCCGTCGCCGGGGTGGGACACGCCCGGCTGATCCTGGAGCGCTACGGGCGGTTCTGGGGAGCGTTCAGCGTCATCGACCTGTTCGTGCTCAACGCCCTGACGATCGTCACCGAGCTCATCGGGATCAGCCTGGGACTGACCTACCTGGGCCTGCCCATGATCCCCGGGGTCA
>Ga0097691_1002309_pt1 | contig 12933 bp, 13 predicted proteins | sample NGESurdeep072012_8_FD_72858 | JGI IMG/M metagenome (GOLD analysis project Ga0097691, IMG submission 72858) | Arctic peat soil microbial communities from Barrow, Alaska - NGEE Surface sample 210-1 deep-072012 | ecosystem: Environmental > Terrestrial > Soil > Wetlands > Peat ...
GCTCGCTTTACGAGGACGCCCGCGCCATGCTCGACAAGATCGTGGCCGAGCGCTGGTTCACGGCCAGCGCCGCGCTCGGCTTCTGGCCGGCGCAGGCGCAGGGCGACGACATTCTGGTGTTCGCCGACGAGGCGCCGATCGCGACGCTGCATACACTTCGTCAACAGTTGTCCAAGCGCGAGGGCCGCTTTAACGAGGCGCTCAGCGATTTCGTCGCGCCGCGCGACAGCGGGCTGGCCGACTACGTCGGCGCCTTCACCGTCACCGCCGGCATCGGCGAGGACGACGTCGCCGAGCGCTTCAAGCGCGCCAACGACGATTATTCCGCCATCCTGGTCAAGGCGCTGGCCGACCGTCTCGCCGAAGCGTTTGCCGAAAGATTGCATCAGCGCGTGCGCCGGGAGTTCTGGGGCTATGCCAGCGACGAGGCGCTCGGCCGCGACGAGTTGATCGCTGAGAAATACCGCGGCATCCGCCCGGCGCCCGGCTATCCGGCGCAACCCGACCACACCGAGAAGGGCACGCTGTTCCGCCTGCTGCAAGCCGAGCGCATCGGCGTCAAGCTGACCGAGAGCTTCGCCATGTGGCCGGGCGCCGCGGTGTGCGGGCTCTATTTCAGCCATCCGCAGAGCCACTATTTCGGCGTCGGCAAGATCGAGCACGACCAGGTCGAGGATTACGCCAAGCGCAAGGGCTGGAGCGTGGCGGAGGCCGAGAAGTGGCTGGCGCCGATCCTCAATTACGATCGGCGCGTCGCGCCCAGCATCGTGGCGGCGTAGTTACCGACACACAACTTTTCTCTTGTCATCACCGGGCCGGCGCGAAGCGTCGTGACCCGGTGATCCCGCTTAGGAAGGCAACGCTTTGCTTTATGAATCGGGATGGCCGGGACAAGCCCGGCCATGACAGAAGAAATTGGAAAACAAAACACCGGAGAGGGGTGCTCTCCGGTGTCGTATTTGTCGCCCGGGCTTGCTGCCCTTAATTATTGGTTTGGCGTCGTCGTCGGCCTCTTGAACTCAGAATGCCCCCAGTAAGATCGCGCCGACGAAAGCGAACACGGCGCACACGGCGAGCACATTCAGTCTCAAGGTAAGGTCCACGGCAGTGCCTCCCTTGTTGATGTGGTCGAAGACTAGCAGAAAACGCGCTGGCCTCGAAGTGGGTTGCGTGCCGATCACGCGAAATTTGCATGACAAGTCATGCGCGGCGGGTATGGCGGTAGCAAGCGCTTGATCGTGCGCCACAATAGATCGTTGTGCGACGCAATGCGGCAGTGCAAAAATTCCCGGCCGCTGCGATTTTGCGAAAATTCCCTGACAAGTGAAGGCAAACTGCCCACGTTCCCGCCCACTGAAATACCAGCCGCGCAAATTTGCATGCGTGCCACGGCTCTGTACAACTGCATGACGGCCATGCGGTCCTGCTGGACAAAAGCCGTCCACACCTGTTCACATATTCGCCAACTAAATTTTCGCAGGGAAAATCCATGCGCAGCCCGCGGCGTTCGATGCTAACCTTGATTCTTTGCGGTTTTGCCGCGCTGGTATCGACCGCCGCGCCATCGCCGGCGCAAACGCCGGCAAGTGGGCAGACTTGGCCGCAGCACCCGGTCAAGTTCGTTATTCCGCTCGGCCCCGGCTCCGGCGTCGACATCACCGCGCGCGTGTTCGCCGATAAGCTGTCGGCCAAGTGGGGTCAGCCGGTGATAGTCGAAAACCGGCCGGGCGGCGATGCCTTCATCGCGATCATGGCGGTCATCGGCGCCCGTGACGACCATGTCTTGCTGTTCGCGCCGGCCTCGACATTCACCGCGCATTCGCTGCTGCACGAGAAGCTGCCCTACGACATCAAGGATCTGGTGCCGATCGCGCGCGTGACCAACACGTTGATTGCGCTCGGTGTGCCGACCGCGCTGGGAGCCGGCACCATCAAGGAATTGGCTGCGAAGATCAAAGCGGCGCCGGGCAAGCTGAACTATGCATCGGTGACCGGCGCCAACGACCTGATGTGGGCGGCGTTTCTGAAAACCGAAAAGCTCGACATGGCGAAGGTGCCGTACAAGGACCCGGTGACGGCCATCAACGATCTTTCCGAGGGGCGTATCCAAGCCTTTGTCGGCGCCTACGCGATCATGCGGCCGCGCGTGCTGGCCGGAAAAGTGAAAGTGATCGCCTTGACCAACCTGCAGCACGCGGCGGCGCTGCCGGACATTCCGACCGGCAGGGAGGCGGGCTACAAATCGCTGGAATTCGACGGCCTGGTCGGTCTGCTCGGGCCGCGCAACATGCCGTTGGCGGTGCGCGATCGGATCGCGGCGGATATTCGCACCATCGCCGCCGAACCTGACGTTGTGGCGCGGCTCAGCGCCACCGGGCAGGTCGTCAATCCGGGATCGCCGGCCGAATTCGCCGCCGCGCTCGCCGATCAGCGCGCCGCCGTGGCGGCGATTGGCGAGATTTTGGGGATCAAGCCGGCGCAATAAATCATGCGCTTCCTGGGCGCATGATCTTGTCCGACCTTCCTTCGCCCGCCGAAGCGGGCTTCGCGACGGCGGGAAACCGGTTCCCATCCCCGATCAAGTCGAGGACATGCTTTTCGGGATCATGCGTTGGCAACGATTCCTTATCCTTAACGAATTCCCACACCGTCAGCATTGAAGCCTCGTTAAAGAAACTGCCCGCATTTTCGCGAGTATGAAGAGTGGGGTCCGTTGCTATCTCGCCGGCACGGTCGTGTTGCTGGCGCTCGCCGGCTGCGGGCGCAGCTTCCTGCAAGGCGAGCGCGCGGCTTGGCGGCACGAGGCCGAGGTCACCTGCCTCAAATTAGGTACGGTCAAGATCGGCGCCGGCGTGGTGCAGATGCAGCCGATCGCAGGCCCGGGCATGTGTGGCGCCGAATTCCCGCTCAAGGTGGCGCTGCTGGGCGAGGGTACAGCCATGGGCTATGCCGACGACCTGCGCCCGCCGGCAGGAATCCCCAACGCATCCGCGGCGCAGCCGCGCTGGCCGGCGAGCGAGCCGCGTTACGCGCCGCCGGCGCCGGTGCAAGGCCAGCAGATGCGCTGGGTGCCGGGACCGCCGCCGGCCGAGCGGCCCGAGGTCACCGCGCCGGCTCGCTATGCGCCGGCGATCGAGCCGCCCGAGGCCGCCGCGCCGTCTGGCCGGCCGATGTCGATTTACGCGCCGGGCGTGGCGCAGCCCAACGATATTCCGGATGATGCCGTGCTGCCGCCCGGCCGCGCCGCGCCTGCTTATCCGCGCAACGCTCCGGCCTATAACGCGCCGGTCTATCAGCCGCCGCCGCAGCGCGCCGTGCCATCGCTCGGACCAATGCGCGGCCCGAACGCGAGTGCGGCGATCATGCCGGCGGCGGTGACGCCGCCCGCGACGCTTGCCTGTCCGCTGGTCTCGGCGCTCGACCGCTGGGTCAGCGAGGGCGTGCAGCCGGCGGCCTTGCACTGGTTCGGCACCCAGGTCACCGAGATCAAGCAGATCGGATCCTATTCCTGCCGCGAGATGGTCGGCTCGGGAACATCGAGCATGTCCGAGCACGCCTTCGGCGATGCGCTCGACATCGCCGGCTTCACGCTCGCCGATGGGCGCAAGATTACGGTCAAGGACGGCTGGCACGGCACGCCGGAAGAGCAGGGCTTCCTGCACGACGTGCAGCTTCACGCCTGCGAGACCTTCACCACGGTGCTGGCGCCCGGCTACAACATCTATCACTACGACCACATGCATGTGGACCTGATGCGGCGATCGAGCGGAAGCCATCCCTGCCGGCCAAACGCGATCCCGGGCGAAGTGGTGGCTGCCAAGGCGCGCGCGGTTTATGCCAGCAAGCATGGCGCGCCGGCCTATACCGGCTCGCTGGCGACGCAGGCGAACAAGCTACCGGTCGCGGTGCCGGGCCAAGACGGTTATGTCGCAGATGAGGACGGCGATGCGATGGTGACCGGATCGATCGCCGCGGTCCCGAAAAAAGCGACTTCTGCCGTTCCCGGCGCCGATGGCGAATTCGACGATGCGCCACAAGTCACTCGTTCGATCGACCACTCAGCCGCCGCCGCGGCCGGCGATGCAGCTATTCGCGCCGAAGAACGCAGGTCCGCGGTTCATTAGCGCGCGGGCTCAGAAGACCGCCTCCAGCAGCATGGCGCCGAACAGGATCAGCCCGGCGTCGCGGTTCGATTTGAACAGCTTTAGGCAATGCGCGGAATCGTTGATGTCGAGGCGCACGACCTGCCAGGCCAGATGGGCGGCAAAAGCGATCAGCCCGAGCACGAAGATGAGCCGGCCGCCGGCAATGAGCCCGGCGATGCCGATCAGCACCACGGCGCCGGAATAGAAGCCCGCCAGCATCGGCCGCGTGTTCTCGCCGAACAGCAGCGCGGTCGACTTGATGCCGATCAAGAGATCGTCCTCGCGGTCCTGGTGCGCGTAGATGGTGTCGTAGCCGATCACCCAGGAGATCGATCCGGCATAGAGCACGATCGCCGGCCAATCGAGTTGTCCGAACGCGGCCGGCCAGCCCATCAGCGCGCCATAGGAGAAAGCCAGCCCAAGCACGATCTGCGGCCAATAGGTGATCCGTTTCATGAACGGATAGATCGCGACCACCAGCAGCGAGGCGAGGCCGGTGAACACCGTGAAGCGGTTGAATTGGATCAGCACCAGGAAACCGATCAGCGCCTGCGCCACCATGAACGCGGTGGCCTCGGCGACGGTCACCTGGCCCGAGGGGATCGGGCGCGAGCGGGTGCGCTCGACCAGGCGATCGAGATTGCGATCGACCAGATCGTTCCAGGTGCAGCCGGCGCCGCGCATGGCGAAGGCGCCGATGAAGAAAAGCACGACGTGCCAGAGACTGGGGAATTGCTCGACGCGCATGCCGGCGAGCCCCACCGACCACCAGCACGGCATCAAGAGCAGCCAGGATCCGATCGGCCGGTCGAGGCGGGCCAGCCGCAGATAGGGGCGGGCGAATGGCGGCGCGAGACCGTCGACCCAGTTTCCGGTCGCATCGGCGACGCGTCCGGCCTGCTCGCTCATTTGCTGCCGAGTGGGGTACCGGTCAGGGTGTCGAAGGTGCCGCCGCCGGTCTTGATGTTATTGGAGTCGGTAATGGGAGCGCTGAGCGCGTCGCTCAAGCTCGGCCCCGCCGGCCGCGGCGGCGCGGCGGCGGCCTGGCAGACCTTGCTGCGAATGTCTTCGGTCCTGACGTGCCCCTTTTTGATTTGTTCCGGAACTTGCGGGGGGATGCCGCACGACGCCATGTTGGTGGTGGCGAATTTGAGCAACTTGACCTCGGCGGCGGAAAACGCATTGAACAATGCACAGGCCTCCTGGGGCGGCGCCTTGCGCTTACCCGCCGCCTGGATTGCAGCGGCTCGTTTTTGCGTCTCATCGCGCAGCTTGCCGAATTCTTGGGCGCAAGGCGGTATCTGCTGCGGCTGCGGCTGCGCCCATGGCGACGTAGGAGGCGACGGCGCCGTAGCAGGCTGCTGCTGCGGCCACGGCGCCTGCGCCGCGGCGGGAGCAGCGGCAATGGCGGACATGCACGCGGAGATGAGCGCTGCCCGGCGCAAGTTCATGAACTGGTCCTCTCCCGATCCGGCACGCATTATAGCAGGTTGGCGTGCGACCGGCCGGATATACCAACCGGCCGAATGCGTCGGGAACACGGCAATCCAGGTATAATCGGCGCCCCTCGCCAAAGCCCCGCCGAATAGAGGGTTATCCGCTTAGAACCGCTGTGCTTCCCTAACATTTTACTGGCGCATGATCTTTTCCGAAAACCGGTACCCACTTTTCGGGATCATGCGCTAACGTAAACCGGCCCCGGCCTCGGCCTGGCCGCAGCCGCAGTGATTAACGCATGCCGCACTACGATTTCCGCACCCCGCGCGTCTATCTCGATGCCCCGCTGGCTGAAGGGCAAGCGGTTTCGTTCGACCGCGCCCAGGCGAATTACCTGCTTAACGTGCTCCGGCTCAAGCACGGGGACGCGCTGCTCCTGTTCAATGGCCGCGACGGCGAATGGCAGGCCCGGCTCGCCAGCACCGGCAAGCGGGCGCTGACGGCCGTTATTGGCGAGCGCATGCGGGAGCAGCCGCGCCCGTCCGACCTGCATTTCCTGTTTGCCCCGCTCAAGCATGCCCGGCTCGATTATCTGGTGCAAAAGGCGGTGGAAATGGGCGCCGCGCGCCTACAGCCGGTGATCACCCGGCACACCCAGGTGGCGCGCGTCAATCTCGACCGCATGCGTGCCAATGTGATCGAGGCGGCGCAGCAGTGCGGCATTTTGACGTTGCCCGAGGTCGCCGAACCGGTAACGTTCAAGGCGGCGATCGGAGCTGCCGATGCCGACCGCTTGCTGGTGTTCTGCGACGAGGACGCCGAGGTGAAAGACCCGGTGGCGGCGCTAACCGCGGCCGCGCGCGCGGGCTTGCCGCTCGCCGTGCTGATCGGCCCGGAGGGCGGCTTCGCCGAGGAGGAGCGGGACTCGCTGCTCCAGCGGCCGAATGTGGTACGGATCGCGCTCGGGCCGCGCATCCTGCGCGCCGATACCGCGGCGGTGGCGGCGCTCGCGCTGGTGCAGGCGGTTCTGGGCGATTGGCGCAGCAGTTAGAGTGTAATATAGTGATTCAAGTCCAGGGGGAGTTCGGTCATGGCTGAGGTGCTTCGTTACAGCCGGTTGCTTGCGGCCGCGGTTTTGATTGGCCTTGGCACCTTGGCGCCGGCCCAGGCGGCGAACTGGCTGGAAATGAACTCCTATCTGAGCGGGCAGAACTACAGCGGCATGTTGCCGCCCTGCGAGGCCGCGCTCGGCAAGATTTCCGCACGTTTCGCCGAGAAGGAGAGCCGATTCTGGAACTCCAACCTGCAAATTCTCGACTTCGAGCGGGTGCGCGAAACCGCCTACCGGCCCTGGGCGGAGGGAACCATTCCGCGCCGGTTCTGCACGGCGGTGGCCTCGGTCAGTGACGGGAGCCAGCACCGGGTGAATTACTGGATCGGCGAGGATACCGGCATGATCGGCATGACCTGGGGCGTCGAATGGTGCGTAGTCGGCCTCGACCGCAACTGGGCCTATAACCCGGCCTGCAAGATGGCGCAGCCCTAAAGCCGGCCGGTCAAACAAATCCTGGTTTGTTTCATTTTGTTCTTGAAATGTTCTCACCGATCTGCTACGGTTTTCTGGAACCGTTGCGAAAAATCAATTTACGGTTTGTTCCGGTGTCCTTGTGATGGGGGCGTCCAATGTTTCGCGATTTGCTTCGTCATCGCGTTAGCCGGGCGGCGCAGGCCGCCGCCGTTGCCCTGAGCTTCCTGTTCATTTTCGCCATCGTCGCGCTGGCGCAGGACCGGCAAACCCAAGGCAGCTTTGCGCAAGACCACCGGCAGAACGCGCCCGGGCAATTCGATTTCTACGTGCTGGCGCTGTCCTGGTCGCCGTCCTATTGCGAGGCCGCGCATGAGCGCGCGCCCGAGCGGGCGCCCGACCAGCAATGCGCCGGGCGGCTGTTTTCCTTCGTGGTGCATGGGCTTTGGCCGCAATACGAGCAGGGGTTCCCGTCCTTCTGCCAGGTGCCGGCGCCGCGGCTCGACCGCAATATCGTCGGCAGCGTGCTCGACCTGATGCCGAGCCCGCGGCTGATCTTCCATGAATGGGATCGTCACGGAACCTGCTCGGGGCTTTCGCAGCACGCTTTTTTCGAGGCCGTGCGCAAAGCGCGATCGGTGGTAAAAATTCCGCTGGAATTTACCGAACTGGACAAGCCGATCACGGTGAAGCCGGACGATGTCGCCGAGGCCTTCGTCAAGGCCAATCCGGGATTGTCGCGCGCAGCGTTTGCAGTGGCTTGCGACAGCAAGCGGCTGAGCGAAGTGCGGGTGTGCCTGAACAAGGACTTTTCTTTCCGCGACTGCGCCGAGGTGGCGCACCGCGCCTGCAAACGCGATGCGATCGCGATGCCGGCGGTGCGCGGATAAACGGAGCCTAAATACGGTCGACTAAATCTGGGCCCTGTGTCTGCGATCGCATTAAGCCGCCACTAACGATGGCCATAGGCGTTTCGGGGATAACCCCCGATCGTCGAGAATTGGCGCAAGATTCTCGTAAGGGAAATCCGCAATCCTCCGCCCGCGATCAGCGCGGGGGAGCGCGGCTATGAATCGTGTGTGGGACTATATCGGTTTTGCGGTCTGGTTTTCCGGGCTCGGCTACATCGTGTTGTGGCTGCTCGGCTCGCCCGATCATTTGACGCTGCCGCCGGCCCTGCACGCGGTCGGAGTGGCGTCGGCGATGCTCGTCCCCGTGCGCCTGCTGTTGTGCGCCGTTAGCCGGTGGCGCGCCGCGGCCGGCGCTGCGCTGGCGGTTCCTATGCGTAAGCCTGCCGCCGTTCTGCGGCCGCGGCGGCGAAAGCCGGCGCACCCGCTGCGCCCGGTCAAGCCGCGCAGCCATTTCGGCCTGCGCGGCATGCCGGAATGAGCGCGCATGATCCCGAAAAGTGGGCACCGGTTTTCGGAAAAGATCATGCGCAAACAAAATAAGGCTATGGCATAAGCTCGGCAGCGCTGGCGATAAACGCCGGCTATGCGCGGAGCTTTCGAGCAAACACGTGAACTATCGCCACGCTTTCCATGCCGGCGGCTTTGCCGACGTGTTCAAGCACGCGGTGCTCTGCCGCATCTTGCATTATTTGCGCGCCAAGCCGGCGGCGTTCCGCGTGATCGACACCCATGCCGGCGCCGGCCTCTACGATCTGGCCGGCCCGGAAGCGAGCCGCGGCGGCGAATGGCACGACGGCATCGAGCGGCTGATGGCCGCGCAGCTTGCCGCCCCGGTGGCCGCGCTGCTGGTGCCCTATCTCGAGGTTATCGGCGCGCTCAACGAGCGCGGCCGGCTCAAGACCTATCCCGGCTCGCCGGCGCTGGCGCGCGCCTGGCTGCGCCCGCAGGATCGCCTGATCGCCTGCGAAATCGAGCCGCAGGCGGCCGCCGCGCTCAGGCAAAATTTGCGCGGGGATACCCGCATCAAGACGCTGGAAATCGACGGCTGGACCGCGCTCGGCGCCTATGTGCCGCCGAAGGAGCGCCGCGGCCTGGTGCTGGTCGATCCGCCGTTCGAGCAGGACAGCGATTTTTTCCGCCTGGCGCGCGGGCTCACCGCCGCGCACCGCAAATGGGCCACCGGCATTTATGCGCTCTGGTACCCGATCAAGGGGCGCAGCGAACCGGACGCGCTCGCCAAGAGCCTGCGCCGGCTGGGCATCGCAAAAATGTTGTGCGCGGAACTGATCGTCGCGCCGCTCAGCGATCCGACCCGCCTCAACGGCTGCGGCCTGATCCTGGTCAACCCGCCCTGGACCCTGGAAAGCGAGCTTTCCGTCCTGCTGCCAGCGCTGGCGGGCATCCTGGGGCGCGACGGCAAGGGCGGGTTCAAGCTCGATCGGCTCACCCGCGCGGCCCCGCAAGCCGCCCGGTGACATTAGGGCCCCTTTCCACAGGACCCCAGTTGGTGTGTAGTTCCGTCATTGGCAGGTACGTTCCGCCTCCGGTTTGGGGGGCCGGCGGAGTGACAGAGGCCGTTCGCGGCCGACGCTTTCCCCGCATGTGAATGTCCGGCCGAGCCGCCGAGCGTGGGGCTCGCGCGGCGGAGCAGTGCGGGGAGAGGAGTTTTCCCGATGGCGCAGACTGGTGTTGTGAAGTTCTTCAATAGCGAGCGGGGCTACGGCTTCGTGAAGCCGGATGACGGCGGGCGCGACGTGTTCGTGCATATCACCGCCGTGGAGCAGGCCGGACTCAAGAGCCTGAACGAAGGCCAGAAGATCAGCTTCGATGTCGAACCGGACAAAAAGGGCAAAGGCCCGAAGGCCGTGAACCTGGTCGTTACCGACTGATTGAGAAGCGGGCTGCGCCGGCAACGGCCGCCCGCCGACTTGCTCTTGTTATTCACCAGCTGCGGGGCCCCCGCGCCTGTCGCGGCGGGATATCTTTCTAAATGATCCTCAGATCCTCACCCGCCTCACCGTTCGGCCGCAAGGCGCGCATCGCCGCCAGCCTGCTTGGGCTCGCGGACAAGATCGAAGTGAACGAAACCGATCTCAACGATCCCGCCGATAGCATACGCGCACAAAATCCGGTCGGAAAAATCCCGGTGCTGATCCTCGATGATGGCACCGCCTATTATGACTCGCGCGTGATCCTCGAATATCTCGATCATCTCGCCGGCGGCGGCCGCATCATTCCGCGCGAGCCGAAGGCGCGCTTCGCGGCGCTGCGGTTGCAGGCACTGTGCGACGGTATTCTCGATGCCAGCCTGTTGCTGGTTTATGAGAACCGTTTCCGGCCGGCCGACAAGCGCGTGCAGGCCTGGGTCGATCGCCAGGCCGACAAGGTCGCGCGCGGGCTGGCGGCGCTGGAAGCCGCGCCGCCGAAGCTCGATCCGGTTCCCGACGTCGGGCAGATCGCGCTCGCCTGCGTGCTCGGCTATCGCGACCTGCGCTTCGGCGGCAGCTGGCGCAAGGATCATCCGCGCCTGGTCGCTTGGCTCGACAAATTCACCGCACAGGTGCCGGCCTTCGCGGCGACCAAGGTCGCGGCTTAACGCGCTGCGCGCAAGCGAAAGCGAAAGCCCCGGAGCGAACCCCGGGGCTTTGCATTTTCACGTCAGATATTTTCGATCAGAACCGGTAATTAAGACCGGCGCGCACGATATTGCTGCGGAAGTTTGCATTCGCACCGGGTACCGCGGTTCCGGTATCGCCGAGATCGACATAGAGATATTCGACCTTGGCGGTCCAAGGCCCGGCGATCGCCGCTTCAATGCCGCCGCCGACGGTCCAGCCGGCCTTGGTCGTCCGCGTATCGCCGACGCCAGCGATTGAGGTCTTGATATCGCCGAAGGCGGCGCCGCCGGTGACGTAGGGCATGAAGCGGTCGACGGCGTAACCGAGACGTCCGCGCGCGGTGCTCAGCCAGTTGTTGCGGGTTTCGCAGGTCGTGACGCCGCAGGGCGTGCTGCCGTGGAGATCGCTCCAGTCGATGTCGCCTTCCACGCCGAATACGACTTGGCCCATCTGATAATTGTAGCCGAGCGTGCCGCCGACCAGGCCGCCGGACGTGTCATAGCTGCCCGACGAAACGGGCGCGGAGATATCTGAACGGCCGAAGCCCCAGCCGCCGTTGATGCCGACATAGAAGCCGGTCCAGTTATAGGGCGGCGTTACATAGACCGACGCCTTCTCCGGCATTGGCCGTTGGCGCGGGAGGTCCGCAGCCGCCGCCGACGCAACACCGAGAGCCAGAAGTCCAACGCTTGCGAGCAGAAACTTTTTCATGACGCACCTCACTGTCCAACATCTGGAACGAACGCGAATGCGCCGTCCCCCGATTGCGAAATAAACGCGCTGTTCCCGAGAACGTTCCGTGCCGGAATCGCAGTAGCCGCAGGCTGTTGCGGAAAGGCCACACCACAAGCAACTCCTCCGACGGTTGTTCACTTTTTCATGGAGGTTTATCCGGGATTCCCCAGATGACTCCCGAGCTGGCGTGAATATTCGCGTTTTACGGCCTTGCCGCAAGACAGACGCGAGGTGCCGACGGTTACCTGTCGAATGGGTTTGCACATGAACGGCGCGACGTTCACACGGAACTTAGTGATATTGTGGAACGACTTCTCGCCGCCAAGGCTGTCTTGTTGCCCGTCATGAAGCGGCTGCAGTGGTACAGCTCGATGGTCCTTAGCGTTTAGTACTGTCCCTATTCGTAGCCCTCGGTTATTTCAATGGTTTGAGCGATAATTCTCCCGTTGCTCATATACGAAATCGTAGATTAAGGACATAAATGTCAGGAAACAAAAATCAGTATAGCCTCCTCGCCGAAGTCACCGGCGGATGGCCACGGAGGAATGGAAATGACGAGCAAGGGCATCATAACGAGTGCGCAGGAAACTGTTGTAGCCGCAGGGAAGAGTGCCGCTGAAGGAGCCAAAGCGCTTGCCGGTGAAGTTGCCAATGCTGCTGCTACGGCCGCCGCTACGGCTAAGGCCGCCACTACGGCTGCGGCCGGCGTGGTCTTGGATAAGGTTGCGACGACGATAGAAGCAAGGAAGCCCAATTCCTGCGCGAAGAAAAAGGTCGCGAAAAGAGTGGCTGCTAAGAAACGCGCTGCACCAAAGAAGAAGGCCAACACAAAGAAAGCGTCCCGCAAGGCTGCTAAAAAGAAACGAATTTAAACGCGCCCGACGAGCTGGCGGGTTTTGCCTTCCGCTTTTCCCAATTGCACTCGACGCTGTTCGTCACCTTGTGACGCGACGTGAACTTGAGCTGTTGCGCGTCCAGAAGTCCGCGACAACGCTTGCAGACGGTGATGAGCATCGTGTCGTGGCGCTTGGGGTCGAACGTCGAGCCGCTAGTCAACCGACTGATACCTGCTGAGCCGTCGATGGACGGTCAGCGTTCCCAATCGGCACCCCTGCATCTCGCGGCCTGGGCGACGGTGACAGTAAAGAAAATCTTAAGAAGGGTTTTTTGGTCCTAGATATTTCCGGCTCACTTCTTATACGCCATTCACACCACCCGGCCTGTCCAGGGTACCCAGGGGGACGCGCCCAGCCCCCTGAGACCGTTAGCCTCGCATCACACTGCAAAACTTAGAAACCGTTGCGCGACGCGGCAATGGTGTGCGGCCATTCGCAAAACATGGTCGCCCATGGCTGTAATAGCGAGGGCGGTGTTATGAAACGTGATCTCTATGCAGAGGTATCGACGCGCATTGTTGCGGAGTTGGAGCGTGGCGCAGCGCCATGGATCAAGCCTTGGTCGGCAACGGCCGGCATGAATACGCCATGCAACGCCATGACCAATCGGCCTTACTCAGGATGCAACGTCTTGCTGTTGTGGATGGCCCAAACGGCCGGCTATCG
>Ga0097691_1002310_pt1 | contig 12932 bp, 12 predicted proteins | sample NGESurdeep072012_8_FD_72858 | JGI IMG/M metagenome (GOLD analysis project Ga0097691, IMG submission 72858) | Arctic peat soil microbial communities from Barrow, Alaska - NGEE Surface sample 210-1 deep-072012 | ecosystem: Environmental > Terrestrial > Soil > Wetlands > Peat ...
ACAGCCGCACTCGACCCCGCATCCGCCCTCGTCGACCGCGTCGGCGCCCTCACCCTGGTCCTGGGCGCCGAGCAGCTCATGCATGCCCTCGAGAATGACCGCCAGTGAGACCTCGGGGGACTCCAGAACTCCCGACATGGTGAGAAGATTCGTAACTATTCAGGTGGCTGAGCGGCGCGCCTGGGTTGATCTGGGCTTGTGGCTGGTGATGCTGGTGGGGTGCCCGTGTCGGATGAGGTTCATGCTGCGCAGGTCGCCCGGCTGCGGGCGATGCTTGCCGAGCGTGACGCGACCCTTGTCGAGCGGGACCGGTTGGTCGTGGAGCTGTCCGCGCGGGTCCTTGAGTTGTCCGCCCGGGTAACGCAGTTGGAAGCGCGGGTGTCGAAGAACTCGCAGAACTCGTCGAAGCCGCCGAGCTCGGATGCGTTCGTGAAGCCGCCGCCGCGGTCGCTTCGTCGCTCGTCGGGCCGTCAACCGGGAAAGCAGCCCGGAGGACAGGGGTTCGCCCTGAAGCCTCGACCCGAACCGGACGAGGTCGTGGTCCACGCCCCGGGGGCGTGCCGGTCCTGCGGTGATGACCTGAGCAACGCGCCGGTCGTGGGCGAGCAGGTCCGGCAGGTGTTCGACCTGCCACCGATCGAGCTGGAGGTGACCGAGCACCGGGCCCAGCGGCGAGCCTGTTCGTGTGGGGCGGTGACCACCGCGGCGTTCCCGCCCGAGGCCACGGCCCCCACGTGTTACGGGCCCGGGGTGGCCGCGCTGGGCGCCTACCTGCTGGGTCGTCAGCACCTGCCGGTCGACCGGGCGGCCGAGGCGATGGCCGACTGCTTCGGCGCCCCGGTCTCCACTGGCTGGCTGGCCTCGCTGCTGCCCGCCGCAGCGGAGCGGCTCGAGGGTTTCCTGGCCGCGGCTCGTAGCCACCTGGCCGCCGCGGACGTGGCACACTTCGACGAGACCGGCGGGCGGGTCGGAGCCAAGCTGTGGTGGATCCATGTGGCCTGCACCGACTCGCTGACCGTCTACCACTTGGCTTCTGGCCGGGGTAAGGACTCGATCGACGCCGGCGGGGTGCTGCCAACCTTCGCCGGGGTCGCGGTCCATGACGGGCTCGCCTCCTACCGCCGGTACGACGTGTCCCACGGGCTGTGCGCCGCGCACCATCTGCGGGAGCTGGCCGGGATCGGCGAGGCCACCGGCCAGGACTGGCCCACCGCGTTGGCCGACCTGCTGGTCGCGATGCACGTCGCGGTCCAGGACGCCAAGGCCGACGGCAAGACCACGCTGCCACGGCGGCGGCTGAAGGCCTACCGCGCCCGCTACGACGCCTTGGTCACCGAAGGGCAACGGCTCAACCCGCCACCACCGCGCACCGGCAAAGCCGGCCGGCCCAAACTCGGCCCGGCCGGGGCGCTGCTACGCAGGCTGCAGGTCTACGTCGATGACGTGCTGCGCTTCGCCACCGACTTCCAGGTGCCCTTCGATAAACCTCAGGTTGCATACTGCACCCCTTCGGGTCGTTTCGTGGGCATGTTGTGTTCGTTCAGGTCACCGGCTGGAGCGTCGGTGTCCTTGGTGGAGGGTCGGCGGGTTGGACTCGGGCGGGTCGTAGAGCAATTCGTTCTTATCGTTATAGCGCTGCCCACTGACAAGACCGGCGTGGTGCCAGGCTTTGATGGTCGCGGTGGACACGCCGAGCAGTACGGCCATCTCGCTGAGGGGGATCAGGCCGGTGCTACGCAGCCGCTGCTCGCGGCTGCGTAGCTGGTAGTGGTCACGGATGTTACGGACCATCAGGGCGTGGAAGGGGCGGCCTTGGCCGCTGGTGAGGCCGCGGTCGTTGAGGATGTCGGCGATCTCGCCGTGGGTGTGGTGATCGAGCAGACTGTCGATCTGGGCGACGGCGCCGGGTGGGGTCTGCCGGAGTTCCCAGGCGGTCCTGGGCAGCGGGAGCGCGCGGGTGTGGTTCTGCCCGCCGCGGAGCCGGACGTGTGCGGTGAGGGTCTGGGTGGTTCGGGACACCGTGACGTCGGTGAGCAGGAGCCGGGCGATGCGCTTGCGTTCCCGGGCCGGGGTGGTGGGGTCGTTCCAGAGCGCGGGCAGGTCGCTGACCAGCTGGTGGATCCGGTTCTTCTGGGCGTCGGTGATCTGCCCGATCTGGGCCTGGCGGGCTTTGTCATGGAGTTCCTGGGCTTGGCTGAGGGCGCGCAGCGTGGTGTTCCAGTCAGCTTCGAGGGTGTCGGCAACCAGCCGGTTGGTGGGGTCGACGGCCAGGTAGCGGCGGCGGGCCAGGTCGGCGTGGTATGGGCGCGCTCGACGTGGGCGGCGCGTAACGCGTCAGCCTGCTCAGCGCGGTGTTCCAGCTCGGCGGTGACGGTGAAGGCGGCCTCGACGGTGAGCGGGGTGAGGGTGTCGATGAGCAGCACGCCGATGCGTTCATCGAGGTCATGGCCGGGGATGGTGGCGCAGACCGGCCGCCCGTTGGCGCTGCCGTCGCGCTGGCAGACGTAGGTGGGCAGGTCCCGGCCGTGGCGTTGGTGGTAGCGGACGGTCATGCGGGCGCCGCAGCGGCCGCAGATGATGACGCCCTGCAGCAGGGCCGCTCCCTCGCGGGCGGTCCGGCGGCGCGGTCCGGGCCGCGGGCGGCGGCATTGGCGGCCAGAGCGGCGCAGTTGACGTCGTACTGGCTCAGGGTGATGTATCCGGGGTGGACGCCGGGGATGAAGGAGATCCAGTCCTCGCGGGGCAGCAGCCTGGAGGTCACCTTCCCGCCGGGTTGTTTGTGGTGGGCGTGCCGGCCATAGGTGAACGCACCGGCATAGCGGGGGTTGTGCAGCACCCGCAGCACGGTGTGGTGCTGCAGCGGCTTCCAGTCCAGCTCGCCCTTGCGTGGTCCCTTCAGATGCCGCCAGGGGAAGGACAGTTCGGCGGCGTTGAACGCCTTCACGCACGCGGTGGCCGACCCGGTCGCGTTGAACGTCGCGAACAGGTGGTCGAGGGCTTTGCGGACTGCCGTGTCGGGGTCGAGGACGACGTGCCCGGCGGCGTCGTAGACCAGCCCGACGGGCAATGGGGTGCGCAGTTCTCCGCGGCGGGCTTTGGACAGCACCCCGCCGCGGAGCCGGGCCTTGATGAAGTGCAGTTCGGCCTCGCTCATCTGTCCTTTCATGCCGAGCAGGAGCCGGTCGTTGAAGTTGCGGGGGTCGTAGAGGCCGTCTTCGTCGCAGATCAGTGTGCCGGTCATCCCGCAGAGTTCGAGGAGTTGGTGCCAGTCGGCGGAGTTGCGGGCCAGGCGCGAGCATTCCAGGCCGAGCACGATCCCGGCCCGTCCCAGGGACACTTCGGCGACCAGCTGCTGGAACCCTTCCCGGTCGGCGGCCGAGGCGCCGGACTGGCCCTGGTCAATGTCGATGACGGTGACCTGGTCGGCGGGCCAGCCCAAAGCGATCGCCCGCCCGCGCAGGCCGTATTGGCGGATCGCGGACTCGGTGTTGTGGATGACCTGCTTGAGCGTGGACTGGCGGACATACAGCAGTGCGGTCTTGGACAGGTGGGTAGCGGTCACTTTCGACGACGCGGTATCGGTGAACATCGACGGGGGCCTCCTTGGGCGTGTGCATGGGACGGGGGTGGATTGGGATGGGTTCCGGCGAGCGCGACGGCCGCCAGGACGTTGATGAGCTCGGTGGTCACCGGCGCCGGCAACGCGTTCACCGCAGGCACTGGCCTGCCGCAGGGGGCCAGGTCGGTCGGTGGGGTCGCGACGCCGGCTCCGGTGGTGGCGCTCAGAGTGGCCAAGGCGCGCCGCCATCCGGTGACGCCCCGGTTCCGGAGCACGCCGAATCCGAGCGGGAACGCCTGCGCGCGGCAGTGCAGAGCAGCGTGACGCAGCTGTTCGTAGCGGGCGTCCAGCCCGCCACCAGGAGCGGTGATCTGGCCGGCATCCGGGTCGGGGGGTGATCCGTCCGGTTCAGCAGCCGCGGGGCCAGATGAAGGTCGCAGGGGTAGGGACGTGTCCTCCTGTGCGCTGCCTGGCGCGGATGAGTTAGCGGCTTTTGGAGTACTTCCGGCGGTGGCGGGCCAACGCTCGCTCGATCGATCGGGGGTGCGCGCGCACCCCGAACTCCTCGGCGATGGGCTCGACCAGCCCGGCCGCCTTCAGGGCCGGATCGGCCGCTAGCCGCTCCTCGACCCAGACCAGGATCTGGTCGGTGAGCTTGTGAGCCCCGCGGGGTCCGGGCTTGGCCGCTACCAGCGCGTCCAGGCCGGCGGCTGCCAGGGCGTTGGCTGCCTGGTAGTACGAGGGCCGGGAGTACCCGAACGCCCCTGCGGCGGCCGTCACTGACTCCCCATCGACCTGGACCCGGCGCACCATCTCGTACTTGACCTGCACGGCGTCGCGGGCGTCGAAGAACTCCTCGGAAAGGAACGCCGCGTCGCTGACTTGGTCGGGATGCGGATGCAAGCAGCGGGCCTCCCGCAATGCCGTCACCTTCGGGTCTTCTGTGGGTTCCCTGACCGGCATAGCGCCTCCTCATCGACGTTGTTAGGAGAATGTTGCCGATTATGAGTAAGGTGATGGCCACGACACGCCGGAGAACTCTCGAACAGAGCCGGTATTTAGGCAGATTCATAGACGTTCCCAACGGAAGCGATCCCGGACCAGGGCGCCTGTCCGGCGTAATCCCTCTTACTATCACGGCGTAATCTTCTTGACGGCCGCGTCGCGGCCTGGTGGGGATCGGAGCCGATCGACCAGATCCGCCAGAGCCAGCAGGTCCTCAGCGGTGAATGGGCACCGGCCCTGGGCGATCACCACGAACGGATCGAGGGGTGCGACGTCAGTCCACCCAGCAGGCAGCGAGAACAGCTCACCGTGCTCGTCGTGCAGGTGGACCCGGTCCTCACCCCAGTTCTGGCGGTGAGCGACGAACTCGAAGTCCCGGCCGAGCAACGGATGGAACGGGTGCGTCACCCGCACCCTGCGGTACCGATCGTCTTGACCAAGTGCAGTTGACGACGTGGTCCAACAACCAGGCCGAACGCGACATCCGGATGGTCAAGCTGCAGCAGAAGATCTCCGGCGGCTGGCGCTCCCAGACCGGCGCCAAGTCGTTCCTGGCAGTGCGCTCCTACCTGTCCACCGCACGCAAGCAGAACCAAGACGCCCTGCAGGTCCTACGGGTCCTGTTCACCGGCAACGCCTGGGTCCCGGCAGGCCCCGGCCCGTAGTGCCTCGCCTTCCAACACGCACAGGCCAGGCCAGATTCGCTGTCCGCCGCTCGGACTCGAGTCACTACGACCTGAATAGTTACAAAACTGGTGAATTCTTGGCGACTTGGTCCGGCGAGATCATGACCTGACATGAAGGGTGCATCCACGAAAAGCGTTGTGGCATAACAAAATCGCCAGGCCGAGGTGTTGCTGCACGCCACCGCTGACGAGGGCCGATCTGATAGTCCCCGGTGCGTAGTGTAACTGAGTTCTCTCGGTTCTGCTTCCCCCATCGATCCCGAGAATCTGAGGCAGCCATCGCACCCCGCGGTGTGGTCGCGACCGAGCAGCGATGCAACTCCTTGCCGCGCTGGCCCCTGGACAAGGGCCGCGCGGTTCGAGGTGGCAGAGGGTCAAGCGAGCTGTCGGCCACAGACCCCCGCCATACCTTGGCGTTGGGAGGCGAGCAGGACCGTGCGGGCGGCGGCGTGCCCCTGGTCCTTGACGTACCCGTAAGCGGTGAGCTGGCGGCGCCCCGCCAGAGCGCAGCGGCCACCTCGGCGTTGCCCCATCGCCTTGGCTTGCGCCGCATCCAAGTGCGACACGGACTTGCTGCCGGGTCCGGAAGCCATTGAGGTGCGCCGTCCCGGTAAGGGGCGCTGATTCACACGCCAGCGGGCACGATCTCGCCAAAGGCAGGAGGTCCCGAGTCCGTGAAACTTCAGCGGCGGCCCGCGATGGGTATCAGGTCAGGTTCACCGCGCACCGCGACTGGCGCCGGCAGGATGTGCAACGACCACGCGTGGGCCCGCGGCGCGCAGAGCACCGGTAGGTGCAGGTGAGCGTTGACGCGGCGGCAATGCTGGCCGGCTCAAGCATGCCGGCAGCACACCGGCGCGCGGCACCATCTGTGCGTCATGGCAACCTCTGACCTTTCAGAGGCGCCCGCGGCCATCCCGATCTCAAGCTGATCGCATTCGCGGTCAGTGCCTGGGCGAGGCCTCACGTTCTTGCCGCCGCTGCTTGGTGGCCCTGTCCAGCTCCGGGCCAAGGTCTTCTCTGCTGCGACTAAGGCGTCAGTGACAATCACCCGGGACCGGTCTGGATCACTGCGACGCCGAGCCAACCGAACCGATCGAGGCGGTGAGCCCCTCGCCAGGGGTGACCTTGCTCAGGGGCCTGGTGCGGGATCAGCAACGGCGTCGCCGTGGCCACACTCGCACGATGTCTGCGGAAGGTACCGGGCTGCGTCACCACCGGGCAAACCCGCTCGGCAACTCGGCTACGGGGTGTCGCAGGCCAACGGCCTCCCCCTGCAGGCCCGCCATGAACGGTGGGCCGCCCGCTCGACCCCCGAAGGCTCTGGTTGCGATCCGGCGCCCGATCATCGCCGCCATCTGGAACATGCTCACTTCCGGACAGCCGGGCCACGTCGTCGGGGCGACTACGGCCCGCGCCGCAGCCCGGAAGCCGCAGGCCGAATCGTCCAGGAAGTCACAGAAATCGCGACGAGCCGATCCAGCCGGGTCGCTTGGCGAACATCGGCCCACTCGCCGATATTGGGGTCATTTGACCGAGCTCGCGGACCCTTCTCACGCGCGCGTTCGTCAGCCTGATCCGCTCACCGCGGCTGCGCCCGACGAACCATCAGGTGCCCCCCTTCGCCCTGCCCTGCGTGCTGCGAGCCTCACGTGTCAGCTCCTGACTAGTTCGATTGGCCCATCTTTGTCCGAACGCCCTTATCGGTTGACTTCCGGTCGCGAGGCTTGAACGAGGCCAGGAACTCCTCTGGCTCCCACCACGACAGCAGGAACGAGGCGTCTGGCATGAGATTTGGAGCGACAAGTGGGGGAGAAGGAACCCGTGACGTGAGACACACCATCCGACTACGGGCGGGGGTGATGGCCGTGGTCGCAGCCGTCATTGGCATGCTCGCACTGGCGGTGACAGCCGCCACCTCAAGCAGCGCAGCTGAGACCACCACGACCTCCTATGTCACGGGGTTCTCGTACTACGACAACAGTCCTCCCGGCAACGCCATCTCCAACCCGGTTCTGCACCAGGGCGCTGGTGGGGTCGGGACATATGCCGACCCGATTACTGTGGCAGTGGGCATTGTCAACGGAGCACCGATGATCACGGCGGGCACCCGGTTCTATATTCCGAACCTGCGGCGCTACTTCATGGTTGAGGACACCTGCTCAGCCTGCGCTACCAACGTACCCTCGGGCGCAGCCTTCTGGATCGACGTATGGGTTGACGGTTCAACCACATCTACGTCCGCAGCTAACTCGTGCATGGACGCGATTACCGGTAACTGGAAGGTAATCGAGAACCCCGCGTCCAACTACACCGTCGTTTCGGGTGCCCTGTCAACGGCAAGCGGCTGTACCGCGCAGTACGGCAACACGATATTGCTCGGCAGCCCGCCGCCCACCACCACGCCGCCCATCGTGACGACGACCACCACGGCGCCCGTCGTGACCACGACCACGAGGCCGCCCGTCGTGACCACGACCACGAGGCCGCCCGTCGTGACCACGACCACGACTGCGCCTACCAAGGCCACGAGCCTGAGCTGCCCTGTCGTGACTGCGCCCACTGTGGGACAGGTCGTGTCCTGCTCGTACCACTGAGGTTGGCCGCCCTGGTGTAGATGGCCCCGTCCTGAACCTTGCACCACGTTGAGACACAGGCAGGCCCTACGACACGGCGCAGGGGTACCTCTGCTGGGGCCCTAGCAGGGATACCCCTGGTGGCCCTCTGAGACGACCCCCGCAACCGAAGGTTTGGTGCGGGGGTCGCTCGGCGGCCATCTTGTGCGACCTCATTTTCGGGCCCGAACACTACGCAATGAAATCGACCTGGACGCAGTGGTCACCGTTTCGCGCGTCCCAGATCACCTGGGCGCGAGGGCGGCGCGGCATCATCAGGTTGGGGCCTTTAACGCGTTGTCACGCGCACATGTCCACCACGTTGGGATGCAGGCGCGGCAATGCCAGATGACCTTGGCGTCTCAAGACACGTCGAGAACCCGGACCAGATCAGCAACGGGCTGGATGCGGGTCGTCGACAAGGGCCAGGTTCCCCTCGTCTCCACAGGAGTCACTTTCCCGCCGCCAACGACAGCCGGCCGGTGAAACCAGAGGCGAGCAGATCGGCAAATTTCTGGTTACCCTGACTCACCCCACTGCACGCATCTGAGGCGCGTTTTACATCGACATAGTTGGGGCCGCAGGTCTTGTCCCGGTTCAGGGACCACATTGAGACGCGGCCGAGGCTGTGGCTGAGGACGAACTCGTTGAGACCTTTTGCTGAGTTGAGGCTGAAGACCTCCCCCGCCACGTCATTCTGGCCGATCATCGGGGTCACGCCGAGCTTTGACCACACCGTCGCACTGGACAGCTTGGTGCCGGCACGGCCGTACAAGGTCCCCAGCTGTCGTTGCACGGCACTGAGCGCGTTCGTGGTGGTTACCAGCATGCTGTGGCTGTCTGTACCACTGCCGCTGTAATCCATCGCCATCGCATTGACTCCCGCGAGGTCAACACCGGCACTGAGCATCTCGGCGACCGCGGCCTGTCCGTCCTGCGTCAAGCCGGAAGGGGACACGGGCAACGTCAACCAGACCGCAAGGGACTTTCCAGAGGCCCGACGAGCCAACTGCAGCTTCTTGATCGCCTGTGCGCGTCTGAGTCTGGCGGCGCGATCGCTGAGATTCCCAGATTCCAGATCAAGGTCGATGGTCGAACAGTGGTAACGATCCATCACCTCGGTGTAAGCCGCAGCGAGCTTGTCGACATCCTGGCAGGTTGTCGCCAGCTCGTCGTTCAGCAGGCCGCCGAAGGAGACAGCCAAGCCGCCACCGTGTTGTTCAAGTGTGGCGATCTTACGGTCCAGATCCAGCCCGGCGGATGCCTGGTCCAGGGTGAGGGCGGTGCCCCAGGTGGGAGTGCATGGGCCGTCCGGAGCGCTCACGACGAACGAGAGGACGACATCGCGACGCGAGTTTGCCGTGGGCGTCGCGAAGTCCACGGTTGGGTTCGCAGTCACGTTGACATAGCTGGCAAACCACGTTTGCGCAGATCCGGCCCTTGATGGCGATGTCAACCACTGGTGGCCAACTAGCCCGCCCCCCACCAAGACGCCGGCAGTGGCAACTGCTAGGACCAGCCGCGGGAACGACAGCCATCGCGCGGCCTTCTGCGCAGTGGGAAGCCTCCCCTGGTCAGTGAGATCGCTCATAGACCGACAGGAGTACCGGCGACCGTGTGGCCGACCTCAATCGTCACGTGGGCTCGCCCCCTGCAGTGGCAGGGACTGAATCGACAGCAGCCACAAGGAACTGCCCGGGGGCGGACCTGGGAGCTGCCGTCGAGGTTTCGAGCAGTTATGTCCCAGTTCGTTGTCTCCACGGCGTCTCGCGACTCCACCCCCCATCGCCTCCAGTCAGGCCTCGGCATGTCAGGTACCAGCCATTCGCCTGAATGAGGCAAGCGGTGAGAGTGGCCCACCTCCGAGGCGTAGCACTGTGCAGGAGAATACGGGGTCCGCCGGGGAGAAGATACCGGACGGGCGCTCACGCTGCGGCTCGGGTATGGCAATGGCCTTCGGTCACCGTCGCGACATCTCTCACATGCGACCGCCCGCCCATCGGGGCTGGGCGCCGCCACTGGCTTAACCCAGATGCACGTGTGCAACTGCTCGGTTGAGGGGCCTGCCAGCTCGACGGCCCGGGTCTTCGCCTGGGGCCCAAGAGGCGGACCACTGTCCGTTTGGGCTGTCTTCGTGCAAGACAGGATTGGGAAACGTGAGCCTCCATGGCGTTCGGCAACGGCCCGAGCCTCATGACCCGCCGATCCTCTGGGAAGACCCCGCGGTCGCTCCCGGCGACACAAGGGTCTCAACGCCACGTATCTGAGGTCCGTAGCGGCCCTGACGGCGAGACGACTTACGGTGATGGGAGTCGCGTGATCGAGTAGGCATTCCCGTAGATGGTCCACGCCAGCGGCAGATCGAGGTTCAGGTTCTTCTCTGTAAGGAAGCGCAGTGCGATGCTGCTGCGACCGTCGACCTGGTAGGTGCCCCAAGCCTTCAACACCGCGTCCCGGGCGGCAATGACCGCTTTGAGGTAGGCCACCTCGTTCCCGCCCTGTGCTGGGCTTTGCTGCCCGCGCGCTTTGACACCCTCGACGATCCCACCGAAGGACTGGGAGTTGGTGTCGGAGCCGTGATTGACGTAGCCGTCGTAGTAGAGGTATCGGCCCAGCGGGCTGAGGTGGTCTGCCGTAGCCGCCGCCCACGCCGGGTTCCAGTACATCTGGTCGCGCTGGTACCGTTGCGCGGCCTGGAACGGGGCCGTGTTGCCTGCGGTGGCCCAGGCCATGGTGAAACCCGGGTCCAGCAGCGCGTGCGACAGATCTGCTCGTCTGTCGTAGGGCGCGGTCATCACCTGCCGTAACGCCGGAAGGAACTTCTGCAAAGGGTTGCCGGGCGTGGTCGACGCGTAGTACGCGACCAACGCCAGCATGTCGCCGGTTCCGGAGCACCAACCCACGATGCCGGCGGTGTAGCCGCGGCCGTCGCCGATGTCCTCAATGTAGGGGTATGCCGACGTCCACTTCGTGGTTGAGTTCTCGGCGGTCGAGACCAGTTCGAGAACGATCTCCTTCAACTCAGCGACGGTGTAGCCACCATGGCCGGTACTGCCACCCACGCTCCCCGCCAGGGCGCGACGGTGCACGGCCGATTCAGAATGCCACAAGGCCGCGAGCGCGACCGCGACCGTCACCCCAGCGGCTCCGGCAATGAACCCGCGCCTGCTCACCGCTGCGGAGCTCACCGTAGGTCCTCGTTTCTACTGCGGTTACGGAGCCAGACAAGTGCCGATGGCCTGTCCGCGAACATGTGGGTGCCAGGAACGGTTTGCTGCTTGGGGTCTTGGGGGGACGAGCAGAAGTCTGGCCAGCATGAAGGTCCGCAGGCAAGACCATGCCTGACACGGCGAGGCGAAGGACTGCTCTGGTGAACCGGACCTGTGGAGCCATCTTACTGGACTGCGGCCTCAGCGACCGGGCCGACCGAGACCAGGCACTGCTCGTCGCGATCACCACCGCCCCCAGCTGGAAGTGCGCGCCCAGCTTCATCAGCACGCTCTTGGCCGGAGGTCAGCGCCCATCACCGAGACCCACCAGCAGCGGGGGACCCAGGCGAGCGGCACCCAACGGCGCCTCTGAGGAGCCCACGACGCCACCTCCGGGCGAGTTCGCGAAGAGCCAGCACTGGGTCTAGTATCCGGCCCTGATGGAGTCTAACATCCCGGGCACCAGCACCTGCACATCGGTGCCGCACCTGGAAGGACCAGACCATGATCAAGCCGCTCACTTGTATCGCGGCGGCGCTGACAACGCTCGCCGCGTTGACCGCGACCGCGGCACCGGCTGTCGCAGCCGGGTCCTGCTCGATCATCCTTCCGGCCAGGGTCCAGATCGCTTCACAGTACACAGTCATCACCGCCCATCCCAGCTCAGACTGTGCGGCGTCGCGCAACACCGACGCGTCCTGGGACGTGTCGCCCTCACGCTCCGGCGATTTCTTCTCCTTTGGCGCCGGGACGTTGAGCTCCAGCTACACGTTCTACTCGTCCTGGTCCACTGTCGGCGTTCTGCGTGCCGTGGCAACGGGCGCGACCGATTCGGGCGGTTACCTGCGCCAGAACAGCCCGACCTACACCGTCAAGTACGCCACGTGGGCCTACGTTGCCAGTTCTCGCTCCGGGAGAGCGGTTCACATCAACGCTCTCATCAGCAACAGTCCTTCCGGGATGGCCCGGGGCGCAGGTCGCCCGGTGTCCGTACAGCGGTACATCCACGGCGCGTGGCAGACGATTCTCGTCCGTACCACCAGCTCGACCGGCCAGTTCACGGTCGGCTTTGTCCAGCCGAGGGCATACTCCTACCGGCTCGTCGCGGCCGAGACCAAGACGGCGTGGGGCGCACTAAGCGCTACCACGGTGCGCTGAGCGAGGGCGCCCTCGCTGGTTGCAGCCACATGACTGGTCACTGCCCACGTCGGCGTGGGCCGCGGCGCAGGTGATTCTTATCAGTGCGTCGTGCGATCCCCGCAGATCACCGCTGCCTGGCTGGCCCGACAGCTACGAGGAAAGCGCATCTGCCTGGGCTGCGTTCCGCGGTTCATCAACTCGTCGGTCCCGAGCATCTAGTGGTCCTTGTTCGATCACCTGGCTGGGCTCACTGAGCTGTCGCTCATGTGGTTGCCCCTCCAGGTAGTCAGCTGGTCGGTCGGCCCGGCAGATGCGTGCGCACGTTGGCCTTCACCAACGGTGCGGGCATGAGGTTGGCGGTTGCGGATCCGCGTACCCAACGTCGCTGGCTTACTAGTCCCGTTTTCCGCACCGCTGGGCATCATGTCGGTGGTGTGAGTGGGCGGATGTCCCTGTGATTGCTGGGATCTGGGGCTGCTGAGTCGTCATCCAGGACCCACGTGTTGTGCCAACGACACGAACAACATGACTGTAGTTCCGAGTGTTGACGTGATATTGTTGTGCCAATATGTATCCCAGGGTGAAGCGTGTCCACCGCGGTGATCAGGTGTACGAGTACGTACAACTGGTCACCGGTGAGCGTGTGGACGGCAAGGTCCGGCAGCGTGTTGTGGCAACCCTGGGGCGCCTGGATGAGTTGAAGGCCTCCGGGCAGCTG
>Ga0097691_1002311_pt1 | contig 12927 bp, 15 predicted proteins | sample NGESurdeep072012_8_FD_72858 | JGI IMG/M metagenome (GOLD analysis project Ga0097691, IMG submission 72858) | Arctic peat soil microbial communities from Barrow, Alaska - NGEE Surface sample 210-1 deep-072012 | ecosystem: Environmental > Terrestrial > Soil > Wetlands > Peat ...
GAACTCCGCCTTCACTTCGGCGAAGTGATCGAGATGCCGCGCGCTGGCGCTCTCGAGCTTGCGCCGCAACTCATGGTCGCCGACGGCAGCGCGGCTCGACTCGAAGAAATCGCGGGCTTTGGGAAATTCAGCCATCTGGGATGTCGCGCGCCGGTTGTCAGTCGATCTGGGCGACGTCAGTTTATTAGCACAACCTGGCGAATCAGGCGCAGCACCGCTTCGCGCGCCGACTCGGCCGCGGGATGCTCGGGAGCCTGCGAAAGAAAACTCTGGAAGTCGTCGAGCGCCGGCTTGAAGCATTCCAGCCGCTCAAACAGACCACCGCGTTCCACCAGCTCATCGAGCGCGCGCGGTTCCAGCATGATAATTCGGTCAAGCGCCGACAGCGCGCGCGTCCAGTCCGACGCCCCCATGTAAACCGGAATTTCCATTGAATCCTGATTCGGACTAGCACCGGCACTAGGCGGTTTGCAAAGCGAAGTTCGAGCTCGGTTTTGAGTCCAAGGGGCTTTCCACGACCCCGCAACGGACCAGTTCTGCCTCGCGTTGGCATAAAACACCCGAAACTGACGCTTTTCCAACCGAGTTCTCAGACACTTATCTCTTTGCCGCCCTATCTCGTCACCGAAATCTGCTCCGCCTTGTATCTGTGAATTGAGTTGTGCAGAACGAAGGGAGCAACCCCCGCGCAGCGCCAGCATCGGTTGCCTCCTCTGCGCTTTGCTCTCGACTTCGTCTCTTGCCATTCTTGTTCACCGCGGGTTCCTCCTCTTTCACCAACCCGATCTTTCGATCGGGCGAGGACCTTCCAGGCGCGCGAACCACATTGATGCGCGTCATATTGTGACGGACTCTACCTCAAATTGGCTGAGTTTTTGGGGAGCAAGGCCATGCCAGGCGTGAGGGAGATGCCCGGATAGCTGTTGCAAGGACGCGGCGAGTCAAATCCGTTTCGCCGGGTTGACCTCGCACCCAAGCCTTGATACAAAGACACTGTCGCCTGAGGGCGCAGCGGCCGGGTGTTTTTTCTTGCTCCGGATGGCGGACGCTTGTTCAAAATTCCGCTGCTGAAAGGACCGCGAGTAGAACATGTGCTGTCCACCGATTTCGTGCAATCGCTCGACCGCCCGCCATCATTTCCGAAGACGTTGGGATGCTTCGTGCTAACTGAGACGGAGAGACGCTAGTGGACTCAGCTAGAAAAAAGCGGGGAACTTCCTATAAGCCCATCATACCTGTAGATCGGGGCGAAAAGCGTGCAGAGCCATATGACTTGTCTGACCAAATAGATCTTAGCGAGTATCTGTTTGCGATCGGACATCGTTGGCAGCTGATTGCCGTTACCATATTGCTCGCGGTGGCTACGACCTTTGTCGTGACCAAGTTCGTGATGATACGCTGGTATCGCGCTGAGGCGATTATTCGGCCTGTTGGCCAAAACGCCGTCCTGCAGCAGACGACGGGCTTGCTAAGCGGTTTTGGCGGCGGCGCTATCGGAGGCCTCGCAGCGGGAATTCTGGGCACATCTGGAAACGACGCTGACGAATACATACCTATACTTACGAGCTTTGCCTTCACGAAAGATCTGGTGAAGAAGCATCAACTAACGGACCAATTGTTGGCCGAGGAGCGAATCTCTTTAGCTAGCCTGAGAGAAGACCCGGACTGGGTCGTCTACAGAATCCTGAAGCGGCGTTTCGAATGTCGTTTTGCCCAGAGCACGGGCAATCTCACCCTGTACTATCAGGATCAGAAGCGATCTGAAGCTGAGCGGATACTCGGCTTCTACATCGACGACCTGCGCGAGAAGTTGCGCTATCGACAGGTACGGGACGCAACCGCAGCAGTCGCATCTTTGCGGGAGGAAGCAAGAACAAACTCCGATGCACTGCTGCGGGATCAGCTTTACGAATTGATAGCAACGCAGATACAACGTCAAAAACTAGCCCAGGTGCAAGCGGACTTCGCCTTCATTGAATTGGAGCCTCCAACCTCTGAAGACAGGCCCTACAAGCCAGCAGGCTTGCTGGATTGTGTAATTGTGGGGCTCCTTTCCGCCATTGGAGCAATTGTCTGGATTCTAGTAATGGATGGCTATACTGCTGACCTCAGCTTGACCAGCTCCCGATCTGGCGGCGGCAACAAAGAGCAAAGCGCCGAGCCGTAACGCTTGGAACCGCTGACAAAAGGGGTTTGAGGTAATGACTGTTCGACGTTTGCTGCTATCAATGCCGAAAGCGAAACATTGCAAATTCTATTGCCTCTTTCGCCGATGAGAACGTGGTCCAGACGCCGGGCTGGCGAGAATTTACGCGAAACTTCTCCGATATGGGCTATCGCGCGGGTATTCGAAACTGACGTGATTTTCATGCTTGCCAACTCTAAATCATAAAAAACTACGGAAGGAAGAAATTCTGTTGCCTCAGAAAGTACTGATAACAGGACATGCCGGCTATATCGGAGCCGTAATGGTGCCCCTGCTACAAGCTGCGGGGCACGAAATCACAGGTTGCGATACTTACTATTTCGATGGTTGTGACTTTGGTCAGGTGCCAGAAGGCCACAAAGTAATCCGTAAGGACATCCGCGAGCTTACCGAGAACGATTTGAAAGGGTTCGATGCCATAGTCCATTTGGCAGCCCTGTCTAATGACCCGCTCGGCGAGCTCAATCGAGAGCTGACCCTTGAGATCAACTACCGTGCTTCGGTTCGGCTGGCCAAGATGGCCAAGGCCGCAGGTGTAAAACGCTTTTTGTATTCCTCTTCATGTAGTATCTATGGGGCGGCAGGAGACGATATTCTCGACGAGACCGCGCCTTTGCGACCCCTGACTACTTATGCTGAATCTAAGGTGCGCACCGAGGAAGATCTGGCCAAATTGGCAGGCGACCGTTTCAGCCCGGTTTTTTTGCGCAACGCCACGGCGTATGGAGCCTCGCCACGTTTAAGGGCGGACGTGGTACTCAACAATTTGAGCTGCTGGGCGTATACAACCAAATCTATCCGCATCTTGAGTGATGGCACTCCTTGGCGTCCTATCGTGCACGTCGAGGACATATCTCGTGCCTTTGCCGCGGTCCTGGCCGCTCCGGTGGAAACGATTCACAACCAGGCTTTCAATGTAGGGTGCAACGCAGAAAACTATCAGGTGCGCGATCTTGCCAGTATTGTGCAGGAAGTGATACCCGGCTGTCGTGTTGATTATGTCGGCAAGGGCGGACCAGATCCACGCAGCTATCGCGTCGACTTTAGCCGGATATCGCGTGCGCTTCCGAGCTTCCAACCCAGGTGGGATGCTCGGCAGGGCGTCCACCAGCTTTATCGGGGCTTCCAAACCAACGGACTAACGCTGGAGGACTTCGAGGGTTGGCGCTTCACCCGACTTGCGCAACTCAAGCGTCTCCTCGATTCAGGCCAGCTCGAGGCTTCACTCCGATGGCGCATCGCCGGGGCTATTAAGTAGAGCACGAATTCAGCCGGCAGGAATCGCATTACCGATCGCGAGAGCCGAATGCTATTTCTAGAAACGAAACTAAACGGCGCTTTCACAATTGATGTGCAACGGATTGAAGACTCACGAGGCTTCTTTGCCCGCGCTTTCTGCAAGCGCGAATTCGAACAGCGTGGATTGAATCCTGCTATTGTCCAGTGCAACGTCTCTTTCAACCCGCAAAAGGGCACCTTGCGCGGGATGCATTATCAGCAGGAGCCGTTTCGCGAGGTCAAGGTGGTTCGCTGCATAGCTGGCGCCATATTTGATGCGATCGTCGATCTCCGGCCCGATTCATCAACGTATCGCCAATGGACCGGGGTGGAGCTCTCAGCGCAGAACGGGCGCTCGTTATACGTGCCGGAAGGCTTTGCTCACGGATATCTGACCTTAACTGAGAATACCGAGGTATTCTATCAAGTGTCTGAGTTCTACAGCCCCGGATATGAGCGGGGCATCCGCTGGAATGACCCGGCGTTCCGCATCCAATGGCCGATCGAGCCGCTGATCATTTCACCCAAAGATGCCTCTCATCCGGATTTTGTATGAGTAAGCGGGTTTTGCTGACCGGCGCGAGCGGTTTCATCGGCCGTCACTGTCTGGCTCCACTTTGCGCAGCCGGTTACGAAGTACACGCGGTATCATCGCAGCAGAGGCCCGAAGTGCTGCCAGGGCTCAAATGGCATCGTGCGGATTTGCTGGACACCACGCAAATTAGGCAGTTGCTGAATAAAGTCAAGCCAAGCCATCTACTGCATTTCGCCTGGTATGCGATTCCAGGTAAGTATCCTAGTTCGCCAGAGAACCTGCGCTGGTGCCAATGCACTCTTGAGTTGCTGCAATCTTTCGCGGATAACGGCGGCAAAAGAGCGGTGTTCGCGGGGACTTGTTTCGAATATGATTCCCACTACGGCTTTTGCAACGAAGAATTAACACCTGCCCGCCCTTCGACCTTCTATGGTGTGTGCAAAGACGGGACCCGGGAAGTTGTAGCCGGGTTCTCCCGCCAATTTGGTATCAGTTCGGCATGGGGTAGGATTTTTTACCTATACGGCCCTCATGAGCCCGAAGCCCGTCTGGTTCCGGCGGTAATCCTCGCCCTCTTGCGAGGTCAGAATGCACGCTGCAGCCACGGGCGCCAAGTGCGCGACTTTCTTCATGTTGAAGACACGGCCTCCGCTTTCGTGTCCCTCCTGCAAAGTGAGCTCGAGGGGACTGTCAATATCGCCTCAGGAGAGCCGATCACAATACGGTCGCTTGTAGAACATATCGCGAGACTGCTGAATTCGGGGGATACGGTTGAATTTGGTGCAATACCAACTGCTCCGAATGATCCGCCGCTGTTGATTGCCGACGTTCGAAGGCTGCGAGAAGAGGCAGGATGGCAACCTAAGATAAGCCTTGAAGAGGGGCTGGAAGGTACCATCAAGTGGTGGCGGAAGGAGCTGGCTTCCGCAGTTGTCGAGAAAGGATAGGACATACCGCAAAGCTGTGCCGCACTGCCGAAACCCAGTAACTACGAACTTTCGCTAAGTGGTATCTGCTCGAATCGGTCCCGTTCGTATTAGCTGCGCATTTGGTACCAGGAGCTTCAATTTGGTGGAGCAGTCTCCCGTATCAGACCTTTACAGGGTTTCTTGATGATAAGACCTGGCACCTCCTCCTCCAACGACGCACGATTGACTTGGTAGAAGGCCTCCCCTCCGCTATATGCAGAAGTTCTTCCTTGTAATTTTGAGGAGGCTCCGTACCTCATGGCGCAAATTACGACCATCATCCCCACCTATCGCCGCCCGAAGCTCCTGCAGAGAGCTATTCGTAGCGTGCTAGGTCAAACGTATGGGGACTTCGAGGTGTGCGTTTTCGATAACGCCTCCGATGACAATACGGCTGCTGTGGTGCGTGAACTCGCACGGCATGATACTAGAATTAAGTATCACTGCCATTCGCAAAATATTGGCCTAATTCGCAACTTTGCCTATGGGATGAAGCAGGTAACGTCGCCGTTCTTCAATTTCTTGAGCGATGATGACCTTCTGCTACCAAACTTTTTCGAAACCGCCATCCGATCATTTGCCAGCAACCCTGACGCGATGCTGTTCATCGGCGGCCTTATTGAGGCATATTTGGATGGCCGCATTCAGAACGTACCCTTCCGAGAATGGCCCACAGGACTCCAGCAGCCGCCAACGTTCTTCTTTAAAATGCTCTTATCTGGCCCTAATACATGGACCAGCATGCTCTGGCGAAAGGAATTGCTTTCCGCTCTGGACGGCCTGGACGAAGAGGTTGGATTGCCTGCCGATCTTGATTTTGAGTTGAGGGCACTTTCACATTATCCGGCCCTGTTCGAGAGCCAACCTTGCGCTATATTTTTTGTTCATCCTGATTCCGCATCAGAGACGCGACTTTCGCCTACCGCGTTCGCGAAGGCGATGTTGCGGATGGTCGAAAACATAGCTCACGATTCTCTCCTCGAGCCCCCCGATCGCTCACGGATGCTTGCGGCAATGGAGTCTCGATTTCGCGACATAGCATTCGTCCGCGCACGAGTGGCTGCAATGCGGGGACTCACGACCGAGGCCTTCGAGGTGGCTCGAATACTGGAAGAAGACTTTTACGCTCCATCATATGCCTGGTGCATTCGATTGCTGGCCAACCAAGGCTATCTTGGCACTTTGAGCCGCGCGGTGCTGAGTTTGTTTCGGTCGCCTCGACGAGCACTTCGCGCCGCTGTAACTGCCCAGCGATACCGACAGTTCTCACGCGTCGTGCAGGACTCACTAGTGGCGCTGGATCAGCAAGCATGACTATGCCGCACGCGCGGCCTTTGCTTCGCTTCAAGGGCCGAATCGATAGCAGTCCTCTTGCCCTCTTTCCCCAAACAAGCAACCCCTCAAGTACGCGCGGATCTTTAGGGAGTGATAGGAGGTTTTCGTATGCGTAGTTTGGTGACCGGAGGTGCTGGGTTCATCGGTTCTCATGTTGCCCGGCGCTGCCTCGACCTTGGTCACGAGGTAGTTGTGCTCGATGATCTTTCCGGCGGATCTGAAAGCAATGCCCCCGCCGACGCGACGTTTGTCCGGGGCAGTGTGACCGACGTTAAACTCGTGACCGATTTGTTCTCACGATACCGCTTCAATTACGTCTATCATTTGGCTGCCTACGCAGCCGAGGGCTTGTCTCATTTCATTCGCCGGTATAATTACACCACCAATTTGATTGGCAGTATTAATCTTATCAATGCAGCTATCAACTTCGACACGGACTGCTTTGTGTTCACATCTTCGATCGCAGTTTACGGGGAAGCGCCTGTACCGATGCGCGAGGCTGAAGTTCCGCGGCCAATGGATCCGTACGGTATCAGCAAATACGCCATAGAGCTCGACCTTCGCAGTGCGCATGAGTTATTCGGACTCGATTTTATTGTTTTCAGGCCGCACAATGTTTATGGTGAGCATCAGAACATCGGCGATCGCTACAGAAACGTGATCGGAATCTTCATGAACCAAGCGCTCTCAGGCGAGCCGATGACGGTCTTCGGCGATGGCATGCAAACGCGCGCATTTAGTTACGTGGACGATGTAGCATCGACAATCGCTAGGAGCGTTCAAGTCCCGGAGGCTAGGAACGACGTCTTTAATCTGGGCGAGGATACTCCACACACGGTGCTGCAGGTGGCTGAGATGGTCGCGCGTGCGTTCAGAACTGAGCCTCGATTCATCTTTCTGCCAGCGCGAAAGGAGGCGGTGCACGCTTATGCTCAACACGATAAGGTACGCCGTGTCTTGGGCAATTCCGCGGAAGTTCCACTTGAGGATGGTATAGAACGAATGGCGCGATGGGCGCAGGTGCACGGCGCCCGCGTTACTCCGCCCTTTGCCAATATCGAGGTCAGCAAAAACATCCCCCCAGTCTGGCTGGAAGCATCCGACAAATCACGGGGCTAATATAGGAAATCGACAGATGGAGAGCTGCGGAACGGGCTATAGAGCGCCCATCGGGGCAACGTGCGACAGTGAGGTCTCTGCGAATTAGACTATGGCCCGCGTGACCACCATAATACCAACCTTTCGTCGCTCGCGCGCGCTTAAGAGCGCGATAGAGAGCGTCCTCTCCCAGACGTTCGAGGATTTCAAAGTTAACGTATATGACGACGCATCAGACGATGATACTGCTGCCGTCGTGCAATCCATTTCGAGTCGAGATCCGAGAGTCCATTACTTTTGCCACCCCAAACGTCTCGGCATGATGGCAAACTTCGGCTATGGAGTTGCACACGTAAAAACTTCTTATTTCCACATCATGAGCGACGACGATCTGCTGCTTCCGGACTTTTTTCGCACTGGAGTCGAAGAGTTGCAGCGATATCCGGAAGCCATGCTCTTCGTTGGTCGACTCATACTGGCGCAACCAAACGGACACGTGTTTGGGGTAACCGGTGACAAATGGAGGGCAGGTCTTGAATATCCACCCAGCACTTTTCTCAAAATGACGGGCGGGCATACCTGGACCAGCATGATCTTTCGTCGGGATGTCCTTGGCACTGTTGGCCCCTTGGATCCGCAGGCCGGACCAGCCGGAGACCAGGATTTCGAGTTGCGAGTCACGGCACGCCATCCCGCTGTAATGTCAAAAGCGCTTTGCGCCATATTCTGCCTTCATCCCACCTCGAATTCGGTCAGCGACCCCGTAACACCGTTGTTGTGCGGAATACCACGAATCGTGCGAAATGTAGGACGAGTAATCGACGAGGGCGTCCGCGATGGCCTGATCACAATTGACGTGGGTAAGACAATGCGGACAGCGATGCTTGCCGGCTTACGTCAGCAGCTTCTAACGACAGCTTTGGTCGCGGCATGCCGGGGTCAGCGCGAGTCAGCGATCGCGGCTGCGGACTTCCTTGCACAGCCGGCCGGATACAACGGCCACGCACGTTTCCTGAGAGCGCTCGCAAATCCCGCCTTGCCGCGGTCCCTTGTATCAACTGCCTACAGAATCGCTCGCCTCGGGCGCCGGGTCTCGAGAAATTACAAATACGCTGACTTGGCGATGGTCGTGTCGAATGCTTTCCGGCGAGCAAGCGCCGCTGCGGGATCGCCGTTGTCAACGGGCTCCTCACGCTGCGCTTCTCAGGATTGACGAGTGTTCGCAAAATGAAGTTTTCGCTTGTGCTAGCTACGCGCGGCCGAGTAGTCGAACTCCAGCGCTTTCTGGACGCCTTGGAACGCCAGACCTATCGCGATTTCGAGCTGGTCGTCGTGGACCAGAATCCAGATGACCGACTCGTGCGAATTCTAACTCGTCCGGGGATAGGTTTTCCCATCATTCATTTGCGCTCTGAGCCTGGGCTCTCTCGCGCGCGCAACCTGGGATTGCAATTCGCGCAAGGCGACATAGTGGCCTTTCCCGATGACGATTGCTGGTATTCGCCAGATCTTATCGAGCGAGTTCATGACTCTTTCACATGCCATTCAGACGCGCACGGCCTGACAGGTCGCTGCATAGATTCCACCGGGCGCAACTCATCCGGCAGATGGGATACGACTCCCGGATGGATCACGCCATTTAACTTATTCAAGCGGTGCACTTCCATCACTATCTTTTTGAGACATCTCGTCATTGAACGAGTCGGCAACTTTGATGAAACATTGGGAGTCGGAGCGCAAACCCCGTGGGGATCTGGCGAGGACACCGACTATATACGACGAGCGTTGACAGCAGGGTTGATGGTATTTTATTCACCGGCAATTCACGTCTATCACGAGAACCCGTCGCTACGGCCAGATCGAACTCAACTAGCGGGAAGGCTGGCATACTCCAGAGGTTTCGGACGAGTGCTCCGCAAACATCACTATCCTTTTTGGTTTGTAGCATACCAGCTCTCGCGGCCACCGGGAGGCATGTTGCTCGCCTTGATACGCGGTCGCTTGGTGCAAGTCCGCTATCACGCGTTGACAAGCCTCGGCCGATTTCGGGGCTGGGCAGCACGCATGCCAGCGCGATGCTCGGCAAGTAAGACAAACAGTAAGCCGGAGGAGCGTATTCTGCCGCCGCCGCGGCAGTCAAACCAAACAACGGCCTGCAACGGTGCTGACGAGTGCGAATAGGTATCGATCTGATTTGGTTGGTTCCTCGCTTTGGCGGTGGCATGGATTCCCACGTCCGTGGTCTCCTCAAAGGTCTCGCGGCAATCGACAGTGATAACCAGTACCTTCTGTTTACAACACATGCCAATCACGACAGTTTTGAGGGTTTGCCTGACAATTTTGAGCGTGTCTTGTTTCGGGCGACTAACCAATCTCGCGTCTCTCGGCTTTTCTCGGAGCAGATCAGGTTAGCATGGCATATAAAGCGTCATCGGCTAGATGTGCTCCATTCGCCAGGTTTTACGATGCCGTTGTTGACTACAGTACCGAGGGTTTTGACGGTGCACGACCTCAAGGTGTACGCGTTGCCGCGTATCTATTCGGCCAGCCGACGGACTTTAGTGAAGTATTTTGTTGAAAAGGCGATTCGCTGCGCCGACGCGATTATCAGCGTGAGTAATTTCACTAGACAGGACATCGTCAACCGGTTTGGCATTCCCGAGCACCGCATTTCCGTGGTTCATAATGCTATAGAGAGTCACCCGCCAGTTGTTGGTGGTTGCTGGCCGGAACTCGCTCGGCGCTTAGGGATCCTAACGGAATACATTGTTGCGTTTAGCTCACGGGAAGCTCATAAGAATATTCCTTCATTGTTAAAGGCGTTCGCTCAAACAGGAATGGCCAATCACGTACAATTAGTCGTCGTAGGGCATTTGCCAAAGGACCCCATACCGCTAAGAGGCGTAGCCGATAGCTTGGAAATGGGACCGCGGATAGTCTTTACCGGTTATCTGTCAGAAAGCGAGCGGACCTTGGTGCTTGCGCACGCTAAAGCGCTGGCCTTTCCGTCCTTGTACGAGGGTTTTGGAATAGTACTCCTCGAAGCAATGAATGCTGGTGTTCCAATCGCATGTGCCGACGTGACAGCGCTACCCGAGGTAGCCGGACTTGCGGCCCTTTTTTTCAATCCGTTGTCCGTGGATGACATTGTGTCTGCACTCCAACGTCTGTTGGCGGATGGCTCACTTCGGCAGCGATTGGTACTTGCGGGCCGTAAGCGGGCGCGGGACTTTTCCTGGGAGCTGAGCGCCTGCCAGACACTCAAGGTTTATGAACGAGTGTGTCACGCAATCGACCCGGATTAACTTCGAGGCGTAAGCCAGCAACCCTGTATCGGTAATCGGCCGTACCTTATTGCAACCAAATCCCGTCCGCGCCACACCGGGTGGAGTGGCGACATATGATAGTTACCAGGCCACTTTCAGATAACTGCTGACACTGTAGCTGGAAATTCCGGGATGAGTATGGTCATCCGTCGGCCAGCATTCAAGGAACAGTAGTGAACAGAATTCCGGGAGAATGGGAAGCAATCGTCGCAGCAGCCGTTTGCGCATTGATCTTAGCCGCAGGCGCATACGGAGCGAAAGCTGAAACCGTTGAGAGCGCCGCTGATGCGAAGCTGGCGAAGCTAAAGGTCATTCCCAGCTCTATCAACTGGCGCGACGTGCCCACCGACGCGACAGGCTCTAGTTTCACAGTGTCTCTCGTTAACTCCTCGTCGAGTCCGCTACACATTGCTAGCGTGGCGTCAACCGACCCGGAGTTCGTCCCGACCCAGGAATGCGCTGGAGTGACACTCTCTGCAGCGGATAACTGCAAATTCTCGATCACTTTCACGCCCAGTGCCCCAGGTAAACATAAGGCCTCACTTCTGATAACCGGCGACGCGGCACATCGCCACAAGGCGGCACATCGCCACAAGACTGTGAAGTTGAGCGGTGTGGGGGTGGGTCCAGCGGTTCCCTATGTCTCACTATGCGTGTCGGAATACAACACCGGCCGCGTACTCTGCTACGCGGCGCCTTATACCAGCGATTCGACACCGGCTCTGATACTCAGCGGCTTTCTGTGGCCCGCAATCGTCCGGTTCGATTCGCAGAATAACTTGTGGGTCGCTGATAGTGGCCACAACCGCGTGATTCGACTGCCCGCACCTTACACTTACGGCCCCGACCTGACGTTCTCGGTCGGCCTCAACCATCCAGCCGGCATGGCGTTCGGGAGCAACGGACAAGTCTTTATCGCGGATTCCAGCAACTCGCGCATCATCGAATACGATGAAAATAGCAATATTGTGGCAATTGTTGGCGCACAGGTTGCTAGCCCCCCTAGCCCCGAGGGGCTGCCGACCTGCTTTGGGTCGGACGCAAACGTCCTGTCGCTATCCATATTTGCAGCAACTCCAACCAACCTCTGTAACGTACCTGCACTTGAAATTTCCAATGGCGGCCTGTTCGCGGCCGACTTTGGCAACAACCGGACGCTTGGCTACACGCTCAATGCGAATGGCGACCTCGCGACGGGTCAGGGGGCGGACTTCGTGGTCGGTCAGACCGACCTCAACAGCAATGCGCCGGTCCTGTCGCCGGCGGGCGAACGCGCCCCAAACGATGTGAAGATTTGCGGTAACCAGATGCTGGTAGCCGACACGGAGTTTAGCCGAGTCGATGTCTATAACCTGCCGCTCAACAGGAACGGAATGGACGCTACTGTCTTCCTTGGGCAGAAGGACGGCTACAGTGCTAATTGGTCGCCGTTCGATGGCTACAACTGTCCCGCTGATATGGTGCGAGCGCCCGACACTATGTGCGCGCCCGAGGCGATTGATTACGACAGTCAGAACGTATACGTCGGCGATTATCTGTGGGGCCGCGTCCAGGTCTTTCCGCTTCCGCTGGCCACGGACATGATGCCCCAAACTGTGTTTGGCGGTATTAACGGGGTTACTGGACTAGCAGTAAAGAAATGAAAGTGAATCACACTGACAGGACCGGTCTACCGGGAGCTGTCTCGTTCGTCGCTGGCCTACGAAGAGCAGCTATCGAGTGTCTTCTCTATGATGTGGTGATCTATCTCGGAGCCTCAAGGGACGTAGCAGATTATGCCGTGTATGTCACGAGGGAAGAAGCTACCGACTAGATGCGCCCGAACGCCGGTGCCCCGATTCCTCTAGCTTGTTTTGAGCAAGTTCTTGCTCTATGCTGCCGCGCACGAAGCAGTGAACCACGAAGGCTCAGCCTCGTAATTCGATTTGAGGAGATACAATCCACGATGCGCGAACCGCTTGCCATATAACGCCTTGAAGCGCTGCACTTCCATCACGATATTTTTACGGTATTTCGTCATTGAACGCGTCGGCTCCTTTCCTGAAGCATTGGATGTGGGAGCGGGAACTCCGTGGGGGGGCGGAACCAGACTACATACTCCGAGCGTTGAGACAAGGTTCGATGGCTTTTAATCTACCGCGGTTCAGATGTGTCACGATAACCGAGCGTCCTGGTCAGATG